>Ga0268299_1003989_pt1 | contig 12391 bp, 8 predicted proteins | sample NOBtaG_FD_193484 | JGI IMG/M metagenome (GOLD analysis project Ga0268299, IMG submission 193484) | Activated sludge microbial communities from bioreactor in Nijmegen, Gelderland, Netherland - NOB reactor | ecosystem: Engineered > Bioreactor > Aerobic > Activated sludge | place: Netherlands...
GAGTTGGATTGTCTGCGGGATCTTGATTACGGCAATAAGGAAAACCTGCTGGATTATGTTCGAGCGCTGAATGAATCCTCTTCACACGTCGATCCATGGAATCACCAGCAAATGAAAGGGCTCGCTGCGACAATCACTGGCTATCTGAGTACGGAAGCCGCGCTTGAGACCAATTTGTATGATGATCTCCCAGGTCCCAAACCGCTAGTCACACGGATACCGACTATCTGCAACTGTCCCATCATTTTTGTTCGAGAGCGCGTGCGACAGTTTTGGATCGAGGACGCTCGAAAGGTGGCTGCTGCAATTGCCGCAGGGGAAGATATCCCTCCCTTTGTCCGCGCGGCGGTTGGTGAAGCGGTTCCAGATAGTGGTACGGCCTCGGTCTTCAGAAGGTTGGAAAGAACGGCTGAGGTGCGTCCAAGTGGTGCGAATCTGGCAGGGTCTGATGAAGAGGATGAGCTTTACTTTCCCTTGGAATGGAATGCTCAGCAAAAGGAAATCTGGGAAAGGTTGGGGCGTCAATTTGGCGTGCTTGTGCAAGGTCCACCCGGAACAGGCAAGAGCCATACAATCGCTAATGCAATAAGTGCGGTACTGGCTAATGGCGGTAAAGTACTTGTCACAAGCCAAACAGAAAATGCCCTCAAAGTACTGCGAGGGCTGATTCCTAAGGAGATCCAAAGTCTATGTGTCTCTCAGCTTGGCAATGATACGGAGTCGAAAAAACAGTTAGGTGAGGCTGTAAACGCGATTGGTCAACATTTGGCAGAGAAGAATAGTTCCGAACCTGTCAAGCGAGTTCGACACCTTGCGCAAGAATTAGAAAGAGTACGAAGACTTCAATCGTCGCTTCGGGGAGACATTAGGAATTGGGCCAAACTAGACGCGGAAACTATCACTTTGGATTCGGCGTGCTTAACGGCTCAGCAAGCTGCAATACAGTGCGCTGACCAGCAGGTGGAGTTTGCTTGGTGGAAGGATCAAATAAATCAGTCAACCGATCCTCCCCTGACGGATGAAGAGATAGCTCACATCTGTACTGTACTGCAGGAGATCAATGCTGATGACATAGTTTCGTGTAACAGTTTTCTTGGTGATCCACAGCATCTGATACCGCCGGGAACGTTTAGAGGTTTGGTAGCGGAGTTAAAAACGGCCGACAAGCTATTCTTGGAAGCTCAAGATGTTCACCGTAATTGGGGACAGCCATTTATGCTCCTCAGTAAGGATGAACTTTCGCTTACGGTAACAACATTGGAATTGGCCGTAACCGGCTTGAGTCAGTTTAGTGAAGAGTGGGAACATTTAATTCTTGAGCTGATTGCTTCGGATCCTAGGCAAGCTGAGTTCTGGCGCGAATTCCTCGCAGCCTGCACCGTCCATAAAGAAAAGGCTTTTAGTTGTTTCAAGCGGACGCAAGGCTTTCAGGTAGATGGACTTTCACAATTAGATTCGGATGAAGAGTGGTTGGATGTACTGGACGAGTTGGCAACAGCAATTGAGAATCGAGTGGACCTCAGTGGCCTACTATCTCGATTCAGATTGACCAAACAAGCCAGATTTCTCTGTGACAATGTACATGTTGACAATAGGAAGATTCGAACAGCGGAACACGTGGAGGTAATCAAGGCCGCATTAAATTACGAGCGATATCTACAGAAGTTTATCGTTCGTTGGGATCAAACAATTTCACCCGTTAAGGGCCCAAGATGGGCGACTGATTCTGATCTGCCGTTGGCCGAGGCTGAGTCAAAGCTTAAAAGTATCCGACTTATAATTGAATGGGCTGACGCGTATTTGTCTAAGGTAGGTGCGACTTTAGTTTCTCACGGATGTCCGGAACGCAGGCGGAAGTTTCACCAGATTAACGAATTGAGTGATCACCTGAAATGCTATCAAGCTCAACTCGCTTCGCTCACCTCTCGCTCGATTAGCCAACAGCTTCATCAACATGCTGATCAACTGTCGGCACTTAGCGCAATGCCGAAATCGCATGCTTTGTGGAAAACACTCACCCACGCTTTTGCTGATAGAGATTTTGAGAAGTACGAAGAAGCGTATCACGAACTCCGAAGGCTGCAGCAGCTCGCTCCTATTGTCAACAATATGCAACTTATGCTCGCCAGACTTCGAGCTGTGGCGCCCAACTGGACGGAATACATCGAATCCACAGCTCCTCAGCAGGGCGTAAAAGCAATTCAACCATCGTGGCGTAGCGCATGGCGTTGGAGTCGCCTTCAGGACTGGTTGAACAGGCTGCATAACAGAGAGGGCGTGGAAAGTCTGCAGCTCCGCTTAGAAAAGGCTCGCACTGAAGAGCGAGAGTTGCTGACTCGGCTTATTGTTGAACGAACATGGAATCAACAAATCCAACGAGTAAAAGACTCTCACTACATGGCGTTGACCACTTGGGCATTCTCAATGGCAAAATACGGAAAAGGAACGGGGCCAAAGGCGCAGTATTGGCTAAACTCAGCCGCCGTTGCCATGAGGGAGGCTGTTAAAGCTGTTCCTGCCTGGATAATGCCACTGTTTCGAGTGGTGCAATCCTTTCCTGCTGAGGCTGATCTGTTTGACCTTGTTATTGTCGATGAAGCGAGCCAATGTGACATACGGGCTCTTCCAGTGCTTTACCGTGCAAAGCAGGTGTTAGTTGTTGGTGATCCTGAGCAAATTTCGCCGTCTAATGTCGGAGTGCCGAAAGATAAGGTTCATGAACTCATACGGCAGCGGCTCTCTTCCATCCCCAACCCCACTCGATTCCACATCGATAACAGTCTATTTGGTATCACGCAAACAATACCAGGGATAACTCGTGTGATGCTGACAGAGCATTTTAGGTGCGTGTCGTCAATTATTGAATTCAATAATAGTCTGTGTCCGAGTTACGCAGGAAATTTGGAACCCCTTAGACAGCCAAAGCCGGATGAACAACTAACGCCCCCTATCATCACTCGTTTCGTCCAAGATGGCTTTAAAAATAATGGTGACGTTAATAAGCCAGAAGCAGAGGCCTTGGTCGAAGCATTAATTTCATGTTGCCAGTGCGAAAGATATAAAAATAAATCGATTGGCGTAATTTCCCTTTTGGGTGAGGCGCAAGCCAAATATATATCTGACTTAATAGCGAAGGAGCTTGATGAGCGAGAACGTGAACAGCGAAGAATCATATGTGGCGATGCATATGCTTTTCAGGGCGATGAGAGAGATGTGATGTTCCTTTCTCTGGTTGTAGCGGGAAACGCTCAGTTTGCTGCTCTGGTAAAGGACGATGCACGCCAGCGTTTTAATGTTGCTACCAGTAGAGCCCGGGACCAAGTGTTCTTATTTCACTCCATATTGCCCGAAGACATTAAGAGTGAGCACTGTATGAGGTACAGGCTCTTGAAGTGGTATTTGAATCCCCCTGTCGCTGAGCTAGAAGCGAGTCTAGAAACCCTTCGCCAACGAGCGGATAGTCCTTTTGAGATCGAAGTCGGGGAGAGAATTTTGAGGCGAGGATTTAAGGTGATACCACAACACCGGCCATTTTTACGCGACTTTCAATACAGAATTGACCTACTCGTACAGGGTCCAAAGGGTAGGATCGCAGTAGAATGTGACGGCGACCGCTGGCATGGACCTGAGAAATGGGAAGACGACCAGAGGAGAGAAGCTCAGCTCAGAAGAGCTGGCTTGCGATTTTGGAGAGTAAGTGGAAGTTCATTTTATCGAAATAAGGAGAGATCACTCGACGAATTGTGGCCCTTCTTGGAAAGGCATTGCTGCTAGTTGGTTGCCGAATAGGGCTGCATGTCAGATATCAAATGATTCGTCGAAAGATTATGAACTCGCTATTTGCCTCCCAATCGGCTCGGATGAGCCATGGAGATAGCTCTGAAAGCGACCCCCACCCTTTAGCGAACTCCAAGGTCTCGCTTCCAAATTCAGGCAGTCATTGCTTCATTCTATTTCGCACACTCGCGTGTGGCTCTACAGATTTGAGGATTGTATAAAAAAAAGGTCAGGGGAGTCTAACTATGGACGCATCTCGCCTACTCGCAGTATTGGATGATATTGAGGCAGAAATGGAAGGCGGGCTTGTACGTCACCTAGCCTCAATTATGCAGCAATATACTGCTGCAAGGGATAGCCCAACGGTAGACAACGCGACCGCAATTCAGAGGGCCGTTGGTGCCTTAATCGAGTACACCGAATTAGGCAGATTTTCACAATACCCGCCCAGTAAGAGCGGAGTGTTAGTCGCTATTGGCGGCGAATCGCGGCTAGGCCCAGGCCTTAAAAATCGTCTAATTTCCCTCCTATCTGTTCCAGGTCAAACTACCGCCGGTATTGTGACCGCGATGAACGCATTGAATGCCGACATTTCAACATTTAGAAAGGCTTGCCTTCAAACAAGGGCTGGGCTGCGTGCGCTCGGAATTACACCTCATACCATTCCTGCCGGCGAATTTGAGGTCGGCGTTTTAATTCCTGAAGCATTGGTCGATCATAAACTCTCTTCTCTACTTAAAGAGCTCGGGACTTGGAATAATATTGTAAGAGGGTTTCAGGAAGTCACAGGGGATGAAGAGCGAGAGGTCTCCGTCGTCGGTTTAGCTTCGGGAAGCTATGAAACCTACATACCTCTAGGCTTGGCTGCGGCAACATACCTCTCCATGACCATTGATAAAGTGTTGGAGTGGTATCTCAAGGTTTTGGAAATTCGGAAGCATAGACAAGAGCTCAAAGAATTGGGCGCACCCATTGCCGAGGCTGGGTTAATTAAGAAGCACGAAAAAGATCTTGTAGAAAATGGGATTCAGGAGCTTGCTAAAGAAATTGTAAAAAAGGCACACCCAAAAGTTGAACCGAATCGGAAGCATGAACTTATAACGCACCTGTCGATTTCGATCCGTCAAATAACGCGCTTTGTCGATAAAGGAGGAACTGTAGAAGTGGCCGCAACTCCTCCTGACGCCAGTGTTGAGCCGGATAGCATCTCTGAGGAAGCGACACAGGAAGAGAAAACCACCTATGAGGATATGCTGAACGAATATAGGAAGCTGAGCGAGCAGGTTCAGAAGATCAGTGCAATTATGCAGTCGGGCAGCGCACTTGGCCGATTGCCGGCGAGGCCTGAGCCCATACTACAGATTGAATCGGATATTGAAGTAGACGACTCTCCCAAGGAGAAGACATCTAGAAGGAAGGCAGAGAAGACGAATTGATAGAAGACTAGAACGAAGAATTTGTTTGGAGCACTATCAATGTCGTAGCGACCTTGATCTAACGTAATCACGGCTAAAGGGCCCGAAAAAATCATCACCCGCCGCATGTACTATCAAGCAGCGCGAGATCGCTTCGGCCGCAATGTGGTATAGTACAAAATAGGTGCCCCCCTCCTGAGCCGGTTCCTCCGGCCATATAATAAGTGCGCTCAACCGTTCTCAGAGGAGGCTGCCGTGATTGAAATTCATGCCACGGCAATCGCTTGCGCTGTCGTGATCATCGCGATTTGCATAGGCGTGCGCATACTTACTTTATAGTCGTGGAAAGGGCTGGGGTTATCCTCAGCCCTTTCTCGTCTCTGGATGGCGGTAAATCGTTCTGTTGAAAGCCTTGTTTCCTAGCTTCGCATACTTCGAAGCCCAGGGGGTCGGTGAGGCCGATAAGACGGTGAAGTGAATCAGCAGCGAGGAGATTTTAGTCACGGTTTTGGTCACGGTTCGGGTACGGTTTCGATCCCGATTGCAAATCTGTCTTAATCCGAATGCTGCCTACTCGGATCTTCGTAAATCAGCTACTAGTAAGTGTTTTTAGGCACTCAGTCCTACTTGGTCGTTCGTGAGAGCAACCAGTCCAGAAGCTCTTTTAAGGCGAGGGTCCTGGGTTCGAATCCCAGCCGACTCACCACCCAAAATCAACGACTTACGAGACGCTCAAGCCTCGAAAATCATTCGAAACCGCCCCGTGTGCTAAATTTGTGCTAACCCGTTCTGGTCGGCACTCATCCAGCACATTCACGCCCTCTCTCAGGCTTTCCGGCGAATGATGCGCGTAGCGTTGCGTCATCAAGTTCGTCTTGTGCCCGAGCAGCCGTTGAACTTTGTATAAGTCCACTCCGCGCTGTACGAGTCGTGTGGCGAAGGTATGCCGCATGTCGTGAAACCGGAAGTCTGGAATTCCAGCACGATTCCGCGCCTCACAGAATTCCCGAACCAGAAACCGTACCTGTAGGAGATTGCCTAGGGGAGTTTTGAATACTGGCCCGCGTGAGAGGCCGTTAGCGGCCTGTTTCGCGGCCAGGAGTTCATATACCTTGGCATTCAAAGGGATGGTCCGGCGTGTGCCGTTTTTGCTCTTCATCACGATCAACGTGCCGCGTGAAAAATCTACCTCCTGCCATTGCAGGTTGAGGATCTCACCTTGGCGCATGCCGGTATTGAGCGCAAAGACCATAATCTCTCTCAGCCAAGGAGACGAAGCGGCCATGAGCCGTTCTTCTTCCTCCGCAGTCAGCCACCGATCGACCTCGTTTCGCACCTGTTCCATGGAAACCCGGTGCATGGGGTTTTCCCGGCACCATTCCCATTCACGCATCGCGAGGTTGAAGGCATGTCGAACAAGCTGCAGTTCCTTGTTGATCGTAGCCGGAGCCGCTTGTTCCGTCCGCCGCTGGGCCTTGTAAGCTGCTAACAGCTTTGGGCTGATCTCAGAGAGCATCTTCTGCCCGAAAACAGGCATGAGATGAGTTAAGGCCGCATGATCTCGAAGGCGACTCTTTGGAGCCTTCAAGGTGGCCCGTTCTGCAGCGTATCGGTCCATCATCTCTTGAAACGTCCGGTTCTGTTCTTCCAGTCGGTCGAAGTGTCGGCCTTCGATCAACTTGACCTTCACTTTGGCGAGAATGGCTTCGGCCAATCGACGGTCCGTGGTGTCGGTACTTCGACGGACTTGCCGGCCATTATGAATAAAACTCATCCACCATACTTTGTTGCGCTTAAACAGCCCCATCCTGCTCCCCCTTCCTGATGAGGCCTGACTTCGGTCTGGTTTCCCCGTGGCGGGAAGTATAGACCTCACGTTTGGCACTCGCAATCAGGGCATCCACGTCGCTATTGGATGCACAAGGGAGCAGGTCGGGCAGGGGAGGGGTGAGCCCGTTGGGACAGGAGGCCAACCAGGTGTCGATTTCGGCCCGTTCGAAGCGCACCAACTTGTGGAGGCGCTTACAGGGGATCTTCCCTTGTTTCGCCCAGGCGTAGAGGGTCGTCGGATTCACTTGAAGCTCGTGTGACAGATCTTTGACCGTTAACAACATCTGGCCGTGTTACCAGGGGCGTCTTCGACACCCCCGGCCCCCCTGATCGCGCTCGCGTCGGCACGCCAGCGCTTTGTGTGGAGGCGCACCGCACGTTGGAGCAAGGGGCGAGCCTTCCGGAAACCCTTCAGTCACGCCCTCTGCTACCACCGCGCCGCCGCGCACCTCGGATTTCTTCCCCGCCCCGGTGTTGGTAAGGGGCGGGGAATGAGTGATTATTGCCGCACCAACCCTTTCAGCTGATCCTTATCGAGTTGAACCTTGAACTCTTGCTGCATCCGTTCCGCCATTTGCGCCCAGCTGGCCTTTTCCGCCTTCATCTGGTGCAAGACGGCTAGCCCTCTGTGAAAGGAGAGATCCGGCTCCTGTTTCGGCGTCTGAACTGGACGCGGAGGCTGAATTGAAGTTGCGGCGATGGCCGAGCCGGTGTCAGGAGAGGCGATGGCGAAGGGTGGCTTGGCGACCCCATCGGCAGGTTGCACCCCCTTTCGTCGCGGCGATTCCAGTAAGGGCTTTTGCAACGAGCGCAGCGACGAGGCGATTTACGTTGCCGAGGCCACCACGTGTACGAGCAACGGAAACAGTGGCGTGCATGGATGGTGTTTTGCTCTTTCATGCTGCTCCTATCCGAGTACTCTTCTCCCCGTCGCCTAAAATGCCCCGAAGCGAGTACTCCTATGGGTGAAGCTTCGACGCGTGTAAGTGTTGGATCGCACGACGCTTAGACGTTACAAACGACCTCAGGAACGAAAGTACGTGATTTCCACTTAGCGCCCCCGTATTACTCTTTGGGGGCTGATTGCACGTCCGGCTGTCGCCGGACCGTGCTGACCGGTTCCCGTTCATTCTGTGGGGTTCTCCTTGAGGCGACGGCTGAGGGCATCCATTGCTTTCATTCCAATCCGCCGACCGATAATCTTGATGGCCTGGACCTCTCCAGCTATCACCATCTCCATGAGCAGGGAGACGCGGATGTAGTCGGCCACCTCCATACCCGCTTTCTTGGCACACTTCTCAATCAACTCTTTCTCTTCCTCATTGACCCGAAACTGCATCATCTGGGTTTTCATGTGACCTCCTTGTCACTCAAAGTGAATGACGTAACTGTACGTCAGAGTGCATGACGTGTCAAGGGGCGATGAATTCGCCAGAGCGTCCTAGGATGGAAATCATTGACTGGGCAAAACAGTAAGGCTAGCATCACGAAAAAATCGCGATTTGTCCGTGAGTAATGCCGTTAGCTAATGGAAACTGAGGTGAGCAGATGAGCAATGGTGAACGAGATCTCGAGTCGGAGCGGGAGGAGTTCTTGGCACAGTTGGATTTGCATGTGCCGACGGAACTTAAGGCGCGGATCGAGTCTGTCCTAAGTTTGACAGCGCCGCCCCCTCAAGTCTCAATCACTCTATCGTATTCTGGAGCGGCAGATGCCCACGAGAAATAAGATTCAAGAGGACATCCTCAAGAAAAAGGAGACCGCTCAGGATGATATCCGACGGGAATACCTCAAGAAGTTGGCTGCACACACTGGCCGCGACACGATTCTATACGCATCGGCATTTACGTCCCAAAAGGTTCAGACCCTTCCGAGTGTCGTCCTTCAGGTAGCCCTCCACGATGTTCAAAGCTTTATGTCAGCGCTGCATAACCTAAGGAATGACAAGCTCGATCTAGTACTTCATAGTCCCGGCGGATCAATGGAAGCCGCAGACCAAATTGTGCAGTATCTTCGCGCTAAATATACTCACATAAGAGCAGTGGTGCCGCAGAACGCCATGTCTGCCGCCACAATGATCGCCTGTGCATGCGACGAGATAGTTATGGGGAAGCATTCAGCCATCGGCCCCATCGATCCACAGGTCACTTTCCCCACCGCCACCGGCCTGTTTACTGCTCCTGCTCAAGCTATCTTGGACGAGTTTGATCAGGCAAAGGGAGAAGTTGTCGCCAATCCCGCTACAGCACCCCTCTGGGTTACTAAGATTCAAGCGTATCCTCCCGGTTTCCTCCACATGTGCAAAGCAACTCTCGATCTTGCCAGAGATAAGGTTACTGAATGGCTCGACACGTACATGTTTAAGGATGTCCCAATCGGTAATCGTCAGGGACGAACCATCGCAAATTGGTTAGGTGACGCGACAGGTCATAAGACTCATGGCCGTCCTATAAATATTGAGGTTGCACGGAATAAGGGGCTTCGTGTATCGGCTCTGGAAGCGGACCAAGATCTTCAGGAGCTAGTTCTGTCTGTTTTTCATGCGGCGTCAGTAACCTTTGATATCACGCATTGTGCAAAAATGATTGAGAATCACAACGGCAATGGTACCTATTACAACGTCACCCCACGATGAGTCTTCAATTAAAGTGCTAAATTTTATGCTGAAAATGTTTGAGAGCGTCGCTATTGGTTCGAATCACTAGAATCAAAGGTAATTTGGTGTCGCATGTTTGACGATGAGTTCGTTGATTCCCTGGAAGATGATCCGTTTGAAGCTGCTCGTGCGTTCTGTCAACGCTTTGCTCTGTTTACAGAGACTAATAAAAATAAAGATAGGGGCAGTTTTCTCTCGGAGCCGATATTTACGAATTTTCTAGATGCGTTTGGGATAGCACAAGCTCTGGCCGAGGCTAATATGTATCCGATTGATATCCCTGACGTAAACGGCATGAACAGAGAAACCACTCTTGACAGAATAATAAGCTATATAAAAGAGTTTCGGGAGGCCGTGGATCATCACTACGGAGCAACCTCAATTGAAAGGACCCGCACCAGGTTACGCCAAAAATTCAACAAGGCCTTTCATTATGAATTTTCCTCGGGCGACATAAGTAAGGCGCAAAAGCTTATAAACGAAATCCGTGATCTTCTGAATAAAAGCACATTATTTGAGGAGGATCACCGAAAACGATTGCTCGCTAGGCTTGAACGCCTTCAGAGCGAATTACACAAAAAGATGTCCAATCTCGACACTTTTTGGGGTCTCATTGGAGACGCTGGAGTGGTGATCGGGAAGTTTGGAAGTGATGTAAAGCCATTGTTCGATAGAATAAGAGAGCTTACGATGATTGTGTGGGCGACTCAAGCAAGAGGCGAAGGACTTCCTAGTAATTCTCCTCCTCCTCTACAATTGCCCTCACCTGATGCAATGTCTGAGGCCCCCGGCAGTTCTATTGATGTGTAGCTTTATGGGCAGTCTGGTCAATCAGGTGTGATAGATTTGTGCTAGAAGTCCGCAGAATCCACGATAAAGACTAGAACCAATGGATTTCTTAGAGCCTAACTAACTACTTAATTCCAAAGGTAAAACGGGGAAACCTTCGCAAAATCAAGCCGCTATAGAAATACTACTTAACGAACTTTTAAGGCGAGGGTCCTGGGTTCGAATCCCAGCCGACTCACCATTCAAATCAATAACTTCTGAAGTTTGCCCCACTGCCGCCTTAGTCTCATAGGACAATCCATAGGACAACGGATAGGCTTTTTCGAGTCCCTCCACGGCGGATCTCAGCTTTCGATCCCACTCCGGGCCCCCATGTGAATAGTTTGCAGTCATGCCGGGCATGCGATGGCCAAGGAGCGCCTGCCTCACTTCGTAATCCACGCCGATGCGCTGGAGTCTGGTTGCGAACGTATGCCGAAGGTCGTGAAAGTGCAGGTCGTGAATCCCGACCCGGCGACAGGTTTCACTCCAATACTCCTTAAATGCCCGCTGGTGAGTCCAACGGCCGAAGACCCGACCATCGGCAAGAGAAGGGATCTCAGCACTTAGCGCAAGCATGGCCGTGCGGTTCAACGGCACTTCTTGCGGGGTGCCTTTGATACGGCTTGCGGCTGGCGGTAGACACAACCAATACCCATCCTCTCGCTTCTTCATCCAGGAACGCTCGATCTCCAGAATCTTCCCTTCTCGCAGACCGACCGAGACCGCCACCTGAATAATGCGCCAGAGCTCTTGCCGGCATTCAAGCTTGGTGGGATCGTTCTCTCGCATCGTGCTGATGAGAGACAGTTCCTCTGGCTCTGCGATTCTGGTTCGTTTTTCAGCGTCTGGCAGCTCGACATGCTTCAAGGGGTTTCTGTCCAATTTCTCATAGCGCACGGCTACATTGAGAATCCGATTAAGGACCTGCCATTCACGGCGGACGGTGCCCGCCGTCGCTCCTTCGTCCAGCCGGGCCTTCACATATTTGAGCCCATCTTCCGGTCTGATCGTTGCGAGCGGCTGATGCCCGAAGCGATGACTGCAGGAGAAGTCGTTTCTGACGCAGGCATGACAGGACAGGATGTGATTCTCCAGAATGCCTTTTGGCCGCGTGCGATCGATCCGCTTTTTCACTTCGAAGGCCTGCCAATACAGCGGGAGGACATCGCGGAGGGTCATCAGTGAACGCGGTTTCTCGACCTCTTGAGTCTGAATCTTGTGGATCAGTTCGATGGCACACTGTTGTGCTTGAGCGGGCGAGAGGTCATAGCCGAGTAGGGGACGATAGCGTTGCCCCTTCCATCGGAAGTAGAGGTCAAAGGCTATTCCTTTGGTCGTGCGTCGCTTGGTGATCGTATAGGCCATAGGTCATCCCCGATATTTTGGATTCCGATGGTAAACAGTGGTATTAGCCGTGTCCAGTGGGAAAACCAGCTCGCTGGACGCTGCCGAAAGAGCTTCGCCATCACCACTTTTTAACCATGCAATCAGCTCGTCTTTGAGAAATCTGACTTCTCGCGATCCGGGCATGCGATGCCTCGGAATATCCTTCCGCTGATACAGCGTGGATTTTGACACCCGGAACCGCCGTCAACCTGTCCACCGAAGGCACGACGGATTGGGCCCACTGGGGCCTGACGAATGCGTCCAGCTTTAACCACAAGAGCGGCGTGACGGCGCAGATCAGCACCTTCTCAGCGGTGGGCGGCGGCACGGCCCAACGCTTTGACGATAATCCCACAAGCTATACATGGACGGGCGGGACACCGACATCCAGCGCGACGAATAGCTCGACCGGCGTCTACATCGTCGGGCTGAACAAGGGCTTCCAGCTCACGGTCCCCGCCGACACCACGCCTCGCACGGTGAAGCTCTATGTGGG
>Ga0268299_1003990_pt1 | contig 12382 bp, 7 predicted proteins | sample NOBtaG_FD_193484 | JGI IMG/M metagenome (GOLD analysis project Ga0268299, IMG submission 193484) | Activated sludge microbial communities from bioreactor in Nijmegen, Gelderland, Netherland - NOB reactor | ecosystem: Engineered > Bioreactor > Aerobic > Activated sludge | place: Netherlands...
CTAACGCCTTTCGTTCAGCAATTACGCTTACGCTTACGCATGCGTCTTTAGTACATCCGCGAAAACCCGATATTTCCCAGGGTGTTGGGTCCAGCCATTTTGGTTGGATCCTGCATCCGGCGATTGATTTGCTTCTTGTTTGTGGTGGATTGAGCTGGGCATTGTTCGCTGTGCACTTTTTCGTTGCAAAGCCGACGATGAGTTATCCGATGCTGCAGATTCTTGCGTTTGTCGTTCTTATCGGTTCGCATGTGCTCAGTGAAACCCACACAGTCGCGACGCTGGTGAGGGCATACGGAAAATCGCAAGAGAGGCGCCGCTTATCTCTTTATACGGAGTGGGGTGGACTGGCTTGTTTGGCGCTGCTTTTCTGTGGGCTCTTCGTGCCCGGTTGTACACCGATAATGGCGAAGGTTTACTTGCTTTGGGTTGTGCATCATTTCACAGCACAAAGTTATGGACTGGCGCTTCTCTATTGCATGAAGCGTGGGTACAAACTCGCTCCCCTCGAGAAAACAATTTTGCAAAGCGTGTTCGTATCAACCGCTGCATTTGCAATCATGCGACAGCTTTGTTTCAAAGACTGGTCGCCAAACGGTTTTCTGGCACAAATAATACCCTTCTGGGGACCGCTGCCTGGATGGTTCATGTACGGCGCCATTTGCTTTCTCACACTGTCTATGGTGCTCTGCGCCCTGATGATTTCCAGGCGATTCTTTGTCAGTCGAGAAATTCTGCCTTTGCCTGCTGCACTGCTGATGGTGACAACTGTTTTAATGTACACGTTCGATCACAGCGCATCGGGCGTAGTGTGGCTGTATATTCCAGCGTTTTTCCACGGCAGCCAGTATGTTGCGATCTCTCTTTCACAGTATTTGAAAGAACGTGGCTTGCCCGAAGGAATGAAGCCGGATCAAATTGGACGACTGGCACTGCAGTCGGATGGAATTAAATACTTGGGCTTTCTCTTGATGGGTGCGATTGTGATCTACGTCGGCATTCCGAGAGTTTTGACCGAATTTGGATTTGACTACACGCATGCATTCGCGACGGTTTTCTGCGCAATAAATCTGCACCACTTTCTTACCGATCAGGCCATCTGGAAATTGCGCAATCCGAAATTGCGCAAGCAGCTTCTTTAATCTTGATTGTGACTATGAACCGGTCTGGAAATTGAGCGTTATTTCACCCAATTCTTTCTCATTGCAGGAAGACCTCTCTTTACTGGATGAGGAATCGCGTCCATGTACTTCTGCCGGAGGAGATGTCGCCTCTACGGCACTGAATGGTTCGAGAATTTCATACTTATGGCTGGCGCCAGCCGGTACTATCCATGAATTGCCCGGTTCGAGCAATATCGTTTGTCCTTCGCAATAAAGTTTTGCCCGACCGCTTAAAACATATCCGACAGTCTCGTAATCTCTTTTGCTTTCTACTTTTCCATTTCCGTTTCCATTAGTGGCAGGCTCATATTCCCAGAGGCGCATGGAAACATGCTTTCCGCATGCCAAATATTTTTGACCCATATCACCTTTCGGCGAAAATTTTGAGTCAATTTTCTTGATTGTAGTATCGCTCATTTTTTTAATCCTCGACTACGAGTGCCGCCTGCGTACCTCTTTAAAAAAAAACTTTCCGGCCGCCAAAAAACAACAAAGGGAGGACCGGCACGATCTGGCAAAGTTCCCTCCGGTGCTGGCGCTACCGCGTTATCACCCGCTTGAAAAATCCGTCTAAAAACGACCGCAGGGGTCGAGCGTCAGCCCTGGCCCCTGTGGTCTTGGTTGTCCGGTTAAGTTCACGGACCGCCGTTTAGCAAGTCTTATGCCACCTTGGCTTTCGCTCCCTCTGCGTGACCATCATTGCCGAGTTTTTTCTCCAGCATTTTGATGACTTCCGTAGCGAGAGACAAGACCATGGCCGATGCGACCGCTAAAGCTATCTTTCGGATAATCATATGCATTTTACGACTCCGTAGGTTATCTAGAAGACAGTGACGCTCGATAAAGGTTCCCAAAACTCCGCCCGGATACGCTTATGCGGAGCGTTTTTTTGATTTCGCTTTGGCAGGCGCCTTGCCTGGTTTCTTTGCTGTGCTGGTCTTGGGAAGACGTCCAATCCCTCCTGCCTTTTGTCTTTTAGCCGCGGTCCTGGGCGTTTTTTTCTTCTCGGCGGCAGACTTAGCCGGTCTTTTCTCGATGGAGACGACCTTCTCATCGCCTGCTGTTTTGGCTTTGGATCTTCCACCTTTTGCACCGCTTCTCGCAGTGCTCACGCTGTTTCTCAATGCTTCCAAAAGGTCCACAACCTCGCCCTTGTCCGCTTTATGTTTCTCCCTCTTAATAGGTTGACCTTCCAGCTTCGCATCGATCATTTCCATCAATGCAGTGCGATAGCGATCCTCATACTTGCTTGGCTCGAAATCCTCGGAAAGCAAGTCAATCAAATTCGTCGCCATGTCCAATTCTTGTTTTGTCACTCGCGGTTCGGGCAAATCTTCCGACGGATCGATGCGCAATTCGTCGGGGTAGAGCAGTGTCGACATAACCAGGTGCGCACCAACCGGGCGCAAGACGCAGAGCCGTTCTTTCGTCCGCAAAGTGATGCTGGCGATGCCCAGCATGTTTTTTTCGACCAGCGCTTTCATAAAGAGATCGAACGGGCGCTTTCCGTTTTTCTCAGGCTCGAGGTAATAATGTTTTTCGAAATATATAGGATCAACTTCTTCAGTGGAACAGAAGGATGAAACGTCAATGGTATCTTTGCTGGGCAATGGAAGCTTTTTAAGGTCTTCCTCGTCGATCATGACGTATTCGCCCTTCGTGTATTCAAAACCCTTTTGAACTTCTTCCCACGGCACTTCGCGGTCGCAAGTCTGGCACCAGCGCACTTCTTTGATACGCGTTTGGCAAATGGCGTGTAGCTGGTGAAACGAGACATTGCGGTTTTCTGTCGCGGCGTACAACTTAATGGGAATGCTGACCATTCCAAAGCCGATAACTCCACTCCACATTGCTCGCGGCATCTTTAATTCTCCTGGAAACTCACTGGTGTGACGGGGGTGCCTTTGACGAGTTCCCATTTTGCTTTTTTAACCGAGTTTTACTGCTGGAACTACTCGCATTCCGAGGCGTCTTTCCGAAAGCTAATCAAGGTGGGTATTAGCAAAGTTCAGGTTCAGGCAATTGAGATATGTTGAAAAAGCCGAGAAAACCCCGCCGCGCGTCTGAGAGCACCGATTCCGGTACCAAGCGCAAGACTCGCGCCAGTAACGCAAAAGCGACAGACAGCGTAAGCGAAGGTACTGCGCGCAATAAAAAAACTTTCGTTCCGATTCAGCCAATGCTGGCTTCTGTAGCTGCAGAACCATTTTCTAAAGAAGGATGGATTTTCGAGCCGAAGCTCGATGGCATTCGGGCAATGGCTTACATTGAAAACCACGAAGCGAAAATAATATCGAGAAAAGGGCTGGACCTTACGAAGCGCTATCCCGAGTTGGTTGCCGCGCTTTCAGAAAATGAAGACATGATTATTGATGGCGAAATCGTCGCCACCGATGAAAGCGGTCGCGTGTCATTCCGGTTGTTGCAGAAGACGGCAGGCTCAAGAGGAGCTGCCGGACAAGCGAGCATCTGCTTTTATGCATTCGATATATTGTCTTTTCAGAAGAAAAATACGATGAAAAACACTTTCTTGCAAAGGAGAGCTTTGCTTGAAAAGAATTTCTTTGAGACAGAAAAAACAAGATGCGTCCAGGACCTTGGTCCCGACGGAAATCGCGCATTTTTGGCGTGTCTTGCTGACGGAATGGAAGGAGTCATAGCTAAACGGGCCGATAGCAAATACCTTCCGGGAGAGCGCACTGATGCGTGGTTGAAACTAGTGGCAACACGCACAACGGAGTTTCTAGTTTGCGGATACACGGAAGCAAATGATGGGCGCACTGATTCATTCGGCGCGCTGATTTTAGGTGTCTATAACGAATCTGGTCAGATTGTCTACGCTGGCTCAGTAGGCACAGGATTTAATGAAATCACCAGGCAGAAGTTGTTCAGATTGATGGAGCCGCATAAAACGAGCGAATGCCCATTTTCAGTAAGACCGATGGCAAAATCCATTGCCGCCTGGGTAACTCCGGACATGATTGTCGAGATCAAGTATGCCGAGTGGACGATGGACAAGTCATTGAACCTGCCGGTGTTTCTGCAGGTTCGCGCCAATAGAAAATCAGACGGCATGAAGCCGGATGTTGTAATCCCAATTTCAGAGGTATCATCAGTGGGTCAGCCAGCTAAGAAATCTTCCGCCAAAACTACAAAGCCGGCAAAAGTCGTGTCAATTAATCGCAAGAGAAAAACGAGAAAAGTAGATAAGGCAGAAGAGCTGCGTAAGTCGTTACTCGAGCAGTTGAACAATGACGAAGACGATATGGTGCTGGAAGTCGAAGGCAGCTCCATCAAACTTTCCAGCTTGAACAAAATACTGTTTCCAGGAAAACGAGGCACGCCTGCCGGCACTAAGCGTGATTATATAAACTACCTGATCCAGGCGTCGGAGCCTTTTTTGCGGCAGATTCACGGCAGACCGTTTACTTTGATCAGATATCCGGATGGAGCGCAAGGTCAGAAGTTTTTCCAGAAACACTGGTCGCAAGGTTTGCCTGAGTTTGTCGAAACTGTCGAATACTTTTCCGAGCATGCCGACAAAGACGAAGAATATCTGCTCTGCAATAATCTCGCTACGCTCATCTGGTGCGGACAACTTGCTTCTCTTGAGTTGCACTCGGTGCATGGAAGAATAGATCCGGAGCCTGATGGTGCGAAACTCTCGAAAAAACTCACCGGATCGATAAGCAATATCGAAAGCTCGATTTTAAACTTCCCCGACTTTATGGTGCTGGATCTGGATCCTTATCTCTATAGCGGCAAGGAAGCTGCTAATGCTGAACCTGAGCTGCACAGGCAGGGTTTTGCAAAGACAAGACAATTAGCGCATCTGCTGAAAGAAATGCTGGACAATCTTGGCTTGAATGCGTTTCTCAAAACTTCGGGCAAAACCGGCTTGCACATCTATATACCAATCATTCGCAATGTCGACAATGACGCGGTTCGCCAGTTAATCGGCACCATCGCTTCTCATGTGGCGAAGATGCGTCCGCAAGATGTTACTGTCGAATGGGCAGTAAAAAAACGCACAGGCAAAGTGTTTTTCGACTTCAATATGAATGCTCGGCATAAGACGTTGTCGGCACCATATTCAGTGCGAGCTACCAATGCGGGCAATGTTTCTTTGCCGATTTCCTGGGACGAATTGGATGACATCTATCCTACCGACTTCGATATTCGCACGGTCCCCGCAAGGCTCGAGCAAGTAGGCGACCTCTGGGAAAATATTCTCAATGAGAAGACAGATCTGCACAAAATCTTGCTGAAATAGGGACAAAACATACCGCGGCTGAGGGTAATCGCTTCCCCTTAGACTTATGCAATTTTTATTGAATTCTTTGCTCAGGCTCATATTCACGCCGTTTGATACACTACCCAAAATCGTGAGCCCTTACCAGAGTGTGAGTATGAACAGAGACATCTTCGTGGGAATCACAGCCTGCACATTGCTCTTGAGCTATTGTGAACCTTCTGCCTGCGCGCAGAATTCCTCGCCTGCACCGGCACCCTCTTTCTTTCAAATGGCTGGTCAGAAGCTTATGGAAGGTGCGCAAAAGAAAGTCATCCAGAATATGAGCCAGACAATTCAGCAGCAGCAAAATGTTCAGCAGAACGGCTCGCTGCCGCCATATTCGAGCGATCCTACTTCACTTTTATACGCCCAGACTGGAACTTCAAATGCTGCCAAGCAAGCCGCACCATGCCGCTCCTGGGTAAATCCCAATGAAAAACCGATTGCTGCCTTGCTTTGCATTCATGGTCTGGGTTTGCAGAGTAACTCTTATGAGTTCTTCGGCAAAGAGCAATCCAAGCGAGGACTGGCTGTATACGCTATTGATGTCCGCGGTTTCGGCGCCTGGATGAGCGCAAAAGGCAAAACGCAGGTCAATTTCAATGATTGCTTGACCGATATCAAGCAAGCCTGTGAGTCCATAAGAGCCGCCCATCCGGGCACTCCGCTCTACATCCTTGGAGAGTCTATGGGAGGCGCGATTGCCCTCAGGGCCGCATCGATGTACCCGGATTTGATTGATGGACTGATTTCTTCGGTGCCTGCCGGAGAGCGCTTCAATCAAGGCAAGACCAGTGCCAAGGTGTTTATGAACTTGCTCACCGGTTTCAATCTGGCAAATATTGGCGGCGATGTTCTCAATTCGGCGACGCAAAACCAGAAGCTGCGTGACAAGTGGCAACAAGATCCGCTTGCCAGGCTGAATCTGAGCCCACAGGAATTGATACAGTTCCAAGACTTTATGAACAGTAACCATGATGCGGCGAAAAGGGTAACCGATATGCCTGTGCTCTTTGTGCAGGGCAACGGCGATCAGCTTGTTAAGCCGGAAGGCACGTGGGAATTGTTCAATGACGTAGCAGCAAAAGATAAATCCTTCTTCGCTGTGCCGGGAGAGCATTTGATTTTTGAAGAGGCGCAAACTCAAGATGCCGGTCCGCGCACTCAGAACTTCCAGGTCATCTCGTCGTGGCTGACGACCAAAGTCGGGCGCAGACCGAGCCGTCGTGGAATGGCTTCGGAAATGCCTTCGGGAATGTCCTCGGGAATGCCCTCGGGAATGCCTGGCGGCATGTCGCGCTATTCCGGTGGTGGCATGTCTCGCTACCCTGGAAGCGACGGCGCCGGTCGTGCAATGGGTTGGGGCATCGATAGAATGCCGATTGATATGCACGGTTTGGAAGCGCAAGTACAGCTTCTGGACAACAATCAGGCTGGCGAGGCCATCGCTCAATTGGAGCAATTGAGAGCGCAGGACCCACGTAATGCGAGTGTAGCTGCCCTGCTGGGACGCGCATACATGGCAGTCAATCAGCCCGACAAAGCCGGCATGATGTTCCGTCGCGCAATGCGATTGAATCGTGGGAGCCAGGATCAAGCGAGGGCATTCAACTCTTATCTTCTGGGGATGAATGATTCTCAGCCCGGCAGCACATCAGGAAGTTGGTGGTCGCGCGGTGTTTCAGCCGCAATGCCGGCAACATCGAGAGGACGCGTCTATGCTTTCTATGCAAATTGGGCGGACCAGTGCAAAGGCATGAACGATACGTTGAGCCAGTTGTCTCAAACATATGGCAACAGGGTCGACATACAGCGTGTTGATATCGAAAATCCGATGTCCGAATCCTTGGTTGAACAATTCAAAATAGGTCCGATACCGACTGTGGTTTTCGTTGCACCCAACGGACAAGTGAAAAGCACCATCATCGGTGAATCCACTGCCACCAATTACGAAGCTGCACTAAGAGCGATTTCTCGCTGATAGTAAGCTTTCTAACGACGTGCTACCAGAGCCTTCGACAAAACCATGTCGAAGGCTTTGAGATATGAATCGGTCATTTTTTCTTTGCTGAACAAACGTGCAACGCGTTCGCGGCAAACTTGCGCTGTGATTTTTTCGATCTCGCAAAAACGTCCGACAAGTTCGTCGACTGTTTCGCCAATCACGCCGGTTTCGCCGTCGGAAATTACTTCCGGTGCGGCGCCGCGGCGGAAGGCCATGACCGGGGTTCCGCATGCGAGCGATTCGGAGAAAACAAGTCCGAATGGTTCTTCGAAATTGATCGGACATAGCGTGGCGACAGATGAATTGTAGAGCGCGACTTTTTGAGCGGTGGAAACTTCACCTACAAATTCGACGCCCGGCTCGCTAAGCATTGGTTTTACGAACTCGTTGAAATACTTCTCGTCATTGCGATCTACTTTGCCGGCAAGAACAATGGGCATGCCGAGTTTTCTCGCGATTTCAATCGCTTCTTTCGTACCTTTGTCGGCACACAATCTGCCGAGGAAAAGCAAATGCTTCCTCTGGGTTGTTTCACTGACTTCAAAATCATCAAGATTGATGCCATTGTATACGGTGGTTACATAATTGACCTTGTCCGGATAATTCAAGCGCTTGTACGCATCGCTTATCGAAATGAATTTCATCTTGCCGTAAGCAAAATAAATGTCTTTGCAGTAGTCGTAGAGCGGATTGTGGTTGGTCGTCACCACGGGAGTGCGGAAGTTGCTGAGGGCGGGAAGCGCCGCGTAACCCATGTGATTGTGAATGATGTCGAATTCGCCTTGCATCTCTTCCAGTTTGACGAGGGCCTTTATGTTGTACGCATGCCACCGGGTCGGAGCGATGTCGGAAGCTCGCAGCCCTTCAGGCGCGCATTCTATTAATCGACCTTCTGTTTGCGAATCGGCGCTGGCGAACAAAGTAACTTCATGTCCGCGTTTGATCAGCTCTTCAGTCAGTAAATTTACGACAAGCTCCGAACCGCCGTATCCTTTCGGAGGGACGCATTCTGCCAGGGGAGCCAGTTGAGCAATACGCATATTAACACCTCTATCACTTATCACTAATTTTCAACGATGACTTTCAAGTCGCCGTTTTTCCTCAAAATTTGGCAGCTTGTGTGACCGTTTACCGCATTGAATGCAATATCAAGTTCTGCATCACCGACTTTTAGATTGTGGAAGGTGACCTTTTCGAGCCATTCAGGAAGACAAGGCTCTTCGATGCGAAGTATTTTTCTATGCGCATCGGGCAGGAAATTGACGCAAGCGCTCAGCATTTGAAAAATGCTTCCTGCTGCCCATGCCTGCGGCGAGCAGGACACAGGGTAATCAATCGGGCTGCCCCAATTGGTGCGATCGAATCCGCAGACCAATTCCGGCAAGCGGAAATCTCTTTGATGCTGGGCGACTGCTGCCATTGCGCTCAGCAAGTAATGAGCATCACGAATGCGACCGATCTTTCTGAAGCCTTCAAGAATAATTGCATTGTCGTGAGGCCAGACAGAGCCATTGTGATAGCTCATAGGATTGTAATAAGAAGCTTGCTTGGAGAGCGTTCTCAATCCCCAGCCGGAGTCCATATCCGGGGCCAGCATGCGGTCCGCCACTCGCTGAGCCATCTCGCCGTCCAGAATTCCAGCCCAGATGCAATGTCCAGCATTGGAGCTGAACACTTGCACTTGCTTGCCTTCACCATCAAGTGCGAGCGCGGGAAACTCATGCTCGGGCATCCAAAAATCTCGTTTGAAATCGCGTTTCAATTTAGCGGCTTGTGCATGCAAGCGTTCCGCCAGCTCGTGTTTCTTAAGGTGTGTGGCAATTTCTGCAATGGCCAGACGAGCAGAATAAAGATACGCCTGAACTTCGCAAAGAGAAATCGGCGGTTTGGCCAGTTCTCCATTGGCATGGCCAATGGAATTGCCTGAGTCTTTCCACCCCTGGTTTTCCAGCCCCTCCGGACTTTCGCGAATGTACGAAATGTAGCCGGTTTTTTCACTGGCGCTGTCGAGCCAGGTGAGAGCCAGTTCTAGCTTCGGCCAGATGTTCATCGCGAATTTCATGTCGCCTGTCCATCTCAAATATCTGGCAACAAGCATGCACCAGAGAGCGGTAGCATCAACGGTGCCGTAATAGGGCGTATGCGGAATGGCTCCCAGTCTCGCCATCTCGCCGATGCGCAACTCGTGCATGATTTTTCCGGGACGTTCGGCGCGAAATTCATCGACTTTGGTGCCTTGATATTCGCCGAGAAGTTCAATACACTCGCGCGCCAGGTCCGGTCTATAGGGAAGCATCTGCATGCCTGTGATGGCGCTGTCTCTTCCAAACGGCGCTGAATACCAGGGAATTCCTGCTGCGATGCCGATGCCCTTCGGGGTCGGTTGCCGCAAAATATATAAATCTCGCAAACCCCTTTCAATCGAAAAATTGACGATCTCGTCCTCGGTCATTATTTGCGAGCCGTTGGATCTCCATAAAGCAAAACGTTTGTCTGCATCATCAAGAAGAGTTGCAAAATCGATCTCGGGGCGGGCGCGAAATGGCATATCACCGTCTGTGCGCGTGTACATGAAAATTTGCAGATACCACGGAGTGCGGGGTGCCAAGGTCAGCTTGTAGCGCGCCTCTCCATCTACAATGCTGTCGGGAGCCGAGCCTCTGAATTCGATCATGGTTTCCAAAAGGCGTTCGTCCAGACCTCGATAAGCCAAAAAGAGGCGTTTGCCTTGTTTGTCTTTGCGCGGCAGCATGCGTTTTCCACGCTCAGACCTGTTGACTCCGCGTACTTCGAACATATCGGCAAAGTCGGATTGATACTTGATGCAAAAATCGACGGTTATTTCGCTGGCACTGTAATTCTCGATGACGACGCGCTCAGACACCACATCCGACAACACAATCTGGCGTTGCAGCATCAAATTTTGCTGGGACAAACTGTTGGTTTGCGGATTTGTATAGAGAAAACTGCCGGCGTAACCACGTTTTACATCGGCTGAAAGCAGCGACAGCTCGGTGCCGTCGACAGTGAAATTCCACTCGCTCAGATAGCGCGTGTCGTAGTTGTAATAGCCGAAGCCCAGAGTGTTGCAGGCTGGAATGCGCGCTTCTTGATCCAGAACCATAAAATGGCTGCCGTTTTTGAGTATCAGGCGGGGGTGCGCGGCATCAGTAAGAACGAAGGGCATTCCCTGGCAAAGTGGGCGCGAGTCGACGACATATTCGTCTTCTTTATCAAAGGTGACAGGCTCGCTCTTCATTTTGTCCTTCATCAAACTTTTACCCAGGGACAGACCGGCGGGGGTTGCAAATGTTCCGGAATCGAGCCTAAAAAACCTCAAAACTATGCCTGGCGCTACAGCTGCCGCCTTTTCCTCGCCTCAGGCTCGAACCACTGGAAGCAGGTCTTCGGCGTTGGTGGTAGGTTTTTGGCAAGCGAAGTCCTTGCATATGTAAGCTGTCGGCTTGCCCGAGATGCAGTTTCTCAAATTAAAGAGCCTGTATGCATTTGTCGGCTTTGAAACAACGACCATCTGATTAGGGCGATAACCGTTGTGGGCGCAGAAAATCATCTCTTTCAAGTCATTGCCCACGTCCTGGCACACGATTGCCACTTCCTGGTCGGTGTGCACGAATAAATCGGCGGCACAAAGGAGATTTCCGAATTGGTCGGGCAGTTTGCGGAAAAAAGGAGCGTATAAAAGCAGCAAACTTTGAGCGCGATTTATATAAGGATCGTGACCGGTAATTCGATGCAGACGGACGAGATTCATCGTGGCGACCGATGTGCCGGAGGGCACTGCTCCGTCGAAGTGACTGCGTGGTCGAGTGACGAGCTGCTCGTGATCGTCGCTCGTATAATAGAGACCGCCCTCTTCTTTGTCGTTGAAGCGCTCAAGCATGACGTCGGTAAGCTGGCGGGCATTGGCAAGCCAGCGCTCATCAGGATCTGCCGAAGCCAGGTCGAGCAGGGCCTGAACGAAGAAGGCATAATCTTCCAGATATCCATTCAGTTTGGCTCTGCCTTTGCCGTACGTTCTAAGCAGGCGGCCGTCCTTAGTCAGTTTTTCCAGAATGAAAGAGGCGCATACTCGCGCTGTTTCAACATATTTCTCTTTGCCGGTGGCAACGTATGCAGCAACGTAAGCCGAGATCATCAAGCTGTTCCAACTGGTCAAGACTTTTTCGTCGCGACCCGGTCTGATTCTTCGTTCGCGGGCGGCAAGCAGTTTTTCATTCAGGGGGCGCAGGCGCTCGAAGAGTGCATCGACGCTTATTGCGTAATCGCGCGCAATTTCCTCGGGAGTTTTGGCAAAATGCAGCACGCTCGAGCCGTGTTCGAAATTGCCGGTCTGAGTGACGCCATACACTTCGCACAACCAGTCACCATCTGCGGTGCCGACAATTTCTTTGATCTGCGCGGGAGTGAAGACGTAAAACTTCCCTTCCACACCTTCGCTGTCTGCATCGAGGCTTGAATAAAATGCACCCTCTTCCGTCTTCAGCTCTCGGTCTACGAAGGACAAAATCCCTTCGGCGATGTCCAACCAGTAGCGCCGCCCGAGCAGACGATAGCCATCGATGTAGGTCTGGCACATCAGTGCATTGTCGTACAACATTTTCTCGAAGTGCGGAATCAACCACTGACGGTCCACCGAATAACGTGCGAAACCACCGCCGATTTGATCGTAGATGCCACCCATCGCCATGCGGTCGAGCGTGGTGGTGACCAGCTCTTTATGCGCATCTTTGGCACTGGGCGATTTGTCCACCAGGTGATCGATGCAGCGCAGCGACAAATTGATATTGAATGTGTGCGGAAATTTCGGAGCGTTGCCGAAGCCGCCGAAGCGATGATCGAAAACATCCAACAAACGATCCGCCGCGTCCTGCAGGTATTCGCGCTTAATTGATGAGTCGG
>Ga0268299_1003991_pt1 | contig 12380 bp, 6 predicted proteins | sample NOBtaG_FD_193484 | JGI IMG/M metagenome (GOLD analysis project Ga0268299, IMG submission 193484) | Activated sludge microbial communities from bioreactor in Nijmegen, Gelderland, Netherland - NOB reactor | ecosystem: Engineered > Bioreactor > Aerobic > Activated sludge | place: Netherlands...
AAGCGTTTCACCCAACGGGTAATGCTGTCTGCTTCAAGCCCTAATCGCTGGGCAATCGCCACTGATTTTTCGCCAGCGGTGCGTCTCAGTATAATTTCTGCTCTTTGACTCATCCGCTTTTCCGCCACCCCTGAACGGCTTAACTTTTCTAAGCCGCGCTTTTCCTCTTCGCTCAATTTCCTGACTTGGATAATCGTTGGCATCTCAACCTCCTGATGCTTTCTATTATATCCTTGTTTATTGCAGGACAGACCAATAATTGGTCTTTTCAGAATTAAACCGGGTACGTGAACGCCGTGTTTGTAAGAGCATGATACCCCACAGGGGTTCCCTTCGGTCATATCATGCCCCTACGCAATGCGTTGCCGATTTATTTTCGCAAACACCATTATTGCGCCACTACACATAAATAAAAAACCCCGCTGGGGTGCGGGGCTGCGTGTTTCAAAACAAACGGCACGTGACGGTCTAAAAGCCTACCAACACCGGGCGGTGATTATGAACATGGTGATGATGGTGGTGAAACGTCACGATTCGAAAACCTCAAAATTGGGATTGGGAGTCAGTATAACGAGGGCGTGTGAGCTTGTCAACAATTTGCTGTACAATAGCGGCGTATCGAAATGAGGTGTTATGAATCCAGTGATTGCTTTAATGACCGATTTTGGGACAACCGACATTTACGTCGGCGTGATGAAAGGCGTGATTCAGAATATTTGCCCACAGGCACAGATTATCGACGTTACCCACGCCATCGCGCCGCAAAATATTCAGCATGGCGCGTTCACGCTGCTCAATGCCTATCGCTATTTCCCGCCGGGGACAATTTTCGTCACGGTGGTTGATCCCGGTGTCGGCAGTGATCGTCGATTGATCGCTGTACAGGCCGGAGATTACACGTTTGTCGCGCCAGACAATGGCGTTTTAAGCTATGTGTTGGCTGAATTGGGCGACGCTTACGCTGTCGAATTGACCAATACCGAATACCGTTTACCGAACGTCAGCGCGACCTTTCACGGACGCGATATTTTTGCACCCGCAGCGGCACATCTGGCGGCGGGCGTCAATTTTGAAGATTTGGGAACGCCGATGGATCACCTGAGTGTGTTTGCGCCGCCGGACTTCATGATCGACGGCGACATGATTACGGGCGAGGTGCTGCACATTGACCATTTCGGCAACATCATAACCAGCATCGGCACGTTAGAATGGCTGACCAAAAATCAGCTCGAACTGAGGCCACGCTTTGGGGATGAAAAAGCGTCGCTGCGATTTCATGACGCCGATGTGATGCTGAACGAGCGGACATTTGAGGGCATTGTGGGCAATTATGCCGTGACGACCCCTGGCGATTGGCTGGCGATGGTCGGCAGCAGTGGATTTTTGGAACTGGCGATCAATCAAGGCAACTGTGCGTCGCGGCTTGGCACGTTGATCGGTGATCCGGTCAAGATAAGGATCAAATGATGCAGCAGTTCGTGATTCAGGGCGGTTATCCGCTTTCGGGCGAGATGACGGCGGGCGGCAATAAAAACGCGGTGTTGAAGATGCTGCCCGCCTGTATGCTGACCGACGAGCCAGTGATTTTGCATAACGTGCCGAATATTGGCGATGTTCGTGTGGCGATTGAACTCATGCGCCAGCTTGGGGCGGAGGTCGAGTGGCAGGGGGTGAAAACCGTCCGCGTCCATACGCCCACGATCAAAACGACCTCGCTTGACCCGGCGCTGGCGACCAAAATGCGCGCCAGTGTGGTTTTTGCGGGTGTTCTGTTGGCGCGGTGTGGCGAAGTGGTGCTGCCGCTCCCTGGCGGAGACGCGATTGGCGAACGCCGCCTCGATGCTCACGCGCTGGCCTTCCGAAAATTAGGTGCGCAGGTCGAGCTTAAAAGCGGCGCGCTGCACATTCGCGGCGACGGCCTGAAAGGTGCGGATATTTTATTGAACGAGGCCAGCGTGACCGCCACCGAGAACGCGATTTTAGCGGCGGTGCTGGCGCAGGGTCGAACCGTAATTCGAAATGCCGCCAGCGAACCGCACGTGCAGGATTTATGCCGGATGCTCAATAACCTAGGCGCGCAGATTGAAGGTGTCGGCTCGAATCAGGTGACAATTACAGGGGTGAATCGGCTGCACGGCGGCGAGGCACGAGTCGGCGCGGATTTTATGGAGGTCGGCAGTTTCATTGGCGCGGCGGTCATGACGGGCGGTGAACTGCGCATCAAAGAAGCCGATCCACAGCATTTGGATATGATCGCGCTGGTTTTCGAACGACTTGGCGTGGCCTGGGAAGTGGATGGGCAGGATATTTTTGTGCCTGCCAGCCAATCGCTGATGATCGTGCCGGATTTGGGTGGGCGCATCCCGATTATCAAAGCGCAGCCCTGGCCTGGATTCCCGCCGGATTTGATGAGCATCGCGCTCACGGTTGCCACGCGCAGCGCTGGGGCTGTCCTGTTCCACGACTGGATGTACGAAAGTCGATTTTTTTTCACCGATAAACTGGTGCGTATGGGCGCGCGGATTACGCTCTGTGACCCGCATCGGGTGCTGGTGCAGGGGCCAACCGCGTTCAAAGGCGGCGCGCACATCTCCAGCCCGGATATTCGCGCGGGGATGGCAATTTTACTGGCGGCGCTGGCGGCGAAGGGCGAGACGCGCATCTCGAATATTCAGCAGATTGATCGGGGCTACGAAAATGTTGGCGAACGATTGGTCGCGCTGGGTGCGCACATCGAGCGCGTGGAGGCCAACGTCGCCGTTCCAGAGGGCTAATCCTGTTTGCAGCTTCCTTCGGTTCGTAATAACATGACTTGTAGGGGCGCGGCTGTGCGTCCACCTTTCGGCAACAAGGAATCAACACCCCATGAACAACATCAGCGGACAGGTCATTAAAGGCTATCAGCTTCAGGAATTGATCGGCGCGGGGGGCTTTGGCGCGGTCTATAAAGCTTACCAACCGCTGGTGAAGCGCGACGTTGCCATCAAAATTATTTTGCCGGATTACGCCAATCAGCCCGATTTTATCCGCCGATTTGAAGTCGAAGCCCAGGTCGTCGCGCGCCTCGAACACATTCACATCGTGCCGCTTTACGATTATTGGCGAGAGCCGGATGGCGCATATCTGGTCATGCGCTGGCTGCGCGGCGGGAGTCTGCGCGCACAGATAAAAAAGGGGCCTCTCGAACTGGCGCATACCGGGCGTTTGCTCGATCAGATCGCGGCGGCGCTGGCCACGGCACACCGCCAGGGCGTGATCCACCGTGACCTGAAGCCCGACAATATTTTACTGGACGACGAAGGCAACGCTTATCTGGCGGATTTTGGCATCGCGATTGATATGGATGCGCCGATTGACCCCTCGGAATCTGAACTCGTGATTGGCTCTCCGGCTTATATTTCGCCGGAACAGATCATGACCGAGCCAGCGACCCCGCTTTCCGACATTTACAGCCTGGGGATTGTGCTGTTCGAGATGCTGACCGGGCAGGAGCCATTTTCCTATTCGCCCACGTCGTCAGTTCTGATGAAACATCTCAACGAGCCGCTGCCGAATATGCAAACCATCCGCCCGGAACTCCCCGAACGGCTGAACGATGTGGTGCAGAAAGCGACCTCCAAAAAACCGGAAGATCGCTATGCCGACGCGCTGATGCTGGCGGCGGATTTTCACCGTTCGCTGAACAGCCAAACGGGGCAAAGCTCGACGGCGACCATGATCGGCTTGCCGCAAGTCGATACAGGCGTACTTTATCAGCCGGAAAATCCCTATAAAGGCTTGCGCGCTTTTCAGGAAGCCGATGCCGACGATTTTTTTGGGCGCGAGTCATTGGTGGAGCAGTTATTGTGGCGGCTCGGCGAGGACGATGCCGGATCGCGTTTTCTGGCGGTGGTCGGCCCCAGCGGCAGCGGCAAATCGAGCGTGGTGAAGGCGGGTGTTGTCCCGGCGCTGCGTCGTGGGGCGCTCCCCATGTCAAAACGCTGGTATACGCTGGACATCGTGCCGGGGACGCATCCGTTTGAAGAACTGGAAGCCGCGCTGCTGCGGGTCGCGGTTAATCCGCCTGCCAGTTTGCTCGAAGTTTTCCGCGAAGATGAGCGTGGACTGACGCGGGCAATTAAACGCATTCTGCCAGGACAAAACGATGAACTGCTGCTGGTGATTGATCAGTTTGAAGAATTGTTCACGATGGTCGGCGACGAAGCTGAACGCGCGCATTTTCTCAAAAGCCTCTTATCCGCCGCGTCCGATGAGCGCAGTCAACTGCGTGTTATCGTCACCCTGCGCGCCGATTTTTATGATCGCCCGCTGCTGTATCCCGATTTTGGCGAATTGATGCGCAAGCGTACCGAGGTCGTGCTGCCACTTTCGCCGGAGGAATTGACGCGCGCGATTACCGCCCCGGCGGAACGAGTCGGCCTGAAGCTCGAAGCAGGCTTGGCGGCAACAATTGTTTCCGAAATCGGCGAACAGCCAGGGGCGCTGCCGCTGCTGCAATATGCTCTGAGTGAACTTTATGAGCGGCGAAGCGGGAAAACCCTCACGCTGCAAGCCTATCACGAAAGTGGTAAGGTGCTGGGGGCGCTGGCACGGCGCGCAGATGAGCTTTACGACGCGCTCAACGAGGCGGGCAAACAGGCAGCGCGTCAGCTTTTCCTGCGGCTGGTCACACCGGGCGAAGGCTCGGAAGATACGCGGCGGCGTGTCCAGCAGTCCGAAATTCCTGGCGGTGACGCAGCGCAAAATGTGATCGAAAATTTTGGAAAATATCGCCTGCTGACGTTTGACCGCGACCCGATGACGCGCGTTCCCACCGTCGAAGTAGCGCACGAAGCGCTGATCCGCCAGTGGGGACGGCTGCGCGGCTGGATTGACGAGAGTCGCGAATCTGTACGCTTGCAGCGACGTTTGACGACGGCGGCTGATGAGTGGTTCAACGCCAATCGTGAGCCGAGCTTTTTGTTGAGCGGGACGCGGCTGGAGCAGTTTGAAAACTGGTCAAAAGAAACCGATTTGATGCTGAGTCCGCGCGAAACCGAATATCTCGCCGCCAGCATTGCCGAACGCCAGAAACGCGAAGCTCAGGAAGAAGCGCGTCAGGCCAATGAGCACCTTCTAGAGCAGCGTTCGCGCCAACGGCTGCGCGCATTGGTCGCGGTGATGCTGGTCGCGACGATCATTGCGCTGGGATTAACGGGATTCGCGTTTACCCAGCAGCAGGTTGCGCAGCAAAACGCTGATCTGGCGACGGTTGCCCAGGGCGAAGCGCTCAACGAGGCCAATAATGCCGCGACTGCTGCCGCCGTTGCCGAGCAAAACGCCGCCGAATCGCGCAGTCTGGCGCTGGCTTCTGGCGCGCAGTTGGCGCTCAGCGGCGACAATACCGACCTGGCAATCGCGCTGGCTTTGGAGGCGAATCGCGGTGGACAGCCCTCGATTCAGACTCAGCGAACGTTGGCGAATGCCGTTTACGCGCCGGGGACGCGCCGCATTTTCGCCGGACATAATGACCGCGTTTTGGGCGTAGCCTTCAGCCCGGATGGAACGATGGCGCTCTCGGCTTCCACCGACCACAGCTTGATTTTGTGGGATGTGGCGACGGGTGAGCAGATTCGCCGCTTCGAGGGACATGGCGATTGGGTGCGCTCGGTCAATTTTAGCGCCGATGGCAGCAAAGCCGTCTCCGCTTCGGCAGACCATACGGTCATTTTATGGGATGTGGCGACAGGTGAAATCATCCACCGTTTTGAAGGGCATACGGGTGTCGTCTACGACGCCGTTTTTAATGCCGACGCGACGCAAATTCTTTCCGCTTCTGCCGATATGACTTTAATTTTGTGGGATGCCGAAACGGGCGAGATGATCCGCCGACTGGAGGGGAACACCGACGAAGTGTTGAGCGTGGCTTTTAGCGCCAGCGGCTTTACGGCGCTTTCTGGCTCGCGCGATTCAAAAGTGATTTTATGGAATGTGCAGTCCGGTTCGCCGATTTTGCAGCTTGAAGGGCATCAGGGGCGGGTGAACAGCGTCGCTTTTAGCCCGGATGAGCAGTTCGCGCTTTCCGGCTCGGAAGATCGCAGCTTAATTTTATGGAGCTTTGAAACCGGGCAGATCGCCAGCCGTCTAACCGGGCATACCGCGCAGATTCACAGCGTTAGCTTCAGCCCAGATGGTCAATCGGTAGCTTCAGCAGGCGAAGATAACATGGTGATTTTGTGGAATTTATCGACGGGAGCGGTGCGCCGCCGTTTCCTGGGGCATACGCAGGTCGTTTCCAGTGTGCGTTTCAGCCCGGATGGTCGGCAGTTACTTTCCGGCTCGTGGGATGGCAGCCTGCGCCTGTGGGATATTTCCAGCGGCGCGGAGGTGGATCGATTTGGCGAGCATAGCGACTCAGTAAATGCCGTCGCCTTCAGCCCGGACGGACTCAATGCGCTCTCAGCTTCAACAGACGGTACGTTGGTCGAGTGGAATCTCGAATCGGGCGACGTTGTGCAGCGTTTTGAAGGCCATAACGCCGGGGTCAACTGCGTGGCGTTTAGCCCCGATGGTCAAACGGTGCTTTCCGGCGCGGAAGATGCGATTCTGATTTTATGGAATGCGGAGGATGGCACACCGATCCGCCGCTTTGAGGGCCACAGTGACGCGGTGCTGGCGGTGGCCTTCAGCCCCGATGGTAAGACAGCGGTTTCCGGCTCACGCGATAACACGTTGATTTTGTGGGATGTCGAAACGGGTGAGCAGATTCGCCGTTTCATCGGTCATACCTTCCGCGTGACGGGTGTTGCCTTCAGCCCCGATGGCAAAAATGTCGTTTCGAGTTCTTTTGATAACACGTTGATTATGTGGAATATCGAAACGGGTGAGCCAGTGCGCCGTTTTGAAGGCCATACGGATTGGGTGCGCGCTGTCGCCTTCAGCCCGGATGGACGCTTTGTGCTGTCCGGCTCGTCGGATAATTCGCTGATTCTGTGGAATGCGGCAACCGGGGAACGCATTAAAGGTTTTGAAGGTCATACGGCACAAATTTTGAGCGTTGCGTTCAGCCCGGATGGACGGCGGGCGATTTCCAGTTCGAGCGATACGCTGGTGATCGTGTGGGATATTGAAAGCGGCGCGGAATTAAGCCGTCTTGAGGGTCATGCGGACGCGGTGAACGCCGTTACTTTCAGCCCAAATGGTAAATATGCGCTTTCGGGGTCGGCTGACCGCACCACGCGGGTCTGGCAGGTTTCCGCGACGCTGGATGAATTGATCGCTTGGACGCAGGCCAACCGCTACGTGCGCGAATTAACCTGCGTAGAACGTGAACAATATCGTATTGAGCCATTGTGTGACGCGCCGACGCCGATTTTCACGCCGAACGCGCAGAGTGTTTAAATTGAATTTTGTCTGTAGGGGCTACTCGCCGAGTAACCCCTACAAGATGATCCTCAACCGCCTGACCAACCCACAGGTGTTGGCGTTGGTTGGGTGTTATTGTTGTTGCCGCCAACATTCACCTGTCCAAAGTCGCGGACGACAGCGGTGCGACCAGACGTACAGGCAACCTGACCATTCACCAGCGCGTCAACTTCCCACGAAAAATTGAAGCCTTCACCGATGCTGCCAGAGCCGGTATCGATAGTCAGAGCAGTATTATCAGTGCTGGTGTCGAACGTGCCGACAACCGAACCCGCTTCATTGAAAATTCGCAGCCGATAAGTCGTTGAACCGGGAGCGGCGTCCCAGAAAAAAGTCGTCGTTCCAAAGGGCATCCCGCCCAGCGGCGAGGTCGGCCTGAAGCGGCTGCAATTCGCGCTGCCTGCTGCTGGGCCGGAAGTGCCGACTGAAGTGCTGCCGCCGCGCAGAGACGCCAGAGTCGTCTGAATTTCGGCCTGTGTGGGAATGGAAATCGCGTAATGCAGCATTCCCTCGGCGGGGAGTGTCGTTAAAAATTGTAATCCTTCAAGCTGCGACGAACTCAGGGGTTGAAGATTTTCCCATGCCCCGGCAAGATTTTTACCATCCGAACTGAGCGGCGCGCTGACGGTGAAGCCTGCCGGAATCGCCAGATTGCCGATATAGGCTGCGCCGGACAAGACGACCACTTGTAATTTGTTATCAGCGGTAATCCGCAGTGCGAGGGTTGAACTCAGGCGAATCTCAGCGCCGTTGACATTCAGATCAACCGGGATATTTTCCGGCCCTTGAATCACGATCATGCCATTGTCGCCACATTCCGCCGAGTCACCTACCACCGTAAATGTAAATTTTTGCATGGGGGAGAGGCTGTTTGCTGAGAGAATCGGAAGGGTATCCAAATCGCCATCCGTTGCAACCAAATCGCGGCTGACCCATGCTACGGTGCCATCTAGCAGTACGCGCAGCCATGCTTGATCCCCACTCACGGCATCAGCCGCCAATACCGTGCCGCTTTTTGCACTGGTGATGACGTTGGCATTGGTGCTGGGGCCACTGCGCAGGTTGGATGCCAGCAGAGTCGTCACTTCAATCGGCGGCACTGTGATAAGTGCCTGATCGGGAGCAACGCCATTTTCCACCTGTATGCCGCCTAAAATAAGCATCGTGACGGCTGGCTCAGTGATTGCACTCGGCACGTTAGCTTGCAGGTTCAACAGTGCAGCCCCCAGTTTACCCTCGGCGAGATTCAACGCCTCTGGCTGGATAATTTGCAGATCAGATAAGGCTGCGCGGTCAGCTGGCTGCGGGATCGCGTTCGTGCCGGAAGCAAAGACCGCATTGACACCGCCTGCGCCGTAGCAGATCGAGTTGCTTTCAAGGTTCGAGCAGTTTTGTGCTAAAGCAGCGAAAACCTGTTCCGTCAACGCCTGACAAGCGTCGTCATCCTGAGTGGATGCTGCGCCCACAATGAGAAGAACACTCAAAAGGATAAGAAAAGGGAAGACGTATCGGATTCGCATGATAAAAATTTCCTTAATTAACGATTTGATTATTCGAATCCTACAATTAATTTGAGAAGTTGACAATTTTTAACAGCACTGTGCAGATGATTTTGTTGTCTGTATTTTGTGCGAATCGGCGGCGAAAGGTTGCTTCAGGTCAGGAGGCATCCTATACTGAAATTATCACCTTTAATACGAGAACTTCATTCATTGATATGCAAACTTTAAACACCATCAAGCTTACATCGCTGGCATCCTGTGCGGGCTGTGCGGCAAAAATCGCGCCGAGCAGTCTGGCAGAGGTTTTAAAACCTCTGGCGAATATTTTTCCGGCTCAGGATTATCCGGGGCTTCTCGTGGGGCTGACCGCGCCTGATGATGCCGCTGTTTATCAGCTTGACAGTGAAAAAGCGATTATCTCGACGACGGATTTTTTCCCGCCCGTTGTCGATGACCCCTATTCCTATGGCGCGATTGCCGCCGCGAACGCCTTAAGCGATATTTATGCGGTAGGAGGGGAGCCGATCATGGCGATTAATCTGGTCGCATTCCCCGATGACGTTGACCAGGGTATTTTGACTGAAATCCTGCGCGGTGGCGCGGAAAAAGTTCGTGAAGCAGGCGCGGCGGTTGCGGGTGGGCATACCATTGTCGATAAAGAACCGAAATTTGGTCTTGCGGTGACGGGCGTGGTACATCCTCAACGCATTCTAACCAAAGGCGGCGCGCGGGTAGGGGATAAGCTCATTTTGACCAAGCCGCTCGGTGCGGGCGTTGTGACCACTGCTTCGAAGCAGGACAAAGCACAGCCAGAACACACCGCTGCGGCTGTTGCCAGCATGAGCCGTCTGAACCGCGATGCGTCACGGCTGGCGCAGAAATATGGCGTCCACGCGATGACCGACGTGACAGGTTACAGCCTGCTCGGTCATTCCCACGAAATGGCGCATCTCGGCGGTGTGAATTTCAGAATTTATTTTAGCGCGCTGAAATGGCTGCCCGGTGCGGAATTGTATGGTGAGCAAGGTATTTTTCCTGGCGGCATGGGGCGAAATCGCAATTATTTTAGTCAATGGACAGTTTTTGATGATAGTATCAATATGACTCAGCAGGAACTGCTTTTTGATCCTGAAACGTCGGGCGGCTTGTTGATGGCTGTTGATGCGGCACAAGCTGATTTACTCTGTAACGATCTCGTGGCTGCGGGGGACGCGGCAAGCTTGATCGGTGAGGTAGAGTCGGGCAGTGGTATAATAAACGTTGTACCCTGATTCTCGAAATCGCGCATACAATGATAGAAAAGTGGGTTGGAAAATCCTGTCCCAGGGAATGAGGTGGGGAAATGCCTGATGAACCGAAATTAGCTTACGGCCTGTCTACAAATCTATTTGTCAGTCGCAAAGCAGGCGGTGAGTCGCTGGTTGTTGGTGGAGTCGCAGAGGACACTTCCCGTTGGACGCGCGTCCTTTCGCAGCGTGCCGCACAAATGCTCTGGTTTCATCTCACCCGTCTCTTATTCCCCGAAAAATCGGAAATGGTGACGGCATTGGTGACGACGGCCCCGCTGCGCCCCGAAAATATGCCCACGATTACCACGCAAATGACCGTCGATAAGATCGAAAGTGGTGGTTTTGAAATTTCCGGCTGGGTTGGTGAGCAAACCTGGTGGGTGCGTTTGAACGATTACGAAGCGCGCCGTTTCTGGACTGCGCTGGACATCGCGCTCTATCCGGTTGGCTGGCAGGGGGCAAATTCTAAATCGCGCCAGCAGTAAGTTGGTTACGCCAGCAAACGCGCTGGTTAAAATTTGATGATAAAAACGAGATGGCCTCAGGTTGTCTCGTTTTGCTTTCAGGGGGAAACTGTACTATTATCCTAAGCATACGAAAATTATACTTTTCGATAGGATACTGCGAAAACTGAGTATAAACTTTGACCGGGCATTTCGCATTCACTACAGGGAGATTTTGACTTATGAGTTCATCCCCTCCGGCAATACCGAAGCCACCAACCGCCGGAACTGGCAAAACGGCGCTTGCAATTACCGTCTCCGCGTATGCAAATATTCGCACCGGGCCAGGCACCAATTACTTGGATATTGGCGACATTAACAAAAATTCGATTGTCGTTTATTACCCCAACTCGCGCACCAGTGATGGCTGGGTGTGGGTCGAGCAAGGGCAGCTTGTCGGGTGGGTGGCGACTTCGGTGGTGACATTTGAGGACATCACCGCGCCGACTCCTGGCCCGCCAGCAACGCCGACACCCTATGATGGCAAGGTCGCGATCTGGCAGTGGAAGGGTGACGTGCTTTCGGAAAACACGATTGATGCGGTTGCAAGCAATCTGAAAAAAGTTGCCCCGCATGTCACGTCGCTGTTCGTCAAAACCAGTGATTACACCCCCAGCAGCGGCTCACGCTGGCAAGGCTTTTGGGATACCAAGCGTGAATTGGCCATTGATGGCCCGGAAAGTATCGATAAATGGGTGCAAACGCTGGGGCGCTACGGCATCGATTTTCATGCCTGGTGTGTGCCGCGCGGCCTGGATATTAACGCAGAAGCCGATCTGATCGCGCAGGCTTGCAAGCGTCCAGGCGTAAAGTCGATGATTCTGGATATTGAGCCTTATCAGGGATTCTGGTCAGGCGGGCGGGCGGCTGTGCGACCATTGATGACTCGCATCCGGCAGCAGATTCCGGGTTCATTTCACATCGGTATGGGCGTAGACCCGCGCAGTCAGCACTATAACACGATTACGCCGGATGAATGGAAGCCATTTATCAACAGCATTCATCCGATGGTCTATTGGGCGACGTTTCGGCAAACGCCGGAAGAAGCATTGGCGGAAACCTATCGCGTGTGGGGCAGCTATGGTCGCCCCATCATTCCCATTTTGCAAGGCGATGCGCAGGTTGTGGACATGCGAACAGCCGTAACGCTTTCGCTTCAGCGATATAAAGCCCCAGCGCTCAGTTGGTGGCGGTTGGGCGTCATCGGGCCGGTTGAATTTACAGCCGTGAACCAGCCGATTACTCCAGGAGCGCCGCCGCCTTCAGGCCCGGTCACACCGCCGGAGCAGTACGGTTCGGAACAGGTGATTAAACCCGGCGATACCGGCTTTGCAAAAGGCTCGTATACCGGGCAGCAGGAATTTTTGTCGTTCGTGGGAACGTGGGGCTGGAACGTCTTTTATAAGGCGACTTCCGCGACGCGCAGCAATGTTTGGGTGCAGTGGTCGCCGCGCCTGCCGCAGTCGGATAAATTTGAGATTGCAGCGTTTGTCCCCAGCCGCCACGCGACCAGCCGCGCCGCGCGCTATAAAATTCACGGCGTAAAAGGCTCATTGACGGAAGTGGTTGTCAGTGTTGACCAATCGCGCTACTCGAACCAGTGGGTGACTCTCGGCGTTTTTGATCTCGACAAAAGCGCGGTTAACGCGGGCGCTGTCTTTATGAACGATCTTACGTCAGAA
>Ga0268299_1003992_pt1 | contig 12379 bp, 12 predicted proteins | sample NOBtaG_FD_193484 | JGI IMG/M metagenome (GOLD analysis project Ga0268299, IMG submission 193484) | Activated sludge microbial communities from bioreactor in Nijmegen, Gelderland, Netherland - NOB reactor | ecosystem: Engineered > Bioreactor > Aerobic > Activated sludge | place: Netherlands...
CCGCGCGCCACGGTGATGCGGTTCTCGGTGCCTTCGAGCTGCACGCGCAGGTCCTGGAAGCCCTGGTTGGCCTTCAGGTTCGGGTAGTTCTCGGTGACGACGAGCAGGCGCGACAGCGCACCCGACAGTTCGCCCTGGGCGGCCTGGAACTTCTGGAAGGCCTCGGGGTTGTTGACCAGCTCCGGCGTGGCCTGGATCGAGGTGGCCTTGGCGCGCGCCTCGACCACCTTGGTGAGAGTCTCCTGCTCGAAGTTGGCCTCGCCCTTGACGGTGGCCACGATGTTCGGGATCAGGTCGGCGCGGCGCTGATACTGGTTGAGCACCTCCGACCAGCTGGCCTTGATCTGCTCGTCGGTGGACTGGAAGGTGTTGTAGCCGCACCCGGACAGCGCGAGCGTCAGCGCGGCGAGAAGGGTGAAGAGGAAGTGGCGCATGGTCATCGCTCCTGGGGATGTCGTTGGGGAAGGGGGTCGGAAGGAACACGCGGCGACCGGGGTAGAGGGTCCTCTGGTGACCACCACGCGGGCCGCACGATCAGGGTGCCCAGCGTGGCGAGCAGCGGGAGCGCAAGCCACGCGAAGCTGAGCTGGGCCACCGCGCCAAAGAGCCAGCCGGCGGCCGCCGAACCGAGCGTCTGCCCGAAGCCCGCTGCCGCGGCCAGCCCGCCCATCGTCGCGCCGAGCCGCCGCCGCGAGGCTCCCGCCGCAAGGTAGGAGATCGTTGGCAACACGAGCCCGGTGCCCGCGGCGGTGAAACTGACGCCGACGTACATCCAGGCGTCGCTGCGATGCTGCGCCAGCATCGCCAATCCGGCGATCGCCAGCACGAGCCCGGCCGCCATCACGCCGCGGCCGGCGGCACGTTCGAGCAGCCCGGTAAAGAACAGCAGCGCGTTGACGCCGAGCATCACGAGGCTGCACTCGGCGAACATCAGCGAGATCTCGCGCGACGACAACGTCGGGTGCTGCTGGCCCTGCAGCACGATGCCGAGTTCGAAGCCGGCCAGCACGAACATGACCGCGCCGTTCAGTCCCCACAGCGCCAGCGCGCGCTTGCGATCGGCAGACGCTGGCAGCGTGTCGTCTTCGGGAGCGGCTGGTGCCACGCGCGGCAGCGTGGCGGCCAGTCCCAGCATCATCAGCCCGCCCAGCGCCGCCGACATGACGATCACCAGATCCGTCGGATCGAGGGCGCCGGCACCGGTGCTGGCGAGCGCGGCGGACACCTGCGCGGCGCCGGCATTGAGTCCCGGTCCGAACAGGAAGCCCAGCAACGACATCGCGCCGAGCCACGCGAACCGGCGGGCGCGCCGGTCCTGCGGCGTGTGCTCGGCGACGAGCGCGGGCACGACGGGCACGACGGCAGCCACGAAGAAGCCGGTGGCCCCACGTGACGCGTAGATGCCGGCGAGCCCGATCCAGTCGGGCCACAACAGGGGCAGCAGGCTGGCGATATAACCGACCAGGCCGATCACCAAAATGCGTCCCCGGCCCCAGCGATCGGAGACCAGGCCCCACAGCGGCGCGCCGATCAGCACCCCGGCGGCGTACAGGCCGCTGAGCAGGCCGACATGGCGCGCGACCTCGGCCTGGCCGTCTGCCGCCATCAGCGGCGTCAGCCAGGCCGGCAACAAGGGCATCAGCGCGCCGTAGCCAGCGGAGACGACGAAGACAGCGGCCGCAAGCCACGCGAGTTGCCAAGCCCCCAGCCCGGCCGCCATTGGCGATCGCTGCCGTTCGAGGCGAGGTGGGTTCGTCATCGCGTCAACCCGGCGGTGATTCAGAGCACCAGCCGCAGCCCGGCCCGCACCGAGTTCGCGCCCGCGCCGCCGTCGGTTCCGCGCTGCCACTGGCGGCCGATCTCGAGGTACGGGGCAACGGCGCGCGTGATTTCGTAGCGCACGTTCAGTCCCCACTCGGACGACGTCGCTCCGGCCTTGATGCCGTCCGACGGGATCGAGCGGGCCGCCCAATCGATGCCGACGAAGGGCCTGGCGATGAGGCGGTTCGTGAACAGCATGTCGTACTCGGCGCGGGTGCGGGCGAACAGGCGTCCGTCGCTGCGCACGAACGCGGCCACGTCGACATCGAACGCGTAGGGCGCCAAGCCGCGCATGCCGATCACAGCGTAGTTGCGTGCCGCGGGTTTGAGTTCGCGGCGCAGGCCGAGCTGCAGGTCCCAGAAGGGCGCGACATAGCGGCTGTAGAGCGCCTGCACCTCGGCGTCCTCGAGACGGCCGTCGCGGCGAGTGCCCTCGGTACGCCAGGCGAAACGGTTGTAGTCGGTGCCGATCCAGCCGTCGGCGCGCCAGGCCGCAATGCTCTTCGAGTCACTGCGGCCCGCGTCGACCTCGACGCGGGTGGCCTGGAAGATCGCATCGTCTTCCATCGCACGAGCGGGGCCGGCCAAGGGGGCCAGCGCCGCGGCGAGCGCGAGCGTCAACGAGCCGGTCCGGTGGTTCATTTTCGTGTTCATGCGTGCGTGTTCCATGACCGGCCGGTTCACTTGACGACGATGGCCTGGACCATGCCGGCGGCCGCGTGATAGAAGAGGTGGCAGTGGAAGACCCAGGGCCCCGGTTCGTCGAAGCTGGTGTGCACCGTGATGGTCTCGCCAGGCTTGACGATCACGGTGTGCTTGAGCGGAGCGCGCTCGCCCTTGCCGTTGTCGACCACGAAGAACGCGCCGTGCATGTGCATCGGGTGTTCCATCATGGTTTCGTTGATCAGGCGGATCTCCAGACGTTCGCCGACGCGCGCCTCGAAGAAGGTGGCCTGCGAGAGCTTCTTGTCGTTGATCGACCAGATGTAGCGGTTCATGTCGCCGGTCAGGCGCATGTCGATCTTCTTCGCCGGGCCTGCGGGCAGCCGCATCGGCGTCAGCGCCTCGAGATCGGCGTAGGCGAGGCGGTCCTTCAATCCGTCGGCGAGCGAGTCGGTCGCCTTCGCGCCTCCCATCGGCATGCCCGCCATGCCGGGCATGCCGTCCTGCATCGGCATGCCTTCCATGCCTTTCATGCCACCGTGCATCGCGTGCGGGTCGGCGGGCGCGGGGGCCGGAGCCGCGGGCGCAGCGCCGTGCCCGGCATGCGGATCCGCGGCCGCGGCGGCCTGGGGCGCCGGCGCGGCACCGTGGGCACCCCCATGCGCGCCGGCCATCTCGGCCAAGCTGCGCACGGGCCGAGGACCCATGGGCGGGATCTCGCCCTCCATGCCGAGTTCGGGCGCGAGCGTGCCGCGCGCGAAGCCGATGCGCCCCGAGGTCGCGGCGAACAGCGTGTAGGCCTTGCGCTCGGTGGGTTTCACGATCACGTCGTAGGTCTCGCCGTTGCCCATGCGCAGCTCGCGGACCTTGACCGGCCGCACGTTCTGCCCGTCGGCCTGCACGACGGTCAGGTCCAGGCCGGGGATGGAGACATCGAAGAAGTTCATCGCCGACGCGTTGATCAGGCGCAGGCGGATTCGCTCGCCGGGCTTGAACAACGCGGTCCAGTTGTCCTCGACGCGCTGGCCGTGCACCAGGAACTGCCACTGGCTCCCGCCGTCGGTGGCGTCGGTGGGATCCATGCGCATGCGCGCCCAGGCCACGCGCTCGTTCCAGATCGCCTCGCGCTCTTGCGGACTGCGCGCCGCCTTCAGCTCGGCATAGAGGTCGGGCAGGGTCTGGCGGCGGTCGTTGTAGTAGCCCTCGACCTTCTTCAGGTTCGCCAGCACCTTCTCCGGCGGCGTGTCGACCCACTCGGACAGCATCACGACGTACTCGCGGTCGTAGCCGAACGGCTCGCGGCCCTGCGGGTCGATGATCAGCGGGGCGTAGAAGCCGGCGGGCTCCTGCAGGATGGCGTGGCTGTGGTACCAGTAGGTGCCGCTCTGGCGCAGATCGAAGCGGTACTGGAAGGTCTCTCCTGGCTTGATGCCGGGGAAGGTCACACCGGGCACGCCGTCCATGTTGTTCGGGACCTTCAGCCCGTGCCAGTGCGCCGCGGTCACCTCGTCGAGACGATTGGTCAGGGCGATCGTGACTTCACGACCTTCGTGCATGCGCAGCAGCGGGCCCGGCACCGTGCCGTTGAGAGTGATGGCCGACGCTGGCGTGCCGGTGAAGTTGACCTGGGTGCGTGCCAGCGTCAGTTCGAACTTGGTGTCGACCCGCGAGGACGACAGCGGCAGGGCGAGGTGCGATTCCTTCACGACGGCATTGGCGCCGAGCGGCCAGGCCAGCATGGCGGCCATGCCGGCCGTGCCCTGCAGGAAGCGGCGCCGCGGCAGGGCGTGGCCTGCGGCGACCCGCCGGCCGGCGTTGTGGGGGTTCATCGAAAGGGCTCCTGTGGGTTCGACGATGGGGTAAGGGATGTGTGGGTCGGCCGGTTGCCGTTCGGCGTCAGGCCGACGCGCCCTGCGCGACCGGCGACGGCACGGCCGGCGAGGGGTGCGGATTGCGAATGCCGGCGAGCTTGGTGCGCTTGAGCATCAGCGCGTTGATCGCGACGATGGCCGAGCTGCCCGACATCGACAGCGCCGCGACCTCGGGCGAAAGCGTGAAGGGATAGAACACGCCGGCCGCGAGCGGGAAGGCGATCACGTTGTAGCCCACCGCCCACCACAGGTTCTGGTGCATCTTGCGCAGCGTCGCGCGTGACAGCTCGATTGCGCCGACGACGTCGTAGGGGTCGCTCTTCATCAGCACCACCTGGGCGCTTTCCATCGCCACGTCGGTGCCGGCGCCGATGGCGAAGCCGACGTCGGCCTGCGTGAGGGCCGGCGCATCGTTGATGCCGTCGCCGACCATGGCAACTTTGTGGCCCTGGGCCTGCAGTTCCTTGATCTTCGAGGCCTTCTGGCCCGGCAGCACGTCGGCGAGCACGATGTCGATGCCCAGTTCCTTGCCGATGCGCTCGGCGGTGGCCTGGTTGTCGCCGGTGATCATGGCCACCTTGACGCCGCGCTCCTGCAGCTTGGCGATCGTGGCCTTGGACGTCGGGCGCACCGCGTCGGCGATCGCGATCAGCCCGATCAGGCGGCCGCCGCGCGCCACGTGGACGACCGTGCGGCCGCCGCCTTGCAGCCGGGCCGCCTCGGCCGCCAGTTCCGCGAGGTTGACCTGCTCGGCTTCCATCAGCTTGCGGTTGCCGAGCAGCACGACGTCGTCGCCGATCATGGCGCGCGCACCTTGGCCGTCGATGTTGGTGAAGGCGGTCGCCGTCTCCGGCGTGTCCGGGCCGGCCTTCTTGAGCACCGCCAGCGCAAGCGGGTGCTCCGAGAACTTCTCCACCGCGGCCGCGGTGGCCAGCAGCTGCGCCTCGGTCACCCCGGGCGCCGGCACCATCTCGACCACGTCCGGCTGGCCCAGCGTCAGCGTGCCGGTCTTGTCGAAGACAACCACCGTCAACTTCGTGGCGTTCTCCAGCGCCGCGGCGTTCTTGAACAGGATGCCGTTCATCGCGCCCAGGCCGGTGCCGACCATGATCGCCATCGGCGTCGCCAGGCCGAGCGCGTCGGGGCAGGCGATGACGAAGACGGTGATCGTGAGCGTGAGGGCGAACAGCAGCGGCTGACCGAGGACCCAGAACCACACCGCAAAGGTCGTCAGGCCGACGAGGATGGCGATGAGGACCAGCCACTGCGACGCCTGGTCGGCGAGCAACTGGCCCGGCGCCTTCGAGTTCTGCGCCTCCTGGACCAGCTTGACGATCTGCGCAAGCGCGGTGTCGGCGCCGACCTTGGTGGCCTGGTAGCGGAAGCTGCCGCTCTTGTTGATGGTTGCGCCGATCACGGCGTTGCCGACCACCTTCTTCACCGGCATCGATTCGCCAGTGAGCATCGATTCGTCGACCTGGGATGCGCCGTCGGTGATCTTGCCGTCCACCGGGATCTTGTCGCCCGGCTTGATGACCACCGTCTCGCCGACCAGCACCTCGGAGGTCGGCACCTTGGTCTCGACGCCGTTGCGCAGCACTGTCGCCATCGGCGGCGCGAGATCCATCAGCGCACGGATCGCGTCGGAAGCGCCGGCGCGGGCGCGCATTTCCAGCCAGTGGCCGAGCAGGATGAAGACCAGCAGCACGGAGGCCGCCTCGTAGAACACCTCGCCCTCGTAGAAGAAGGTCGCGCCGAGGCTGAACACGTAGCCGGTGCCGACGGACAGCACGACCAGCGTGGCCATGTTGGCCACCTTGTTGCGCGCCGCGCGCCAGCCGGCGACGAAGAACGGCCAGCCGGGATAGGCGATGGCGCCGGTCGCGACGATGAACAGGAAGAGGTTGCGATCCATCCCGAACGGCGTCGCGAAGTCGCCGAACATCTTGCCCATCGGCGAGTAGAGGAACACCGGAATCGCGAACAGCAGCGCCACCAGGAAGCGGTTGCGCATGTCGTTGGCCATGTCCTGCATCGACATGCCGGGCGCGTGGCCCATGTCGTGCATCATGTCGCTCATCTGGTGGGCGGCCTCGCCGCCGTGGCCGGCGTGTCCCGCATGTGTTGCGGGGGGCAAGGCCTTCGCGGTAGCAGGGGTCGAGGCAGAGGCCGTCGCGGCGGCATGCGCACCGTGACCGTGAGCAGCATGCCCGGCGTGGGCGCCATGCGCGGCATGGTCTTCGTGGCCACCATGCCCTGCGTGCCCATGGGCCTCGGAATGCCCCTCGGGTGGGCAGACGTGCGCGGGCAGCATCTCGCCGCGGCAGTGGTAGCCGCACTCGATGACGCGCCGTCGGATGTCGTCCAGCGAGGTCTTCGTCTCGTCGTAGTGAACGGTGGCGCTCCCGGCGACGTAGTTCACGTCGACGTGGTGAACGCCCGGCAGCGCCGCGATCTGGTGCTGCACGCCGGCGGCGCTCAGGCTCGAGACCAGTTCGCCGACTTCAACGGTGCTTGTCTTCATGGAATAAGTCCTTTGGATGGGATGTCAGCGGGCCAGCCGGCCGGCCTCGAGGCAATCGGGGGAGAACTCGAACACGATGTCGGGGTCGGGTCGCACGAGCTTGTCCTTCCGGCCCGCGTAGTGGAGCCGCGAAAGGATGTCGCGCATCAGGTTGAGCCGGGCCAGGCGCTTGTTGTCGGCGCGCACGATTCGCCACGGCGCCGTCGCCGTGTGCGTGCGCATCAGCATGGCGTCGCGGGCGGCGGAGTACGCCTTCCAGTGCTTGACCGCCACCGCGTCGATCGGGCTCGACTTCCATTGCTTGAGCGGATCGCGGCGGCGTTCCTCGAGGCGCCTGACCTGTTCGTCCTTGCTGACGTCGAGGTAGTACTTCAACAGCTTGATGCCCGATCCGACCAGCATCTCCTCGAACTTCGGCACCGAGTGCATGAACTCTTCGTGCTGCTCCTTGGTGCAGAAGCCCATGACGTGCTCGACGCCAGCACGGTTGTACCAACTGCGGTTGAACAGCACGAGTTCCTCGGCCACGGGCAGGTGCGGCACATAGCGCTGGAAGTACCAGCCGCTGCGCTCGCGATCTGAAGGCTTGCCCAGCGCCACGACGCGGGTTTCGCGCGGGCTGAGGTACTCGACGATGCGCTTGATGCTGCCGTCCTTGCCGGCGGCGTCACGGCCTTCGAGCACCACGAGGATCCGGTCCTGGCAGCGGATGAAGTGGCGTTGCAGCTTGACCAGCTCGACCTGCAGCACGTGCAGTTGCGCCTCGTATTCCTCCCTCGACAGGGATCGGTCCGAGGGCGTTGCGTCGTCCGGCCTCGGTGCGGCCGCTCCGCCTGCGCTGTCCGCGCCGGAGCCGATCTTGTCGTGCTTGTCTTGCTTCTTGTGCTTCTTGGACATGGCGGGATCTTCAGGTGCTTGGATCCGCGCCGATCAGCAGCGCGGCCTCGGAGAGGAAGCGATGCGGTGGCACGGTCAGGTTTGTCGGTGCCGGCACGTTTTTGAACACGCGACCGGCGAGGTCGAACTTCGACCCGTGGCAGGGGCAGTAGAAGCCGCCGGGCCACTGCGCGCCGATGTCCGGGCTCCCTGGCGTGGGTCGGAAGGTGGGGACGCAACCCAGGTGGGTGCACACCGCCTCGATCACCGCCAGGTCGGGCCGGCTCGAGCGCAGCGCGTTGTGTGCGGCTTCGGGCTGCTCCGACCGCCGCGACTGTGGGTCGGCAAGCAGGGCGTCGTGCCGAACCAGCGCGTCGATCATCTCGGGCGTGCGGCGCAGCACGAACACCGGCTTGCCGCGCCACTCCACGGTGCGCAGTTCGCCGGGGCGCAAGCTGCCCAGGTCGACGTCGACCGGCGCGCCCAGTGCGCGCGCCTTCTCGCTGGGCGCGAATGAGGCCACGAAGGGCACCGCGGTGGCGACCAATCCAGCGCCGCTGGCGGCCGTTGCCGCGCCGAGCCAGAGCCGACGGTCCGCATCGTCTGGCGAACCGGCAGAGAGGACGGAATTCGTCACGATAGTCTCCCGCGAGGCTGTACTACGTTGTGGACCACGGTGCAGCTCCGGTTGTCTTTCTCACGCGATCGCTGGCCTCAGGCAGCCGAGGCGCGGCCGCCCAGCGCGGGGACGAAGCGCGGCGTGCGCGCGGCGTAGGCGTCGAACTCGGTGCCGAAACGCTCGCGCATCTCGCGTTCCTCCGTGACGGCAAGACGCCCGTACATGGCCACCAGGATCGGGAACATCACCAGCGTCAGCAGCGTGGGCCACTGGAGCAGGAAGCCCAGCAGGATCATCACGAAGGCGACGTACTGCGGGTGGCGGATGCGGGCGTAGGGGCCGGTCGTTGCCAGCCGGTTGGCGCGCTGGGCGTGGTACAGCACGTTCCAGGCCGCGGACAGCAGGTAGAAGCCGAGCCCCAGGAAGACGTAGCTCGCGATGTGCAGCACCCCGAAGTGCGGATCGCCCTTCTCGCCGAGCAGCGTCGACCAGAGGTGCCCGGTGTTGTGCGACATCAGGTCCAGGCTGGGGTACTTCGTCTGGAGCCAGCCCGACATCAGGTAGATCGTCAGCGGGAAGCCGTACATCTCGACGAACAGCGCGACCACGAAGGCCGCGAAGGCCCCGAAGGTGCGCCAGTCGCGTCCGGTCTGCGGCTTGAAGAAGCTGAAGGCGAACATCAGGAAGATGGCTGAATTGAGGATGACCAGCATCCACAGTCCGTAGCCGGGTTGGTCGTGACTCATCTGCATGTCCCCTCAGTGGTGGTGCTGCGTCGTACGGGAGCGCCCTTCGGACGCGCCCGCATCTGCGGCGCGGTCGCCCGAAGATCCCTTGCCGTCGTCTGCGCCGCCGTGACCGTGGCCATGTCCGTGGCCGCGGTGCATGAAGATGTGCAGGAACGGTGACGCAGCCAGCAGCAGGTAGGGCAAGGCGCCCAGGGTGTGCGCGCGGTGTTCGGTCAGCAGGAAGAACAGGGCAATCGCTGCGAACACCAGCAGTCCGATGGCATATCGGCTGCGCCAGAAACCGCGGGCTCGGCGGTTTGGCTGGTCGTGGTCATGATCCATGGAAGGACTCCTGTGCGGCTCTCGGTTCGGCCCGGCGAATCGAAGGGTTCGACCGGTGCTTTCGGGCGCGTACGAGAGTCACTTGGCCGGAGCGGCAGGCGACATGGGCATGCGGTCCATCATCATCTGCATCATCGACTGCATCATGTCCATGCGCTTCTCCATCATCTGCTGGCGCGCGGCAGCGTTGGCTGGCGCCTTCCCGGGCGCCATGCCGCCCATCATCGACATGCCTTCCTGCATGAGCTTCATGTGCTCGGCCATCAGGGCCTCGCGCTCCGCCGGAGTCTTCGCGCCGGCCATCTTCTCGTGCATGGCCTGCATGGCCTTCATGTGCTTGTCCATCATGGCCATGCCGGGCATGTCGGCCGGCTTGCCGGTGGCCGGCGCAGGCATCGCCGCGGAGGCGGCACCGGCAGGGTGATGGGCCTTGTGCTGGTCGTCCTGTGCGAACGAAGCCGTGGACACGGCAGCGAGAGTCGCGATAGCGGCGAGGGTGCGGAAACGGAACATGGAAGCCTCCTGGAAGCGAGAGAACGATCGGTCGGCGGGTGGTCGGCCTGACGGCCGGTCGGGGGTGTGATGCCGCGACTCGCGGTCCGACTTTGCAGTCCGTAGCCAGCTACGGAGTCAACAGGCCGGTGCCGCGTGGCGGGCCGTCGGCAAGGGACGCACTGAAGCGTCCGTCGCCGCGGCTAGAGGCCGCGCGCTACAGCGCGAGCCGGGAGAACTGCACCCGCGGAGGGGGTGAGGGCGGTGGAACCGCTGCAAGGGCGGCGCGGACCAGGGCGGCCGGCGCCATGTGCAGGTCGCTGACCTGCCTGTGAGTCGCAGGGACCAGGGCTTGCAGATCAGGCGTGTCGAACTTGGGAAGTTGCTTCAGCAGCGTCTGCGACGAAGCGTCGCAGGACTTCTGGCACGGTGCCTTGTCGGGGTGTTCGCCGTGCTGCGCTTGATCCGCATCGTGGGGTTGCAAAGCGGCTGGCGCCGGATGGTCTGCCTGCGAAACCTGCGTGCCGGCATGCGCCAATTCGCCGCGCGGTTCCGTCAGACAGGCGTTCGCCACTCCGGACAGCAGCGCGAACACCCACACGAGCAACATCGTGAGGGCGATGCTGCGCTTGTGGTGGCGGCTGGCGGTCAGGGTCATGTTGAAGCAGTTGCGTGCGTAGATTCGCAGAATCTACCGTGGAAGTCTCGCCGGACATCGCATCGGAAAGGTTGATCGTCGTCAAACCAGCTCTGGGGTCAACTACGGAATCCGGACGTACCATTCCGCCATGAAAAAAAGGGTGGTCGCAGGCCCCCCGTCACTGGAGACACCTTCTCCCTTGACCATTGGACGCCTTGCCAAGGCAGCCGGGGTGGGCGTGGAGACGGTGCGCTACTACCAGTCCCGCGGACTGCTGCGCGTGCCGGCGGCGAACGGCGGCTTTCGCGTCTATCCCGCTGCGACGATCGACCGAATCGCGTTCATCAAGCGCGCGCAGACGCTCGGTTTCACGCTGGACGAGGTGCGTACCCTGCTGGACCTGGAAGACGGCCGCAACCGCCGGGCCATCCAGTCGGTCACCCAGGCGCGGCTGGGCCAGATCGAGGACAAACTTGCGGACCTGCATCGAATGCGTGAGGCGCTGTCCGAGTTGCTGCATCGCTGCAAGCAGACTGGGCCAATGCAGGCCTGCCCGATCATCGAAACTCTGGCCGGTGCGAGGGCTCCCGTCTGATGGGGCGTGACCTGGACGGGAAGCCCATCTGTCAAGGTCGCTTGGCGCGCGCCAAAGGTACGCCCGACACATTCACCACCGACGCAAAGGGCGTCGCCGCAGTCAGTCGCTGCGCGCCCAGGCCGACTGTCGCTTGGCGCATCGGAACGCCCGACATCTCCACCTCGGCAAGGGCGGTCGATGGCGCGTTTCCGCCAAGGCGCTTGGCGACCACCAGCGCGACGCCGGTGGCGGCACCTTCCGTTCCGGCGGATGCCGCCGACGCCGAACCGACCGCCAGAGCGGCGAGCGCCAGCAAGGCTGCGATAGTCCTCATGTCCTTCTCCTTCTTCAAAGTGCGCGCTTCCCGGGATTGGCAGCAACGTCTTCCCTGGCTTGCTGCAGGGGAGGAGATCACGGTACGCGGCCCTGGCCGACCAGAACCTGACCGATTGATGACGATATCGTCAGGATCGACCGACAGACGCTGCCGGGAGTGGACATGCACTGCACGCGGCTGCGGTGGCGCCAATGGCGATGGCGCTAAGCTTGCAGGCTATGGAACAAGCCGTCTTGCCGATGACCCCTGCCGCACAGCGGGACGCCCTGATAGACCGTTGGAAGGCCGATCCCCATGCGACGTACCGCACCTGGTTCCTGTGGGAAGAGCGCCTGAAGAACTTCCGCTCGATCCGGCGCGGCATCGGGCAGATCGTGCGCGAGATCGAGCGTGGAAGTTTCGGCAACGTCTATCGGGGCTCGACGCTGGAGACCGTCGTGTCGTCGATCGCTGAGCAGCGGCAGATCTTCAAGGGCGCGGATCACGCGTTCCTGTGGAAGCCCAAGCTGCGCATCCCGGACATCTACGAGAACGCGGACAACCAGCGTGCTTTTGGCCGACTGTTGCACGCCTGCGACTGCTGCGACACCGCCGAGGCGGTGATCGATGCGATCCGCCGGCTTGATGCCCAGCAGGTCAAGGGCCTGGGGCCAGCGGTGGCCAACCTGCTTTACTTCATTCACCCGACACTCGTCGTCCCGTTCAACACCGCGATCGTGCGGGGCTACAACGCGCTGACCGGCAGCAACGTCAAGCTGGGGCGCTGGGACCATTACCTGTCGATGCGCGAAGGGGTCATGCGCCTGAACGCCGACCATCGCTCGCGCTTGTCCAACGACCTTGGCGCGGTCGCCGGCCTGCTGTTCGACGTCGGTTCCGGTCGCTTCGA
>Ga0268299_1003993_pt1 | contig 12377 bp, 6 predicted proteins | sample NOBtaG_FD_193484 | JGI IMG/M metagenome (GOLD analysis project Ga0268299, IMG submission 193484) | Activated sludge microbial communities from bioreactor in Nijmegen, Gelderland, Netherland - NOB reactor | ecosystem: Engineered > Bioreactor > Aerobic > Activated sludge | place: Netherlands...
GCCCTTGTCCTTCCAGGCCAATCCGGCAAAGGTCGTCTGCTGGCTCATGCACCCTCCTCCGCACGCAGCGGCACTCGGCGGCAGCAGTATCGCTCACGCCCAACCACTTGTGCAGAGTTTCCCTAGTGGTTCAGGCGTTGCACCCCACTAGTCCCGCTTCCTCCGGGCGGGTGCCCGCTTCGCGGCGGTCGTCTTCCGCGTCCCGGTCGTCTTGCGGGCACCGCGGGCCCGCGGCTTGCGCGGTGTCACGATCGACGCGAGGATGGCCGACTCATTGGACTCGGGCTGCCGCTCCGGGTCCTCGACGTCTGGAGCCGGCGCGGGCCGCGTGCCCACCTCGCCCAACTTCAGTCGCGTCACGTCCACGGCGCCGCCCTCGATCCGGTTCCCGATGTCATCGTCCGGGAAGTCCGCGTGCGGCGCGGCTGGCGGCGGCAGCGTCCCGAGCACCTCCGGGCCCTCGCCCGTGTCCTCCCCAGGCGCGGCCTGCCCGCCGGTGAGCAGCGACCATCCGAGTGGCACGTTCCCGCGCGGCACGCCACCTGCACCCGCGAACACCCGCAGCCCGCCCTGCCGGTCGCGCTCGAGCTTCAGCAGTCCGTCCTTCTGGCACGCGCGCATCAGCTCGGCGATGGAGCCGTACTTTCGCTCGTCGAACGTCGGGACGGCGGCACGAAGGAACTGCTTGAACTGGCGTGGATACATGGGCCAGCGCGGCGGCGTTGTGGCCTCGGCCAGGACGCGCCGCACGAGCGCCACGCCGTCGCCGAGCGATGCGGCATCGGCGGTCGGACGGCCGTGCCCGCCGTCTCCCCGATCCGCGTGACGACGGGACTGAGGTCCCGCCGCGCCGTGGCCACCCCCACCATCGGCGCCCGCCTCGGCGTACTCGCCCGAGACAACGGGAGGGGCGGCCGCAGGGCCGTCACTCTCGATGCCCACGACCGTCGCGTCAGCCTCTGCTGCGCCGTCCAGGCCCGGTTCGGGTGGCGCGGGCGCCATCACGACGGCCCCTTCGGCAGCCTCCGGCCCCTCGATCAGTTCCACGAGCGTGCTGCGTCCCTGGTGCTTCAGCGTGACGATGCCGTGGGCCGCGAGCTTGTCGGCGAAATCACGGAAGCTGGACAAGCCGTAGTCGCGTTCCGAGAACGACGAGTCGAGCTGGAGCAGCGTGCTCTTGAGCAGGCCGAGCTGCGGGGTCACCTCGCGGTCGGCCAGCACCTTCAGCGCGCGCTTGACCAGCGGCACCGCGCCGTCGATCGCCACCGACCCGGCTGCCACGCGCGGCCGGTCGCCGCGGTCGGTGCGGTGGGCGCGCCGATCGGGGACGATGTTCTCGTAGGCGATGAACTCGGTGCAGTTCTTCTGCATCACCTGGCTGGTGAACGAGCGGCCGCCGACGACGAAGACCTTGCGGTCGTACTGCTTGAGCTTCTCCACCAGCGTGATGAAGTCGCTGTCGCCGCCGACGATGACGAACGCGTTGATGTGGGCGTGCGTGAACGCCATCTCGAGCGCGTCGAGCGCCAGGTTGATGTCGGCGCCGTTCTTGTCGCCACCGGGCGTCATGACGCGCTGCACGAGGCGGACGGCGTGGTTCGACATGGCGCGGCCGTAATCGCCGGACCGCTTCCAGTCGCCGTAGGCGACCTTGGTGACGATCTCCCCGCGTTCCTTGATGGCCTCGAGCACCGCGCCGATGTCGAACTGGAGGCCGAGGGTGGTCTTCACGCCGATTTCGACGTTGTCGAAGTCGATGAAGACCGCGATCTTGAGTTTCTGATCAGACATGCTTGTTCCTTGTCAGGAGGGAGGAGGCAGGAGGTAGGAGGTAGGAGGTAGGAGGCAGGAGGTAGGAGGTAGCAGGTAGCAGGTAGCAGGTAGAGGGCAGTGTGCCGCGCGGCTCCTGGCTCCCATCTCCTCTCTGCTATCGCCCGGCTCCTCTCTCCCAGCTCCTATCTCCTGTCTCCTATCTCCTGTCTCCTATCTCCTGTCTCCTAGAATTGAAAGTAGATGAAGTCGAGGGAGACGCGGCTCCTGAGCACCAGGATCAGCGTCACCATCGCTCCTGCCGCCGCTGCCTGCAGCAGCGCGCGGCCGATGCTGGAAGGCCCCATCGCCTCCCAGCGGGATTCGGCGGCCTCCACGAGCCGCCACCGCCGCTCCCGCCCGAGCGCCCAGACATCGTCCAGGAACAGGGGCACCCCCCACGTCGCGGCCAGGACGAACAGGTAGACACCCACCTGCCGCTCGATCAGGGTGCTCTCGGCGGGAGAGAGCACCAGCCACCGGCGGAGGAAGTCGGGATTGGTCTCGCGAAAGAAGAGCCAGCCGACGAAGGCCGCGGTGACAGTGAGGGCAATCTGGACGATGGCAAGCGGGCCAGGCCATTTCTCGGGCAGCCTCAGCAGCGTCCCGACGGTCCGCGTCACCACTACCAGTGTCCCATGATACAGGCCCCAAAGCACGTAATTCCAGCTGGCGCCGTGCCAGAGACCCGAAATCAGGAAGGTGGCCATCAGGTTCGCCTCCCGCTGGAGGGCCCCGACGCGGCTGCCGCCGAGGGGGATGTAGACGAAGTCCCGGAACCAGGTGGACAGCGAGATGTGCCACCGCCGCCAGAAGTCGGTGGGGCTGTGCGCGATGTAGGGATGGTTGAAGTTCAGGATGAGCTCGAAACCGAACCAGCGGGCCGTGCCGCGGGCGATGTCGGAGTAGGCCGAGAAGTCCGCATAGATCTGGAGGCCGAACGCGAAGACGCCAGCCCACAGCATCTCGAACGACGGGTCCTCGTGCGTGAACACGCGGTTGGCGATGAGGCCGACGTTGTCGGCGACCACGAGCTTCTTGAAGAAGCCCCAGACGATCAGCACCAGCGCGTCCCGCGCCCGGTCGGTGTTCCAGGTCCGGGGCTGCTCCACCTGCACGAGCAGGTTCATCGCGCGCATGATGGGGCCCGCCACCAGGTGCGGGAAGAAGGCCACGAACAGCGCGAAGTCCACGGCGTTGCGCCGTGCGCGCATGTGGCCCCAGTACACCTCGACGGTATAGCTGAGCGCCTGGAACGTGTAGAACGAGATGCCCGCCGGCAGCACCAGTTCGAGCACCGGGGGCGATACGCTCAGTCCGACGCTGACCAGCACCTCGCGCACGTTCTCGATGAAGAAGTTGTAGTACTTGAACACCCCGAGCATGCCGAGGTTCACGAAGAGGCTGGCGTAGAGATAGTGCTTCTTGCGCGGAGGGTCGTCCTCCATCCGCTGCCCCGCCCAGTAGTCCACCGTCGTGGAGGCCAGCATCAGGATGACGAACCACGGGTGCACCCAGCCGTAGAACACGTAGCTGGCGCCCAGCAGGAACACGTTCTGCCAGCGGTGCGACAGCCGCCAGTAGACGGAGACGACGACCGCGAAGAAGACGAGGAAGTCGAGGCTGTGGAAGATCATCGCCCGTCGACGGCGCTCAGGGCGTCCGCGCCTGGTCGAGAGGTCGGAACAGCGGATCGAGCCGCTTCCGGAAGATCTCGGTGTAGCGGCGACGGTCGCCCACGTGATCGCCGTCCTCGTAGAGGTCGAGCGTCATCTCGGGGTCGCCGGTGTCGTCGTGGAAGCACGCACCGTTGCCTTCGAGCCAGGACTTCAGGTCCGCCACGTAGCGCTGCAGTTCGGGGAACTGCTCGGGCGGGCGGTTGCCGACCGGCCGGCGCTGCACGCGCACGAAACAGACCGGCAGGCCGTGCCGCTTCGACAGGTCGAGGATGAGCGGCAGCACCGAAGTCGGCAGGTCGCGCCGGAAGTCCGGCACGTCCGCGACGTCCGACTGCGCCAGGTCGGCCCCCACGTCGTAGCGGATCGCGTCAACCGAGAAGAGATTGTCCACGTTCCACTCGAAGTGCTGGATGGCGCCCGGTCTCGGGTCCTTCCACCGCACCCACCAGCGGCGGATGGCCGGCTCCATCCACGACGTGGCCAGGTCGAGCTCGTACGCGTTGTTCACCGCTCGATGCACGCGATACCAGCCGCCCTTCCGGTGGGCCGCCACGAGCTTGTCCAGTTCCGGCTCCGACGCCGTGGCCACCTCGTCGAGCGCCACGCCATACTGGCCTTCGAGCCGGAACATCGTGTCTGTCAGGTTCGTGTCCCGGAAGAAGATGAACGTCATGCGCGGCTTGACGCCGCTCACTACCAGCTGGTTCTTGAACGCCAGGTACCACCACGCCGGCCCGGTGGCCGCGTGGTAGAGAAACGCGACGAACTCGCTCCCCGTCGTCGAGATCTGCCCGAGCCGCACAGGGTCGATCCGGGTGCCCAGCATGGAGTCCCCGATGAACACCCATGCCGGGTTGCCGACGCGCAGGTCGTCCACGTCGATCTGACGAAAGGGCTTGTGCGAACGCCGGATCTCGAGCGAGGGCAGGTAGCCGAGCGAACGGACGTCGCCGAGCACGGCGTGGTTCATCGGGCGCAGCAGCAGCGGGACCAGCAGTGCGCCCAGCCCGATGAGAAGGACGGTCAGCCACGGCCGGGTGGCCGTCGCCGGGGGCGCAGTTACCGCTGGTGGCGCAGGGGGCGCCGAGGGCGTAGGTGACACAGAAGCGATGTAGGAACGACCGCCAGCCCGGGTCACGTCACGGGGCCGCATGAGTATAACTGAGACTCTCTTTGCGGCATGATAGTTGCAGAAAAGTTGACATGAGGTGCCGTATGGCTATTCAGCGTCTCGCAAAGTGGTCGGTCGCCTTCGTCGTTGCCGCAGGCCCGGTGATGGCGTTGGCACAGGAGCCATCGAGCCAGAAGCTCTTCGAGTCCGGGCGCTGGGCCGCGGTGGCCGAGCGCGCCGGTTCCGGCTCGCCTGAGGATCGTTATCTTGGGGCGCTCGCGCACCTGAAGGCGGACAACTCCGCGGCGGCGATCGACGAGATGAGCCGCCTGCGCGACGAGGGGCCGGACGATGCGTGGAAGCAGATCGGGTCATCGGGGGCGGCCATGCTGCAGCACAACGATGGCGAGGCCGTCGAGGCGGGCCGCCGGGCCACGGAATTGGCGGGCGAGAACCCGTACGCCCACTACCAGCTCGGCCTTGCGGCCGCCGGGGCGAACGACTTCGGCCTCTCGGCGCAGGCGTTCGAGCGGGCCACCGAGCTGAAGCCCGACTTCGCGTACGCCCACTACTACGCCGGGCAGGCGTTCCACAAGCAGCGGGACATGTCAAAGGCGGTCGACCACTATCAGCACTTCGTGCAACTCGCGCCCGAGTCGCCCGACCGTGCGGCCATCCAGTCCATCCTGCGCACGCTTCGGAAATAGGGAACAGCGTCAGAAGATGTGCCCGAGACCGAAGTAGAAGCGGCCGTTGCCGACCTCGTTCGCGCGCCGCGTGGAGGAGACGAGGGTCGAGCCCGGGATGCCATAGTCGAGTCGTAGCAACCCGATGGGCGAGCTGAATCGCAGGCCGAGGCCGTATCCCACTTTCAGCTCGTCCCACGCAAACGGATAGCGCGGTCCGAAGGTGTTCCCCACATCCACGAAGCCCACGCCCTGCAGCCAGCGGTACATCGGGAAGCGCACCTCCTGGTTGAGGATCAGCAGGGACGTGCCGCCGGAGAAGGATCCATCGAAGTCGACCGGCCCCAGCGTGTTCTCGCCATAGCCCCGCACGCTGGTGGCTCCGCCGGCCTGAAAGAGATCCACGGAAGGGTCCCCGCTGAAGTCGCCCGCCATCACGCGGCCCGCCAGCACCACGGGCCCGAGCCTCCTGAAGGCGAACTGCTGGACCAGCAGGCGGCCGTATCCCGAATCAGCCCCCAGCCAGGTCGCCGCGCGCTCGACCGACACGGATGTGAACGTCCCGGCGGTCGGGCTGACCGGCTCGGTCCGGCGATCCCACAGGAACGCGGATCTCAGCTTGCCGACATTGGTCACCAGGTCGAACGGGAACGGATCGGCCGGGTTGGGATCCGGGTCGTAGTCGTGAAGGCGTTCGTACCGATAGCCGTAGGTGATCTCGAAGCCACGGCGCCGGCGCCACCGCTGTTCGAAGGTGAGCGTCTGTCGGTCCTCCTTGTACAGGATGACCGTGTCGTAACGGATGTTCTCGGCGGATGTCGAGACGAACAGGCCGGAGCGCAGCGGCAGGCCGAAGAACGCCGCCGACTGCAGGAACAGCTGCGCGCGCTGGAAGTCCTTCTCCACCAGCGCTGCCCCGCCGCCGGTGATGGCGCGTCCGAAGAGGTTCTGGTTCCGGATCTCGGCGATGCCGCCCAGGTTGATGTCGGTGGGATCGTTCGCGCCGCCGTCGCCCGGCTCTCGATCGGCCTGCAGCCCGTAGCGGAAGCGCCACGGCGGATACTCCTCCACCGCCACGCGCGCCTGGACGAACTGGATGCCACTCACGGGGTCACCCAGCGGTATCGCCTGGATGTCCACCGACCGGAACACGTTGGTATCGAACAACCGCTTGCGCGCGAGCGCCCATTCCTCGAGGTTGGCCGGTTGCCCGATCGGCAGACGCAGCGCACGTCGGACGACGCCCTCGCGCGTACGGGTCGCGCCAACCGTCTCGACACTCTGCAGCACCTGCTGTGTCCCTTCGGTGACGACGATGCTGACGTCCACCTGCCCGGCGTCGGGCGCCGGCGTTGCACTGGCGGTCACCTGGACGCTGTTGTGCCCCAGCCGCCGGTAGCGCCGATCGACGCGGTCGCGCGCGGCCTCGACCAGAGCCAGCGCATACGGCGCACCCACATCGAGCCCGGCGGCACGTTCCGCGGCCAGCCGGTGCTCGTCCGACACACCGGACCACTGCACCTCGCGAATCGTCGCGCGCGATCCTTCCTCGATCGTCACGGGCAGCACCGCCCGGCCCGCTTCCTCGATCGGCGCGCTCACCGAGACCTGCGCGTTCAGGTAGCCCTGCTGCCGGTAGTAGGCCCTGATCGTCCCCGAGAGTGCCTCGCGGTCGATCCAGCCGTAGTCGGCCATGTTCCACTGGATCACCGCGGTCTGGAGCTCGTTGCGGCTGATCGCCACGTTGCCGCTGAAGCGCATCTCGCGACCACGAGACACCGTGCCCGGCACCACCGTCAGGCGCAACGTCTTGTACTCGCTGCTCGACTCCATGGTCCCGGTGACGATGCCGGTGACATACCCGCGCGACACCAGCAGGCCCTGCACGCGGGCCTCGGCGTCCTGTACGATGAAGCGGTCGAACACGCCGCGCGCCCACGCCTGCCGGATCTCCTCGAGGTCGGCGTCGGGCACCTCGATGCCGTCCACGACGATGCGCGTCGCAGGCCCGGGTGACACCGTATAGACGACGGTGATCGCCCCCTCCCCGGTGGGATCACGGCGCCCGCGCACGCGCGCTTCGTAATGACCGCTGCTCACGTACCGGGCCGTCAGCCGGTCCAGGTCCTGCTGCCACTCGTAGTAGTCGAACGCCTCGCGGGGAGCGACCTTCAGGTCCTTGCGCAGCTCGTCGGCCGAGAACGGCGCGAGCGTCCCTTCGATCCGCACCTGGTCGACCGACAGCACGGGGCGCGCGACGGGCGCCCGACGCGCCGCGTCGCCGCCGAACGTAATCTGATGCCGGATGCCGAGCCCCTGTGTCCCGTCGTCCCTCGAGATGGCGCGCAGTTCCAGGTTGGACAGCGGGTAGTAGCTGACGAGGATCGTCGTCTTGCCGCTCTCCGCCAGGTTCTGCGAGAGGGTGAACTCGACCTGATCGCTGAGCCGTTTCGAGAGCGTGAGCCGCGTGACCGGATCCTCGTCCTGCAGGACGGCACTCGGGTCTTCGCGGAACTCGTCGGTCACCGTGTCACCGCGTTCGATGCGGACCGCGTCCAGCCCGATCTGCCGGCCGCTTGCGCCGAGCAGGTCCGTGGACAGCAGCGTCAGCGCGTTCGCCCCCGTGACACCGCCCCCGAGCAGGGCCGTGGCAATCTCGTCACGCGACACCTGCGGGTTGTCGTCTGAGGTGAGATCGAACTCGAAGCGGTCGGGTGTCCCCTGCAGCGACAGCGTCACGTTGCCGATGCCGGACACCCGCGTCTGGGCCTGGATGTTCATGTCGGGCTGAATCCGGGTGAGATCGGTGAAGGCGATGGTTCCCCCGGTCAGCGTGAACGTCCGGCCGGCAACATAGATGCGCCCACCCTCGCGCAGCGTGACCTGGCCCGACATGCCAGGGCGGGCCGCCGTGCCGACGATCCGCAGCTGTGCGCCGCTCTCGAATCGCCCGTAGTTGTTGTCGACGCGCATGTCGTCCACCGTCGTCACGGCAATGTCGAGCCGCAGCTCCTCGAGGGCCGATTCGCCGGTAGCCGGTCGCACCGTGGCGGCACTGTTGGCGCGCGCCAGCGCGGCGAGGCTGATCGGGTCGGTGTAGGAGCTGCGCTGCACGCGCACGTCACCACGCAGGATGGGCGTCGCTTCACCGATGTCGTAGGTGAGCAGCGCGTCGACTTCGCTCCGCAGCCCGCGCGGGTATTCCACGGCCATGCCGACGGCCTGCACGTGGATCTCGCCGTCGGCGATGTCGGTCCCCGCCAGGACGAATCCGCCGTCGATGGTGAGGCTCCCCCCGTTGGCCGATCCGGTGAGGCCGCGCAGCTCGATGCGGTTCGCCCCGAGCGTGATGGGGCCGGACAGATCCGAAATGACCAAGCGCGGCGTGGCGAGGGCGAGCTCGGTGCTCACGAGCGTGACGCTGCCCGACAGGTCGGGCGCCCCCGGGGTACCGCCAACGTGGAGGTCCACCTCGGCCGTCCCGTCGATACCGACACCGGGGACGAACGCGGACAACACCCGCAGCACCGCAAGGCCCTGCACGGTCACGTTGAGCGCCGGTGATCCGGAGGACACGTCCACCGACCCACCGACCGCCAGCTGGCTGCCCAGGGCCTCCCAGACGACGTCGTCCATCGTGATGAGCCCCTTGTCGATCGCGATGGTCGTCGGACGGGTCTGCGTCACCTCGATGCCGGCGGAGTCGAACGTGGCCGAGTCGAGCGCGAACCGCCCGGACGCGCGCATGGGGTCGAGGTCGGGGATCGTGGCGCGTCCCTTCCCCGAGAACGTACCGCCGGCCTTGGCCGCGTCCAGCCGGCCGCTGATCGCGTGCAGCGTCAGCGTCTCTCCACTGAGTCCTGCGCTCGTCGCCAGGTTCCTGACACTCACGCCATCGGCTGTCTCGACAGATCCGCCGGTGATGTCGAACGACGCGATCAGGTCCTCGCGCCTGTTCGTCCCGTAGAGGGTGCCCTCCATCCAGCCACGGGCGACGACGTCGGTTTCGAGGCCGAAGGCGCGTGCCGCGGTGACCACATCCGAGACCTCGCCGCGAAACGAGCCGGAGAACGTGGCGCCGGCGCGCTCCGACCACGTACCCCCGGCAGTCAGGGTCCCGCCGTCTCCGAGGCTCGCCGTGGACTGCCGCAGAATGACATCGCCGGACTGCCACGACACGGCGGCGGGCGACAGCAGCCTGAGCGGCACGCCGGCGACGAGCGCCTCCATCTGCTGGATGTTGGCGTGGACCTGTGGCGGCTCATCACCTCCGGCCGCGCCGTTGACCGCCGCGGTGGCATTCAGCATCCCGGTGAGGTGTCCCGGCGCCACGGCGAGGAGCGGCGCGATCCGTGCCAGGTCGAGGTCGTTGATCACCGCCGCGCCGCGGTAGTCGTACGGCGACGCGGTCGCCAGGGTGGCGTTGGCGAACGCCCCGAGGGCCGGGACGCTGGCGCTGAGACGCGCGATCTCCCCGAACAGCCCGAGGTCGAGCGTGCCTTCCCCGACGAGGTCGCCGGCCAGCCCGCCGGCAATCGCGACGCCGAACCTGCCCGTGCCCATGGGCCGATCGACGCTGCCCGTCCCGGCGAAGCGCCCGTTCACGGTGACGCGCGATTCCGCGTCGCCGACGAGCCTCCCGCTCCAGGTCATGTCGGTGACGTCGAGATCCGCCGTGTAGGTCCGATCGAAGCCGTAGCGGCCGGTGGCGTGCAGGCGCCCGCCCCGGTCCTGCGCGACGTCGAGCGATGGCACGTCGATGCCGTCGCCGGTCACGCGAAACCGGCCATCGAGCGCCTCGAACGTGTCTCCCGCCAGCACGAGCGACGGGCTGGTGACCTGCACGTCTAGCGTCGGCGCATCGAACGTGCCGCCGAGTGCGGCCGCGGCGTCGAGCGTGCCCCCGACGCGCCATCGCTCGGGCACAGCTCCCTGCAGGACGTGCGCATCCGGGACGGTAGCGCGAAGCGACCCGGCAATCGTGCGCGCCCCCAGATCGATCGAGACGTCACCCGACACCTCAGCGCTCTCCCGCGAGATCGCGAGCTTCGAGATGTGCACCGCGTTGGGGTTCGCGTCGACCGCGGCGGTGAGGGAGGAGACGCCAACAGCCGGCAGGTCGAAGGCCGGTGCGCGCGCCACGAGCGTGACGGCGGGATCCTCGAAGGTCCCGGTGAGCGCGGCCTCGGCCTCGATGGCGCCGGCGGAACCGCGCAGCGCCTCCGGGATCCTGACGCCCATCGGCGCGAGCACGCGGTCGGCAGCCGCCAGGCTGGCGATGACGACCGTAGACGGGCCGGAGATCGTCGATCGGCGCACGCCGGCCGCATCCAGCCGGCCGTTCCCCCGGCCGTTGACCGCCACACCGTCGGCCCGCAGTTCATGCGTCAGTATCCAGTCCGCGCCGTCCACGCTGGCGGCCAGGGCGCCAGCCAGCGGTATGACACCCGCTGCCTGCAGCGCCGTCAGGTCGGACTTCAGCGTGAGCGAACGGCGTGGGCCGGTCGTGAACCGTGCCTCGCCGTCGAGCCGTGTCCCGATGGGTTGCACGCCGACGTTCGCGGCGCGCATCAGCGCGCGGGCGTCCACACCCTGCCACGTGGCGGTCAACGACAACGGCTCGTCGCCGAACGGCACGTCGAGCGCGGCGTGGATCTCGCCGCCGCTCTCCGGATGTGCGGTCAGTCGATTGGCGAGGAGGCGCGCCCCATCGATGAGCAGCTCACCACTGGCCGTGAGCGCCTCCTCGGTGCCGACCCTCAGCGCCGGCGCGTCGAAGCGGACGACGATCTCGACGGTGTCGGTGGGGCCGGCGATCGTCCCCCGGACGCGCGTGGTGCCCGCCACGGGCACCGGGGGCGGCGCCCACGCCGCCGCACGCGCGACGTCGATCTGTCCGTCGAACCCGAGTTCCAGCGACAGCGCGTCCATGACCCGGTTGAGGCGCCCGGACACGTTCATGCTGCCCATAGCCGTGACGACCGGCAGGTCCTGCATCGACACGGTCCGCCCGTCGAACGCGAGACGGGTCTCGACCGGCTCGACGCGCACGGACTGCTGACGCCACTCCACGTCCACGCCGCCGCGAATGGCAAACGTCCCGGCGATGCCCTCGCCCATGCGAACGTCCTGGCGCTCGAGCGCCGCGGCGACGCCGGTGGCGGAGATGCGCATCGGCATCTCGCGGTTGTCGTACAGGAACGCGAAGTCGTCCAGCCGCAGGCCGCGGATCGCCAGCGACCTGGGATCGGCGGGTGGCGGCGTGTCGCTCCCGCCACCCGGCAGGTTGCTTACGCCGTCCTCGCTCACGGCAATCGTGACGCGCCCGCCCTGGACCGCGACATCGTCCAGGATCAGGCGGCCCGCGTACGCGGCGAGTGGCACGTCGGCGTCCACCCGCGACGCGGTGAAGAAGGGCCGATCGGGGGTCCGCCGCGCCGCCAGCCGGACGTTCGTGAGCGTGACACTGCCGGTGAGGAGGTTGTAGGAGAGTCGATCCCCGGTGAGCAGGAGGTCGAACCGGGATTCGAGCTGCCCGATCGCCCAGGACAACACCCGGGAGCGGGCCGGCGGGGTGTGGATGAGGCCGACCAGCAGCAGCCCCGGGACCGCCACCACGGCGGCCCCGATGGCCAGAACCCGTCGGAGGCGCGACCCCATCCCTGAATTCTACCGGGCATGCTAGCATCCGCAGGTGGAGGATCTCGTGATGCGCGTGAAGTCCCTGCTGAGCGTGGGGCTCGCCGCGGTGCTCGGCCTGATGTCCAGTGTCACTGGACGGGCCCAGGCTCCCGCTGTCGAGCTCAAGGTGGGAGACGCCGCCCCGGCGTTCTCGCTGCCCGGATCGGACGGCAAGACCCATAGCCTCGCCGACTCGAAAGGCAAGACCGTCGTCCTGGCCTGGTTCCCGAAGGCCTTCACCGCTGGTTGAACGGCCGAATGCAAGTCGCTCCGTGAGAGCGGCGCACTCATCCGCCAGTACAACGTCGACTACTACATGGTGAGCGTGGACACGCTCGAGGAGAACACCAAGTTCTCCCAGATGCACGAGGCGGACTACCCGATCCTGGCCAACCCGACGAAGGACGTGGC
>Ga0268299_1003994_pt1 | contig 12376 bp, 9 predicted proteins | sample NOBtaG_FD_193484 | JGI IMG/M metagenome (GOLD analysis project Ga0268299, IMG submission 193484) | Activated sludge microbial communities from bioreactor in Nijmegen, Gelderland, Netherland - NOB reactor | ecosystem: Engineered > Bioreactor > Aerobic > Activated sludge | place: Netherlands...
GCACCTACCACGTCGCCCACCCCGGCGGCCGCAACTACGACACCTTCCCGCTCAACGCCTTCGAGGCCGAAGCGCGGCGCATCGCGCGCTTCTGGGCCCACGGCCACACGCCGGGCGCGATGGCGCCGCCGGCAGAGGAGCACAACCGCGACTTCCCCTGGACCCTCGACCTGCGCTATCGGGACGCCTGCTGAGCCGCGGCGCGTCCTCGGCTCGCGCGGGAACGCGGATGAACGCGGATTCGATCATCGATGCCTGAGCTGCAACTCGCCGCCGCGCTGCCGGCGCGGCCGACGCCGCTGGCGCGCGACTACCGCGCGCCCACCGATCGCTGGGACGAGATGTCGCCCGGCGGCGGCGCCCTGCGGCCGCAGTGGGAGTACCTCATCCGCTCGTTCGAGAGCCTCGGCGGCGCCGCCCTCGAGCAGCGCCGCGAGGAGGTCCATCGCCTGCTGCGCGAGAACGGCGTCAGCTACAACGTCTACGACGATCCCGGCAGCGACCGCCTCTGGCCGCTCGACCCCGTTCCCGTTCCCCTCACCAGCAGCGAGTGGAGCGCGATCGAGCAGGGCCTGGTGCAGCGCGCCGAGTTGCTCGAGCTCGTCCTCGCCGACGTCTACGGCGCGCGCCGCCTGATCGCCGACGGCAAGCTGCCGCCCGAGGTCGTTCACGCCCATCCCGGCTTTCTGCGGCCCTGCCACGGCTTCGCAACTCCGCCCCGGCTGGCGCTCTACGCCGCCGACCTGGCGCGCGGCACCGACGGCGCGTTCCGCGTCATCGGCGACCGCTCGCAGGCGCCCTCGGGCTCGGGCTACGCCCTCGAGAACCGCGTCGTGCTCTCGCGCATCCTGCCGAGCCTCTACCGCGACTCGCACGTCCACCGGCTGGCGCTCTTCTTCCGCGCCCTGCGCGCCGCGCTGCAGAGTCTCGCGCCGCGCGCCGGCGGCGACGCCCGCATCGTCGTGCTCACCCCCGGCCCGGAGAACGAGACGTTCTTCGAGCACGCCTATCTCGCCAGCTACCTCGGCTACGACCTGGTGCAGGGCAGCGACCTGACCGTGCGCGACCAGCGCGTCTGGCTGAAGGGGCTCGACGGGCTGAAGGCGGTCGACGTCATCCTGCGCCGCGTCGACGATAGCTGGTGCGATCCGCTCGAGCTGCGCGCCGACTCCCTCCTCGGCCTGCCCGGCCTGGTGCAGGCGGCGCGCGCCGGCACGGTGGCGATCGCCAACCCGCTCGGCAGCGGCGTGCTCGAGAATCCGGCGCTGATGGCCTTCCTGCCGTCGCTCGCCCGCGACCTGCTCGGCGAGGATCTGCGCTTGCCGTCGGTGGCGACCTGGTGGTGCGGCAGCGCGCCGGCGCTCGCCTACGTCCTCGACCACCTCGAGCAGATGGTCGTCAAGCCGATCGCCCCGCACCCCTCCGGCTCGGCCGCCTTCGGCTCCCGCCTCACCGAGGCCGAGCGCGCCGCGCTCGCCGATCGCCTGCGCGCGGAACCGCACCGCTGGGTGGCGCAGGAGGCGCTGGCGCTGTCGACCGCGCCGGTGTGCGTCGACGGACGCCTCGAGCCGCGGCCTATGGTGATGCGCGCCTTCGCCGCCGGCCGCAGCGACGGCTGGGTGGTCATGCCCGGCGGCCTCGGCCGGGTCGCGCCCACCGCCGACTCCTGGGTCGTCTCGAACCAGCACGGCGGCGTCAGCAAGGACGTCTGGGTGCTGGCCTCGGAGCCCGAGCGCCAGGTGAGCCTGCTGAGCGGCGGCGGCGAGCCGATGGTGGTGACGCGCGAGGGCGACGACGTGCCGGCGCGCGTCGCCGACGACCTCTTCTGGCTCGGCCGCTACACCGAGCGCACCGAGGGCACGGCGCGGCTGCTGCGCGAGGCCCTGCAGCGCGTCCTCGCCGCCGAGAACCCGGCGCCCGAGGAGGGCCTGGCGGTCCTGCTGCGCGCCGTCACCACGCTCACCACCACCTACCCCGGCTTCGTCGGCGAGGGCGCGGAGGATCGCCTGCGCGCGCCCGAGAGCGAGCTGCTGCGCGTGCTCTACGACCGCCGCAAGCCGGGCTCCCTGCGCTACGACATCGAAGCCGTGGTCCGCGCCGGCCGCTCCGTGCGCGACCGCCTGTCGAGCGACGCCACCCGCGTGATCCACGCGCTCGAGCGCGAGTTCGCCCGGCCGGCCGAGACGCACGGCGCGCTGCAGGGGCTGCAGCGCGTCATCCTCCAGCTCGCCGCCTTCGCCGGACTGTGCGACGAGAGCATGAGCCGCGGCCAGGGCTGGCGCTTCCTCGAGATCGGCCGCGCCCTCGAGCGGGCCGCCAACACCGTCGGCCTGCTGCGCGCGGTGTTCGCCGCGCCGCCGCCCGACAGCGCCCTCGAGGCCCTGCTCGCCATCGGCCACAGCGTCAAGACCTACCGCCGCCGCTACCGCTCGCGCGTGCAGCCGGGCGCGGTGCTCGATCTGCTGCTGCTCGACGAGACCAACCCGCGCGCCGTCGGCTTCCAGTTGATGGAGCTGGAGCAGCGCATCGTCGAGCTGGAGAAGGGGCAGGGTTCGCGGCGCACGGCGCTGCAGCGCCTGGCGCTCGACGCGCTGACGCGGCTCCGCCTGTTCGACGTCGCGTGCGTCGGCGGGGACGGCGGCGACACGGGCCGCGAGCGCGTCGAGCTGCTGCTCGAGGGCGAGGCGCGGCTGCTGGCGCAGCTCTCCGACGAGATCGGCGCGCGCTATTTCAGCCACGCCGACTCGCCCCACCAACTGGTGCGCCTGGTATGAGGTTCCGCGTCGTCCACACCACCCGCTACCAGTACGACGAGCCGGTGACCCAGGGTCACAACGAGGCGCACCTGCGGGCGCGCGCGGCGCCGCGCCAGACCTGCGAGGAGAGCCGCCTCGCGATCGAGCCCGCACCCGCCGCGAGCCACGAGCGGCTCGACTACTTCGGCAACCCGGTGACCTACTTCGCGCTGCAGGAGCCGCACCTGTCGCTGCAGGTGACGGCCACCCACGTGGTGCGGGTCGAGCCGCCCGCGGCCGTCCAGCTCGAGGCCTCGCCCGCCTGGGACGCGCTGCGCGACCGGCTCGTTGACGACGTCTCCGCCGCCGCCGTCGAAGCACGCGAGCTGCGGCTCGACTCGCCGCTGGTCGCCCTGCAGCCGGCGCTGGCGGAGTACGCCGCGCCGTCGTTCCCGCGCGGGCGCCCGCTGCTCGACGCGGTCCACGACCTCACCCGCCGCATCCACCGCGAGTTCGTCTACGAGCCCAACTTCACCACCGTCGCCACGCCCGTGCTCGAAGTTCTCGCCAATCGCCGCGGCGTCTGTCAGGACTTCGCCCAGCTCGCCATCGGCTGCCTACGCAGCCTCGGCCTGCCGGCGCGCTACGTCAGCGGCTACATCGAGACCGCCCCGCCGCCCGGGCAGGCGCCGGTGCGCGGCGCCGAGGCCTCGCACGCCTGGCTCGCCGCCTGGGATCCGGAGCAGGGCTGGGTCGACTTCGACCCGACCAACGACCAGATCGTCGGCAGCCAGCACGTCACCATCGCCTGGGGGCGGGACTACGCCGACGTCACGCCGCTCAAGGGCGTGGTCTTCGGCGGCGGCGCGCACACGCTCGACGTCGCGGTCGAGATGCGCCGCGAGGACGCCGCTTGAAGCCCTACCCGCGGACGCTCGCCCTCGGCGCCCTGCTCGCATTCGCGGCCTGCGCCGCGCCGCCGGCGCCGAAGCCGCCGGCCCCGAGCGAGCGCGTGCTGGCGATCGCCGACGCGGTGGTCGACGCGCGCTTGGAGGAGTACCCCGAGCGCGCCACCCAGATGCGCGTGCCCGGCATCCGCTACGACGGCCTGCCCGACGACTCGCTCGCGGCGGTGGAGCAACGCGCCCGCAGGCGCACGGACTGGCTGACGGAGCTGCGCGGCATCGACGCGGCGACGCTGCAGGACCCCGCCCTGCTCGCGCACCAGATCGCGCTCGCCCGCCTCGCGGACGAGGACGCGGTCGAGGTCTGCCGCTACCCGCTCTGGGACGTCGACCAGATGGGCGGCTGGCAGGTGCGCTTCGCCGAGCTGGCGCATGCGCAACCGGTCGAGAGCGCCGAGCTGCGGGCACAGGCGATGAAGCGCTTCGCGCTCATCCCCGCCTACGCCGACACCCAGATCGACAACCTGCGCGCCGGCCTGGCGCAGGGCTACAGCGCGGCGCGGGTGAACGTCGCGCAGGTGATCGGCCAGCTCGATCGCGTCCTCGGCGCGCCGCTGGAGGAGTCGCCCTTCTACAGCCCCGCCAAGCGCGGCGGCGACCCGGCCTTCGCTGCCGACTTCGGCGCGCTGGTGCGCGACCAGATCCATCCGGCGCTGGCGCGCTACCGCGACTTCCTGCGCGACGAGTACCAGGCGCGGGCGCGCAGCGAGGTCGCCGTCGCCGCCAATCCCGACGGCGCCGCCTGCTACCGCGCCGCGCTGCGCTACTCGACCACGCTGCCGCTCGATCCCGAGGCGGTGCACGAGGAAGGTCTGCGCCAGCTCGCCGCGCTGCGCGACGAGATGCAGGAGATCGCGCGCCGCAGCTTCGGCGACGCGCCGCTGCCGAAGCTGTTGCAGCGCTTCAAGAACGATCCGAAGTACCGCTACCGCGACGCCGACGAGATGATGCGGCGAGCGCGGGTGGCGATCGTGCGGGCGCAGGCCGCGCTGCCGCGCGCCTTCGGCTTCCTGCCGACCCGGCCGTGCGAGATCGAGCCGATCCCCGCCTACCAGGAGCGCACCGCCGCGCCGCACTACGTGCCCGCGGCGCTCGACGGCAGCCGGCCGGCGACCTACCGCATCCGGCTCTACCAGGCCAGCCAGCAGAGCTGGGTGGTCGGCGAGTCGACGGCCTTTCACGAGGTCGTGCCCGGCCATCACCTGCAGATCAACGTCGCCAACAACCGCCACGGCCTGCCGCGCATCGCGCGCTTCCTCTTCAACAGCGGCTTCAGCGAAGGCTGGGCGCTGTACGCCGAGCGTCTCGCCGACGAGCTCGGCCTCTACAGCAGCGACGCCGACCGCATGGGGATGCTGAGCAACTTCTCCTGGCGGGCGGCTCGCATGGTGGTCGACACCGGCCTGCACGCCGAGGGCTGGAGCCGGCAGGAGGCGATCGACCTGTTGCTCGAGAACACCGCCCTCGGCCCCGAGCAGGCGGCGCAGGAGGTCGACCGCTACATCGTCTGGCCCGGGCAGGCGCCGTCGTACATGGTCGGCTACCTCGAGATCACCGACCTGCGGCGCCAGGCCGAGGCGCGGCTGGGGGCGGATTTCAGTCTGCGCTCGTTCCACGACGGCGTGCTGATCAACGGCAACGTGCCGCTGCCCGTGCTGCGCGAGCGCGTCGGCGGCCGAGCCGCCTGATCCGAGCCGGCGGTCGGGTCCGAACGAGCGACGCGATCCCGCTTGCAAGCCCCCGCCGCCGGGCTATACCGCCGGCAGGAGGATCTCGGATGCCCCTCTATCGCAGCCAGCACGAAGGCGCGCCGGTGCGCCGGCGCGGACGCCTCAAACTGCTGCCGCTGGTGCTGTTCGCGCTCTACGCGCTCTACTACGTCTCCACCAACCAGGAGACCGTGCCGCTCACCGGGCGGACGCAACTGGTCGACCTGTCGCGCGAGCAGGAAGCCGCGCTCGGGCTGCAGTCCTATCGCGAGATCCTCGGCAGCGAGCGCGTCCTGCGGCAGGGGCCGCAGGTCGAGCTGGTGCGCTCGATCGGCGCGCGCATCCAACGCGCCGCCGCTCCCGAGGACCCGGGCTTCGAATGGGAGTTCAACGTCATCGAGTCACCGCAGGCGAACGCCTTCGCGCTGCCGGGCGGCAAGGTGGCGGTGTACACCGGCATCCTGCCGGTCACCGAGAACGAGAACGCGCTGGCGGCGGTGATGGGCCACGAGGTCGCGCATGCGATCGCGCGCCACGGCGCCGAGCGCATGGCCTACCAGAAGCTGGTGCAGCTCGGCACCGTCGCCGCCGGGGTGTCGATGAGCGACATGGATCCCGAGACCCAGCGCATGGTGCTCGGGGCCCTCGGCGTCGGGGCGCAGTTCGGCGTGCTGCTGCCCTTCTCGCGCGAGCACGAGTCGGAGGCCGACTACATGGGCCTGATCTACCTGGCGCGCGCCTGCTACGACCCGCGCGAGGCGCCCAAGCTGTGGCAGCGCATGGCGCAGGCCGGCGGCGGCGGCGCGCCGGCCGAGTTCCTGTCGACCCACCCCAGCCACGAGACCCGCATCCGCCAGCTCGAGGAGTGGATGCCCGAGGCGATGCGGGTGCGCGAAGAGTACTGCGAATAGCCCGCACCGCGCGCGGGCGCGCACACGACCGCCCAGGCCACACGCCGGCGCGCACGCGACCGCCCAGGCCACGCGCTGGTGGCTGCCGCTGTCAGTACGCCTCCGGGGCGCCGCGGAGCGGCGCAGGTGCATAGCCCCGGGCGCGAGCCCGGGGCTGGGGGGGAAGGCGGGGTCGTGCGCCCCAGCGGGGCGCAGCCCTGCAACGAAGCGACCCGCTGGACCGGCGCTTCCGCGCCGCGCTCGGCCCGCCGTCGAATGCGGTGCCACGGAGGCGGAGGCGTTCGCGCCGCCGGTGGGGTGCGGCGGGCCGGGTGTGCCGGCCGGCGCGCACGCGCTAGATCACGTCGCTGACGCCGCGCTCGAAGAGCGGCTCGATGCCGTGGCGGGCGACGTCGGCGCGCAGCTCGTCGGCGTTCGGCGCGCGACGCTGGCGGCGGCGGCGGAGCCGGCGGTCGCGCGCAGCAGCGTGGCGTCGCTCGAGCTGTTGAGGAACAGCCCCGGTCGCGCCAGGACGAAGTGCACCGCCCGGCGCAGCGCCTCCGGGTCGCGCAGCGGCTCGTACCAACTGAAGCGGTGGCGCGGCTCCTCCTGCCAGCGCCGGCGCGCCACCGACTTGATCGTCTGCACCGCCACGCCGCGCTCGCGACAGAGCGCGACCAGGCGCTCGAAGTCGGCGGCGTACACCGGGTTCTGCATCATGCTGAAGTTGTACGGCAGCAGCACGCTGTCGAAGGGGAAGCGCTCGAGGCTGCGGCGGTGCATCTCGGCGGCGAAGGTCCCGTGCCCGGTGACGCCGAGAAAGCGCACCAGGCCGGCGTCGCGCGCCTCCACCAGCGCCTCGACCGCGCCGCCGGGCGCGAAGGCGGTCTGCCATCCCGCCTCGTCGACCAGGTTGTGGAGCTGGATCAGGTCGACGTAGGGCACCCGCAGGCGCTCGAGCGAGCGCCGGATGCTGTCGCGCGCGCCGGCGCTGGTGCGCTCGCCGGTCTTGGTGGCGAGGAAGAAGCGCTCGCGGTGCCGCTCCATCCACGGACCGATGCGCAGCTCGGAGTCGCCGTACGAGGCAGCGGTGTCGATGTGGTTGATGCCGTGCTCCAGCAGCAGCTCGAGGATCTGGTCGGCCTTCTCCTGCCGCATGCCGCCGAGGGCGGCGGCGCCGAACAGGATGCGCGTGCTCTGGTGACCGGTGCGTCCGAACGCGAGCGTCTCCATCGTCGACTCCTCCTCGGCCGCCATGATCGCCCGCCGCGGCGGCCGCGGCAAGCGCGGCTCACTCGTCGGCGAGGATGTAGCGGGCGGTGAGCGCGGGATCCTCCATCGGCAGGAAGTGCGTGCGGTCGGGGAGGTGGATCTCGCGCCCGCGGCGGAACTCCTTCGCCAGGCCGGGCCAGGTCGGCGAATAGCGGAAGTCCATCACGCCGCGCGTGGGGGGCGGCGCCATCACGCGGATGACCAGCACCGGGATCTCGAGGGCGCGGACGCTGTCGAACACGCCGGCATTCTCGTAGCTGGTGCTGTAGATCTCGGCTTCGATCTCGGGCGGGCAGGCGAGCACGAAGCCCTCGGCGTCGGGCGCCGGCAGCAGGCCGTGGCGGCAGTAGTCGCGCAGCACCTCGCGGTCCCAGGCGTCGAACGGCGGCCGCCCCTGGAAGCGCTCGATCATCTCCTCGGGCGAGCTCCAGAGGTTGCGGCGCTTGGCCGTCGGGTGGGTGTCGCCGCCCCAGCGCGCGGTCGCACCGGCGGAGTAGAATTCGGGCGCGCCGATGACGGGGTCGATCAGCACCAGGCGGCGGAAGCGCTCGCGCTCGGCGGCGGCCGCCTGGGTGATCGCGTGACCGCCCATCGAGTGGCCGACGCCGACGACGTCGCGCAGATCGAGGGCACGCGCCAGCTCGGCCAGGTCGCGGCCGTAGTCGGCCCAGCGCACCGGGCGCACCTTGTCGCTGCGACCGTGGCCGCGCTGGTCGACGGCGATCACGTGGCGCTCGCCCAGGCGCTGCACGACCCGGTCCCAGCAGCGGGCGTGGAAACCGGTCGCATGCGCCAGCAGGAGCGCGTCGCCCCGGTCGCGGAACTCGCGCCCCCACTCGAAGAGAGCGAGGGTGATGCCGTTGACGGCGACGCGGCGTTCGATCGGCGGCATCGAGGCGACGATAGAGAAGCGCGGGCGAGACGCAAGACCGCCGGCGGCTCAGGCGCGCGAGCGAGCGCTGCGGCCGCCCCGCGCCGCGCGGCGCGGGGCGGCCGGGTCGGGCTTGCGGGCGCGCGGCCGGCGCTGCAGTCGCGGCGCGACCTCGCGCGCGAACAGGCGCAGGCTCGCCTCCGCCTCGCGGTAGGGCATGCCGCCGAAGCTGAACGCGCCGACGAAGTGATCGTTGCCGACGCGCGCCTCGATCTCGCGGATCTTCTCCAGACACTGGTCCGGCGTGCCCCAGATCTGCGTCGCCACGAAGGCCTCGGTGATGTGATCGAGGACGCCCGCGCCAGCGCCCTCCATCAGGTCGGCCATCTGGCCGTAGTACTCGTAGCCCGGGATCGCCTTGAAGTGGGCGGAGCCGATCTCGTAGTGCGCCATCGCCGAGCGCCAGTAGTTGCCGATCCAGCGGCGCGCCCCCTGCTCGGCGGCGCGCGCGCCGGCGGCGCAGTACACCCAGCCGGTCACCACCGGCGGCCGCGGCTCGACGGCGCGCGCGGCGCAGGCGCGGCGGTACGCCGCCAGGTCGCGCTCGATCTCCTCCCACGGCTTCTGCGGGATGATCAACATGCCGACGCCGAGCTGCGCCAGCAGCTCGGCGGTCTCGGGGCTGACCATGGCGCCGTAGACGCGGCCGTCGAAGTCGCGGAACGGGCGCGGCCGGATGTCGCGCGCCGGGATGTGGTGGAACTCGCCCTCGAGCGCGACGCGGCCGTCGCGCAAGGCCTGCAGCAGGATCGTGCCGGCCTCGAGGAAGCGGGCGCGCGACTCCCCCTGCGGCACCCGCAGGCCCTCGAACTCGACCCGCCCCGCGCCCCGACCGATGCCGAGCAGCAGGCGGCCGTCGGCCAGGATGTCGAGCATGCAGACCTCCTCGGCCACCCGCACCGGGTCGTGCCACGGCAGCACCACCACCATCGTCCCCAGCGCGATCCGCTTCGTCCGCCCCGCCATGTAGGAGAGGAACTGGGTCACGTCGGGCACCATGGTGTAGTCGGTGAAGTGGTGCTCGACGCTCCAGAGCGAGTCGAAGCCGAGCGGCTCGACCAGATCGGCGAGGCGCAGCTCCTCGCGGTAGACGTCGCGATCGCTCGCGCCCGGGGCGAGGTTCTGGAAGAGCGAGGCCACGCCGACGCGCATGACGGTGGCGTAGCCGCGGCGAGCGGTCGAATCAAGGCGGCCCCCGCGGGGCCTGCCAAAATTGACTTGCCGACAGGCGCTCTCTAGACTCCGCCGTTCATGCGTGGACTGAAACGGGCAGCGGCCCTGATCTTCGTCCTGGCCGCATCCGGAACGGCCCGGGCGGGTTGGGAGATCGACCAGAAGAACTACAACCTGCGCGCTTCCGGTCAGGAGGTCGGCCGGACCACCTCGCGCCTGCTGGTGTCGAAGGACCGCGTGCGCCTGTCCGACGGCCGCATGATCACGCTGTTCGACTACAAGAACGACCGGCTGGCGCTGCTGCTGCCGTCGAAGAAGATCTACTGGCAGGGCACCAGCGACGAGTACCTGCGCGCCGTCCGCGGCGTCAATCGCAAGGCCCGCTTCGGCGCCGGCGAGATGGAGAAGGCCCCCAAGTTCGCCGTCAAGATCGAGGCGAAGCCCGAGACCGTCGAGATCGCCGGCAAGGTGGCGAAGAAGTACTCGATCCAGGTCGACGGCTACCCCTTCCAGGACCTGTGGGTGGCGGACTCCTTCGGCATCGAGAAGGATCTCGACGTCGAGCGCTTCCAGGCGATGCAGCTCAAGCTGGCGCAGAGCGTCCGCAGCAACTACGCCGTCGCCCTCACCGCGCTGCAGAAGGACCCCGTCTACCTGCAGATCAGCCGCGCCGGCTATCCGATGCGCATCAACTCCTATCTGGGCGAGGCGATCATGGGCAGCGAGGTCGTGCGCGTCGTGCCGCGCGAGGTGCCCGAGTCCGAGTTCGCCGTGCCGAAGGACTACCGGGTCGCCACCCTGCCTCAATTGATGGATGCGCAGGTCGCCGAGATCGACGCCGAAGCCGCCGCGAAGCGGCAGACGCCCGCGCCCGCCGCGAAGAAGCCGGCGCCGAAGAAGAAGCCCGCGAACTGATCGGCCGCCATCTGGAGTGCGGCGTGAAGCGCCGCTCCGGATTCCCGTCCGCTGCTCGCCCGCAGCGCGACTCGCGCCTCAGTCAGCGACCGATCGCGGCGCCGCCGCCAGACACGCGCGCACCACCTCGCGGTCGTCGAAGTGGATGCGGCGGCTGCCGAGGATCTGGTAGGTCTCGTGCCCCTTGCCCGCGACCAGCACCAGGTCGCCGCGGCCGGCGAGGCCGAGTGCCAGCGCGATCGCGCGCGCGCGGTCGGGCTCGACCCGCACCTCGCCGCCGCCGGCGGTGCCGGCGACGATGTCGGCGATGATGCGCTCCGGATCCTCGCTGCGCGGGTTGTCCGAGGTGACCACCACCAGGTCGCTCAGGCGCGCCGCGATTGCGCCCATCTGCGGGCGCTTGCCGCGGTCGCGGTCGCCGCCGCACCCGAACACCGTGATCACCCGCCGCGGGCACAGGGCGCGCGCGCTCTGCAGCACGCGCTCGAGCGCGCCGGGCTTGTGGGCGTAGTCGACCACCGCGAGGAAGTCCTGGCCGCAGTCGACCGGCTCGAACCGCCCGGGCACCTGCGGCGTGACGGCGATGCCGGCGGCGATGTCGTCGGCGGAAGCGCCCAGCGCGATGCCGGCGGCCACCGCCGCCAGGGCATTGTGCACGCTGTAGTCGCCGAGATGGCCGAGCTCGATCTCGATCGCACCCGCGGGCGTGCGAGCAAGGAAGCGCGCCCCGCGGGCGTCGAGGCGGACGTCCTCGGCGCGCACGTCCGTTCCCGGCCCCGTGCCGTAGGTCAGCGGCGCGCCGCGGTTGACCTCGAGGAAGTAGGCGGCTTCGGGATCGTCGCGGTTGATCACGCCGGTGCCCCGGCGCGCCGCCCCGAGCTGCTCGAACAACCGCCCCTTGGCGCGGCGGTAGTGCTGCATGTCGGGGTGGAAGTTGAGGTGGTCCTGGCTGAGGTTGGTGAAGACCGCGACGTCGTACTCGATCGCCGCCACGCGGCGCAGCTCGAGGGCGTGCGACGACACCTCCATCACGACCGCCGACACGCCGGCGTCGGCCGCGCGGCGCAGCAGCGCCTGCAGCTCGTGCGCCTCGGGCGTGGTCTGGTTGGCGGCGAGGATCTCGTCGCCGACCTTGTGCTCGATCGTGCCCAGCCGCGCCGTGCGGTGACCGGCGCTCGCCAGCACCGAGTCGATCAGATAGGTGGTCGAGGTCTTGCCGCTGGTGCCGGTGACGCCGACGGCGACCATCCGCCGCGCCGGGTGCTCGTGCTGCGCCGCGGACAGCGCCGCGAGCGCGTGCCAGGTGTCGGCCAGGCGCACGACGGTCGGACCCTCCGGCACCTCGACCTCGCGCTGCACCACCACCGCGGCGGCGCCGCGCCGCAACGCCTCGGGGATGAAGTCGTGGCGATCGGCGCGCGCCTCGCCGCCCTCGCTGCGATAGCCGGGCAGGCAGACGAACAGGTCGCCCGCCTCGACCCGGCGCGAGTCGGCCTCCACCCGCGCGATCGGCACGTCGAGCGAACCGCGCTGTCCCAGAACCTCGAGGCCGTGGAGGAGTTCGCGCAGGGTCCGGGACGTGGGCACGGCGCGACTTCTAGTCGAGATGCGGAGTCGCCGAAAGCGGGCCGACCGGCGCGCGCCCCGAGCCCGCCTCAGTTGCCGCCGTAGGTCGTGTCCGCCTGCGCCAGGGCGTGCTCGAGGAACTTCCGCTCGGCGAGCTGGTAGGCCATCTGCTGGAGGAGGTTCTGGCCGTGCTGGATCAGCGGTACGGTCGCGATCTGGC
>Ga0268299_1003995_pt1 | contig 12372 bp, 13 predicted proteins | sample NOBtaG_FD_193484 | JGI IMG/M metagenome (GOLD analysis project Ga0268299, IMG submission 193484) | Activated sludge microbial communities from bioreactor in Nijmegen, Gelderland, Netherland - NOB reactor | ecosystem: Engineered > Bioreactor > Aerobic > Activated sludge | place: Netherlands...
GACGCCCAGGTGCTGTTCGGCTTCCTGACGGCGGGCGAGCGCGACACCTTTCGCCAGTTGATCAAGATCTCGGGCGTCGGGCCGCGCACGGCGCTGTCCATCCTGTCCGGCCTGAGCGTGGGCGATCTCGCCCAGGCGGTGACGGCGCAGGACGCGAGCCGCCTGGTCAAGGTGCCCGGCATCGGCAAGAAGACGGCCGAGCGGCTGCTGCTGGAACTGAAGGGCAAGCTCGGCGCCGATCTCGGACCGGCCGGCGGTGCGCCGGCCAGCGATGCGCAGGCCGACATCCTGCAGGCGCTGGTGGCGCTGGGCTACAGCGAGCGCGAGGCGCAGGCGGCGGTCAAGGCCCTGCCGGCCGACACCGGCGTCAGCGAAGGCATCAAGCGCGCGCTGAAGGCGCTGGCGAAGTAGCGCCCAGCAACCGGGCCAGCGGCGCCGGGATGCCCAGGCCGCGCAGCGCGTCGAGCGCCACCCAGCGGCCGGCACCGAGCTGCAGCGCGAGGTCGAGGCGCTCGGGCAGCAGTGCACGCCGGGGATGCAGGGTCCAGTCGAAGTGCGTCAGCGCGTGCTCGATGCGCGGCTGCACCTCGGGCGCGATGCCGAGCCCGCGTGACGCGGTGTCGAGCGCCGCCTCGTCGTCGAACATCGGCAGGCTCCACAGGCCCGCCCAGACGCCGGTCGGCGGCCGCTGCTGCAGCCAGACCGCGCCCTGCGATTCCAGCCACAGCCACCAGTTCTCGCGCCGCGTCCGCTTGAGCTTGCGGGTCTTGACCGGATAGGCCTCGGGCCGACCCTCGCGCAACGCGACGCAGCGGTCCTGCAGCGGGCACAGCAGGCAGTCGGGCTTGCGGGTCAGGCAGACGGTCGCGCCGAGGTCCATCAGCCCCTGCGTGTAGGCGGGCATGTCGGCGCCATCGGCCGGCAGCAGCTCGCCGGCGCGGATCCACAGCGCGCGCTCGTACCGGGCGCTCGCCAGGTCGTCGCCGAAGCCCAGCGACCGCGCCAGCACGCGCTTGACGTTGCCGTCGAGGATGGCGGCGCGCTGGCCGAAGCAGAAGGCGGCGATCGCCGCGGCCGTCGAGCGGCCGATGCCGGGCAGGCCGGCCAGCGTCTCGGCGTCCTCGGGCCAGCGACCGCCGTGGCGGTCGACGACGACCTGGGCGCAGCGATGCAGGTTGCGCGCGCGGCTGTAGTAGCCCAGGCCGCTCCAGGCGGCCAGCACCTCGTCGAGCGGCGCGGCGGCCAGGGCGGCGACGTCGGGGAAGCGTTGCAGGAAGCGCGCGTAGTAGGCCAGCACCGTCGTGACCTGGGTCTGCTGCAGCATCACCTCGGACAACCAGACGCGATAGGGATCGCGCTGTCCCTGCCAGGGCAGGCCGTGGCGGCCGTCGCGGCGCTGCCAGGCGATCACGCGGGCGGCGAAGTCCCCGCCGGCCGCGTCGCGCGACGCCGGCCGATGCGGCACGGCGCTCAAGCGCGGGCCGGGTCGGGCTCGAGGTCGAGCAGCAGGTCGATGCCCGCGGTCGCTGTCGCCGACTCCTTCGCGTCGACGGGCTGCGTCTGCGCCGGGTCGGCATGCTCGCGCGCGCCGCGCGCCAGCTCGGCCAGGCGCTGCTGCAGCTGCTGCAGGCGCTGGTCCTGGCCCTCGAGCTCGGCGAGCCGGGACTCCAGCTCGCCGGCCGCGGTCTGGATGCGCTCCAGCGCCTCGCGGCGCTTCTTGAAGCCGCGCCGGCGGTCGCGCAGCTGGGTGTCGATCTGGGCCGAGGCGGTCTTGTTCCAGAGCTCCAGCTCGCCGCTGGCGCTTTCGAACACCACGCGCAGGCGCGACACCAGCATGCGGCGGAACTGCTCGAGGAAGCGCTCCTGGGTCAGCTTGAGCGCCTGGGTCAGGCCCAGGTACTGCACGTAGTTGCGCTCGATCAGGTCGAGGTCGGCGACGAAGCGGGCGAGGTCGGGCTTCGGCGCCGTCATCAGGCTGAAGCCGTACTCCGTGTTCAGCGTCTCGAACGAGGCCTGCAGCATCGCGTGGATCTCGTCGCCGCGTGCCTGGGCCCGCGTCATGCGCTCGCGCAGCTGGCTGCACAGGGTGAGGAAGGCCTTGCGCGCGCCCAGCTGCAGCAGCGAGCTGCGGATGCTGTCCTGCATCTCGTTGACATGCTCGCGCAGGCGGTCGCTGGCCAGGTCGAGCAGCGCGTCCTTCAGCATGCGCGTGTGGACGACGCGCATCGCCTGCAGCCGCGCGATGCACTGCTCGAACTCGGCCGCCTCGGTGTCGACGCGCTTGAGCATCAGCTTGACCTTGGCGCTGTTCTTGCCGCGCAGGCCGCGCAGCTCGAGCAACTGCTCGGCGAGCTGCCGGCGCCGGTCGGTCAGCCGGCGGCCGACCTGCTGCTCGACGCGCGCGATGCCCTGCACGCCGACCTGGGCCAGCATCTGCTGGCGCTGCGGCAGCAGGCGCTCGTTCAGCGCCGCTTCCAGGGCCGGCAGGCGGCTCAGGTCGAGCGCGGCATCGTCGCCGGCGACGCGCGCCGTCAGCGCCTGCTTGGCCGACAGCGGGAAGACGCGTTCGCGCGGCAGCTGCAGCGTGTTGGCCACATCGACGCATTGCCGTTCGATCTGGGCCTCGGTTTCCTCGGGCGTGCTCAGCGCGTCGGCCAGGGTGTCGATCTTGTTCAGCACGACGTAGCGGCTGACGCCCGGCGCATTGAGATGGTCGCGCCAGATCGCCAGATCGGACTTGGTCACGCCGGTGTCGGCGCCCAGCACGAAGACCGTGGCGTGCGCACCCGGCAGCAGCCCGACTGTGAGCTCGGGCTCGGCGCCGATGGCGTTGAGGCCCGGCGTGTCGAGCACGACCAGGCCGCGCTGCAGCAGCGGATGCGGCAGGTTGATCAGCGCGTGGCGCCAGGCGGGGATCTCGACCAGGCCCTGCGCATCGATCGGCGGGTTGTCGTCGGGCGCGTCGTCGTGCCAGAAGCCGAGGTCGCGCGCCGTGTCCAGGCTGACCTGGCGGGTCTGCGTGACCTGCAGCAGCGCCTGGGCCAGGCCTTCGGTGTCGCCCAGGTCCAGCGGGGTCAGCTTCCAGACCTTGGGCTGGCGGCGCAGCTCGGCCAGCGAGTGGCCCTGCAGCCGCGTCTCGATCGGCAGCATGGCCATGCCGGGCGGCTCGTCGGCCTCGTAGCCGAGTTCGACCGGGCACATCGTCGTGCGGCCGGCGGTGGCAGGCAGGATGCGCCGGCCGGTGTCGGCGAAGAAGATCGCGTTGATCAGCTCGGACTTGCCTCGCGAGAACTCGGCGACGAAGGCCACCACGAGCTTCTCGCCGGCGAGGCGCTGGCGCAGCGACTCCAGCACGTCGGCCGCCGGATCGTCGAGCAGTTCGTGGTCGCGCAGGAAGCGTGTCAGCTCCCGGACCCGCGCCTCGAGCTCGTTGCGCCAATGGCCGAGGGCGTCGACGCTGTGGGCAAACGAGGCAGACATGCGATGGTCCGAAGGCCTTACTGTCGAGAGAGTTTCATGGTATCCCAGGCAGCGCGCCGTGCCGGTGGACCGCGCGTCACTTGTCACGCTGCCGGCCGGTCAAGACGTGTGCAGATGTGACAGTGGCAGGTGCCTGCAACGGGGGTCAACGGCGCTGGCAGCGGGCGCAGAAGTAGGTCGAGCGCTGGCCCTGCACGATGCGCCGGATCGGCTGCCCGCAGACGAAGCAGGCGAGTCCTTCACGGTCGTAGACGCGTGCGGCGTCCTGGAACTCGCCGTTCATGCCGTGCGCGTCGCGGAAGTCGCGCAGGGTCGATCCACCCAGCGCCAGCGCCTGCGACAGCACCTGGCGCACCGCATGCACCAGGCGCTCGCAGCGTGGCCGACTCAGGCGATCGGACCGCAGGCGCGGGTCGATGCCGGCCAGGAACAGCGCCTCCGACGCGTAGATGTTGCCGACGCCGACCACGATGTTCCCGGCCAGCAGCGCCTGCTTCACCGCGACGCGCCGGCTGCGCAGGCCCTGGTGGAGCCACGCGGCATCGAAGGCGGCATCGAAGGGCTCGACGCCCAGGCTGGCCAGCAAGCGGCCGCTCAGGCCGTCGCCAGGCGCCGTGGACCAGACCACCGCGCCGAAGCGACGCGGGTCCGTCAGGCGCAGCAATCCCCGGTCGGTGACGAGGTCGAAATGATCCCAGGGCCCGGGTGCGGCGGCGGCCGGCGACAGGCTGAGCGAGCCGGACATGCCCAGGTGCACCAGCAGGCCGCCCTCGTCGAGAGCGAACCACAGGTACTTGCCGCGCCGCGCGACGTCGGCCACGCGCCGGCCCACCAGCGCCGCCGGCTCGCAGCCCAGCGGCCAGCGCAGCGGCTTGCCGAGCCGGACGGCATCGATGCGCGCGCCGCGCAGTCGATCGACCAGGCTCAGGCGCGTGACTTCCACCTCGGGCAACTCGGGCATGGCTGCGCACTGTAGCGGCGGGTGCATAGAATCGTTTTCGACTCTGGAGTTGCCGATGCCCGCCATTCGTCTTGCTGCGCTGACCCTCGCGGTCGCGGGCCTCTTCGCCACCGCGGCATCGGCACAGTCCGTCGCGGCGGCCCGTGCCGTCGAAGGGACCGAGAACTCCTCGCTCGACGCCCCGCTGTTCTACCAGCTGCTGATCGGCGAGATCGAGCTGAACCGCGGCGATGCCGGCAGCAGCTACCAGGTGCTGCTCGACGCGGCGCGCAAGACCCGCGACGAACGGCTGTTCCGGCGCGCCACCGACATCGCCCTGCAGGCCCAGGCCGGGGACCAGGCGCTCGAGGCCACGCGCGCCTGGCGGCAGGCGGTGCCGGGCTCGCTCGAAGCGCATCGCTACGAGGTGCAACTGCTCGTCGCACTGAACCGCAGTGCCGAGACCGCCGCGCCGCTGCGCTCGCTGCTGACGGCGGTGTCGTCCGAGCAGCGGCCTGCGGCCATCGCCTCGCTGCCGGGCTACTTTGCGCGGGCCGCCGATCGCAAGGCGACGGCCGCCGTCCTGGACGAGGTGCTGCTGCCCTACGCCGAGGGCCGTGCGGCCGGCGAAGCGCCGGCGACGGCGGTGTCGGCATGGGTGGCGCTCGGTCGCGCGCGCCTCGCGGCCGGCGAGGCCGCACGGGCCTACGATGCCGCGCGGCGTGCGCAGGCCCTGAATGCGGGCGCCGAGGCGGTCGCGCTGCTGGCCGTCGAGTTGCTGCCCACCGAGCCGCGCGCCGAGGCGCTGGTGTCGGCCTTCCTGGACGCCCAGCCGCCGGCGCCGGTGACGACGCGCAGTGCCGTGCGCCTGGTCTACGCCCGCGCGCTGGCGATCGGCCAGCGCTACGCCGACGCGGCGACCCAGCTCGAGGCGGTCACCCGCGACGCGCCGCAGTTCAGCGATGCGTGGCTCACGCTCGGTGCCCTGCGCCTGGAGATGAAGCAGCCGGCCGAGGCCGAGGCCGCATTGCGCCAGTTCCTGGCGCGTGCCGAGTCGGCCGAGGCCGACTCCGGGCCGCCCGACGGCGACGACGAGGAAGCATCGACCCCGAGCCAGCGCATGGCGCAGGCCTACCTGATGCTCGCCCAGGCGGCCGAGCAGCGGCGCGACTTCAAGGGGGCGGAGGCCTGGCTGTCCAAGGTCGACGGCTCGCAGGCGCTGGCGGTCCAGTCGCGTCGCGCCTCGCTGCTGGCCCAGCAAGGCCGGCTGACCGAGGGGCGCAGCCTGCTGCGCAAGCTGCCCGAGCGCACGCCGGACGAGGCGCGCGCCAAGCTGCTGGCCGAGGCCCAGTTGCTGCGCGACCAGAAGCAGTGGTCGTCCGCGCTCGGCGTGCTGGTCGAGGCCAACCAGCGCTTCCGCGACGACACCGACCTGCTCTACGAGCAGGCCATGATGGCCGAGAAGCTCGACCGCATGGACGAGATGGAGCAACTGCTGCGTCGCGTGATCGCGCTCAAGCCGCAGCAGCCGAATGCCTACAACGCGCTGGGCTACTCGCTGGCCGATCGCAACCGGCGCCTGCCCGAGGCGAAGCAGCTGATCGCCAAGGCGCTGGAGCTCGCGCCCAGCGACCCCTTCCTGATCGACAGCATGGGCTGGGTCGAGTACCGGCTCGGCAACCGCGAGGAAGCCCTCCAGTGGCTGTCCCGGGCCTACCGTGCGCGACCGGACACCGAGATCGCCGCCCACCTCGGCGAGGTGCTGTGGGTCAGCGGCCGGCGCGACGAGGCGCGGCGCGTCTGGGCCGAGGGCCGTTCGCGCGATGCCGGCAACGACGTGCTGAAGGAAACGCTCGCGCGGCTCAAGGTCGATCTGTGAGCCGGGTGGGGCGCCTCGCGGCCGCACTGCTGTGCGCGCTGCTGTCGGCCTGCGCGAGCGTCGCACCGGGACCGGTGGCGGCCGACCTGCTCTCCGGCCGCCTGTCGGTGCAGGTCGAGGGCGATGCCAGGCGCTCCTTCAGCGCCGCCTTCGAACTCGAGGGATCGGCGGCCGAGGGCCGGCTGACGCTGACGTCTCCGCTGGGCACCCAGGTCGCCAACGCCGAATGGTCGGCAGGCCGGGTGCGGTTGCGCTCCAGCGACGGCGAGCGCCTCTATCCCGACCTCGACAGCCTGGCCGCGGACGCGTTGGGCGAACCGGTCCCGCTCGCCGCGCTGTTCGACTGGTTGCGCGGCCGTGCCTGGCCGGGGGCGCCCAGCGCGCCGGCCGTCGGCGGCTTTGCGCAACTCGGCTGGTCGGTCGACCTGTCCCAGCAGGCCGAAGGGCGGATCGAGGCGCGCCGCGCGTCGAGTCCCGCGGTGGTCGTGCGCGCCCGGCTCGACGGCTCCTGAGGCGGCGCCGTGAAGACGCTCTACGACGTTCCGGCGCCGGCCAAGCTCAATCTCTTCCTGCATGTCGTCGGCCGGCGCGAGGACGGCTACCACCTGCTGCAGTCGGTGTTCGCGCTGATCGACTGGTGCGACACGCTGCACTTCGAGCGTCGCGGCGACGGCCTGCTGCGGCGCCGGGACCTGACGGCCGCCTTGCCCGAGGACGACCTCAGCCTGCGCGCGGCACGCCTGCTGCAGCAGGAGAGCGGCTGCCGGCTCGGCGCCGACATCGCCGTCGACAAGCAGGTGCCCTGGGGCGCCGGGCTGGGCGGCGGCAGCTCGGACGCGGCCTCGACGCTGCTGGCACTGAACCGTCTGTGGGCGCTGGACTGGCCGCGCGAGCGGCTGCTGGCGCTCGCCGCCCGGCTCGGCGCGGACGTGCCGTTCTTCGTCGGCGGCCGCAATGCCTGGGTCGAAGGCATCGGCGACCGGCTGACTCCCATCGACCTGGCGCCGCGCTGGTGGGCGGTCCTGAAGCCGGCCGTGGCGGTGCCGACCGCGGCCATCTTTGCCAGTCCGCACTTGGTCCGGAACGGCGCCACTGCTACAATCCCGAGCTTTCTTGCAGACCCCGAGGGGTTTGGCCGCAACGATCTGCAGGCGCCCGCGGTGGCGTTCAGCGACGAAGTGGCCCAGGCCCTGGTGCTGCTGCAGGCCCGCTTCGGCAGCAGCCGGATGACGGGCTCGGGCAGTGCGGTGTTTGCGGATGCCGGCGCCGGTGATGCACCACGGATCGACATGGTGGAAGCCCGTGCGCTTCCGGCAGGTTGGGTGGGTCGCCTGTGTCGCGGCCTGGACCGCCACCCGCTGGCGGACTGGGCGGCCTGAGGCAGCTCGTGCGGGTGGGTGACAAGCGGTGGGCGACAAGTGTTTTCGGGGGTGGCGAAAGCCGCCTCCTGTGTAGGGGAGTCGCCAAGTTGGTTAAGGCATCGGATTTTGATTCCGACATGCGAGGGTTCGAGTCCTTCCTCCCCTGCCAGAAGTTCGTGAGTGACCGCATGGCGCCCGCACCGGGCGCCATGCTTTTTGATCAACAGGTTCCGACGGTCGATCCTTAGCGGAGTCGTCATGCTCGCCAACACCGTGCTCTACACCGGCAATGCCAATCCCGCGCTCGCGCAGGAGATCGCGACGGCGCTCGGCATCGAGCTCGGCCGGGCCGCAGTGGGGCGCTTCACCGACGGTGAAGTCACCGTCGAGATCCAGCAGAACGTGCGCGCCCGCGACATCTTCGTCGTGCAGCCCACGAGCGCACCGGTGAACGAGAGCCTGATGGAGCTCTTCATCATGGTCGATGCGCTCAAGCGCGCGTCGGCCGGTCGCATCACCGCGGTGATCCCGTACTTCGGCTACGCGCGCCAGGACCGGCGGCCGCGCTCGACCCGGGTGCCGATCTCGGCCAAGGTGGTGGCCAACATGCTCGAGGCGGTCGGCGTCAACCGCGTGCTGACGATGGACCTGCACGCCGACCAGATCCAGGGCTTCTTCGACATCCCGGTCGACAACATCTACGCCTCGCCGGTGCTGCTGTCGGACCTGAAGAGCAAGAAGTACGACGACCTGATGGTCGTCTCGCCGGACGTCGGCGGCGTGGTCCGTGCCCGTGCGCTGGCCAAGCAGCTCGGCTGCGACCTCGCGATCATCGACAAGCGCCGCCCGGCGCCGAACGTGTCTGAGGTGATGCACGTGATCGGCGAGATCGACGGGCGCAACTGCGTGATCATGGACGACATGATCGACACCGCCGGCACGCTGGTGAAGGCGGCCGAGGTCCTGAAGGAGCGCGGTGCCAAGAGCGTGTTCGCCTACTGCACGCACCCGGTCTTCTCGGGCCCGGCGATCGAGCGCATCAAGACCTCGCAGATCGACGAGGTTGTCATCACCAACACCATCCCGCTCAACGCCGAGGCCAAGGCCACGCCGAAGATCCGGCAGCTGTCGGTGGCCTTCCTGTTTGCCGAGACCATCCGCCGCATCTCGGACGGCGAATCGGTCACGTCCCTCTTCTCGGAGCAGAACAGCAATTTCTGATCCGGGTTCAACGCCCGCCGGCATGGGGTCGGCGGGTGCCATCGGGCGCCTGGTCGCGGGCGCCTTCCCTCACAGGAGAATCACCATGAAATTCGTCGCCTACGCACGCGACAAGCAGGGGACCGGAGCGAGCCGCCGCCTGCGCGTCTCGGGCAAGGTGCCCGGGATCGTCTACGGGGCCGGGGAGCCGGTCACGATCGAGCTCGATCACAACGCCCTGTTCCATGCGCTGAAGAAGGAGGCCTTCCACTCCTCGCTGCTCGACATGGAGCTGGCCGGCAAGAGCCAGCAGGTGCTGCTGCGCGACGTGCAGATGCACGCGTACAAGCCGCAGGTGCTGCACGTGGACTTCCAGCGCGTCGACGCCACGACGCGCATCCAGAAGAAGGTGCCGCTGCACTTCGTCAACGAGGAGAACGCGCCGGGCGTCAAGACCGACAAGGGCGTGATGTCGCACGTGGCCACCGACCTCGAGATCGAGTGCCTGGCCTCGCAGCTGCCCGAGTTCCTGACGGTCGATCTCGGCCACCTGGGCAAGGGCCAGTCGTTGCACGTCAACGACCTCAAGCTCGACCCGGGCATCAAGGTCGTGCTGCGCGGCCGCAAGAACCCGGTGATCGCCACCGTGGTCGCCCAGGCCGCCGAGGAAGTCCAGCCCGAGGTCGTGGCCGTCGCGGCGCCGGCGGCCGCACCCGCCAAGGGCAAGAAGGACGAGAAGCAGAACCGCAAGTGACCGGCGGGGGCCGCGCGTCCTCCCCCGGCAGGCCCCGCTTCGGCGGGGCTTTTTCATGGTCGGCCTCGCGATAATCCCGGCCATGATTCGATTGATGGTCGGCCTCGGCAACCCGGGCAGCGAGTACGAGGCGACGCGCCACAACGCCGGCTTCTGGTGGGTCGACGCCGTGGCCCGGCAGCTCAAGGCGACGCTGCACGCCGAGCGCAGCTACCACGGCCTCGTGGCCCGCGTGAACCTGCCGGACCGCCGCGACGCGCCGCTGTGGCTGCTGGAGCCTCAGACCTACATGAACGTCTCGGGCAAGTCGGTCGCGGCGCTGGCGCGCTTCTTCAAGATCGCGCCGGGCGAGATCCTCGTCGCGCACGACGAGCTCGACCTGCCGCCCGGCGAGGTCAAGCTCAAGCAGGGCGGCGGCCATGCCGGCCACAACGGCCTGCGGGACATCCACGCCCAGCTCGGTGCCACCGACTACTGGCGGCTGCGCCTGGGCATCGGCCACCCGGGGGTGAAGACCGAGGTGGCGAACTACGTGCTGGGCAAGCCGATGGCCGAGCACCGCGAGGCCATCACGGCCGCGATCGATCGTTCGCTGACGGCGCTGGACGCGCTGCTGGCGGGCGACATGGCGAAGGCGACGATGCGCCTGCACACGACCAAGCCACCCCGGCCCAAGCCGCCGCGGCCGACCGAAGCCGAGCCTGTCGCGCCGGCGATCGCGCCGCGCAAGGACGCCGTATGAGCGGCCGCGCCGTCGCGGTGGCGCTGCTGCTCGGTCTTGCCGGCGCGGCGGCCACGACGGCGCAGGCGACGGTGTATCGCTGCGGACCGGACGGGCGCAGCTACTCGCAGCAGCCCTGTGCCGACGGTCGCGCGATCGACGTCGACGATGCACGGACCGCCGGCCAGCAGGCCGAGGGCGCCGCCGCCTTGCGTCGCGACGCCGCGCTGGCGCGGCGACTGGAGCGCGAACGGCGCCTGGCGGAGTCGCGCGCGCCGCGGGCCGTCAGCCTGAGTGCGCCGCGTCCAGCCTCGATCACCGCGCAGCGGGCCGACCCGTCGAAAGGCCGGTCCCGCACCAAGCCGCGCGCCTCCAGGCCGTCCAGGCCGGTGGCGGTCGACCCCTCGCAAGCAGCGCCCGGCGGGGTTGCTGCACGCTGAGGACGCACCGGTCCGCTCAGGCCTCGGTCGGTGGTGCTGCCGGCGTGCCGACCAGCAGCCGGAACTTCGCCCACAGCTGCGGCTTGCTCTCCACGTGCGACGGGTTCACCGGGATGCAGGCCACCGGGCAGACCTGCACGCACTGGGGCTCGTCGAAATGCCCCACGCATTCGGTGCAGCGCGCCGGATCGATCACGTAGATCTCCGGGCCGAGCGAGATCGCCTGGTTCGGGCACTCGGGCTCGCAGACATCGCAATTGATGCACTCGTCGGTGATCATCAAGGCCATGGGGCCTCCGTCATTCGCTCTGGCTGACGCGGTCGCGCAGCCGCTTCAGCACCGACGGTGCCACGAACTTGGAGACATCACCGCCGAGGGTGGCAATCTCGCGCACGAAGGTACCGCTGACGAACTGGTACTGGTCGCTCGGCGTGAGGAACACCGTCTCCACGTCCGGCATCAGCTGCCGGTTCATGCCGGCCATCTGGAACTCGTACTCGAAGTCGCTGACCGCGCGCAGGCCGCGCACCACGACGCGGCCGCCCTGCTCGACCACGAAGTCGCGCAACAGGCCGCGGAAGGCCACGACCTCGACATTGGGGTAGGGGGCCGCCAGCTCCTGCGCGATCTCGAGCCGTTCGGCGATCGTGAACATCGTCCGCTTGTGGTGACCGGCGGCCACCGCGACGATCAGCCGCGGGAACAGCAGGCTGGCGCGGCGCACCAGGTCCTCGTGCCCCAGGGTCATCGGGTCGAAGGTGCCGGGGTAGACGGCGCTCAGGCCAGAGTTGAAGGGCACGGGGCGATCCTCGAGGAGCCAGTCTGCGGCGAAGTTTATGCCGCGGCTTCGGGGCGCCGCATCAGGTGGGCGTGGACCCGTCCGGCGCGCAGGTGGCGATGCAGCCGCAGGCCCTGCGCGGCGCAGGCCGCCGCGTCGAAGGCGCGATCGGCCTCGAGGTAGAGGAAGCCGTCGCGAGCCAGCAGCGGCCGTGCCGCGTCGAGTGCGGGCTCGAACAGGCTGGCGTCGAAGGGAGGGTCCAGCAGGATCAGGTCGAAGGCCGCGGTGCTGCGGGCGGCCATCCAGGCCAGTGCGTCGGCGACCTCGACGCGCACCTGCGTCGCCCGCAGGCGCTGCTGCACCGACCGCAGGCCGGCCGCGAGGCGCGGGTCGCGCTCGACCAGCACCACCTCCGCGGCGCCGCGAGAGGCCGCCTCGAAGCCGAGGGCGCCGCTGCCCGCGAAGGCGTCGAGGCAGTGCCAGCCGGTCAGGTCCTGCCCCAGCCAGTTGAACAGGGTTTCGCGCACGCGGTCCGGGGTGGGGCGCAGGCCGGGGGAGTCGGGGATCGGCAGCTTGCTGCGCTTCCACTGCCCGCCAATCAGGCGCAGTTCGCCCGGGCCGCGCGTCGCGGGGGCAGGAGGACGGGAGGGCGGTCGGGCGCTGCGGGTCACGCGCGGCATTCTGGCAGCGCGCCTGCGCTCTCTAGAATCCGCGCCACATGTTCAGTTTCTTCAGGAAGAAGACTGCCGAGCCGGCGCCGGTCGATGCGCCCGCTGCGCTTGCCGAAGCCCGCCGCCCCTGGCTCGACCGCCTGAAGG
>Ga0268299_1003996_pt1 | contig 12372 bp, 12 predicted proteins | sample NOBtaG_FD_193484 | JGI IMG/M metagenome (GOLD analysis project Ga0268299, IMG submission 193484) | Activated sludge microbial communities from bioreactor in Nijmegen, Gelderland, Netherland - NOB reactor | ecosystem: Engineered > Bioreactor > Aerobic > Activated sludge | place: Netherlands...
GGCCTGCGACCCCGACACGATCTGCGGGCCTGACGGACTGGCATCCTATCAGTGGAACCTGAACGGCGTACCGATTCCCGGTGCGACGAACCAGTGCCTGATCGTGACCCAGAGCGGCACCTACTCCCTCACCGGCACCACGCAGTTCGGCTGCTCCAGCACCTCGGACTCGCTGATGCTGATGCTCGTCAACTGCGATTGCGAGGCACTTTCCGCCTCTGCCAACCCTACCGGCGACAGTTGCTGCTGGACGCTGAATTTTACCAACAACTTCGGCGGCCTGTTCGGCGTGTCCATCTCCACCACGGATGCCGATTTTGTGTTCGACCTCGGCAGTCTGGACAATGCGTTGTCCGTATTTTCCATAACGGCCAATTCCATCGGGCTGGTGAACAGCCAAACCGGCAACCCTCTGCCCTCGGGCACCCTGGCCGGGTTCCTGGACTTCTGTTTTGCCAATGTGGTGAACAGCCCGCAAGTAGTCGTTTTCGATTGGTACGATTTCGATCTGAAAATTGTCTGTTCGGACACGATCCGATTCGATTGTCCCGTGGAGCCGGACTGCCTGTACCTGCAATCCGACTCGATCTATTGCAAGGGCAAGGACGTGGTGTACACCTTCACCGTGTGCAACCCTGCGGATTCCGACTTCCCAGTGGCGTATTTCTCCCTCATGCCCAAAACACCTGTGGGCGTGACGGTTGCGCCGAACACGTTTGATGAAACAGCCAACCCGATCCAGCCCGGCGATTGCCGCACGTACACCGTCTTGGTGTCCGGGCCGTTGGTGCCGGGCGATCTGTTCTGTTTCGGCCTGACCGCCCACGATGAGGTGCCGGGCGAGATTGACACCTCGCTCTGCTGCATGCTCGACACGATGTACTGCATCCCGATTCCCGACTGCGATCCTTGCGACGAGGTGGGCGTGGGGCAGGTCGAGGCGATGTCGGCGCATGAAGGCGAATGCTGCTACGCCATTTCGTTGTACAACAACTACGACGTGGGGTATTTCGACGGCATCGGCTTGTGCATGCTCACGTCGGGCACCACGATGACGATCAACAATCCCTTTGGCTCGGGCTGGTTTACCGCCAGTTACACCCCCACGGTCATTGACCTGAACGTGGGGCCACCCATCGGGACGAGCATCCCGCTCGGCGTGGTGCAGCTCCCGCAGATTTGCATCAAGACCAGCGCCGCGCCCTCGCAGTTTTTGGAGATCAAATGGATGGTGGGCGACAGCGTGGTATGCCGCGACACCATCGAACTGGGCTGCGAACCGCCCTGCGGGTACATCCGCGACGAGGCCATCGTGTGCGACCCGGCCACCGGCGCATGGGTGTGGGCAGGCACCATCAAAAATACCTCGGCGTTCACGATGGGCGAGGCGCATATCGTGTTCACCTCTCCGGTGGGGATGCTGACGTACAACACGACGGTCGCGCTCGGCAGTTTGGTGCCCGGCGGCACGCAAACGTTCAACGTCACCCTGGGTGCACCTGCCTTGCCGGGGGACACGGTTTGTTTCACCGTGGCGCTGCACGCCACAGACGACGATAATGGGCATACCGAGTGCTGCAATTTCCACGGCTGTGTGGTGCTGCCCGATTGCGACCCGCTCTCGCCCGGCGACAACGAGCGGTTCGTGCTGTTTCCCAACCCCACCGACGGACAGGTGTTTGCCCGACTGACATCCGGCTGGATCTCGAGCGCCCGCTTCCGGGTGTACGACGTGCTGGGGCGCGAAGTGGCCGACCTGAACGTGGCCGACGCTGTGGGCAAGTTTGATTTGCCGCTCCGGTTTGCCGGACTCGGGAAAGGACTGCACACCGTGGTGGTGGAGTCGGGGGCGAAAAAATGGGTGGTGAAAATGGTGGTGGAGTAAATCTATGCCATCTTTGTCGCCCGATACCCTCGAGCGTTGATAACTCATAATTCAAAACATAAACCCCGAATGGGTTGCATGTTTATAGATGGAAAATGACACGAGTGCCAACCCTGAAGGGGTTGTATGTCAGAACGCTACTCTGACATTAAACCCCTTCAGGGTTCTTGAACGCACCATATTTTAATGCTATAAACATATAGCCCTTTCAGGGCTTGGTTTGTGAATTATGCCTATTCAACCGATGCCCGACACGATGGACACCCACGCGCCCTGCAACTTTCAGGGCTTGGTTTGTGAATTGTGCCTATTCAACACGCGAGAATAAAGGGGCGACAGAAGTGGCAATCCAATATTTTCGGCTCTGCCTTCAAATAAAAATTTGTACTATGAAACACCTCCTGTTTTTTCTTTTCTCCCTTGCTTTTGCCTTGGCAGCCTGCAACAACACGCCCCAACCCGCCTCCACGACGGAAACAGAAGCCGCCACCACCCCGGCCGAACAGGCCGATGCCGCGTACGCCTGTCCGATGAAATGCGAGGGCGAAAAAACCTACGACAAGCCGGGAACCTGTCCCGTGTGCAAAATGGACCTGGTAGCCGTATCTGAAAAAGAGGACGAGGAGGGGCACGAGCATTCGGAGGAAGGCGAAGCGCACGAGCACTAAATTTGGATTGAGTTTGATGCCCTACCGTTCCATCCCTCCCAGGTCATCTCGAACTTGATCTCGCCCTTTCCGTACAGCCCCACTTCCTGCCAGCCGGCTTTGCGGTAAAACCCCTCTGCCCGGGTGCCCGGGCTTGTGCTCAACCACAGCGTGGCGTGTGTTTGACTGAAGTACCAATCCAGCATCAGGCCGTGCAATTGCCGGCCGATGCCCCGCCCCTCGTATTCGGGCCGGAGGAACAAGGCCCACACATTGTGGCTCACCACATCCACGATGGAAAAACCGACGACTTGGCCGTCCATTTCACACACCCAGCCTTTGCCGCGTCGGGTCAGGTAGTCGGCGCAATCGGCATCGGTCACGAGGCCGGGGTCGGACAGGGTGTTTTCCCGCACGGAGTTTCGCACGGTTTGGATTTGGGGAATGTCGGAGAGGGTTGCTTCTCGGATCGGCATGGTTAAATCCTTTTTCAGGTTTTTTAATACTTGTTTACCCTTTCCACAGGGGTAGGGCCAGACCTTTGTCCCATCAAAAAAACAACTACACATCAATCATTTCAAAAACATCCTCTCCATGAAAAAGTACGTTCTGTCCCTTTCTTTCTTCTTCGCTTTCCTGACCTTCGCTTCCCTCGCCATGGCACAAACCCGCACTTCAGAAGTGGTCGATTTCGTTGCCGCCGCCGACGATACCGATGACGATCTGGCCATGCTCCTGCCCGCCGTGCAAAAAGTACGCGAAGCCGCCGCTGCAATTCCGGTGATCGAATCTGCTCGCAAATTAGCCGCCAAGGTAGAGCGCTCCGGCGCGAAAATGAGCAGCGCTCAGTACGAAGCCTACCAGCGCGAACTGGCCAAACTCGAAACCGACCTGAACAAAATCCTCGGCAACTCCACGGTTCCCACTGCCGGCTCGCAAAGCCCGGCACAATGCCAGGGCGAATGCCATACTGTTTTCGGCAACGGATTCGGCGGCGGAAAAGGCTGGAACCGTTTCTGGTGCAAACTCGGTTGCTTCAAGATAAAAGTAGGCAAAGACGGGGTAGAAGTTGGTGGCAACTAAACCGACACCTTGTCCGCAGTTCGTCTGAGCACGCGCACGATGACACCACAAACAAGAATATTGCCCCTCCTGATTGCCCTGCTGTTGGCGGCAGGCACAGGTAGCGCCCAATCCCGACCGGATGTGCCCGCCTTCCTCGCGGCAGCCGGGGACGCCGGTCGGGAAATGGCGCTGCTCATGCCTTCGATCCAACAGGTAAACAAAGCAACTGCCTACCTCCCCGTGATCGGTGCCGCCCGCAATCTGGCCTCGAGAGCGCAACAGGCCGGCGCGAGAATGACGGCGGAACAATACGAAACAATGCAACGCGAACTGGCCAAACTCGAAACCGATCTGGACAAACTGCTCGGCACCTCGGGAAGCGCCTGCCCCAAAAGTTGCCGCGATGCCTTCGGCGACGGACACCCAGGCGGCAAGGGTTGGAACCGGTTCGTGTGCAAATTGGGCTGTATCAAAATCAATTCACGGCCATGAAACTCCGCTTCTTCCTTATCCTCCTCCTGCCCGTGCTCGGCACCGCTCAAGCACCCGACGAACTCGTGTCCGGCCTCGTGCTCGAAGACGACACCTACGACACCCAGCCCCGGCAGGCGCCGGAGGACGGCAGCAAGGCCGACCTGCCCATAGCCGTGGACCTCACGCCCTATTGCCCCGAAGTGCGGCATCAGGGCCTCATTTTTTCCTGTGTGGGCTGGGCCGCGGGCTACGGGGCGCTGTCCATCCAGCGGGCCATCCTGAACCGATGCACCGACCAGGCCGTCATCACCCGCAACGCCCACTCGGCCCTTTTTCTGTACAACCAGATTCGCACCGAGGATTGCCGCAAAGGCTCCCGCATCTCCGATGCCATGCGGCTGCTCATGGAGCAGGGCGACTGTCTCGCGCGGCAGTTCGACTTCGACGTGAACGACTGCGAACAGGCGCCAGACAGTACCGTGGCCACCAATGCCAAACGGTATGCCATCGAGGATTTTCTGACCTTGTTCGGCACCAAGGAAGACCCGGCCATCAAGGTGCAGCGCGTGAAAGTCGTGCTGGCCAAAAACAAACCCGTCGTGATCGGCATGATGGTGCTGCGCAATTTTTACGAACTGAAAAACGCGCAATACTGGCACCCCACCCTCGGAAACACCGCCCCCGCAGGCGGTCACGCCATGGTGGTGGTGGGCTACGACGACCGCAAGGAAGCCTTCCGGCTCCTGAACTCCTGGGGAAAAAACTGGGGCGACAACGGCTTCATCTGGGTGAAATACAAGGACTTCGGCGAGTACTGCAAATACGCCTACGCCATCTACCTCGTGGCGCCAGCCAAAATGACCACTCCCGAAACCGCCACAGCAGAACCTCCCACGCCCCAACCCGAAACCCGAAACCCGAAACCCGAAACCCGAAACCCCGAAACTCAAAACTCCGAAGAGCGCCCGATCGTCGAAGTGGCCGGCGATTTCCAGTTCCGCTACCTCACCGGCTGGCAGGAGCAGAGCAACCAGCCCCTGTTCGAGGCAGCCGATGTGGAGCGGAACGGCTGCGTGTACCGGCTGCGCCGAAAAGACTGGCCGGTGGGGCAATTGTTCCAGTTGCTGGCCGCCACCCAACGCGACGACGAATACCTCTACGTGTTCAGCATTGATGCGCAGCGTGCCGTGCATTTCCACTGGCCGCGACAGGCTGGGTTGAACGACAAGTTCAGCGGCAAAAACGAAAGCCCGCTGCTCCTTGCGGGTGGCGGAGAGGTGGTCATTCCCGGTCCCGCCAAGGCGCTGAAACTCGCCCACCCCGGCACCGACCGCCTCGTGGTGCTTTTTTCCAAACGAAAAATAGACACCGTGACCAAACTCGCCGAAATGCTCGGACGCAAGGACGGCGACCCGGCCCAACTGCTGCTGCAATTTCTCGGAAAATTTGCCATTCCCGCCGCCGACATCACCTACGCCGACGACCGCATCGGATTCACGGCCGCTACCAGGAGCACGGGCTTCATCGTGCCGCTGGTATTGGAGGTGGAAGCACGGTGAGGGGCTGTTGGCTATTGGCCGTTGGCCGTTGGCTGCCGAGCGTGATGTCAGGGGTGGGGTTGACACAGTTTTTTGAACAGTCTCCAGCGCACGGGTCTTTTGACCTACTTTTGCCCCACAGAAATTTGTTTTATGAAAAACAACATCCTCCAAAACGGGGTGCTCGGAGGGATCGTGGTCGTGTTTTACTTTGTGCTGCTGTACACGGTGGGCAAGGAAACCTTCCTCAACCCTTGGCTGCAGTGGGCCTCGATGGCTTTTTACCTGACGTTCATGTACCGGGCAGCCAAAGCCGACTGCGACCTGAACGGCAAGGCGCGAGAGTTCCGGGCAATCCTGCGCACGCCGTTCGCCGTGTTCATCCTCATCAACCTGTTCTACTGGATGTTCTTTTACGGCCTGCACCTGTACGACCTCGACCTCGTGCGCATGGAGCTGCTGGCCCAAAAACAATACTACCAAACCATGCTGGAGGCTGGCGTTGGCGACCCGCAGCAGGCCAACCAGATACGCGAGGACCTCATGGAGTTGGACAAGGCCCTTGGAAACCCCGCGTACCCGCTCGGGCCGGTCATCACGAGCATGGCTTTCGGCGCTTTGGGCGGGTTTGCCCTTGCTGCGGCCATAGCCGCCATCCTTCGTTCGTCGGATTAAAACCATGGAAGACCAGACACCCGTTCCGGAAATACCGCCCGCAAAAGCGCCCACGCCGGGTATCCGCCAGTGGATCGGCAAACTGCGCCTCTCCCGTCTGTTGCGCTGGGCGGCCCTGGTCCTGTTCGCCGGCTGGGTATATTTCAACTGGCACGCCGACCTGCCCGTACACGAGTTGGCCCTGCGCTACGGGTACCCCGACTCCCATTTCGTCGAGATAGACGGCATCACCGTGCACTACCGCATCGCCGGCAAAGGCGAACCGCTGGTACTGCTGCACGATGCCAACAACTCGCTGCACACCTGGGCGACGTGGACGGACTCCCTTTCCCGGCGTTACCAGGTCATCAGCCTCGACCTGCCGGGGTTCGGGCTTACCGGCCCGCACCCGCAGGGCAGCTACAGCGCGTTCATGTACGCCGAATTCCTCGACGCATTCGCCCGCGCGATCAACCTGCGGCGATTTCACCTTGCCGGCAACGGCCTTGGCGCCCAGATCGCCTGGTTTTACGCCACCGAACACCCCGAGCGCCTGCGCAAACTCATCCTGCTCGACGCGCCGGGATTTGAAGAAAAAAAGGAACCGATCGTGAGTTTTGTAGCCCGGACGCCCGTGCTGAACCGCGTGCTGTGGAAAATCACCCCCAAGTTTGCCATCCGCCTGATGCTGGAAAACATGTATGCCGACGACCAAAAGGTGGATGACGCGCTCGTGCAGCGCCACCACGACCTGCTGCTGCGCCCTGGCAACCGCAAGGCGTTCACCGACCGCTCTTCCGTGAGCGAAAACCGTCCACCCATAGACATCATCGAAGACATCACGACGCCCACGCTCATCCTATGGGGCGCCGAGGATACCCGCATCTCGCCCGAATACGCCTACGAGTTTCACCGGAAAATCCGAAAAGCCCTGCTCAAGATTTATCAAAACACAGGCCACTGGCCTCAAGAGGAAAATGCAGCCCAATCGGCTGCCGACGTGCAGGCGTTTTTGGAAGGAAGATTTTAGGGCTGTTGGCTGCTGGCTGTTTGGGCTGGTTGTTTAGCTAACGCCGTTTTGTCAACCTATTTCAGGCGTATACAAACAGCCAACAGTATATGGCAACATACCTCACCCGCACCGTTTGGGTGCTTGCACTTGTCAGCCTGTTCACCGACATGGCCAGCGAGATGCTGTACCCGATCATGCCGGTTTTTCTCAAGAGTATCGGCTTCTCGGTGCTGCTGATCGGCGTGCTCGAAGGGGTTGCCGAAGCCACGGCCGGACTCAGCAAAGGCTACTTTGGCAAATGGAGCGACCGGGCCGGGCGGCGCCTGCCGTTCGTGCAGGTGGGATATGCTCTGAGCGCCATTTCCAAACCCATGATGGCCGCCTTTGTGTGGCCGCTCTGGATATTTTTCGCCCGCACGGTGGACCGCCTCGGCAAAGGCGTGCGCACCGGCGCGCGCGATGCCCTGCTCTCCGATGAGGCCACTGCCGCTACCAAGGGCCGGGTGTTCGGGTTTCACCGGGCGATGGACACGCTCGGTGCGGTGCTGGGGCCGGCGCTCGCACTCCTGTACCTGCATTGGTACCCGGAGGAGTACAAAACCCTGTTCCTGCTCGCTTTTGTGCCGGGACTGCTGGCCATCGGCGCCACGTTTTTTATCCGGGAAAAAGTTCTGCACCGCGGAGACGCGAAGACGCGGAAAAAAAACAGGAAGGATGAAAAAACTCCGCGACTCCGCGTCTCTGCGGTGAAAAATCGCGCTGCCGCAGTGAATTTTTTTGAATTTGCCCGCTACTGGAAACAGAGTCGCCCGGAGTACCGGCAGTTGGTGGGCGGGTTGCTGGTGTTTGCACTGTTCAACAGTTCGGACGTGTTTCTGCTGCTGAAAATCAGGGAAGCGGGCATGAGCGACGCGGATGTCATTGGCGCGTACATTTTTTACAACCTCGTGTACGCCGCCACCGCGTTCCCGCTGGGCATTTTGGCCGACCGGCTGGGGATGCGCCGGGTGTTTGTGGCCGGATTGCTGGTGTTCGCGCTGGTGTATGCGGGCATGGCTTTCGCCAACACACCGGTGGTCGCCTACGTCTTGTTTTTTCTGTACGGCATCTATGCTGCTGCCACCGAGGGCGTGGCCAAAGCCTGGATCAGCAACATCTGCGAAAAGGAAAACACGGCCACAGCCATCGGAACCTACACCGCTTTTCAGAGCCTGTGCGCCCTGCTGGCCAGCAGCCTGACAGGAGCGGTGTGGTACTGGTTCGGCGCGGGCGCGGCGTTTGGGATGAGTGCGTTGGCGGCGGTGGCGGTGGTGGGGTATTTGGCAAAGCGGCTTTGATTTCATCGCTGCACCACCACCTGCCGTGTCAACCTCCCCGACTCGTGCTGAAGCGCCAGCACATACGTTCCGGCGGGCAAATCATGCGTGGGCACCTCCGCAGAGACCGAAAACGTGGCATTCCGAACTTCCTGCCCCAGCGCATTGAACAGCGACAAGCGAATCACACCCGGCACATCCACGCCGATGAGGAACGACTCCTGTGCCGGGTTGGGCATCACCACCGCCTCGAAGGGGTCGCCGGGATCTGTCACGGAAGTGGGGGTGCAGCCGGGCGAGTCGCCCCACACCACCGAAATTTCCAGTCCGAGGCTTGCCGTATAGTTCGGGCACTCGCCCGGCGAGGCTGTCAGCCAATAGTTGCCGGGTTGCGTAACCACGAGCGTGTCGTCCTGCGCGCCGGGAATGGGGTCCGGGCCGTCGTACCATTGAAAATTGATGGTGTACGGCAGCAGCGCCACGAAGTAAACCGTGTCGCCTGCGCAAATGACGTGCTCCCCATTGGGGCCGATGCTGAACTGCCCGTCGGACAGCACCGTCACTGGCAGAAAGGCAAGCCCATCCACCAGCACCTCCGGGCTTTGCTCCGAACAACCGCCCTGCGTGGCCAGCAACGAAATGTACACCGGGGTTTCATCGGCAGTTACAGCCAGCGTCGGGCCGGTCGCGCCGGCAATAGGCGTGGCAGTGCCGTTCGGATAACTGCGCCGGTACCATTGGTAGACATCGTAGGGCTGGGTGCCGAGGGTGGTGGCGGATTCCGGGCACACGAGCAGGTTGCCGGTCACCGTCGGGTTGAACGTGCATTGGGCGGCGGCAGGCAGAGAAGCGGCCATCAGGCCCAGCGATGTGAGAATCGGGAGAAATGTTTTTGTGTTCATGCAAAAAAAAGGTTGAGCGGGTTTAACGGGTTTAACGGGTTGTTATTCAGCAGAAGGGTTACAGATTGGAAAGGGCGGATGCCGAACTTTGCGCCGCGTTCGGCATTGCCGGCGAGCCTGAGCCATACGTTATTCGCAATTCGTACCCGCCACATTTGTCATCCCGAAGGGAACCGTCCGCCTTAAGAGGGCTATGCAAGCGGTTTTTTCCCTCGTAGAGCAGACGGTTCCCATCCGGATGACAAATGTGGTATGCGAAAGACGTGGTGGAAATCTCCGCGTCTCCGCGTCTCTGCGGTGAAAAAAAACCGCGCCTTCGCGCTGATCAAACTACACCCACTCGGCGAACTCCTCGGAGAAGTGCTCCTGCAGGACGGCGCGCAGGCGCTGGCGGGCGCGGCAGAGGCGGCTTTTGGCGTTGCTCATGGTCCAGTCCATGATCTCGCATATTTCTTCGAGGCGCTGTTCCTGGATGTAGAACAATCGGAGTACGGCGCCGTCGTCGGGCAGGAGCATACCGAACGCTCGTTGCAACAGGGCCATACGTTCGGTGTTGGCTATGGACTCGAACCCGTTGGGGACGTCGGTGCTCATATTCCGGACCGGCGACTCCGGCGCATCCAGCGTCATGGTTTCGCGGCGTGCCCGGCGCAGGTAGTTTATGGCCGAGGTGCGGGCGATGCGGTACAGCCAAGTGCTGAATCGGCTCTCGCCCCGGTAGCCGGAAAGAAACCGGAAGGCTTTCAAAAAGGTGTCCTGGGTGACTTCCAGTGCATCCTCGCGGTTGCGCACCATCTGAACGGCGAGTGCATACACCATGCGTTCGTAGCGGCGAACCAGCAGGCCGTATGCGGCATGATCGCCGCCCAAGGACTGGCGGATGAGCTCGGATTCGGTTTCCAGGGTAGAGGCCCGCATGTTTTTCCGGGCTTTCAGGGAAAGGGCGACGGGCAGGCTGGGGACAGAATGGTGGGGTTGTTGCGGAACAACGGACAAGACAAATGCAGCAAGCATGGGAAACTGTTTTCGATGATTAGTTTTTGTTTCATAGCCGGGATTCACCCGGAGAACGGACACATGCCGTTCATTTTTGCTTTCAAAAAGCCAAGACAGCAGTAGTCGGGCCGAAGGTTGGGGGGGGCTGAAAATATTTTTAAATCACATGCATATAGCCCTGAAAGGGCGGTATACAATAACGCAGGGTACAGCCCTGCGAGAAAACAGCTCATCAAGACGGCCTAATACTTCCCTTCCTCATCTGTACTTTTGAACCATGGAAACAAAAGAAACAACGTGTAAAAACTGCGAGCACCCATTGCGGCACGAAGACAAATTCTGTCCACAATGTGGCCAGAGCACAAAGACCAAACGCCTCAAAATCCGGCAAGTGCGCAAGGATGTGCTCCGCAAGTTCCTGCACGCCGACTCCGGCATTTTGCGCCTGACGACCGATCTGGCCACACGGCCCGGCACCGTTGCCCGGGAGTATTTTGCCGGCAAACGAAAAAAATACTACGACCCGCTGAAGTTTCTCACCCTGACGGTGGGTATTTCCGTGTTGCTCACGGTGTCGTTCGATCTGATGTCGGGCAGCGGCGGGCACACCAACCCGGTTTCGGCGTTCGTGGCCAAACACGTCAATGTCATTTTTTTCCTGAGCGTGCCCATCGCAGCCGGGTTCAGTTGGCTGTTGTTTTTGAAAAAAGGCTACAACTACGCCGAGCACTTGGCCCTGCACGCCTTCCTCGGTGGCTTTCGTACGGTGTTTTACCTGCTGGTTTTTACGCCGTTGATCGTGTTGTTTCGGGAGCATTACAACACCATTTTGCTGTTCTACTTTTCCTTGTGGACGGGCTATGTCACCTGGGCCAATGTGCAGTTGATGGGCCGGCCGGCTTGGTTGAGCATCTTGAAAACCGTGCTGATCGTCGCGCTCACGCAGGTGGTCATCAGCATCGGGATCATTTTGGGGGCATGGGTGTATTTTCGGCACTGAATATTTTTTTACAAAACATTTTGTTTTTAAAAAATCAAAATCAACCTTTGTGGGATATTTTTTAAAACAAAAACATTTTGAATTATGGCAAGCGTAGGCACCTACCTCAATTTTCCCCGCCAGACGGAGGAAGCGTTCAACTTTTACAAATCGGTGTTTGGCGGTGAGTTCACCGAAGGCGGCATCATGCGGTTTAGCGGCATACCCCCGCAGGAAGGCGAGCCTCCCATGGCTGAGGCCGACAAAAACCTCGTGATGCACGTCGGGCTGCCCATCCTGGGCGGACACCTGCTCATGGGCACCGATGCGCCCGAATCCATGGGCTTTAACGTGCAGATGGGCACCAATTCCTACATCTGCCTCTCGCCCGACACCCGCGCGGAAACCGACCGCCTGTTCGCCGCGCTGTTGGCCGGCGGCAAAGTGGAAATGGAACTTCAGGACATGTTCTGGGGCAGCTATTTTGGCAGCGGTACCGACAAGTTCGGCGTGCAGTGGATGTTTGATTGCGCGGAGAAGGCGGGGTAGGACGGTTCCTACTCCAGCACATACCGATACTCCTGCTCCACCTGCGTGCCGTAATTATCCTTCACCCAAAGGTGAAACGCGACCACGTCGCCGGGCAGAAGCCCGCCGGGAAAGGGGAGCCACAGATTCTTGACGGCGATGTCGGCGTTGAACGTGACGCTGTTGCTGGCAATGTCGGCATCGCCGTCGAGTACCTTTCCGAACGTTCCGTTGACGGAGTACGAAAACTCCCATTCGGTGATGCACTGGACGTCGGGGTCGGAGGCGGTGGTGTTCACGTGAATACCGAACTGGAGGATGTCGGCAGGCGTGTGCGTGCCGCTGGTATCCTCATCGAACCAGCGCACGTCGAAGC
>Ga0268299_1003998_pt1 | contig 12369 bp, 11 predicted proteins | sample NOBtaG_FD_193484 | JGI IMG/M metagenome (GOLD analysis project Ga0268299, IMG submission 193484) | Activated sludge microbial communities from bioreactor in Nijmegen, Gelderland, Netherland - NOB reactor | ecosystem: Engineered > Bioreactor > Aerobic > Activated sludge | place: Netherlands...
GATGATGAAGTCGAAGGTGGCCACGGACTACCTGATGGAGATACTGGGGAAGTAGGTGCACGGGTGCACGGGTGCACGGGTGCAGGGGTGCAGGGGTGCAGGGGTGCAGGGGTGCAGGGGTGCAGGGGTGCAGGGGTGCAGGAGGTTCGCGTGCTGAGAGCGGCGAGTAGCCTGATCGGTGTCCTGCTTGCGGCTGGCGCGGCGTGGGGGCAACCGGCGCTGCTGACCAACGCGCAGGTGGAGGTGGTGGCGGCGGGGCCGCTGCCGGCCACCGTGGAGGCGCGTGTGCGAGCGGCCACGACGGCTCGGTGGATTGGCTACGAGGTGCCGATGGTCGACGGCGACCGCTTCGCCTGTGACTGGAGTGGATCGTCCACGAGACCGGCGCCGACCTCCGTGAAGCTCGAGGGCCCTGACACGCTCTACGTGCTGATTCGCGCCGAGCAGGCGGCGGTGTCGCGCATCCGCGTGTTCTCCGAAGGATGCGCCATCGACGCGGGCGGGCTGCCCCTGACGTGGCTCACGGGAGCCCGGCCCGCGGACAGCGTCGCCCTGCTGGCCGGCCTGCTCACCGCCGGCCCCCCGCGTCGAGTGGCCGACGGCGCCCTCTCGGCGCTGGCCCTCCACCGTGAGCCAGCTGCCGTCACGGCACTGCTCGCCGCCGCCCGAAGCGGTCCGACAGCGGCTGTCCGGGGACAGGCGCTGTTCTGGGTGGCCCAGCGTGCCGGGGACCGCGCGGTGCCCGCCATCCGCGAGGCCATCGACACGGATCCGGACACCGACGTGAAGAAGAAGGCGGTCTTCGCCTTGAGCCAGCTCCCGAACCAGGAAGGCGTCCCGCGCCTGATCGACGTGGCCGAGCGCCACTCCAACCCGGCCGTGCGCCGCCAGGCCATGTTCTGGCTCGGTCAATCCAGGGACCCGCGCGCCCTGGCCTTCTTCGAGCGCGTCCTGCTCAAGTAGCCAACCCGCGCATTCCAACCGATCGGGCGCTCGCGCCATCCAACCGCGCGAGGTTCACATGATGCGCCCGGTTGTTGCCACCCTGTGCTTGCTGCTGCTCGTCGCCGCTCCCGGCCGAGCGACAAAAATTGTGACCACGACGCTGCAGGGAGCGGCCTCGCTGGCCGGTGACTGGACCGCCGACCTGCGCCAGCCGTGGACGGGCAGTGACAGTGAGCCGCGGCTCCAGTTCAACCTGCGGACCGAGGCCGGGGACAGCCGATGGGGCTTCGGCATCCGGGCCGACGATCTGCAGGGGTTGCCGCCTTCCGCGTTCAGTGGCGTCGCCCGCGACGTCAGCTTCTCCTGGACGCGGGAGGCCGGCACCTTCCAGTTCACCGGATCGTTCGACAGCGGGCGCGGGTCGGGCCGCTATCGCTTCACGCCGGATGCGCGTTTCGTCACCGAAATGGCAGGCCTCGGGTACCGCGGTCTGGAAACCAACGAGGTCCTGCGCCTGGCCGTGCTCGACGTGACCACCGCCTACGTCCGTGAGATGTCCCAGGCCGGGTACGCCAACCAGCCGCTCGAGACGCTCACACGGATGCGCATCCATCGCGTGTCGGCCGCCGAGATTCGTGAGCTCGCCGCGCTCGGCTATCGCGGCCTCGACTCCGACACTCTGGTGCGCATGCGCATCCACAAGGCGACACCCGACGCGATCCGCGGACTGCAGCAGGCGGGTCTGACGGGTCTCGACACCGACGCGGTGGTTCGCATGATGATTCACCGGGTGACGCCGGAGTTCGTGCGGGGCCTCCGCGAGCGGGGATACACCGGCCTGACCGGCGAGGACCTCGTGCGGATGCGGATCCACAAGGTCTCGCTCGAGGAGATCGACCAGCTCAAGGGCCTGGGCCACGGCGGGCTCTCCGCCGACGAGCTGGTGAGGTTCCGCATCCACAAGGTGACGCCCGCCTTCATCCGCGAGATGCGGGACGTCGGCTTCGTCACCGTCACGGAGGACCAGCTCGTGCGGATGCGCATCCACAAGGTGGACGCCCGGTTCGTCCGGGACGCCCGTGCGGACGGCTATGCGATGACCACCCCGTCCGACGCCATCGACCTGGCCATTCGCGGCCCCCGCTACACACGCGCGCGACGACAGTAGCGGCTTGTGGCCTGCGGCCTGCGGGTTGGAGCGAGTGCTAGAATCCACTGACTTCAGGGGGTTCGTATGTACTCGCGCGCCGTTCGGGCACTCATCGCCAGCTGTCTCGTCATCCTCGTCGCCGCGCCGGCGCGGGCGCAGGCCGTCCCGACCCCGGAACAGTTCTTCGGCTTCAAGATCGGCACGGACGGGGAACTGGCGCGCTACCCGAAGATCCTCGAGTACTTCGCGGCACTGGCGAAGCAGACCGACCGCGTAAAGTTCGAGGTCATCGGCAAGACGACCATGGGGAACGACTACGCGCTGCTGCGGATCAGCTCGCCCCAGAACCTGGCGAAGTTCGATCGACTGGTGGAGATCAACCGGCGCCTCGCCGACCCGCGAGGCCTGAGCGACGCCGAGGCCCAGAAGCTCGCCGCGGAAGGGAAGCCCTTCTACCTCGTCTACGCCACCATCCACTCCACCGAGGTGTCCAACGGCCAGGCCATCCTCCACATCGTCCATCGCCTGGCGACGGAGAGCTCCCCGTTCATCCGCGAGATCCTCGACAACTCCGTGATCCTGATGGTGCCCTCGCAGAACCCCGACGGCCAGCACCTGGTGATCGATCACTGGTACAAGACGAAAGGGACGAACAACGCCCGCGTCTACCCGGACCTGTACCACAAGTACGTCGGGCACGACGACAACCGCGACTGGTTCATGTTCACGCAGAAAGAGACGCGCATGAACATCGAGCTGGTGCAGAACCGGTACAAGCCGATCATCTCGCACGACATGCACCAGCAGGGGCCCAACGGCTCACGGATCTTCGTACCGCCGTTCACGGACCCCTTCGACGTCAACATCCATCCCCTGCTCGCCCTCGGGCAGGCGACCGTCGGTCAGGCGATGGCGTCGGCGCTCATCGGCGAAGGCAAGGAAGGCGTCGCGTGGCTCGAGGGCTACGACATGTGGACGCCCGCGCGGCAGTACATGGTCTATCACGGGCAGCCGCGGATCCTCACGGAGATCGCGTCGAGCGGCGGCAACCTGGCCGACCCCTTCACAAATCCCCAGAAGGGGCGACCGCTCGGCCCGCAGGAGTCGCGGTGGAACTTCCCGGTACCCTACTCGAAGGACACGTGGACGCTCGGGCAGCAGGTGGACTACGGCGTGACGGCGGCGCTGGCCGGGATGTCGCACGTGGCGAAGTACGGGCGTGAGTGGCTCTACAACTTCTACCGCGTGCACCGCGACTGGGCGAGCTACGACAAGGGCCCCTTCGCGTTCGTCGTGCCGGCCACGCAACGAGACCAGTTCGCCACCTACGAGATGCTCGAGATCCTGGAGTTCGCCGACGTCGAGATCCACCGCGCCACGGCGCCGTTCTCGGCTGGCGGCAAGCCGTATCCGGCCGGGTCCTACGTCATCAAGACCGCGCAGCCGTATGGGGCCTTCGCGAAGACGATGCTCGAGAAGCAGGTGTATCCGGACCTGCGGCTGTTCCCGGGCGGCCCGCCGGAGCCACCCTATGACGTGACGGGCCACACGCTGTGGATGCTGATGGGCGTCACGGTGGATCCGGTGGAAAAGGCCTTCGACGCGCCGTTGGAGCTGGTGAAGGCCGTGACACCGATTGCCACGCCGGCGCCGGCTCGCCCGAAAGCGGCGTACCTCATCGGGCCGGAGTCCTACGGCGTGTTCAAGCTCGTGGCCGAGCTGCAGAAGGCCAACGTCCCGGTGTTCCGTGCCGGCAGCGCGTTCGACGGCCGCCCGGCAGGCACGTTCGTCATCCCTTCCACGGCGGCCTCGCAGCCCATCGTGGAGAAGGCGGCGGCCTCGCTCGGCCTGGTCGTCTCGGGTACGGACCAGATGCCGGCCGTGGACGGGTTCAAGCTGAAGCCCGGGACGAAGGTGGGTCTGTGGAAGGGCGCCGGCAACATGCCGGGTGGCTGGCTGCTCTGGTTGCTGGAGCAGTACGGCGTCAACCACGAGATCGTGAAGTCACAGGACTTCGCAGGCGATCTCAGCCAGAAGTACGACGTCATCCTGCTGCCGTCCGGCACGTCGAAGACGCGCATCGTCAGCGGGCTGGACCCGAAGCGCAACGACGCGGCGGAGTGGTCGTGGGCGTACGGCGTGGGTGATGCGGGGTGGGCGAAGCTGAAGACGTTCGTGCAGAACGGGGGCACGTTGCTCGCGATTGGCTCGGCCGTGGAAACCGCGCGCGAGCTGCTCGACCTGCCCATCGAGAAGGCGCTGCCGGAGGCGCCCCCGCGCTTCGGTCCCGGCGCCACCCGCGCCGAGGAGTCCGTGCCGGGGGCCACGGTGGACCGCGCGCTGCGCGATGCCTTCAGCAGCCCCGCGCGCCTGATGCAGACACTCCGCGATCGCGTGGCGGATCCGACGTCGCTGTTCTACTGCCCGGGCTCGCTGCTGCAGAACGAGTTCGACACGAGCAACCCGGTGGCCTGGGGCATGCCCGAAGCCTGGCCCGTGTTCTTCGAAACCGACCAGGCGTACCGCCTGCGTCCCGGCTTCGGCATCGAGACGAAGGTCGTGTCCCGCTACCCGCGCGACCACATCCTCCAGAGCGGCTGGCTGCTCGGCGAGGAGTACTTGAAGGACCAGGCCAACGTGCTCTCGTTCCGCGTCGGCAAGGGCTATGTGGTCACCTACGGCTCACAGGTGGACTTCCGCACGCAGCCGCGCGCGACGTTCCGGCTGATCTTCAACGCCCTCTTCCACGGGCCGTCCACGCCGGTGACGGCCGCGCAGATGGGACGGTGAGAGCGTTACTGGTCGTCGCGGCCCTCTGGCTGGGCGCCAGTACGGAGCGACGGGACTTCAGTCCCGTCGTCATCCAGGACACCGCCGCCCTCCTCGCCACGTGGAAGGACGGCGAGATTCGGGAGACCTTCGATGCGTCGACCCGGGTGTCGCAGATTGCGGTGGCCGTGATGCCGTCGGGCCCGCACGGCAGCCTGACCGTGACGCTGTCTGCCCGGTGGCCCGGCCGCGCGCGCACCAAACCCCTCGACGAGTTCGAACTGCGCGCCGACGTCGGGTTGCGCGTCAACCCGACGTTCATCAGGCAGCCGACGCTGCTGCTCGTCCTCGACCCCGGGACGGACCGCACCCGCGTGCTGGACCTGACGGAGCGTCTCCGGACGCCGCCGAGCGGCGCTGGTTCGGCCATCGATACCGGCGCGGTCACCCTGTCCCTGGTCGAGCTGATCCAGTGGCTGCGTGCGGAGACCGCGAGCGCCGAGATCTTCGCGCTGCCCCTCACCTTCACGCCCGCGCAACTCGAGGCGCTCCGGCGGTTCGGCGATCGTGCGCTGGCGCCGCCGCAGTGAACGGCAGGCCCACGCCCGGACACACAGGCCTTCGACCGAAGTTTCGCAGCCCGCCGGCGCCGACCTGCGTCACAATCTCCGCATCCCCTGGAGGCGTGGATGAAAAAGCTGGCGATTGGGTGTGGGTTGCTCGTGGTGGTGCTGGGCATCGGTGCTGCCGTCGCGGCGTACTGGGTCTACAGCCGCGTGACCACGGCGGTCTCGGAGTTCGCCGACCTGGCGGAGGCCGCACGTCTGGACCGGAACGTGAGCAACCAGCAGCCGTTCACGCCCCCTGCCAACGGGGAGCTGACGCCCGAGATGCTCACACGGCTCATGAAGGTCCAGGACGACATCCGCGCGGCCCTTGGCCCCCGGTTCAAGGAGTTCGAGGATCGGTACAAGGAGTTTGCGGCGACGCTGAACACCAAGCAGGGGCAGCCGACGACCCCGGGCGAAGTCGTGAAGCTGATCTCGGCGTACAAGGACCTGGGTGGCATCGTCCTGGCGGCCAAGCAGGCGCAGGTGGAGGCCCTCAACCGCGGTGGCTTCTCGCTGGCCGAGTATGCCTGGGTGCGCAACACGGTCTACGCCGCGGTGGGCGTGCCGGGAGCGGCGTTCAACCTCTCCGAGATCGTGGACGCGGTGACGAGCGGCAGCACGCCCACCGAGCCCGCGTTCGACCCGATGGCCGGCCTCAAGGCGCCCGAAGCCAACCGCACGCTCGTGGCTCCGCACAAGGACAGGCTGATGGAAACCTACCCACTGCTCATCTTCGGCCTGTGAGGCACGCATGAGCGACCAGTTGTGGCGGTGGGACGCGACACGCATGGCCGACGCCATCGCGCGGCGCGAGGTATCGTCTCGCGAAGTCGTGTCGGCGTGCCTCGAGCGGATGGCTGCGGTCAATCCTCGTCTGAACGCGGTCACCGTCGATCTCGGGCGCGAGGCGCTCGCCGTCGCCGACCGCGCCGATGCGGCCGTGGCGCGCGGGGACGCGCTCGGGCCGTTGCACGGCGTGCCGGTCACCATCAAGGAGAACGTCGATCAGGCCGGCTGCGCCACCACCAACGGGGTGGTGGCGTTCCGCGACGTCATCGCGCAGGAAGACAGCCCGGTCGTCAGGAACGTGAAGGCGGCGGGTGCCGTGATCATCGGCCGGACCAACACGCCGGCGTTCAGCTTCCGGCTCGATACCGAGAACGACCTGCGGGGGCGCACGTTCAGCCCGTGGTCTGCGGATCACACGCCGGGCGGATCCAGCGGGGGCGCCAGCGCGTCGGTCGCCTCCGGCGTCACGCCGCTCGCGCACGGCAACGACATCGCGGGATCGATCCGCTATCCGGCGTACGCCTGCGGCCTGGTCGGGTTGCGGCCGTCCTTCGGTCGGGTCCCGGCCTTCAACCCCACCGCGACGGCCGAGCGCTCACCCGCGGCCCAGCTGCTCTCCGTGCAGGGACCGCTCGCACGTACCGTCCGCGATGCCCGACTGGGCCTGCACGTGATGGCGGCCAGGGACGCTCGGGACCCGTGGTGGGTGCCTGCGCCGCTCGAGGGCGACCCACCTCGCGGACCGGTTCGGGTGGCTGTGGTCACCGATCCGGCGGACCTTGGCGGCGCCCCGGCTCACCCGACGGTCGCGGCTGCCCTGCGACAGGCCGCCGGGTGGCTGGCCGATGCGGGCTACGAGATCGTGGACGAGCGAACGCCAGGCTTCACCCGCGCCATGGACCTGTGGTTCGCGATGCAGATGCCGGAGATCCGCGTGTATCTCTGGCCCCTCATGGAGCAGTACGGCGACGCGGGCATCCGGCGGGCGATGGGGCTCATGCTCGAGGCGCGTCCATCCGGGGACGGCGACGCCTACATGAAGGCCCTGGCCGAGCGTGCCCGCGTGGTACGCGACTGGCAGCAGTTCTTCGAGCGTATCCCGCTGGTCCTGGCCCCGGTGTGCACCCAGCCCGTCTACGCGCGCGGGTGCGACCTCGAGAGCCGCGAGCGTACCGCCGCGCTGTGGAGCGAGTGCGCCACGCTCACGGCCGTGCCCGTCATCGGATGCCCGGGGCTGGCCGTGCCGACCGGCGTGGCCGACGGGCTGCCGACCGGCGTGCAGATCCTGGCTCCGCGCTTCCGCGAGGATCTCTGCCTGGCGGCGGGGGAGGCCATCGAGGCCCGGTCGGGCGCGACACCCCGGCTGCCCGTGGACATCCAATGGTGATTGGGGCTAATGTTGCCGACTGAGGAGCGTCCATGAACCTCGCTGTGCTGCTCAATGTCGTCCTCTTCGCGCTGGTCGTGGCCTGGTTGGCTCGCCGGGCCATGCATGGGGCGAAGCTCTCCACCAACGTGCTCATCGCGGTGCTGCTGGGTGTCGTCCTCGGGGGGGCGGCTCAGGCCATGTACGGCCTCGGGAGCCCGATCATCCGCGAGACGATGAACTGGGTGGGCCTCGTCGGTGGCGGCTACGTGCGGCTGCTGCAGATGGTGATCGCCCCGCTGGTGCTCGTCTCGATTCTGGCGGCGGTGACGAAGCTGAACAACGCGCGTGCGCTCGGCGCGATCAGCGCCGGCGTGCTGGGCCTGCTCCTGGTCACCACGGCCATCTCGGCCAGCATCGGCATCGGGATGACGCGGCTCTTCGGCCTCCGGGCCGACGGGCTCGTTCAGGGCGCCCGCGAGCTGGAGCGCGGCACCTACCTCGAGGGGCGCGTCACCGAGGCCGCCTCGCTCACCAACATCCCCGCACTGCTGCAGTCCTTCGTGCCCACCAACATCTTCGCGGACCTGGCCGGCACACGGTCCACGTCGATCATCGGCGTCGTGATCTTCGCGGCGCTGCTCGGCCTTGCGGTCCTGTCGATCCGCCGTGACAAGCCGGAGCTGGGCGATCGCATCCTGCAGGGCATCGACACCTTCCAGCAGCTGATCCTGCGCCTGGTGCGCATCGTGATCCGCCTGACGCCGTACGGCGTGCTGGCGCTGATGGTCCGGGTCGTGGCCACGTCCAACGTCGACGACGTGATCAGCCTGGGGACGTTCGTCGTGGCCTCCTACGTGGGCATGGGGATCATCCTGCTGGTCCACTCCGGCATCCTGACCCTGGCGGGCCTCAGCCCGGCGCGCTTCTACCAGAAGATCTGGCCGGTACTGACCTTCGCGTTCTCGTCGCGCTCGAGCGCCGCGGCCATCCCGCTGAGCGTCGAGACACAGGTGGGCCGTTTGGGTGTGTCCCCGGCTATCGCCAACTTTGCCGCCAGCTTCGGCGCCACCATCGGACAGAACGCCTGCGCGGGGTTGTACCCGGCGATGCTGGCCGTGATGATCGCCCCGAGCGCGGGGATCGATCCCGGCTCGTTCTCGTTCATGGCGTCGGTCGTGATGGTGGCCACGCTGGGCTCGTTCGGCATCGCGGGCGTGGGCGGCGGCGCCACGTTCGCTGCGCTCGTCGTGCTGTCCACGCTCAACCTGCCGGTCGCGCTCGCGGGCCTGCTGATCTCGGTGGAGCCCCTGATCGACATGGGCCGCACGGCGGTCAACGTGAGCGGATCGATGACGGCGGGCACGGTCACCAGCAAGCTGCTGGGGCAGACGGACTTCGCCGTCTTCAACGCGACGGACGCGGTGCCCGCGGCGGTGCCCGACGCCGCGCAGCCCGAGCAGGCCACGCGCCCGGCCGTATCGGCCGTCTAGTCAGGAGGCGAGTCGAAAGCGGGCTGGGCGGCCGGCGCCCGACGGCAATGCGAGCGTGGGCCAGCGCTCACTCCTTCGCCTCCTTGCCCTGTCGCTTCTTCTTCTCCGTGCGCTGAGCCCCACGCTGGATGAGTGTGTCGGGGTCGTCAGCGGAGACGTTCCCTTCGTAGCTCAAGCCCTTTGCCGACCCGGTGAACCGCTTGAACCCGAAGCCGACGTGTCCGGTGTTGTCGGCGCTGTAGAAGCGCTTGCCGTCGGTGTAGACCTTGCCCTTGGGCCGGTGCGAGGTGTCCGCCCGCTTGTCGTAATCCCACTTGTCGACCAGGGTCCAGCCCCGCGCGTCTGCGATCTCGCGCGCGTCGGTCTCCGTCATGCCCTCTTTCCTCGCGTCGGCGCTCGCCGGGGCTGTCGCTGGCGGGGCGGCCCTCACGTTGCGGAGGGCATACCCCAGCGACTTGATCTCGCCCTCAGTGGATTCGTAGCCGGCCGCTTCCAGCGCTTCCCAGTTGATGGCGATATAGCCGTACGTGTCACCGATGTCCCCGGGCGGATGCTCCGTGACGAACGCGAGGAGCGCCTCGTAGTCCATGGCCCGCTGCACGACGACACCTGGCCCCGTACGCTGCGCCGGCGAGCTCCCGCCCCGGACGCGCAGGGGCTGCACGGGGGCACCCTGGCGCTCCATCGCAGTGCCGAATGCTGCCTCCAGCTGCCGCTTCTGCGCGATGACCCGAGGCGACATCGGCACCTCGGAAGTCGTGTTCGATGATCGGGTAGCGCCCTCCAGCGGAGGTGTGTGCGGTCGAGCCGGCCGGTGACGTGCGGGGTCGCCGTGTCGCGCCGCGGGCCCGCCCGGCCTGGAAGTGAGTGTCGCTTTCAACAAGGCCTCTGGGTCACGCGCGATCTCGTGTCACTGTCCCATCGCGCCGAGGTCGATCGACAACGTATCGATGGCGAAGCGCTTCACTTTCGTGCCCTTCGGCACACGGAACGAGAACGTGCACGAGAACGACGGTGTGGCGCCGAACTCGGCAAACGACTGGGCCGTGTTGTACGCCTTGCCGGCCTCGTCGTACAGCACGGGCTTCGGCATGGCGCCCGGCTTGAACCCCGGCCCGGCCTTGAAGTCCACCTTCACCGAGGCGAACTCCATGGGGTCGCCCGGCTTGATGACGCCGCGGACGATGTTCGCGCCTGGGGGGCAGTCGGTGAGGCTGACGTTGGCGGCGCGTTCGACGCCGGAGACCGACACCTCGAGCCCCTTGTAGGTGCCCGACGCCGACTGCGCCGCGCCCACCACGATCGCCCCCGCCAGCCCGGCGCCGCACGCGAGCGCCCAGATTCGTGTCAGCTGCACCATGACATCCCGTCCCTGTGAAAAGGACCGGGCGGCCGGCACGTGCCAGCCTGCCCGGCCCTGATGTTCGCGATCTGCGGGCTCGAGCGGGAGCAGCCCGCTCCCTACAGCGGGCGATCCGGGAACATGATTGTCCGCCACATGTGCGCGACCGGGCTGTTGTCGTACCCGAGGCCTTCCTTCGGCTGCTTGAACTGGCGGCCGATGATGTCGATGAACGGCTCGATCGACACCTTCTGGTTCCGGTCGAAGGAATAGAGGTCGTTCACGGTGACGAGCCGCGGATGGTCGTACCACTTGTGGTTGCGGACCATCTCGTACGTCTTCTGGAGGTACGGCTCAGGGACGTAGTCCTCGCCGAACGTCTGCAGGTAACTCTCCGGGTACTCGTAGCCGAACTTCTCGTCCGGGTAGAAGCGCAGCGTCTGGTGGTAGCGGATGGCGAAGGCCACCTTCTCGTGGACATAGGGCTCGATGATCTGCGCGCCCCACCAGCCATGGTCCACCTTGACGAGGGCGTGGACCGTGTCGTGCATCAGGCAGGCGAAGATCACTTCTTCCGGCATCCCGGTCTTGAGCGCGCGCGTGGCGCTCTGCAGCACGTGGTTGGCCGGGGCGAAGCGCTTCTCGAAGAACTCGAGCAGCGTGGGGTGATCCGACATCTTCGGGAGCGGTCCGCGCGGCGTGCCGTCGCGGGTACTGGCGTTGAAGATGTTGCCGCCACCGCGCCTGACGCCCACGCGTTTGGCGTTCTCCGCCTCGATCTCGGCCATGGTGGGGTACTTCGGGGGCGCCCCGCCCTGCTGCAGCCCGGCCATCGCGGCGTCGAGCTCCTCTTCCATGTAGGCCTCGAGCGCGTCGGCCTTCTGCTCCGAGGTCATCAGCGCGACGGCCGCCGCGCCGCCAAGACCCTCTATGAACCGCCGGCGATCGATGTGCATGCGTGTCCTCCCTCGAGGCAGCGTTCCGCCTCCCCGAACCCCAACTGGTGCAGACGACAACATGCGCCCGTCGATGCTGGGTCGTCAAGTCCGAATATCGGGAGGGTTGGCACGTGTGCACGTCTCACGCGGATCGGCCTACGCCGCCAGCACCGCCGCGATCTCGCGCCGTCGGAGGGTGAAGACCGAATGCTCGTAGAATGATTTTCGCCTTGGGTCGTGATTGGCCCAACGGGCTCGGCGTTCAGCCGCGCCGCGCTCGCGCAGGATACCACCGAGCGCGGGAACTGGCCGGGACGCGCACGCGGCCCGGACGGCGTCGGCTGCAGCGCACGTCGGCTGGAACGTCGGCTGCAACGCCTTGTTAGGCGGCCTGTCGGGTGCTAGAGTGCCGATTGTGACCTTCACGATCGAGTTCGACCGCGAACACGATGGTCGCTGGATTGCCGAGATCCCCGACCTCGCCGGTGTGTTGTCCTACGGCGCCACGCAGATTGAGGCCACCGCCAAAGTCCAAGCCTTGGCATTGCGAGTCCTGGCTGAGCGCCTCGAACACCAGGAGGCGCCCGGGGAGTTGCTGAACGTCACGTTCCAAGCCGCGTGAGCACCTGGCCTGCCTCCAAAGCGAAGAGGGTTCTGGCGGCACGGCTTCGTATGGGATGGCGCATCAAGCGGCAGTCAGGTTCTCATCGGACGCTCGCTCGCGATGGCTGGGCGGATGTCGTCTTTGCCTTTCATGATGACGAAGAGATCGGCCCTGCCATGCTGGCGAAGATCGCGAAACTCACCGGTCTCGAGCCCGCCAACCTGTAATCGTTGTCTTTGGAGTTGATCCGGTCTCGTGGACAGTTTCCGAAAGGCGGATACGATGTCCACGATGGCGGCGAATGGCAGCCGGCGAGCCCGGCGACAGTTCAGTGAGGAGTTTCGAGCCCAGGCGGTCCGGCT
>Ga0268299_1003999_pt1 | contig 12366 bp, 6 predicted proteins | sample NOBtaG_FD_193484 | JGI IMG/M metagenome (GOLD analysis project Ga0268299, IMG submission 193484) | Activated sludge microbial communities from bioreactor in Nijmegen, Gelderland, Netherland - NOB reactor | ecosystem: Engineered > Bioreactor > Aerobic > Activated sludge | place: Netherlands...
GCGGAGCGGCGTCCACGTGCCGCCGTTCGCGAGCGCCCGATACGCGGCGACGAGCTCCTCGAGCGTGACGTCCGCGCCGCCGAGCGCGAGGGCGGGGCCGTAGTAGTCGCCGCTCTCGGTCGCCGCCGCGAAGCCGAGCCGCCCGAGGAGCGCCACGAAGGCGTCGCCGCCGACGAGGCGGAGCGTGCGCACGGCGGGCACGTTCAACGACGACGCGAGCGCGGTGCGGGCGCTCACGAGCCCGCGAAAGCGCGTGTCGTAGTCGCGCGGCCGGTAGAGCCCGCCGGCAACCGCGAGGGCGAGCGGCGTATCCTCGACGAGCGAGGCCGGCGTCAGCAGGCGGCGCTCGAACGCGAGGCCGTAGAGGAACGGCTTCAGCGTCGACCCGGGTTGGCGGCGCGCTCGCGCCATGTCGACGAAGCGGGCCTCGGATCGCGCGTCGCCGCCGACCCAGGCGAGCACGTCACCGGTCGCGTTGTCGGCGACCAACACCGCGCCGTCGCCGACCGCGCGGCCCTCGAGGTCACGGAGCGCGCGGTCGAGCGCGTCCTCCGCCACCCGTTGCGTCGCCGCGTCGAGCGTGGACGCGACCGGTGCCCGCGCGCCCGCGAGGAGCCGGCGCGCGAGGTGCGGCGCCAGCATGGCGCGCGTCATCGGCCGTCCGGGATCGCCGAGCCGGGCCGCCGCGGCGACCAGCGCTCCGGCATCGACGGCCACGCCGCGGACGGCGGCGACGTGCGCCGCGCGCCGCTTCACGACGGACGCCGGCGCGTTCGGGCTCTGCACGAGCGCCGCGAGCGTCACGGCCTCCGCCGCGGAGAGCCCGTGCGGTGCCTTGCTGTAGAGGAACGCCGCCGCGGCCGCGATCCCGCGGAGCTCGCCGCGAAACGCGACGCCGTTCACGTACGCTTCGAGGATCTCGTCTTTCGACCAACGCCGCTCGAGCGCCAACGCGACACGCATCTGTCGGATCTTCTGCCGGAGCGTGCGGCCGTTGCCCCGCCGCGCGAGTGCCGGGTCGACGAGCGCCGCGACTTGCATCGTGATGGTGCTGGCGCCGCGCGTCCGGCCCGCGAGCCGGTCGAGCCCGGCGGCCGCGAGCGCGCGCGCGTCCACGCCGCCGTGGGCGCGAAAGCGACGGTCCTCGGCGGCGATCACGGCATCCACGACCCCGGGCGCGACGGCGGCGAGCGGCGTCCACGCGAGCCGGCGCTCGCGCGGGTCCGTGCGTAGCTCGTGGACGACCGTGCCGTGGCGGTCGAGGAGCGGCACGTCGGTCGGCCGGTGCGCGGCGCGCACGGCGTCGAAGGACGGCACCGGCGTCGCCGCGACCGCGAGCCACGCGGCGGCGAACGCGGCGCACGCCAGCCCGGCCGCGAGCGCCGCCGCACCGCGGGCGCGGGTCACGGTACGACCACCACGGCGGCGTTCGGCAGCTCGCCGAAGATGTCGGGCGCGTACAGCGCCTCGACGCGCGTCGCGGGCAGCGCGAACGTCCCCGCCTGGCTCTGGCGGACCGTGTACTCTACGGTGAAGCGGCCCTTCGGCACGAAGTCGTAGTAGGCGCGGAAGCCGTCGAACGCGCGCTCGACGAACACGGGAGTCACGCCTTCGGCCGGCTTCTCGCCGGCGGCGAGCAGCGCGGAGTCGCGCGCGAGCCCGGTGCCGACGTGCGTCGCGCCGCCCGGGATCGGGTCGTCGGCCACGACCCACGTCATGTCGCGGTCGGCGTCGATCGCGAGCGTCACGCGCAGCACGTCGTCGCGGCTCGTCGTGCCCGCGGTTCGCGTCTCGACCGGCGTCACCGTCTTGGTGATCCGATACCCGGCCGCGAGCGGCTCCTTCAGCGGCAGCGCCGCCCGCGTCGCGATCGTCGCCCACGGGCGCCCCGCGCCGGTGTGGTGGAGATCGAGCGTGCCGGCGCCGCCGCTCGGCCACGGCAGATCGAACGTCGCGCCGGCCGGCGTCGCGCGCCAGGTGAGCGTCCGCTCCTCGCTGCCGAGGCTCGCGCTCGTGGCGTCGTCGATCGGCTCGGCCTCGAAGGTCTTCACGAACCGCTCGACCGCGAGCGTGCCCCACGCGTTCGCGACCGTCGTCGACCAGGAGCCGCGCTGCTGCCGGCCGAGCGCGCCGGTCACGAGCTTCGGCAGCTCGTCGTGCCACGCGTTGTGCTCGAGGAGCGCCAGCACGAGGCGGACGGCGTTCACGTCGGGGTCGCTCATCAGCCAGTGGAGGCGGTCGTTCGCTTCCGACGAGAAGGAGAGACTCGTTCCGCCGACCCGGAGCCGCGCGCGGAGCTGCTGCTCGATGTCGACGAGCAGCGCCGGGTCGGGGCGCTTCGCCACCCGGTGCAACAGGCTCCACCAGTCGATCAGCGCCGACGTCGGCCAGAGCGCGGGCTCGATCGGAATGCCGTTCATCAGCGCCGGCTCGACGGCGCCGACGCGCGACAGCGCTTCGAGCGCGGCGAGCTTCCTGAGCGCCAGGTCGGCGGTCCGGAGCGGCGGCGTGGTCGTGAGCGTCCCGCTCACGAAGCGGCGGAGGCCTTCCTCCATGCCGGCCCGCACGCGCTCGGGGAGCTCGAGCCCCGCCGCGGTCGCGATCGACAGCACGTACGCGGTCAGGACCTCGCTCCCCTCCTCGCTGGTCGGGAAGTATTTGAGAAGGCCGTTCGCGTCGGCGTACGACGGCAGCGCGCTCGCGATCTCGCGCCAGAGCGCCGCATCGTGGAGCGCGATCGCGCGCGACACGCGCTGCTCGAGGCAGCGATACGGATAGCGCCGCATGAACTGGCGGACGCCGTCGAGTCCGGCGGCGAGGCTCGGGGCGAGCGCGACCCGCACCTCGCCGCGATCGGCGAGCGCGTCGGCGGGTCGCGCCACCTGCTCCTCGTGCGCGACCCCGGACGGCAGCTGGACGAGCGTCGCCTGGAGCGTGCGGACGGGAACCGCGGGCCGCACGCTCTGGGTGACGCGCACCTCGTCGCGGTGCGCCTTCGGGCCGCTCGTGCTCGCCGTGACCGTGTAGACGAGCCGCTCGACGCCGACCGGGGCTGTCACGTCCCACCCGACCACCTGCGCCGCGCCGGCCGCGAGCGTCACCGTCTGCGGCGCGAGGGGCGTGCCGAGGCCTTCCACCGTACCGGCGAGCGCGAGCTCGATCGGCTGCTCGGTCGTGTTGCGGGCGGTGAGCTCGGCGCGGAACCGGTCGCCCTCGCGGACGACGGGCGGCAGACCCGGGAGCAGCATCACGTCCTGGGTCGAGCGGATCGTGATGCCGCCGGTGCCGAACTTGTCGAGGCCGCTCTGCGCGACGGCGACGATGCGGAAGCTCGTGAGCGAGTCGTTCAACGGGACGTCGATCGTCGCGCGTCCGGTCGCGTCGAGCGGCACGCGCGCCTTCCAGAGGAGGAGCGTGTCGAAGAGCTCGCGCGTCGCGCTCCGGCCGCCGCCGCCGCCGAGCGGCAGCGCCTTCAAGCCGTAGTGACGCTTGCCCACGACCTGCATCTGCGCCGTCGCCGTCGTGACGCCGTACGACCGCCGGCCCATCATCGCGTCGAGGAGCTTCCAGCTGGTGTTCGGGGCGAGCTCCAGGAGGCCGGCGTCGATCGCGGCGATCGCGACCTCGCTGCCGGCGGGCAGCGGCGTGCCGTCGGCCGCCCGCACCGCGACCTTCACGTGCGCCGTGTCGCGGACGCGGTACGCCGGCTCGTCGGTCGCGACGCGCACCTTGAGGCGGTGCGCCTGCCAGCCGACCGAGAGCTCGGCGATGCCGAGCTTGAACGTCGGGCGGCCGAGGTCGACGAGCGCGGTCGGCGCGACGTCGTTCGCGCGGCCGCGGAGCGCCAGCACCGACACGAACACGTTCGGGGCCCACGCACCCGACACCGGGAGGTCGACGACCGGCTCGTTGCCCGCGAGCGGCACGACCCGGGCGTCGATCACGCCCTCGCGCTCGACCGTCACGAGCGCGGTCGCGGCGCGGAACGGCATGCGCACCTGGAGCCGGGCCGTCTCGCCGGGCTCGTAGTGGCGCCGCTCGGGCAGTACGTCCATGCGGTCGCTGTCGCCGCCGCCGAACCACCAGTCGCCCTGGGTGCCCGCGACCCACACGTCGTCGTGCGCGGCGGACCGGTTGCCCGCGTCGTCGACGACCGAGGCTTCGAGCACGACGTTGCCGGTCACGCCCGCGGGGCCGTCGCAGCGGAACATGCCGCGCGCGTCGGTCGTGCCGGTGCAGACGGTCGAGAGCTTCTTCGTCTCGCGGACGCTGTCGTACGCGTAGAACCCGCCGACGACGCGCGTGCGGTGCGAGTAGACCTTGCGCGTGAAGAGGTCGACCGTGACCGCGGCGCCGGCGACCGGCTTCCCCGCGAGGTCGACGACCGCGATCCGCGCGCCGACCGTGTCCTTCGCGCCGGCCCACTCGTCGGGCTCGATCGCGACGAGCCGGCTCGCCGGCCAGATCGGCGTCGTCGCGGAAACCGTCTGCACCTGGCCGCTCGGATCGCGGAACTCGAGCTCGGTCCGGAGCGACGTCGGCACCTTCGCCGGCGGTAGCGCCGTGATCGTCGTTCGGCCGGTGCCGGCGGCGTCGAGGGTGACGGTCGTTCGCGAGTGGATCTTCGGCGTGCCGTCGTCGCCGTCGCCCGGGTCCTGGTCGCTCCGCCGGACGACGCCTTCCTCGATCGCGCCGTTCGCGAACGTGAAGCCTTCGAGGTCATCGGGAACGTCGGGGGTGTGCGGCGAGACCTGGGCGCGCACGACGACCGGCAGCGCGCCGGCGCCGCCGCCCGCGAGATACCGCACGGCGAGGTCGACGGGGACGTCGGTCGCGCGTACCAGCGGCGTCACGGGCAGCTTCACGACGCCCTTCATCGCCGGCACCCGGAACTCCTCGACCCGGAAGCTCGCCGCGACCCAATCGCCGGTGTCGGCGTACGAGGACTCGTACTCCTCGTCCTCGCCCTCCGCAGGATCGCTCGCCGCGCGCGCGGCCGCCATCGCCGCGCTCAGGAAGTGCACCTCGTAGTACCCGAGCTTGGCCTCGGCCGGGATCGTCCACGTGCTCTCGGCGACGCCGGCCGCGTCGAAGGCGAGCGGCTGCTCGAAGTGCTCGTCGCTTCCGACGTGGACGATCGAGAGCGTCGTCGGCAGGTCGGCGGGGGCGGCGGTGCCGAACCCGCGCAGGCGCTTCGCGCGGAAGAGGTGCTTCATGTGCACCGTCTCGCCGGCGCGGAAGAGCGGCCGGTCGAGCACGGAGTGCGCGGCGGCCCCGCCGCTCTCGTCGAAGTCGGGCAGCTGGTAGCGCCAGGGCTCGATGCCGTCGTCCCAGCTCGAGTGCACGAAGCTCACGTCGTCGCCGATCCGGGCGGTGACGAGCAGGCCATCGTAGAGCTCGCGGAGCGCGAGCGTCTGGCTGCCGTCGAAGAGGTCGCCTTCCGGGAGCCCGTCGCCGTAGCAGGTCGGCATCGCGCGGAACGCCGGCAGGTCGGCGATGCGCGCGAGCCCGTCGGCGTCGGTGGTCCCCTGCCAGACGACGCCGCCGCGACAGTCGCGCGCGGTGACGGCGGCGCCCGCGACCGGCTTCGCCTCGTCGAGCGTCGTGACCCAGACGACCGACTGCTCGGCGCCCCACTTGAGGTGCACCGAGAGGTTCGTGACGAGCGCGATCGTCGGCACGTACATCGGCTTCGGCTTCGCGAGGAGCGAAGCACCGAGGCGCGCGCTCTCGAGCTCGACGACGTACAGGCCCGGCTGCTCGAAGGGGATGCCGACGACCTCGAAGGCGCGCTCGCCGCCGGGTTTCGGCAGCTGGAACGTCTTCACGTCCGCCGGTGCGGGTAGCGGCGGCGGAGGAAGGTCCTTCGGCGTCTTGCTCGGGGCTTTGCCCTTCGGGGGCGGCGCGAACACCGACGCCTCGCGGCTCGCGACCCCGACGCGCCGGAGCCAGGGCAGGATGTCGACCTCGCGCTCGGGCGCGAGCCGCATCACGCTGCCGCCGACGCCGTGGGTGCGCGCGCGCGCCTCCGGCTCGAGATTCCGGAGCGTCACCGGCAGGGTCGCCCCGGCCTTCGACTCGACGATGCCGAAGCGCGCGTTGAACTTCGCGAGCGGCGGCAGCTCGCCGGTCCGGACGGTGAGGGGAAAGCGCGCCGCGTTCACGGGCGTGCGGCCGGCCTCGTCGGCGAGCCCGGCCGGGACCTCGACGCGGAAGTCGGCGTTCTCGGGGAACGGGCCGGGAAACGTGACCGCGGTCACGAGGTCGACGTCGGGATCCGTCTTGCCGCGGGCGCGCGCGGTGCCGTCGCCGGCGCGGAGCGCGATGCCGTCGGCCGCGGCCTTCGGCACCGGCGCCGAGAGCTCGACCCGCATGTCGCCGAGCGGGCTGCACGGGGCGCCGGTCTTCTCGCGCGTGCAGCTGAAGGTCGCGGTGAAGGCGTCACGGGTCTGGAACGCGAGGCGCTGCTCCACCGCCGTCGCGATGCCGGTCGTGGTCGCGACGCCCGCGCCCCAGACGAGCGTCACGCGCGCGCCGTTCGGGAAGCTCTGCGCGGCGCGCACGACGACGTGCGGGCCGCGCGCGTAGCTCGGCACGGTCTTCACGATGGCGTCGCGCTCCGCGCCGGTGACGACGCGCGCCGCGACGCGCTCCGGGATGCCCGCGATCTCGAACCCCACCTTCGCCGCGACGGACGCCTCGTCGACGGGCGCGTCGAGCACGAGCACGAACGCCTGATCCTCCTCGAGCGAGCGCGAGCCCTCGTACGGCGAGCTCTGCGTGATCATCGGCCCGCCCGTGTCGAACTCGAACGTCGTGCCGCCCGCGAGGATGGTGCCGTCGAGGGCGCGGACGCCGCGGAGCGTGAACTTGCACCGCACGCCGGCCGGCAGGTCCTCGGTGAAGTCGTACGACCAGGTACGGCCGTCGATCCAGCGCGCGCTGCCCTTGGCGTCGCACGCGACCGTGAACGGATCGGCGGGGGCGAGCGGATCGCCGAGCCGCACCATCTGGTGCGGGAAGCGCGCGGTCGCCTGGCGCACCTGCTTTACGCTGCCGAGCGGCGCGAATTGGATGGTGGCGGGGGCGCGAGTCGGGCTCGGAGCGGCGGCGAAGCTCGGGGCGGAGGCGGCGACGATCGCGAAAAGGACGACCAGCCGGCGAAAGGTCATGGCCGCGATTCCTTGCACAACGATCGAGATCGCGCACGCGAGGCTGCACGACCCGCGGCGCCGGCATGCACGGCTGCAAGCGCCGCCCCGCGCGGCACGACCGCACGGATCATCGGGCGCCCGCCATGGCGTTCCTCCGACAACCTCCCGTCCGGACGACGGCTTCGGGGCGAGCGCCGCGGATGCGTCACCGGCCTCCCGGCCGCGGCGCCGTCCTTGCTCATCCAGGGCCCGATGCCCGCGAGCGTTCTCGTCATCGCCGACCGCCCCGACTTCGCGACCCTCATCGGGCGCTGTCTCGGGAGCATCGGCGTCCGTGCGCTCGTCGCGCACGACGTGCGCCACGCGGCGCACGTCCTCCAGCGCGAGAAGCCGGACGCGGTCGTGCTCGATCTCGCGCTTCCCGGCGACTACGACGCGGTGGTGCAGTGGCTCCGCCGCGACCCCGTGCGCGCGGGCATGATGATCGTCCGCGTGAGCGCCGTCGCGCGGAACGGCGGCGTGCCGCGCGGCGAGGTACGCGCCGACGTCGTCGTGCCGAAGCCGTTTGCGCCGCGCCAGATGGCCGACGCCGTCCGCGCCGCGCTCGCGCGAAAGGCCGCGCGCCAACGCTTCACGCCGCTCGCGGCGGCGGCGCGCCCCGCGCCCGCGGCTGACCCGGCGATCGCGCTACGGTAGGTACGCGCCCCTCGTCGGCGCGAGGGCGCCGTGCGTTCTACTGGCCGTCCACCAACTGCGCGCGGACCGCGCTCTTGCCGCCGTTAGGACGCACGTAGGTGACGAGCGAGCGGCCGTCGCCCGCCGACGCGATCGCCGGGGTCGCGTTGCCGAGCCCCGACGCGAGCAATCGCGGCGTCGCGTCGAGCACCGTGCCGTCGGTTGCGACCGCGACGGCGTAGAGGTCGTTGCCGGCGACGCCGACCTCCGTCCAGGCGACGAGCCACACCGAGCCGTCGAACGCGACGACCGGCCCGCCGATGACGGACGCGCCGCCGTTCGTGGTCGCGAGCAGCAGGCCGCCGTCGGGATCCAGCGCGCCGCCGCCGGGCGCGACGCGCATGGCGCGAATGTCGGTCGCGGCGTCGACGGGACCGTCGGCCCACACGACCAGGAAGTCGGCGTCACCGGCGGCGATCCCAGGGGCCCCCGCGTCGCCGATGCCCGGCTGACGGCTGCTGACGCTGAGCTTCGTCGTCGTGCCGTCGGCGGCGAGCCACTCGCCCGAGACGAAGTGCCCCGAGGCGTACGGAGGGCTGTCGTCTTGGACGAACGCGTGGATCACCGCGAGCGTGTCGGCGCCGAGGGTGGCGAGGCTCGCGGTGCCGTCGGCGACCGGCTGCGGCAGGGGACCCGGGAGTGGGAAATAGCCGATGTCGAGCGTCGTTCTGGCGGGCGGGTCGTCCGCATAGTCCAACAGCGTACCCGCCGCGTCGCGATAGAACGGGCCGAAGACGCATCCGCCGGAATCCATCCAGACGACCGCGAAGGCCTCGCTTCCCGCGAGCGGCGTCGGGGCGACGCTGATCGGTCCGGAGACCGAGCTCTGACACATCCCGAACGGCGTGCGCAGGACGAGTTGGTCGATCGCGCCGCCGTTGCCGGCGGCGTCGAACGGACGCGCGTAGATCGCCGCGTACCAGATCGGCCCGTAGGGTCCGTTCGCATACCATCCGACGACGTAACCGGAGGCGTCGCTGCCGACCGCCGGTTGCGAGTTGTCGCCTCCGCAGGGCGCCCCTTCGCTGACGACCGTGGCGGCCGCATCGACCGCGTCGCCGTCCGGATCGAAGCGGCGCGCGACGATGTCGGCCACGGACTTGTAGGTGCGGTCGTTCCACGCGAGCAGGTACTGCGCTCCGCGCGCGCCCGCGCCGACGGTCGCGCCGTCGGCGGCGCACGCGACGTCGATCTCGGTCGGGCCCCCGCCCGAGCACGTCGCCGTCTGGCAGGTCCAGTCGCACGCGCCGACGCCGGGCGGCTCGCACGTTTCGCCGGCGTCGACGACGCCGTTGCCGCAGTTCGTGACAGGCGGATCGCAGACGAGCGGCTGGCAGTTTTCGTCGCACGTGCCGGTATTCGGCGGGTCGCAACCTTCCGGTCCCTCGACGACCCCGTCGCCGCACACGGGGCTGACGCACCCGCTCGCGCTACAGCCGCTCGGGACGCTGTCGTAGGAGCTGATGCAGGCCGTCAGCGTCGGCGTGTCGACGCACGTCGCGGGATCCTTCGCGACCTTGTGGGACGTCTTGCCGTTGCCTTTCACGCGGCAACAGACGACCGCGCCCGGCCGGCCGCAGATCGACTTCGTCGCATGCTTCAAGGCTTCGCTCTTGCACGTCTTCGGCAGCGCGCCGTTCGCGACCCGGGCCGCGACGATGGGCCGCGCGCATTTCGCGTGGTCGCTCGGCTTCAGCGCCGCCGCGCAGTCGCAGGCGCCGTCGATCAGGTGCCGCGTGGCGGCGAGGGACACGGCGTTCGCGGTCGTGTCGCAGGCGGCGTGCGCGGCCGCGGCGGGTGCCATGACGGCGAGCGCGACGACGATGGCCCAGGCGAAGCGAGCAACGGGTCGGCACATGGGGGAGTCTCCTTCGAGCTGCTGCTCGCGATAGCGGGGGGCTCGCGATCGGGTCAAGGCGAATCGTCCCGTCGTTTGAATCCGGGTTCGCCGGCGGACTATGGGGCGACCGGGAGCGCGATCGCATGTACGTCCCGCGGCATTTCGAGGAGTCTCGTCCGGAGATCCTGCGCGAGCTGGTGCGCGTCCATCCGTTCGCGACGCTGGTCACCTGGACCGGCGACGGCATCGAGGCGGATCACGTGCCGCTGGAGCTCGATCCCGAGCCCGCGCCGTTCGGCACGCTGGTCGGTCACGTCGCCCGGGCGAATCCGGTGTGGAAGCGGACGGCCACGGAGGTCGAGGCGCTCGCGATCTTCCGCGGGCCGCAGGGCTACGTGAGCCCGGGCTGGTATCCGACGAAAGCGGAGACGGGCAAGGTCGTACCGACCTGGAACTACGCGGTCGTGCACGCGTGGGGCCGGGTGCGCTTCGTCGAGGACCGCGCGTGGCTCCGCGCGCTCGTCGAGCGGCTCACCCGGCGCCACGAGGCCGGACGTCCCGCGCCGTGGGCGGTCGACGATGCACCGCCCGACTTCGTCGACGCGATGCTGGGTGCGATCGTCGGCTTCGAGATCGTCGTGACCCGCCTCGCCGGCAAATGGAAGCTCGGCCAGAACCGTCCCGCCGCCGACCGCGAGGGGATGCTGCGCGGTCTCGCCGAAGAGTCGTCGCCCGGCGCGACGGCGCTCGCGGCGGTGATGCGGCGGGCGTTCGACGGCACGACCGACTGAGGGCGTACCCGACTTGCCTACAGGCGCTGCCGCGTGCGTACTGAGCCCATGTCCGTCCGTATCCTCGTCCTCGGATGTCTGATCGTCGCCGCGGCCTTCACCGCGGTGGAGGCGCAGTTCCCCCTGGCCAGCCCGAATCGTCCGATCCGGATCGAAGGCTACTGGGGCCGCACGCGTTCCGACCCCGAGGTCATCGGCGAGGTCACCATTTCCGCGCAAGGGCGTCCGCCACGCAGCCTCGGCGTGACCGCGATCCAGGCCTACCAACCCGAGGAAGAGGGCATGCAGATCTTCCGCTTCACGAGCGACCATCCCGCGACGCTCCTCGCGCGCGGCGACGCCGTCGACCGGCTCTTCTCGGCGGCACCGGACCGCAAGCTCGTCGCATTCGGCACCTACATGCGCGGGTCGGGGCTCTTCGTCGTCGGCTCGGTCGACCTCGTCCCGTCGCCGGAGCGCTGAGCCCCTCCCGCTACGACAGCGCGTAGATCGCGACCGGCTCTTCGCGGCCGCGCACCGTCACCGGGTCGAGCGCGCGGCCGGCGTAGTCGGCTTTCACGACCTGCCAGACGGCGTCGGTCACGAGCAGCGGCACGCCGTACTGCTTGGTGAGCTGCTCGACGCGTGAGGCGAGATTCACCGTGTCGCCGATGATCGTGTACTCGCGGCGCTCCGCGCTGCCGACGCTGCCGGTCACGGCCGTGCCGGCATGGAGACCGATGCCGATCCGCGTCGGGGCGATCGTGCCGTCGGCGCTCATGCGCTCGACGGCGTGCGCGATGTCCAGCGCCGCCCGCACGGCGTTCTGGGTGTCGCGCCCGTCCGAGAGCGGCGCGCCGAAGCACGCCATGAAGCCGTCGCCGAGGAATTTGTTGATGATGCCGTTGTTGGCGTTCACGAGGCTGATCATCGTCGCGAAGAGCGTGTTCAGGTAGGCGACGACCTCGGTCGGCGTGCGGCGCTCGGCGAAGCTGGTGAAGCCGCGGATGTCGAGGAACATGATCGTCACGAACCGTTCCTCGCCCGCGCCCTCGACGGGTTGATTGAGCAACTGATCGACGACCGCGGGGGAGACGTACTGGCCGAACATGCCGACGACGCGGTTCCGTTCCGTCACCGTCTCGAGCGACGCGACCAGGCGCCGGCGGATCTGCGTGCCGACGAAGCCGCAGACGAGTCCGGCGATGACGAGCACCATGGCCTTGGCAAGCACCGACCAGATCGACGTCACGTAGGGGTCCGACGTCGATCCGACGCCGAAGTAGTAGAAACCGAGCCCGGCGTACTCGAGCGCGGCGACGCAGCCGGTGAAGATCGAGAGCGACGCCGTCATCCGGAGCGTCGAGAGGCAGATGAACAGGAAGTACGCCATCGGCAACGGCGTGTTGAGCGCGACCTCCGGCCCGACCGCGCCGCTCAAGAGCACCATCATCACGGTCGGGATCGATGTTTCGACGAGCGCGTTGCCGTAGCGCGGCGCCTCGGGAAGCCGGCGGCGCTTGGCTATCACGATGCCGAGCACGGTGTGCGCGAGGATCTCGTACGCGAAGGCGGCGCCGTAGAAGGTCGCGATCCTGCCGAGCGGGACGCGCTGTTCGAGCAGGCCGGCGCCGGGAATCCAGTCGCGCCCGAGCACGACCATCGCGAGGGACGCCGTGAAGAGGCTGCCCATCAGGATCGCGAGCGCTCGCACGCGAACGCGTTCGCTCTTGATGATCTCGAAGTAGAGGTCGTCGCCGACGGCGTCGGACCCGTCCATGGGCGCTCGTTACCCGAAGTCGCGCGGAACCGCGAGGACGGCTCGGTCGCGTTAGAGGTGCCGGCGAGATCCGGTTCGCGCGCTAGC
>Ga0268299_1004000_pt1 | contig 12366 bp, 9 predicted proteins | sample NOBtaG_FD_193484 | JGI IMG/M metagenome (GOLD analysis project Ga0268299, IMG submission 193484) | Activated sludge microbial communities from bioreactor in Nijmegen, Gelderland, Netherland - NOB reactor | ecosystem: Engineered > Bioreactor > Aerobic > Activated sludge | place: Netherlands...
TACCAGTCGGGCCGCAAGATCAACTCGGCGGTGGAACGGGCCTACAAGACGGCCTTCTCCACCGTGATCAAGGCCGACTTCGTGAGCCTCATCGCCGCTGTGCTGCTGTACTTCCTCACGGTGGGGGCGGTGCGGGGCTTCGCCTTCTACCTCGGCCTGGCCACCCTGTTCGATCTGCTGAACGCGTGGTTGTTCATGCGTCCGGCCCTCACCTTCCTGGCCCGGCGCAAGGGACTGGCCGACCGTCCCGACCTCCTGCTCGGCGTGCGCAACACGGCGAGGGCCACAGCATGACCGGCAACCGGCACCACCGCCGGCCGGCCGCCACTGACGAGGGGCAACGATGAGCTTCCTGGGCGCCCTGTACGCCAACCAGACCAACATCGACTTCCGCCGGCTGTGGCGGGTCTCCACGATCGTGTCGGCGGTGCTGGTCGTGCTCACCGTGGTGCTGCTGCTGGTGCGGGGCCTGAACCTCAGCATCGACTTCGAGGGCGGCGGCGTGTGGACCGTGCCGGTACCCGAGAGGGTCACGGTGGCCGACGGCCGGGAGGCGGCCGGGCTGGCCGATGCCCGGGTCCAGCTGGTGGCCGACCCCGACGGGGGCAACTTCATCCGTGTCCAGGCCGGCACCGACGCCGTGGACCAGAGCCAGCAGGTGGTCGACGCCCTGGCCGAGCTGGGCGGGGTGTCCACCGACGAGGTCAGCGTGTCCACCGTCGGCCCCACCTGGGGCGAGCAGATCACGGCCAAGGCCGTTCGGGCCCTGGTGCTGTTCTTCGTGGTGGTGTCGCTCTACCTGGCCTGGCGCCTGGAGTGGCGCATGGCGGTGGGGGCGCTGGTGTCGGTGGTGCACGACCTGGCGATAACGGCCGGGGTGTACGCCCTGTTCGGGTTCGAGGTGAGCCCGGCCACCGTGATCGCCCTGCTCACGATCCTCGGCTACTCCCTGTACGACACCGTCGTGGTCTACGACAAGGTGCTGGAGAACCAAGGGGTGCTGGGCCCCCGGGTCAGCCCGCTGGAGCTCGTCAACCGGTCGATGAACCAGGTGCTGATGCGGTCGCTCAACACCACCCTGTCGACCATCCTGCCCGTGGTGTCGATGCTGGTCATCGGCGTGGTGCTGCTGGGCGGCGACACCCTGTGGGACTTCGCTCTGGCCCTGTTCATCGGCCTGATCCTCGGCACCTACTCCTCGGTGTTCGTGGCCGCCCCCGTGCTGGTGTGGCTCAAGCAGCGCGATCCGGCGTTGGCTGAGGCGGCGGCCAAGGAGGCGGCCAAGGGCAGCCGCCGTTCCGGGGCCCGCAACGGCCCGTCCACCCGGGTCACCGGTGGCCCCCGGGCCGCCGAACCGGCCGACGATGACGACGACCTCGACCACGATGCCGAGGGCGGCGGGGGCGCAGACCGCCCCGGGGTGGCCGCCGGGGCCGGGCGTGCGGCCGCCGGAGCCGGCGCGGTGCTGGTTGAGACGGAGTTCGCCCCCCGGCCCCGCAAGAGGAAGCGGCGCTGATCCGGCACCGGGGCGCCGAGGGCCGGTCCCGTCCCTCCGTGGGGAATTGGCTACAGTGGATGACAGGTTTCTACGGCATTGAGCTGTCCCAGCGGGAAACGAGGTGAACCCCTCAGCGATGGTCACGGTCGAGCGCGTGTTGCCCTGGCGTCGTGAACGACGCCAGACCGAGGAGCAGATCGCACCGCTGATCCACGTGTTCCGCGGTCCTGATGCCGAGAACCAGATCGACATCGTGGCCCGGGCCTACCGCATGGCGGCCAAGGCCCACGACAACCAGCGGCGCCGATCGGGCGAGCCCTACATCGTCCATCCCTTCGGTGTGGCCAAGATCCTGGCCGATCTGGGCATGAACGACGCCTCGGCGGTTGCCGCCGCCCTGCTGCACGACGCGGTGGAGGACACCCGGATCGAGCTGGAGGACATCCAGCGGGCGTTCGGGTCCGAGGTGGCCATGATCGTCGACGGGGTCACCAAGCTCGACCGCCTCCGGTTCGACTCGAAGGAGCACCAGCAGGCGGCCTCGTTCCGCAAGATGCTGGTGGCGATGGCCAAGGACATCCGGGTCCTGATCATCAAGCTGTGCGACCGGCTCCACAACCTGCGCACGATCGCCGCCCTGCCGGCCTGGAAGCAGGAGCGGACGGCCCGCGAGACGCTCGACATCTACGCCCCGCTGGCCCATCGCCTGGGCATGGAAGAGCTCAAGGTCCAGCTCGAAGACCTGAGCTTCGCCGCCCTGCACCCCAAGCGGTACGCCGAGATCGACCACATGGTGGCGGTGCGGGCTCCCGAGCGCGAGTTCTACCTGACCCAGGTGCTCGAGGACGTGCGGAACCGGGTCACCGAGCTGGGCATCCCGGCCGAGGTGGCCGGCCGGGAGAAGCACCTCTACTCGATCTACGAGAAGATGGTGCTCAAGGGCAAGGCGTTCGACGAGATCCACGACCTGGTTGGCATCCGGGTCATCGTGGACTCGGTGCGCGACTGCTATGCCGCTCTGGGCTCGATCCACGCCATCTGGAAGCCGGTGCCGGGCCGGTTCAAGGACTACATCGCCATGCCCAAGTTCAACCTCTACCAGTCGTTGCACACGACGGTGGTGGGGCCCCAGGGCAAGGTGATCGAGGTCCAGATCCGCACCCGGGACATGCACGACCGGGCCGAGTCCGGTGTGGCCTCCCACTTCGCCTACAAAGACGGCGCCGACGCCAACAACGTCGACCTGCCCTGGCTCAAGCGCATCATCGACTGGGAGAAGGAGACCTCCGACCCCGACGAGTTCATGGCCAACCTCAAGGTCGATCTCGACCAGGGGGAGGTCTACGTGTTCACCCCGCAGGGGGCGGTGACCACCCTGCCCGCCGGATCCACCCCGATCGACTTCGCCTACGCCATCCACACCGACGTGGGCCACCGCTGCGTGGGGGCCAAGGTCGACGGGCGGCTGGTGCCGCTGTCGGAGCCGCTGCACTCGGGCCAGGTGGTCGAGATCTTCACCTCCAAGGTCGAGGGGGCCGGCCCGTCGCGTGACTGGCTGAAGTTCGTGTCGTCCCAGCGGGCGTCGTCGAAGATCAAGCAGTGGTTCTCCCGGGAGCGCCGGGAGGAGGCCACCAAGGAGGGGCGGCTCCAGCTCGACCGGGCCCTGCGCCGGGAGGGCATCACCCGGGCCGATCTCAACCGCCTGGCCCGGGCCGGCGCCAACCAGAACGGCACCCCCCGCACCCTCGATGCCATCGCCCAGGACATGAACTTCGCCGACCTGGAGGCCCTGCAGGCCGCCATCGGCGACAACCGCCTGTCGGCGGAGACGGCGGCGGCCCGGATCGCCAAGGAGCTGGCGGCGACGGAGGACCCGGCCCCCACGCCACCGATCATCACCCGCACGTCCCCCCGGGCGCGTCGGGATCCGACCTCGGCCGGCGTCCGGGTGGAGGGCTACGACGACGTGTTCGTGCGCCTGTCCCGGTGCTGCACCCCGGTGCCGGGAGACCGGATCATGGGGTTCGTCACCCGGGGCCGGGGGGTGTCGGTGCACCGGACCGACTGCGCCAACGCCGAGTCGCTGGCGTCGTCCCAGCTGGACCGGCTGATCGACGTGGAGTGGGACTCCGACGGAACGGCTGACAGCTTCGTGGTGTCGCTCGAGGTGAAGGCCTACGACCGCACCCACCTCCTGGCCGACGTGTACCAGGCGGTGTCGGACCAGCACATCAACATCCTCAGCTCGGCCTCGTCGACCTCGGAGGACCGGATCGCCAAGCTCACCTTCGAGTTCGAGATCTCGGACCCGGCCCACCTCGACTGGCTGATCCGGGCCATCCGCCAGGTCGACGGGGTGTACGACGTGTACCGCATGATGATGGGCCAGCCCGTGAGCCGGGCCGCCGGCCGGTAATACCAACAGCGTGGCCCGATAGCGTCAGAACCCATGATGCGCACGCACCTCTGCGGGACTCTCCGCACGGAACACATCGGGCAGGCGGTCACGCTGGCGGGGTGGGTCAACCGGCGGCGGGAGCACGGCGAGCACCTGGCCTTCGTGGACCTGCGCGACCACAGCGGGATCGTGCAGTGCGTGGTCGACAACACGGTCGACGTGCGCAGCGAGTACGTGGTGAAGGTGACGGGCACGGTGTCGGCCCGGCCCGAGGGCACGATCAACGAGGGCCTGCCCACCGGCCAGGTGGAGATCGTGGACGCCACCGTGGAGGTGATCTCCCGGTCCGAGCCGCCGTTGTTCCCGCTCGACGAGCGGGCCGACGACGTCGACGAGATGGTGCGCCTGCGCCACCGGTATCTGGACCTGCGTCGTCCCCGCATGCAGCGCAACCTGCGGATCCGGTCCCAGGTCAACACCGCGGTGCGGGCGGCCATGGTCCGCCAGGGCTTCGTCGAGGTCGAGACCCCGATGCTGATGCCCACCACGCCCGAGGGGGCCCGGGAGTTCGTGGTGCCGTCGCGCCAGCGGCCGGGCACGTTCTACGCCCTTCCCCAGTCGCCCCAGCTCTACAAGCAGCTGCTGATGGTGGGCGGCCTCGACCGTTACTTCCAGATCGCCCGCTGCCTGCGCGACGAGGATCTCCGGGCCGACCGCCAGTACGAGTTCATGCAGCTCGACCTGGAGATGAGCTTCGTGGGGGTCGACGACGTGCTCGACGCCGCCGAGCAGTCGGTGCTCGATGCAGCCGAGGCCGTCACCGGGGTGCGGCCCCCGGCGGTGCCCCGCATCACCTGGCGCCAGGCCATGGACACCTACGGCACCGACAAGCCCGATCTCCGGTTCGGCATGGAGCTGGTGGAGCTGACCGACATCTTCGCCCAGACCGGGTTCAAGGCCTTCGCTTCAGCCGGGTGCATCAAGGGCATCAAGGCCCCCGGCGCCGCCCCCGACTGGGGCCGCAACAAGCTCGACGGGCTGACCGACCACGCCAAGAGCCTGGGGGCCAAGGGCCTGGTGTGGCTGAAGGTGGCGGCCGACGGCTCGTTCGAGTCGCCGGTGGCCAAGTTCCTGTCACCGGAGGAGAGCCGGGCCTTGTCGGAGCGGCTGGAGGCCAAGCCGGAGGACCTGCTGTTGCTGGTGGCCGACGAGTGGGCCACCACCTGTGAGGTGCTGGGCGACCTGCGCAACACGCTGGGCCGGCCCCCGGTGGCCGAGGGCCCCTACCGCTACCTGTGGGTGGTCGACTTCCCCCTGTTCGTGGGGGTCGACGAGGCCACCGGCAAGCTCAAGACCGGCCACCACCCCTTCTGCCATCCCCACACCGAGGACCTGCCCAAGCTGGAGAGCGATCCGTTGTCGGTGCGGGCCTGGGCCTACGACCTGGTGCTCAACGGCTGGGAGCTGGGCTCGGGCAGCATCCGTATCCACGATCCGGCCCTCCAGCAGCGGGTGTTCTCCCTGCTCGGGATCGACGAGGAGGAGGCCCAGGCCCGGTTCGGGTTCTTCCTCAACCCCTTCCGGTACGGGGCGCCGCCCCACGGTGGGTTCGCCTACGGGCTCGACCGGCTGGTGGCCATCCTGGCCGGCGAGGAGAACATCCGGGAGGTCATCGCCTTCCCCAAGCCCCAGTCGGGCGGCGATCCCATGACGGGTGCCCCGCTGCCGATCGAGGACCGCCAGCTCAACGAGCTCGGCCTACGCGTCCTGCCCCCCGCCACCTGATCCAGTCGGCGGCGATAGCGTGGGCCGGTGGCCGGTAGCGGCGGAGACGATCTGTTCGCAGCGGCGGCGAAGGCCCGGCTGGAGGCGCGTTCGCCCCTGGCCGCCCGGCTCCGGCCCCGCTCGCTCGACGAGGTCGTGGGCCAGCAGCACCTGCTGGGGCCGGGCGGGTCGCTGCGCAAGCTGGTCGACGCCGACCGCCTGTCGTCGGTGATCTTCTGGGGGCCGCCGGGCACGGGCAAGACCACCCTGGCCCGCCTGGTGGCCGAGGCCAGCTCGAAGGCATTCGTGCAGCTGTCGGCCGTGAACGCCTCGGTGAAGGACGTCCGCACCGTGATCGCCGAGGCCGAGGAGCGCCTCGGGGCCCACGGGCGGGGCACGATCCTGTTCCTCGACGAGATCCACCGGTTCAACAAGGCACAGCAGGACGCCCTGCTGCCGGCGGTGGAGTCGGGGGTGTTGACCCTGATCGGGGCGACAACCGAGAACCCGTTCTTCGAGGTCAACTCCCCCCTGCGGAGCCGGTCCACCCTGTTCCGGCTGCAGCCGCTGGGGGAGGAGGAGGTGGCGGTGCTGCTGCGCCGGGGCCTGGCCGCCGAGCGGGCCACGGCCACCGACGAGGCCGTCGCCTACCTGGCCAGCCGGGCCGCCGGCGACGGCCGCCAGGGGCTCACCACCCTGGAGGTGGCGGTGGCGCTGGCCGCCGCCGAGGATCCCGATGCGGCCGACGGGGCCCGCCCCATCCACGTGGAGCTGCACCACGCCGAGGGCGCCACCGACCTCAAGGCCCTGCGCTACGGCCAGGACGACCACTACGACATCGTGTCGGCCTTCATCAAGAGCATCCGGGGCAGCGATCCCGACGCCGCCCTGTACTGGCTGGCCCGCATGCTGGCCGCCGGGGAGGACGCCCGGTTCATCGCCCGCCGGCTGGTCATCTCGGCCTCGGAGGACATCGGCATGGCCGACCCGCTGGGGATCGTGGTGGCCGACGCCGCAGCCCGGGCGGTGGAGTTCGTGGGCCTGCCGGAGGCCCAGATCAGCCTGGCCCAGGCCACCGTGCACCTGGCCACGGCGCCCAAGTCGAACGCCTCCTACGCCGGGTTGCTGGCGGCCCAGGCCGACATCCAGTCCCGCCCCGCCGGCGAGGTGCCGGTGCACCTGCGGGACGCCTCGTACCCCGGGGCCCGGGCCCTGGGTCACGGCGAGGGTTACCAGTATCCTCACGGCCACCCCGGGGGCTGGGTGGACCAGCAGTACCTGCCGGCCGAGCTGGCCGGCGCCCGCTACTACCGGCCCACCGGCCGGGGCTACGAGGCCCAGCTGGCCCAGCGCCTGGCCGCCCTCACCGGATCCGACCCCACCGCTGCATCCACCGCCCCTCCCGTCGACCCAGAAGGACCAACCGAGCCATGACGATCAACGAGCTGGCCGCCCTGATCGTGGCCATGGCCACCGTGCTGGCCGCGGCCTTCCTGATCACGGCGGCCAACCGCCTCAACCAGACCATGACCCGTCTCGACGAGTCGGCCACCCAGCTCCGCAACGAGGGCCTGGCCGCCTTCCGGGAGCTGCGCCAGCTCATCGCCGACGCCGACGCCGAGCTCGACAAGGTCGACCTGGTGCTCGACCGGGCCGACCAGGCCACCACGGCCATCTCCGAGACCTCCCGCCGCACCCACGCCGCCGTGCAGGACCCGATGATCCGCACCCTGGCCGTCGCCTCCGGCACGTCGAAGGTCGCCCGGGCGTGGTTGTTCGCCCGCCGCCGCAACTCCGACCAGATCTCGGCCGGAGCGGGCCGATGACGGTTCGGCTTGCTCGGCTGGCGCTGCGGATGGCGGGGCGCGCCGGGCTGCGGTGGCTGGCGGTGGCGGCCATCGGGCGGCTCGTGCTGGGCCGACTGCGTCGCAGCGCCGTGGAGAAAGCGGCGGCCGAGCTGGAAGCCAAGGCCCACGAGCGGCTCCCGGCGCCGGTGGCCCGGGCGGTGTCGTCGCTGCCGCCGGCCGTGCGCCAGGCCGGCGGGTCGGCCGTGGTGGCTGGGCGCACGGCCCGGGGGGCGGTGCAGGGCGGCCGCCGGGCCGGTCGGGCCCTGGGCGCCGGCCGGGAGGCGGCGGCCACGGTCCGCCACCCGCTCCGTCCCGGAGGCCCGGCGGCCGAGCTGGTGGCCCGGGTCCAGGCCGAGACCGAGCTCAGCACCCGCCTGCTCCGCTCCCGCTACCTGGCCGCTACCGGCGATCCCGACGGCGCCACCGACGCCCTGCTCGACACGAGGCAGTCGGGCCTCGGGCCCGATCCGGTCGTCGAGCCCGATCCCCACGACGCCGTGGCCCCTCCCGTGGCCCGCGGTCGGCGCCGCCCCCGGCGGCCCGCCCCCTCGCCCCGTCGCCACCGCAGCTACCGCCCGCCCCGCAAACCCTGGGACTGACGGTCCCCCCCCGTCGCCCAACCGTGCGACGGATATCGCGCCCCGTCCACCAACTGCGTCGCGAGATCTGCGTTATTCGGCGAAAACGTCGCGCAGAACGCCGGCGGGGCGCGATTTCCGTCGCACGGAACGGGGAGCGCGGGACGGCGGCGGGGCGGGGGGCCTTCAGCTGGTGGTGTCGCTGGCCGACCGGCCGACCGGGACCGGATCGGCCGACGGCCCATCCGGCCCCGGGCCGGTTCCGCTCACACCGTCGGGCCCGGGGGCAGCCGGGTGCCGGCGCCAGGGGAGCGACGATCCCCCGGCTCGGTGGGCGATCACGGCGCCGCCGACGACGAGCAGCACGTCGCCGATGCTGAACACGTTGGCGAACGGGACCCCGTCGGGCAGGGCGAAGATGTCGCCCAGGATCAGCAGGTGGGCGTCCTCCTGGGACCTGGAGTTGATGAAGCCGTCGACGGGGGCCTCCCGCCCCGCCACCTCGAGGGCCCGCTGGCTGGCCGGCATCACACCGCCGTTGGCCCCGATGGCCACCAGGTTGCACAGCCCGCCCAGGACCAGGATGGCCATCCCCGGGATGCGCCAGTTGGCGGCCACGAACACCAGCGTCAGGGCGTAGCTGGCCAGATGAAGGCTGGAAGCCAGGGCCGCGGGCAGGTCGGCGGGGATGATGCTGATGATCAGCACCTGGGTCACGAGGGCCGCTGCGATCGACCACCGGTGCCGGATCGGCAGCAGCGCCAACCGGCTCAGGCGTCCGCCCAGCAGGGGCACGGTGAGCAGGCACAGGGCGAAGGCGACGGCCAGGATCATCGGATGACTCCACGGCTGATGGGGGACAAGGGGGCCGCCGGGCCGGACGGGGCGGGGTGGGGGTCGGGCGGCATGTCGGCCATCCGGCCGAGCCGCAGCATCGGCTCCAGCTCGGCCGCCGGCGCCGGAGGCGACAGCAGGTAGCCCTGGAACTCGTCGCACCCGAGCTGGCGCACCAGCTCGAAGACCTCCATGGTCTCCACCCCTTCGGCCACGATCCGCAGCCCCAGGTTGTGGCCCAGCTCCACCACGGAGCGGGCGATGGCCAGGTCGCCGGGCCGGGAGGTCATGTCGGTGATGAACGAGCGGTCGATCTTGATCGTGTCGATGGTGAGGGTGCGCAGGTTGGCCAGCGACGAGTACCCGGTGCCGAAGTCGTCGACCGACAGCCGCACGCCGAGGGCCCGGAGGTGGCCCAGCACCGAGGCGGTGCGCACCGGGTCGGCCATGACGGTGTTCTCGGTGATCTCCAGCTCCAGCCAGGCCGGGTCGAGGTGGTGGCGGTACAGGAGGTCCTGCAGGCGGGCGGGGAACCGCAGGTCGTGCAGGTTGCGGGCCGAGGCGTTGACCGCGACGCCCACCCGGATGCCGGCGTGGTGCCAGGCCACGCACTGCCCGATGGCCTGGTCGAGCACCTGGTCGGTGATCTGGGCGATCAGCTCGGTCTGCTCGGCCTGGGGCATGAACCGGCCGGGGGTGATCGTGCCGTGGATCGGGTGTTGCCACCGGACCAGGGCCTCGACCCCGGTGATGATCCCGGTGGTCACGTCGGCCTTGGGCTGGAACACGAGATCGAGCTGGTGCTGGTCGACCGCGCCCGACAGGTCGGCCAGCAGGGTGAGCTTCCCCGGCCCGTTGCTCTCGGCGTCGGGCCGCCACATCACGACGCTGTTGGCCGACCCCTTGGCCTCGTAGGTGGCGAGGTCGGCCCGTTGCATGAGAGTGGTGAGGTCCTCCCCGTGGTCGGGGTAGATCGACACCCCGAGGCTGGCCCCCACGCTGAGGGGCACGCCCTCGATGTCCATCGGTTCCTCGATGACGGCCAGGAGCCGGTGGGCCACGTCGAGGGCCTCGGCCGGCTTGGAGAGATGGCCCAACAGCACCGCGAACTCGTCGCCGCCGAGGCGGCTCACGTGGTCCACCGCCCGCTGGTTCTCGTCGAGCCGCCGGGCCACCTCCTTCAGCACCAGGTCCCCGTAGTAGTGCCCCAGCCGGTCGTTGATCCCCTTGAACCCGTTGAGGTCGAGGTGGATCAGCCCCGCCTTGGAGCCGGCCCGGGCCGTGCCCTGCAGGAGCAGCGCAGCATGGTCTTCGAACATCCGCCGGTTGGGGATCCCGGTGAGCAGGTCGTGGGTGGCCTCATGGCGGTTGTTGAGGGCGATGCTGGCGCTGCGCAGGATGATCCACACCGTCACCAGCAGCAGCGGCAGCAGGATCCAGGCGTTCACCCCGGTGCGGGCGAAGATCGGGGCCAGGGCGAGCAGCACGCCGTCCATGCCGGCGTTGACCCAGATCGAGCGGCGGAGCACCTCGCCCACCGGCAGCCCGCCGTAGAGGGCGAGCACCACGCCGATGAACAGCGAGTTGAGCGCGAACGCCACCCCGCTGGCGGTGGCCGCCGCGGTCAGCCACAGCAGGTCCGGGTGCTGCCCGCGGCTCAGGGCGAGGTCGGCGATCTGGTAGCCCACCCAGGCACCGGCGGCGAGGCTCAGGGCGAACTGGGCGGCGTTGAAGGCGGCGCGCAGAAGCGACTTGGAGCGGATCGTGTCGACCAGCAGCGAGCACGCCACCACCACGGCCAGGCACCCCGCCGGCGGTGCCACGAACAGCATGGCGAAGGCGAACGTCCACGACGCGGTCACCTCGCCCCCACCGGTCAGGTAGGGCATGGGCCGGGCCTCGGTGGCCAGCAGCAGCAGGGCGAAGCTGATGAACACCCACGGGTAGGGGCCGGCCAGATCCTCCACCGGCGTGGCCCGCAGCATGGCGGCCAGCACGCTGGCGCCGCCGGCGATGACCACCGCCAGGTACAGAGGGAGGATCGGGAGACGTCGCCGCGAGCTGGTCATCGGGTCCAAAACGAACGGAGGGGCCGGAACCGGATGGTTCCGACCCCGTAGTTCGGTCAGTTATCCCCTACCACTTGAGCGGCGCACCCATGGCGAGGATCAGCCCGCCGATCGTGACCGCCGTGGTGGTGGCGTACAGCTGTGCCTTCTTGAACTGCGTCATTGGTCTCCTCACCACTTCCGGACCCGGAGAACCCGGGTGCTTTGAAGAAGGGTCTTCATTCCGATCCGGTCCCTTCTGGACTACCTGCCGTTCCGGTCCGTTCGGACCGGTGACCATGGGTCGGCAAACCCGGGTCTCCGGGTTAATGGGCCGGACGGCCCTTCTTGTGGCCAAGCAGCTCGCTGCTGGTCCCCCGTGCCCCGGCGGGCGGGAATGCGGGGCTGCCCGGGGCGCCGGCCGGGTACCCTGAAGTGCAACTATGAAAGCCAACGAGTTGCGTCGCGCCTTCACCGAGTTCTTCGTCGAGCGGGGTCATCTTGAGATCGCCTCGGCCAGCCTCATCCCCCACGACGACTCCCTGCTGTTCACGAACTCGGGGATGGTGCCGTTCAAGCCGTACTTCCTCGGCCAGGCCCGCCCACCCCATCCCCGGGCGGTCACGGTGCAGAAGTGCGTGCGGGCCGGTGGCAAGCACAACGACCTCGACGAGGTGGGCCGCACGTCGCGCCACCTCACGTTCTTCGAGATGCTGGGCAACTTCAGCTTCGGCGACTACTTCAAGGAGCAGGCCATCCCCATGGCCTGGGAGTTCGTCACCCGGGTGCTCGAGCTCGACCCCAACCGGCTGTGGGTCACGGTGCACCTGACCGACGACGAGGCCGAGGCCATCTGGCGTGACACGGTGGGGGTGCCGGCCGAGCGGATCCAGCGGCTCGACCAGGACAACTGGTGGCGCATGGCCGACACCGGGCCCAACGGCCCGTGCTCGGAGATCTTCTGGGACAAGGGCCCCGAGTTCGGGGCCGACGGGGGCCCGGCGCACGGCGGCGAAGACCGCTTCGTGGAGATCTGGAACCTCGTGTTCATGCAGTTCGAGACGGACGAGGCGAGCAAAAGCACCCCGCTGCCCAAGCCCTCGATCGACACCGGCGCCGGCCTGGAGCGGATCCTGTCGGTCCTCCAGGGCAAGGAGTCGGTGTTCCAGATCGACGAGATGGCCCGCCTGATCGAGGCGGCCGAGGCCGCCACCGGCTACCGCCTGGGCGCCGACGAGAGCTCGGACCTGGCCCTGCGGGTGCTGGCCGAGCACGCCCGCACCATGACGTTCCTGATCAGCGACGGCGTGTTCCCCTCCAACGAGGACCGGGGCTACGTGCTGCGCCGCATCATGCGACGGGCGATCCGCTTCGCCTACCTGCTGGGGGTGGACGAGCT
>Ga0268299_1004001_pt1 | contig 12365 bp, 10 predicted proteins | sample NOBtaG_FD_193484 | JGI IMG/M metagenome (GOLD analysis project Ga0268299, IMG submission 193484) | Activated sludge microbial communities from bioreactor in Nijmegen, Gelderland, Netherland - NOB reactor | ecosystem: Engineered > Bioreactor > Aerobic > Activated sludge | place: Netherlands...
GTGTGGTCCACAAAGACCCCGAGATCCTCGGCGGGACGGCAGTCTTCGTGGGAACCCGTGTTCCTGCAAAGGCGCTTATGGACTACCTCGAGGCAGGGCGCCCCCTCGATGAATTCCTAGAGGACTTTCCGAGTGTCTCGCGCGAGCAGGCGGTCGCCGCGCTCGAGGAGGCCAAACATCATCTGGTGTCCGGTGCGCGTGCTGCTGGATGAGTGTATCCCCAGAAAGCTGCGCAATGAGTTGCCCGGGCATGAAGTTCGGACTGTCGTCGAGATGGGTTGGGCGGGAACCCGAAACGGGGATCTCCTTCGGCGCGCATCGGCTGACTTCGATGTCTTCCTGACGGTGGATCAGGGAATCGAGTTTCAGCAGAGCCTCAAAGGGATCGACATTGCCGTTGTCGTGATGGTCACTCGAAGCAACGACATTGACGATCTGCGACCGCTGCTGCCGAATGTACTCTCCGCAGTTCTAGTCGCACCCCTCGGCCAAGCCACGGTGGTGAGGGCCTAACACGACGATGTACTGTTGCAGCCGCGTCGGTGGTCGCAGCATCTGCGCCGCAGGAGGTGCTTCACGGCAGCCTGCAGATTCGCGGCGCGACGATCGTCGACGCGCCCGCCGATGAGCCAAGAGACACTCACGCTGCCTTCATCATCGAGGGTAGCGCCGCAAAGAGGCTCTATGATGCCATCCCAGGAAAGCCCATGGAGGATGAGTGTCTCGGAGATGGCAGCCTTCGGAAGCGCGCCGGCAATGTCGCATGCGTTCGAAGGGCGCACAGCGGGGAGTTCGAATGCGATTTCGCCATCGATCTCAGAAGCCAGAGGATCGAACCCGGGCGAGTATGCTAGCGGGCGAAACCGCTGATGAATGGTTGGCCATCAAGCCGCGCGGGCCGCGCAGCCGTTGGGAAAGCGCCGGCCCGCGGGAAGCGGCCCGCGCGGCCAAGCGCCCGCGGCAGCTGCAGCATGACTCGGTCGCGTTCAACGAAGAGCAGCGCGGAGCCACGGCTGCAGTGCATCGGTCAGATCGTGCTGCTCAACACGGTGCCCGTGTTCTTCGCCCTACTCGCAAGGTCGGCAAGCCGATGGAAGTCCGGAACTCACCTACTGATCATCGGAACGCTGGGTGCCGCATGCGGGGTGTCGCTCGGCCTGTTCACTGCATGGGTGAAGTGAGTCATGTCGCGCACCGGGCAACGCAAGACCGCTCAGGATTCCGGCTCTGGCGGCTTCGGACGGGGGGCCATTCCCCCGCCTCCATTCCTGTCCCTGATGCGCTCGGTTCCACGCCGGCACTCGATGAGACGGAAAGGAGGAAGCGCATTCTGGTCCGTGGACAACCGCCTCGAGGATCGGCTAGACACGGTTCCGTTCGGGCCGCATCGGGGGGAGTACGATGAGTGCACCGTTGCGCTGGAAGGAAGTTCCGGCGGTCGCGCCCTGGAACCGCGCCGCACACTTTGCCGTCGTTCTCGGTCTGGCGCTGTTTGCGGTGGCCTGTTCGGATGACGAGGGCGCTGCTCCCACTCCGGCCGAGACCGCAACGGCGCTGCCGACGGCCACGAACGTCGTGAACCCGACGGCGACGCCGCTGCCGCCGACACCGACGCATACGCCGACAGTGGAGCTCACGCTTCACCCGACGAGCACCGCGACGCCGACGAGCACGGCGTCGCCGACGGCCACCGCGACGCCGACCGCGACCGCGACGGTGACCGTCACGACCAACGAGACACCACTCCCGATCGATCCCTTCGTCGGCGCGCTGCGAGACGCCTTCGCACCGCTCTGCACTCCGCTCATGATGCCTGCCTCGTTCGGCGCGGTCGGCATGGGCGATACCTTCGCCGTCATCTGCGAACGCTCCCCTGGGCACATCGCCGACGTCAGCATCAGCGGCTTCGACAGCGAAGAGAACGCGGACGCCTTCTTCCAGGCCGAGCTGGCGCAGGACGCCTGTCTCACGCCCATCGAGTACCGCGGTCTGCCGGCCGCGGCCTGCACCGAGCCGTTTCAGCAGGGCCGCACCGAGACGTGGGTCTGGCGCGAGGGCTGCTGGGTCGTGCGCGCTCGCGCCAGTGACGATACCGATTTCCTGGTCGTTCCGGACCCGCCGACCGCGTCGGCTCTCGTCACCACGACGGCCGCTGCATCGAGCCTCTTCTCGACCTGCCGGATGAGGCCGGATCTGGTGCCCACGTTCCTCGACGCGGTGAGGAGCGGCGGCGGCAGCTGTCTGGGGCCCTTCGCGTCCCTGCGCGTCTGCGTCGAGAATCGCGGCGTCGTCAGCGCCGGCGCGTTCGACGTCTCGATCCAGGGGACGCTCACCCTCTCCTTCCCCGGCCTGCCGCCCACCCAGTCGCGGTGCCTGGAAACGCAGTTCCTCGGCGGCGATCTGACCGCCAACGTCGATCCGGACGGCCGGGTGGACGAATCGGACGAGAGCAACAACACGTTGATCCGCTCGGTCACGCGGCCGACCGTCCCGGCGACCTGTTCGGTCAGTCCATCGCCGACGCCGCCACCGACGCAACCATGAGAGCAGCGAGGGCAGTCGACGGCCCCGGCGCCTGGATGCGCCGCGCGCTGGCGCTGGCGAGCATGGCGTGGCTCCTGTCGAGCTGCGACCCTGCGGGCGTGACGGCGCCGATCTCGAGCTCGTGCGCACGGATCGGCGCCCAGTGCCAGCTTCCCGGCGGCCCACTCGGCGTGTGTCAGCAGATCGAGTGCGGCGCCGGTGTCGCACCCCCGTGTTTCACGTGCGTCTCGCAGCACTGAACTGCGTCGTCCGGGTGGAGGCGCTCTCGCAATGGCGCCGGATGGCGGCGAGCGACTGCCGCACCGTCGCGCGCGCCAGCGGCAGACCGATCGTCCGCGCCAGCAGCGCTCCCAGTACGGGCAACGGACACGAGACCAGCATGCGTGCCGAGAGCTCGCTCGCGTCCTGCGCCACCGAGACGAGGTCGTAGGTCTCGTCGAAATCGAACGGCCCGAGGCGGATCTGCGAGCGCAGCACGCTGTTCTCGACCACCTCGCTCGGCCGATCGTACAGCGTCATCGGCAGGACCCCGAGGCGGTAGCGCCAGCGCACGTGCTGCCCCGGGCGCGGATAGTCGTGCGGCGCGTCGAGAGGCTCGACGACGCCGGTGTCCCACTGCGTCACCTCGGCCGGATCGGTCAGAGCGCGCCAGACGCGATCCACCCCGCTTGCGATGCGAACCTTCTCGCGGAACTCGGGCACCGCCGTTCTCTCATCGCCCGCGGAACGGCGGGATCACGTCGTCGTTGCGAAGCGCGGTCGCGGCCACGAACGATGCCTACTCCGCACGCGGGCGGCGGCGCAAGGCGACTCTGGCAGCGACTTCGGAGCCGCGACCGTCAGGGAGCGGTTGGCTGCCTGCCAGCGCGAGGCCAACCGCTCCCTGACGGTCGCGGCTCCGATGTCGTGCCAGGGGAGGCGCCGCCGAGCGATGCGGCACCGGTGCGCGCGGTGGCGCGCGGACTTGGTTGCGCGGCGCGATCTGGCTATGGTCGCCGCCACCCACATCGAGACGAGGGAGAGCGAACCATGGCAGACATCCACGACGAAACCGTCGCCTACGCGGCTGGCGATTCCACCTGCAAGGGAGTTCTCGCGGTCGATCGCGCCCGCAGCGGCAAGCGCCCGGGGGTGATCGTGGTGCACGAGTGGTGGGGGCTGAACGACTACATCCGCCGGCGCGCGCGCATGCTGGCGGAGCTGGGCTACGTCGCGCTCGCGGCCGACATCTACGGCGAGGGCCGCACCGCCGCGACGCCGGCCGAGGCGACGCAACTGATGAACGGCATCCTCGGCGACATCAAGGCCGGCGAGGCGCGCTTCGCCGCCGCCTACGAGCGCATCAAGGCGCACCCGGACTGCGACCCCGGCCGCGTCGCCGCCATCGGCTACTGCTTCGGCGGCGCCATGGTCCTGCACCAGGCGCGCATCGGCACGCCGCTGCGCGGCGTCGTCAGCTTCCACGGCGCGCTCGGCTCGTTCCACAAGCCCGCGGCCGGAACGGTGAAGGCCAAGGTGCTGGTGTGCCACGGCGCCGCCGACAAGCTCGTGCCCGACGCCGACATCGACGCCTTCAAGCAGGAAATGGAGGCGGCCAAGGCCGACTTCCGCTTCAACTCCTACCCCGGAGCGCTGCACGGCTTCACCAACCCCGAAGCCGACGAGGCGGCCAAGAAGTACGGCATCCCGCTCGGCTACGACGCCGCCGTCGATCAGCGCTCCTGGCAGGACATGCAGGAGTTCTTCGGCCGCATCTTCGCGTGAGGTCGGCGTTTCCCCCCGCGTCCGAGAACCGGCCGGCCCGGCAGCGCGGGCCGCTGGCGCGCGCCTTCCGCAATCACGTCCGGCCGCTGTTCTCGCGGCGCCTCTCTGCCCTCGCCGCCGCCGTCGTGCCGTCGATCTACATGGGCTACATGCGGCTGGTGTGGGCGACCAGCCGCGTCGACCCCGGCAACTTCCTCGAACTCAAGGACTGGATCCGCGAGCACAACGGCGCCGTCGGCCTGCTCTGGCACGAGGAGGTCATGACCGTCGCCTACGGCTACCATCACCTCGGCTTCCGGCCGCACACCCTCGCCAGCCTGGGCGACTCCGGCGAGTTGATCACGCGCATGCTGCTCAAGTGCGGCTTCGTCGTCTTCCGCGGCGGCTCGACGCGCGGCCTCAAGCGCCGCCGGGAGGGCGTGCTCGAGGAGCTGATCGAGCACATGCGGACCCACGACGAGGTGATCTACGGCCTCACCGTCGACGGCTCGCGCGGCCCGCGCTACCACATGAAGCACGGCGGCATCGTCATCGCGCGCGAGTGCGGCAAGCCGATCGCACTGGCGCGCACGTGGTACAAGCGCTGCCTGCGCCTGCCGACCTGGGACCGCATGGCCGTGCCGCTGCCCTTCAACCACATCCGCTACTACCTCGCCGGACCCTACTTCGTGCCGGAGACGACGCACACGCCCGAGGGCATGGAGGAGTTCCGCCTCCGCCTCGAGCGCGACCTGATCGAGCTGGCGGCGCGCAGCTACGACGACCTCGGCCAGCCGCGGCCGCCCGAGCTGCGGCCGCCGCCCTAGCCCCAATCCGATAGCCTCCCGCCCGCGTTGCGGCGCCCGACCGACTGAGGCATGCACACCTCGGGATGAGGTTCGTTCGGGACGACGGACTCGCGCTGGTCGCGCTCGTGGCTGGAACGGCGCTCTTCGCGGTCTGCTGCGTCGACCTCGACCTGCCGCCGGTCGAGGACGCCGCCATCCTGATGCGCTACTCCCGCCACCTCGCCCTCGGCCATGGACTGGTCTGGAACGTCGGCGAGCCGCCGGTCGACGGCGCCACCGATTTCCTCTTCGCCGTCGCCATCGGCGCGCTGCACGCCGCCGGCGAGCCGCTGCGCGCCGCTGCGCTCGGGCTCGCGCTGGCCGCGCACTTCGCCACCGTCGTCCTCGTCTACCTGGGCGTGCGCTGGCAGGGAGCGCGCATCCCGGCGGCGGCGGCGACCGCCGCCTTCGTCGCCGTCGGCCCGGGCCTGCCGCTCGCCGCCGCCGGCTTCGGCGCGACCTTCTTCGCGCTCGCGCTGGCGATCGCCTGGCTGCTGGGGCAGCGCATCGCCCTCGCAGGCCAGCAGCGCACGCGCGACTGCGCCGCCTTCGCGCTGGCGGCTCTGCTGGCCGCTCTGATCCGCCCCGAGGGCGTCCTCATGGCCGGCTTCATGACCGCCGCCGTGGCGATCGCTCTGCCGGCAGGGGCGCGCCCGCGCCTGATCGCCGTGGTGGCGGTCGTCTTCGTCTCGCTCGGCGGCGCCTTCCTGCTGTGGCGGACGTTCTACTTCGGCCAGCTCCTCCCCACGCCGTTCGTTCGCAAGGGCGGCGGACGCCTGTACTGGGACGGTCTGCGCACGGCACTGTCGAACACCGTCTGGCTCTGCCTTCCCTTTCTGCCGGCGTACCCGCTCGCCCTCGCCAGCCGCGCGGGCGCGCGGCGCGCCCTGGCCTTCGCGCTACCGGTGGCCGGGTTCTGCGGCATGTGGCTGCTGCTCTCGCCCGCGATGAACCTCTTCGGCCGCTTCCAGGTTCCGCTGCTCCCGTTCGTCGCGCTGTCGTGGTTCCCACTGGTGCGCGAGCTGCCGGCCGCGCCTGCACGGCGGCGGCGCGCCTTCGTCGCCCTCGCGCTCGCCGGCGCAGTCGCCGTGGTGGGATGGCGGGCGCTGCAGACCGCGCTGCTACGGCGACACCGCGAGGGCAATTTCGACATGGCCCTGATGCTGCGCGACTACGCCGAGCGAGGCTACGTCCTGGCGACCACCGAAGCGGGGCTGTTGCCGCTCTACTCCGAGTGGCGCACCCTCGACGCCTGGGGGCTGAACGAGCCCGAGATCGCCCGCCGCGGGCTCGCGCGCGACGATCTCCTCCGCCGCCGCCCGGCGCTGGTCGTGTGGCACGATCACGCCTCGCCCCTGCGCCCGGCGCCGCGCACACGGCGAGGCGGCTGGGGTCAGATGGTCGCGACGCTGCACGACTACGTCGAGGAACAGGGCTACGTCCTCGCCGCCGCCTTCGGTCGCACCGCGGACGACTCGCACTACTACTGGGTCGACGCCGACCTCCCCGACTGCGAGGAGCTGGTGGCGCGCATCCGGGCCCTGCCCTACGCCTGGCCCGGCGACGGCGAGCCCGCCATCGACCTCGCCGCCGCCGCCGGCGCGAGCTCGCCCACCTGCCGCTGAACTGCGCCCCGGCAGGTCCCGGCACGGCCACGCGCCGGAGCCAAGACCGTGCGCGCTCCGAGCTTGCTCTCGCACCGCGACGGCCTATGCTGTCGGCGATGCCGGCTCGAACCGGGAGTTGCATCCTCACCGTCAACGGCGGCTCGTCGAGCCTCAAGTTCGCGCTCTTCGACGGCGACGACGGACTGCGCCGCCGCCTCGCGGGGCGGATCGAGCGCATCGGCCTGGGAGGCGCGTTCCTCGTCGGCGGCGACGAGGGCGGCGAGCGCGAGCGCCGCGAGATCGAGGCGCCCGATCACGGGCGCGCCGTCGCCTCTCTGATCGACTGGCTCGAGGCGCGCGGCGCGCTCGCGACGGTTGCCGCGCTCGGGCATCGCGTCGTCCACGGCGGCCCCCGCTTCACCCGGCCGACGCCGGTCGACGCCGACGTCCTGGCCGAGCTGCGCCGGCTGAGCGCGCTCGACCCCGACCACCTGCCGGGCGAGATCGCGATGCTCGAAGCCTTCGCCCGCCACCGCCCCGACCTGCCACAGGTCGCCTGCTTCGACACCGCCTTCCACGCCGAGCTGCCGCGCCTGGCGCAGTTGCTGCCGATCCCACGGCGCTATCTCGAGCAGCCGGACGTGCGCCGCTACGGCTTCCACGGTCTGTCGTACGAGTTTCTGATGGAAGAGCTGGCGCGCGTCGCCGGCGCGCAGGCCGCGCAGGGGCGCGTGATCCTCGCCCACCTCGGCAACGGCGTCAGCCTGGCGGCGGTGCGCGACGGCCGTTGCGTCGACACCAGCATGGGCTTCACGCCGACCGCCGGACTGGTGATGGGCACGCGCTCGGGCGACCTCGATCCCGGCGTGCTGCTCTGGCTCATGCGCCAGCACGGCCTCGCGGCCGACGCGCTCGACGACCTCGTCAACCGCCGCTCGGGCCTGCTGGGGGTCTCCGACACCAGCCCGGACATGCGCGACCTGCTCGCGCGCCGGGCCACCGACCCGCACGCCGACGAGGCGGTCGCGCTCTTCTGCTACCAGGCCAGGAAGTGGATCGGCGCCTACGCCGCCGCCCTCGGCGGCCTCGACACCCTCGTCTTCTCCGCCGGCATCGGCGAGAGCGCGGCGCCGGTGCGGGCGGAGATCTGCGCCGGTCTCGAGTTCCTCGGCGTCGAGCTCGACGAGGGGCGCAATGGCGCCGGTGAGGAGGTGATTTCCAGGGATGGGAGCCGGGTCGCGGTCCGCGTCCTGCGAACCGACGAGGAGATCGTCATCGCGCGAGCGGTACGACTCATGCTGTTGGCTCGAGAATGACCTGAACACGGAGGCCACCGAGACACGGAGCCCACGGCGATCGCGCCGTCTCGGCGGGCTCCCTGCCTTCCGTGGTTTCGGTGCTTCCCCAAGGAGACGCCATGGCTCAGAAGACGAGGAAGCGGTCGAGCGGCCCCCTCTCCGCCGCGATGCTGGCGCGCATGGACGCCTACTGGCGCGCCTCGAACTATCTCTCCGTCGGCCAGATCTACCTGCTCGACAACCCCCTGCTCGAGCGCAAGCTCGCGCGCGCGCACGTCAAGCCGCGCCTGCTCGGCCACTGGGGCACGACCCCGGGTCTCAACCTCGTCTACGTCCACCTCAACCGCGTCATCCGCGAGCGCGACCTCGACATGATCTACGTCATCGGCCCCGGCCACGGCGGCCCGGCGCTGGTGGCGCAGGCGTACCTCGAGGGGACGTACAGCGAGGTCTACCCCGACATCTCGCAGGACCGCGACGGCATGCGAAAGCTCTTCAAGCAGTTCAGCTTCCCGGGCGGCATCCCCAGCCACGTCGCGCCCGAGACCCCCGGCTCGATCCACGAAGGCGGCGAGCTCGGCTACGCGCTGTCGCACGCCTACGGCGCCGCCTTCGACAATCCCGATCTCATCGTCGCCTGCGTCGTCGGCGACGGCGAGGCCGAGACCGGCCCGCTCGCCACCGGCTGGCATTCGAACAAGTTCCTCAACCCGGTGCGCGACGGTTGCGTCCTGCCGATCCTCCACCTCAACGGCTACAAGATCGCCAATCCCTGCTTCCTCGCGCGCATCCCCGAGGACGAGCTGCGCAAGCTGTTCGAGGGCTACGGCTACACGCCGTACTTCGTCGAAGGCCACGACCCCGAGCCGGTGCACCAGCGCATGGCGGCCGTGCTCGATGAAGCGCTCGACCAGATCCGCCACATCCAGACGGAGGCGCGCCGGCGGGGCTTCCAGGGACGGCCGGCGTGGCCGATGATCGTCCTGCGCACCCCCAAGGGCTGGACCTGTCCGCCCGAGATCGACGGCAAGAAGTGCGAGGACTACTGGCGCAGCCACCAGGTGCCGATGGGCGACATGGACCAGCCCGGGCACGTCGCGATCCTCGAGGGCTGGATGAAGAGCTACCGCCCGCGCGAGTTGTTCGACGGCGGCGGCACGCTCCGCCCCGAGCTCACCGAGCTCGCGCCGCGCGGCGCGCGCCGGATGAGCGCCAACCCGCACGCCAACGGCGGGCTGCTGCTGCGCGACCTGCGCCTGCCCGACTTCCGCGACTACGCCGTCGAGGTTCCCGCCCCCGGCGCCGCCGTCGCCGAGGCCACGCGTGTGCAGGGGAAGTTCCTGCGCGACGTGATGAAGCTCAACCTCGACAGCCGCAACTTCCGCATCTTCAGCCCCGACGAGAACAACTCCAACCGCTGGCAGGACGTGCTCGAGGTCACCGACCGCTGCTACGTCGCCGAGATCCTGCCGGAAGACGACCACCTCTCGCCCGACGGCCGCGTCATGGAGGTGCTGAGCGAGCACCAGTGCCAGGGCTGGCTGGAGGGCTACCTGCTCACCGGCCGGCACGGCTTCTTCAGTTGCTACGAGGCCTTCATCCACATCGTCGACTCGATGTTCAACCAGCACGCCAAGTGGCTGAAGGTGTGCAACGACATCCCCTGGCGGCGACCGATCGCGTCGCTCAACTACCTCCTCAGCTCGCACGTGTGGCGCCAGGACCACAACGGCTTCTCGCATCAGGACCCGGGCTTCATCGACCACGTGGTGAACAAGAAGGCGGAGATCATCCGCGTCTATCTGCCGCCCGACGCCAACTGCCTGCTGTCGGTCACCGACCACTGCCTGCGCAGCCGCAACTACGTCAACGTCGTCGTCGCCGGTAAGCAGCCGGCGCCGCAGTGGCTGACGATGGACGAGGCGGTGATCCACTGCAGCGCCGGCATCGGCATCTGGGAATGGGCCTCGAACGATCGCGGCGGCGAGCCCGACGTCGTCATGGCCTGCTGCGGCGACGTGCCCACGCTCGAGACGCTCGCCGCGGTCGACCTGCTGCGACAGCACGTGCCCGAGCTCAAGGTGCGCGTCGTCAACGTCGTCAACCTGATGAAGCTGCAGACGCCCAACGAGCACCCGCACGGCCTACCCGACCGTGAGTTCGACGCCCTCTTCACCACCGACAAGCCGGTCATCTTCGCGTTCCACGGCTACCCCTGGCTCATCCACCGGCTGACCTACCGCCGCACCAACCATGGGAACCTGCACGTGCGCGGCTACAAGGAAGAAGGCACGACCACCACGCCGTTCGACATGGTGGTGCTCAACGACCTCGACCGCTTCCACCTCGTCAACGACGTCATCGACCGCGTGCCGCGCCTGGCCGCGCGCGCCGCCTACGCCAAGCAGGCGATCCGCGACAAGCTCTTCGAGCACAAGCGCTACATCGCCGAGCACGGCGACGACCTGCCCGAGATCCGCGACTGGCGCTGGGGCGGACGCCGGACGAGCAGCCGCCGCGCCAAGGCCGACACCGGCGCGGACAACGGGTGAGCCCTCTTCGCCATCCTTGACCCTCCCACGCCCCGGCGCGATAAGCCGGCGGTGTTCATCCTCTCGATCGACCTCGGCACCAGCGGCCCGAAGGTGGCGCTGGTGAGCGAGCGCGGCGACATCGCGGCCAGCGCCGCCGGCTCGGTGCAGACGCACATCCTGCCGCCCGACGGCGCCGAGCAGGATCCCGAGGAGATCTGGTCGGCGGTGCTCGCGGCGGCCAGGGAGGTGATCGTCGCGGCGCGCGTGCCGGCCGACGAGATCGCCGCCGTCACCTGCGCCAGCCAGTACTTCTCGGTGGTGCCGGTCGACCGCGAGCTGCGCCCGGTGACCAACCTCCTCCTCTGGATGGACAGCCGCGGCCGGCCGCACACGCGGCGCCTCTACGAGAACCACCCCGAGGCCTTCGAGACCTGGGTCGAGACGCACGGCATGATGCCGCTGCCGTCGGGCAACGACTCGCTCTCGCACATGCTGTGGGTGCGGCACGAACGGCCCGAGCTCTACCAGCGCACCCACAAGTTCCTCGAGCCGGTCGACTTTCTCATCGCGCGCCTCACCGGCACCTGCAGCGCCAACCTCTGCACCGCCTTCCCGCTGCTGCTGACCGACAACCGCGACCTCGCCTCGCTCGACTACGACGCCGACCTGCTGCGCATGTCGGGCCTCGAGCGCGACAAGCTGCCCGATCTGCTGCCGCCCGGGGCCGACGCCGGCACGCTGCGCCCCGCGCTCGCCGCCGAGCTCGGCCTCTCGCCGCGCACGCGCGTGCTCAGCGGCATGAACGACACCCAGGCCGCCGCCATCGGCACCGCCACCTTCCTCGGCCGCGGCGCGATCAACGCCGGCACCACCAGCCAGGTGCTGGCGCACGTCGCCGGCAAGAAGTCCGACCTGGAGCACGCCATCCTCAGCATGCCCAGCCCGATCGCCGGCCGCTACATGGTGATGGCCGAGAACGGCCTGGGCGGTAAGCCGCTCGATCACTTCCTGCGCAACGTCGTGCACGCGCGCGACGCCCTCGGCGATCACGCCAGCGCGGACCCCTTCGCCGGCGTCGAGGCGGCGGTGGCGGCGACGCCCGCCGGCAGCGACGGCCTGCTCTACCTGCCCTGGCTCACCGGCGCGCAGGCGCCCGAGAGCAGCGGCAAGAGCCGCGGCGGTTTCCTCAACCTCACGCTCGCCACCACCCGCGCCCACATGGTGCGCGCCATCCTCGAGGGCTTCGCCTTCAACATGCGCTGGGTGCTGCCGGCGGTCGAGAGCTTCGTCGAAGCGCGCTTCGACGAGCTGCTCTTCTGCGGCGGCGCGGCGGTGTCCGATGCCTGGTCGCAGATCCTCGCCGACGTGCTCGACCGCCCGGTGGCGCAGCTCGCCGAGCCCCGCTTCGTCAACAACCGCGGCACCGCCTTCCTCGGCTTCGTCGCCCTCGGCGCGCTCGGGCTCGACGACGTCGAGCGCGTCTGCCGCATCCAGCGCCGCTACGCCCCGCGCAGCGAGGTGCGCCGCACCTACGACGATCTCTTCGCCCGCTTCCTCGAGAGCTTCGAGCGGACCCGCCCGATCTTCGAAGCCCTCAACGCCTGACTACGGAGGACGACCCATGGCCGATCTGAAAGAGAGCGCCCTCGGCAAGCTCTATCCCTATGCGCAGCGCTTCGCCGTCAACGACCGCCTGCCCGAGCAGGGCCGCGGCCGCGAGGACATCCTCGCCGAGCTGCGCCAGATGGCGAGCGAGGAAGACAACTTCTGGCAGACCGGCAAGTGCTCGGG
>Ga0268299_1004003_pt1 | contig 12359 bp, 11 predicted proteins | sample NOBtaG_FD_193484 | JGI IMG/M metagenome (GOLD analysis project Ga0268299, IMG submission 193484) | Activated sludge microbial communities from bioreactor in Nijmegen, Gelderland, Netherland - NOB reactor | ecosystem: Engineered > Bioreactor > Aerobic > Activated sludge | place: Netherlands...
CACCGTGAAGGGTCGCTGGCGCACGAAACGCGCGGCCGCCCCGAGGGTGAAGAGATTCGGAGACTGGCTGGCCGGCAATCCCGCCTTGATGGCGGCGTGAAACTTGGCGTAGTTCCCGCTGTAGTTCCCATGGTTCCAGACCTTCAGCACCTGTTCAGTGAACGCGCCGTTTTGCTCGCCGTCCATGGAGGTCTGGTTATCCTGGCAGCCTGAGATGAGAAGCACCGATGCCTTGAAGTCTTTCGCGATCGCCGTCAAGCGCGGACTCACGGCCAGTTGGGCGAGCACGCTATCCGGATCTGCCGCAGAGGACTTGCCCGCCGCCTTGGCGACGTTCTTCTGCAACGTGTCGTAGAACTGCCGGTGCTCGCGATAGGTGCGGAGGCCGACGGAGATCGGCATCATCTTCGAGCGCCTGACCGAGATGTTGGGATCGAACTGCGGGGGCCTGTTGCGGGTGACGGTGCCGCTATGGCAGCTGTCGGAGAACACCAGAATGCGTACGCCCGCCGCGAAGCGGCTCAATTCGAAGTACAACTCATCGTCGATCAGCTGGCCGTCGTACAGGCACCAGGTTTCGTCCTGCTTGTCCGCTTCCTCACCGGTGACGTCGGGGACCTGTCCGCCGTGGCCCGAATAGGTCAGGAAAAAGAGATCGCCTTTCCGCAGTGTCTTTGCGGCCTTGCGCATGGCCGCCAGGGTTTTGGCGCGTGTTCCCTTCTTGGTCAGCAGTACCGTGGGCTTCATGCCCTGTAATTTGGCGATCGCCGCCATATCCTTGGCGTCGAACTCACAGGCCGCCAGATCGCCGCTCCAGCCACCGTAGGCGGCGGGGCTCACGGCGTTCAGGCCGATGTGCAGGGAGAGGCCCTTCGGTTTGCTGCCGGATGATGACGTGGTCTTGGCCATACGTACCTCCTTGGTCGGCGAGGATGGGTGAGTATAAGACGTTCGATGATCAAAAAGATGGCGGTACGGTAATCGTTACGCGGGAATCTGTCAACGGACCGCGCCGGTAAATACTGGTATTACAACCGATCGGCGGAAGGGGAACACCGCATCTTCCTCTGCATACTTCGCATCCTCCAACCGGACGTACCGGCCCGCGCCCGATCGGCAGGAGTGACTCAAGCTCGTCCGGATGAGCCGCGTGTCTTCCCCCCTCCACGAGATACGCTTCACGAACGACGAGAGGCGATTATTTTTTCTCCTGTGACCCCGGATGTCACACAGCAGTGGTATGGTCGGGGCCAGCGAACGATGAAGAGCTGATGGCTTATGGCTGATGGTCCGAGGGGGGAGACAGTGACGCGGCGCTCGGGCCTCCCCGGAAGGGGCAATGTTCAGTGCTCAATGTTCAATCGAACATTGGCTCGCAATACGAGACACGTTTTACGAGATGAGGGGCCCTAGGCATTTATCTAGGATGGAGTGAGCGACTTTGCGCGGGACGACTCTGTCGAATCTTGTTACAGTGCGGCGGCGTTTGGAGCACACCATGAGTTGGAATGAAGAGGCCCGGATCAGTTGCCGGTTTTTGTTCGAGTGTCCTCGACGGTGGGAGCGCCTCCAGCCCACAGCTGACGAAGGAGTTCGCCACTGTCCCGAATGCGATCGGGATGTGCATTTGGCGTTGACGGAAGAAGACTTCCGTCAACACAGCGAGGCAGGCCGGTGCATTGCGGTGCCGGTGAGTAGGGAGCGGGGAGAATCACAGCCAGAGGAACCCGGCTACGTTGTCGGCATGGTCGAGACCCCGTACAGATCGGAATGACAGGAAGGCGTGCTGGTCATGTACGCCAGCCCAGCCAATGTGGATGGAACAGGGAAAGACTGCTATGAACGAACGGACGATGAATCGTCGAACGTTGTGCAAGGCCGTGGTAGCCATGGGATTGCTCACAGCAGCTCATCCGCTCAAGCAGCTCGTAGCGGCGAAGGCACCTGAACCTGAGAAGCCCAGTGAGCCACCGGATCCATTGCATCAAGCCAAACCACGACTCGTCGTCTGTGCTTGCCGGCCTCGACTTCCGAACGGCGGAGTGCCGTTTCTGAAGAAAGGGTAGCCTCATGGATAATGTATTTCCCCAGCAGGTGAAAGCTCCTTCGGCAGTCCCTCCCAATCGTTATCTCGCTCATGTGCGCCAGAATCCCGATGGATCATTCGTGATCCATGACTTGGAAGAACATCTGCGCGGAGTCGCTCGCCTGTCTGAAGAGTTTGCATCGACTTTCGGTAGTGCTGACTGGGGGAACCTGGCAGGCCTGTGGCATGACCTTGGGAAATATTCCTCGGCCTTCCAAAACTATATCGCGCATGGTAGCGGGTTTGATCCAGATGCTCACATCGAGGGTGGCAAGGGTCGAGTCAATCACTCCTCTGCGGGAGCTCTTCATGCTGTCGAGAAACTCGGCGGTAAGGGGCGACTCTTGGCATATCTCATCGCAGGACATCACGCTGGATTGCCGGACTGGCACCCGGACGAGCATGCCCTCTCATCGTTGTCTCAACGGCTGGAGGATAGGCAACACCTGCAGGCCATTTCAAGCGTGACTATTCCCGCGGACGTACTTCATCCTGCCGTCACTCCAGCCACCAAGCCACTTGGCGGCGAACCAGGTCTCGCGCTCTGGTTGCGTATGCTGTTTTCTTGCCTCGTTGATGGAGACTTTCTCGATACAGAGCAGTTCATGGAGGGAGTAAAAGCGCAGCCTCGCGGGTCATTTTCTTCCATCGAACAGCTTCTGGAGAAATTTGACGAGGAGATGACAAGGCTCACCGTCGAGGCCAAGCCAACGACTGTGAATCGCGTGCGCGCTGAAGTGCTGCGCCAGTGCCGCGAGCGAGCGTCCGACGAACCGGGGCTCTTTTCGCTTACGGTTCCGACCGGTGGCGGCAAGACACTCTCCGGCCTGGCTTTCGCGCTTACGCACGCGGTTCGTAATCAGAAGCGGCGCATCATTTACGTCATTCCTTACACCAGTATCATCGAGCAGACAGCAGGGATCTTTCGAGACATCTTTGGTGACAACGTCGTTGAGCACCACAGCAACCTCGATCCCGAAAAGGAAACTGCGAAAAGCCGCCTCGCAACGGAGAATTGGGATGCATCCATAATCGTCACAACCAATGTTCAGTTTTTCGAGTCACTGTTCGCTGCACGGACGTCAAGCTGTCGCAAACTTCACAACATCGTGAATAGTGTTGTGGTATTGGATGAAGCGCAACTGCTCAGTCCCGAGTTCCTGCAACCGATCATGGATGCCATGAATCTGTTATCTCGGCACTATGGTGTTACGTTCGTACTTTCTACGGCCACTCAGCCAGCGTTGAATTCACGAGAAGGCTTTGGTTGGAAATTCAAGGGTCTGGAGGGCGTGCATGAAATCATGACTGATCCGGATGCGTTGTATCGCGACCTTACTCGGGTGAAGGTCGAGATGCCTCGTGATTTCCATGCCCGTCGAGGATGGGACGAAATTGCTATCGAGCTTAAAACTCATGGATCGGTGCTCGCTGTCGTTAACACCAGGCGTGATTGTCGCGAGCTTCATAGGCTTATGCCGGAGGACACGATCCATTTGTCTGGCTCCATGTGCGGAGAGCATCGATCGCGAGTGATCGGCGGCATTCGAGGACGACTGAACAAGAAAGTCCTTACCCGAGTGGTCAGCACCCAACTCGTTGAGGCGGGTGTCGACATCGACTTCCCTGTTGTCTATCGTGCGCTGTCTGGGTTGGATTCCATCGCCCAGGCAGCCGGTCGCTGTAACCGGGAAGGGGCGTTAGACCTTGGCAAGGTTGTTGTGTTTGTCCCGCCTAAGTGTGCACCTCCGGGTACACTCCGCCGTGCCGAACAAACCACCGTTAGTCTGTTGAGTGGCAGCGAGAGTGATCCCATGGCGAGGGAATTGTTCACCCGTTATTTTGAGCAGTTCTATGGGAAGGTAGAATCGCTCGATAAGCACGGCATCACTGACTTGCTGATGAGAGACGCCCGAGAGCTAAAAATCCAATTCCGCACCGCTGCCGAGAAGTTCCAACTGATCGACGACGTAGAAAGCCGAGCCATCTTTGTCTGGTATGGCGAAAGCCAAGTCCTGATCGGAAGACTCAAGAAGGATGGGCCGGAACGATGGCTCATGCGTAAGCTGCAACGATATAGCGTGAACTTGCCTCGCCGAGTAGTGGACAAGTTAATCCAATCTGGCGAAGTCCAAGAGGTCTGGCCGGGAATCTTCGCACAGGCGGTAAGCACTCTATATGACGATAACCTCGGCGTGACCGTGGGCGACGCACTAAACGCTGAACAACTGATTGTGTGAGGGACTGTATGGCCAAAACTTACTGTCTTGAAGTATCCGGCGACTTTGCCTGCTTTACACGACCCGAGATGAAGGTCGAGCGCGTTTCCTACGACGTGATGACACCGTCTGCCGCGCGAGCGGTATTCGAGGCGATTGTCTGGAAGCCTGCCATCCGCTGGCGAGTGACCAAGATCGAAGTGCTGAAGGCCATCAAATGGATTAGCGTACGACGCAATGAGGTTGGAGCCGTGGCCTCCACACGAGGTATTCAATCCGGCTCGGAAGCAGAGGGGGCAGATATTGGTCTATATGTCGATGACACAGATGATCAAGGTAGGCTCAAGCATCGTCAACAACGTGCGGGGCTATTCTTGCGCGATGTGGCCTACCGTATTCATGCCTACTTTGAACTCCGCGATCCCGGTTTTCACAAGCCCCATTTCACGCGTCTCTCAAAAGTTCAAGTTAATCGAAGAGAAGATGATCTGCTTGCGATGCCAGATAACAATGCTGCCAAGTTCATGAGTATGTTCGAGCGGCGAGCTTCACGTGGCCAATGCGTCAACCAACCATATCTCGGTTGCCGCGAGTTCGCCTGTTCGTTCCGATTGGTGGAGGATGTGAAGGCCGAATCGAAGCCGATTGAAGAAACGAAGGACCTTGGCTGGATGCTGTATGACTTGGACTACAGCAACCCCGCAGACCCCAAACCTCGTTTCTTCCCAGCTCGTATGGATAGGGGTGTCATAAATGTCCCGGCATGGGAGAGCGAGGAGGTACGGGGATGATCCTCCAGTCTCTAGCAGACTACTACGAACGAAAACGCCAGCTCGAGCCGCACAGTGTTCCGCCCATCGGCTTCGAAGAAAATGCGATCTCATTTGTCGTTGTTCTCGATCCGGACGGAAGCTTTGTGAATCTTGAAGACTGGCGGGAAGGTGAAGGCAAACGCAAACATGGCAAATCCCTGTTTGTGCCCCAGAGCAAGGATAGAACGGGTACGGAGTCCTGGAAGACGGCTTTTCTTCTTTGGGATCATCCTCGCTATGCATTTGGGCTGCCTAAAGAGGGTGATGCCAGAGGGACGCCTGCGAAACGACTAGAAGCATTTAGGCAGCGAATCCTGGAAAGCTTTCCTAATCCCAAGGTTGATATGGGTGTCAATGCGGTTGTCCGTTTCTATGAGAAACCAGAGAGTCTCAAGCGATTGCGCGACACTACCCTGTGGCCACTAATTGAGCTAACAAACGGCAACATCAGCTTTCGGCTCCGCGATTTGCCCGAGCTTATCTGTCAAAGCCCTATAGTGCGCGAAAAGATCATGAGGGAGTTCACGGAAGACCCGGGGATTGGTGTTGGACAATGTCTGATCACCGGGCAACGTGCATCTATCACAGAGCTTCACCCCGCCACATCAATCCAAGGTTCTCAGGCTACTGCAAAGATACATTCGTTTAACCTTCCCGCGTTCAACTCACATGGAAAAATAAAAGGGGCCAATGCTCCTGTTGGCAGACCCGGTGCTTTTGCATACACCACTGCTCTCAATTATCTGGTGGGAACACGAAATAGACCGAGTAACAAGCAGTGCATACTGATAGGAGATGCTTCCACTGTATTTTGGGCGGACGAGCCAACTGCTCTGGAAGAGAACTTCGCTGACATCTTCGACGAGCCGCGCAAGGATGATCCAGACCGAAGCACGCGCGCCCTGAAAGCCTTGTACGAGGCACCCCAGCGAGGTGTTGCGCCGATCGAAGATAAGCAAACACGTTTTTATGTGTTGGGGCTAGGGCCGAACGCCGCACGAATTGCCATTCGATTCTGGTATGTCGGCACAGTAGCCGACCTTGCCCACAACATCCAGCGACACTTCGATGATCTGAGACTGGTTCACGGAGAGCGAGAGAAACCGAATTTGACGCTTCGTTCTCTGTTGAATGCGACGGCACTTGGGACCGTTAAGTACCCAAATGGCGATCCCGACAAGGTGCCGCCGAATCTTGGCGGCGAAGTCATGCGCTCGATTTTGGAGTGCCTTCCGTATCCTGCCACTCTACTCCAAGGGGCAGTTCGACGCATTCGCGCTGAACAGGAAGTAAGCTACCCACGCGCTGCTATGGTGAAGGCTTGCTTGAATAGAACCAGGAAGATTCATGAAAAGGAGTTAACAATGTCGCTGGATGAAGACAGTACAAATGTGGCCTATCTTCTCGGAAGATTGTTCTTCGTGCTTGAGGAGGCGCAGTGGGCTGCACATTCGACCAAAACTAATCCTGGCACAAACTCAACGATTCGTGATCGTTTCTATGGCGCAGCTTCAGCAACGCCTATAACGGTGTTCCCTCAACTGCTGCGGCTCTATCCGCACCATATCTCCAAGGCAGCAAAGTCGGGAAGGAAGGGCATAGCGGTTCGCCTTGAAAAGCTTGTGGACAACATCACAGGTAAATTGCCTGCTACAAATCCGTTCCCCTCTTATATGGTCATTTCTGAGCAGGGTCGATTTGCTGTGGGGTATTACCACCAACGGCATGAATTCTTTTCGCCCAACCAATCTGTACAAGGAGAATGAGCATGAGCATCTCGAACCGCTATGATTTTGTGTTGTTGTTTGATGTCAAGGACGGCAATCCGAACGGTGATCCCGATGCCGGGAATCTGCCACGCTTAGATGCTGAAACCGGCCGTGGTTTGGTTACGGATGTGAGCTTGAAACGGAAGGTGAGAAACTATGTTGCGATGAAACATGGCTACGCACGGCCATTCGACATTTACATCAAAGAGCGCGCTGTCCTCGGCAGGTCGCACGCGCAAGCGTTCAAGGAACTCGACATTGCCCTCGGTGAGGACGTAGCCGTGCCTATTCCATCTGATATGGTTGAGCAACTCGGTGAGCTGGCCCTTCCAGAAGGATTGGAGATGGCTACTGAGGAAGATGGCAGCGTTTCCCTGATGGTGTCCGGCGTCCTCGACAAGAAGGAAGTCCAGCAGTGGATTAAAGAAAATGAGTTGCCAAACAAGGTCAAGACATTCTTGAACAAAATTCTTAAAGATGTAAAAGCCAGGAAGCCGACGCGCGAAGAATCAGATCGAGGAAGAGACAAAATGTGTGAGACGTTTTTTGACATCAGAACATTCGGTGCCGTGCTTTCCCTTAAATCAGCTCCCAACTGCGGCCAGGTGCGTGGCCCTGTGCAGCTCACCTTCGCTCGTTCCGTCGATCCGATTGTGACTTCTGAACATTCGATTACCCGAATGGCTGTTGCCACAGAGGCCGAGGCTGAAAAGCAGCAGGGCGACAATCGGACAATGGGGCGAAAGTTTACCGTTCCTTATGGACTTTACATGGCCCATGGGTTTGTGTCGTCGTTCCTGGCCAAACAAACGAAGTTTTCTGACGAGGATCTTGAGCTTCTCTGGGGGGCTCTCGGCTCAATGTTCGAACACGACCGTTCTGCTGCTCGTGGTGAGATGAACACACGAGGGCTTTATATCTTTAAGCATGATTCCGAACTCGGCAACGCACCTGCGCACAAGCTGTTCGACCTCATCGAAGTCAAACGGTCAAATGGTAACGATACTCCGCCAAGAAGCTTTAGCGATTATTCCGTGATGGCGCCCCATGGGGGCCCTGTCCAAGGTTTTACAGGTGTGACGTTCATCCAAAAAGTTGGGTAACTGTGGCAGAAGACGACGACCCCATCATGATCTCGGCGCTGGAGCATTGGAGCTACTGTCCCCGTCAGTGTGCGCTAATCCATGTCGAGCAGACGTTCGACGAAAATCTCTACACGCTGCGTGGCCAGGCGGTGCACAAGCGGGTGGATGAGCCGGAGTCTGAAATGGTGGATGGGGTGCGTGTGGAGCGGGCTATTCCGCTCTGGTCGAAGCGGCTGGGGCTGATCGGTAGAGCCGATGTGGTGGAGTTTCATGGTGACGTGCCGTACCCGGTGGAATACAAACATGGCCCACGCCGAGAGCAAGAACACGATGACCTTCAATTGTGTGCTCAAGCGATCTGCCTAGAGGAGATGACCGGGAAGGCGATTCCGCGCGGCGCGATTTATCACCATAGTTCCCGGCGGCGGAGAGAAGTTGCCTTCACCGCGGATTTACGCGACCGAGTCGCCGAGATCGTAACGCACATCCGCGCCATGATACAGGCCAAAACTATTCCACCGCCCGTGAACGATGCACGGTGTAAACATTGCTCGCTGATCGAAGCCTGTATGCCGTCGGTCATCGGCGAGCAGCAGCGAGCCGCAGCGTTGGTTCGTACGCTGTTTGTCATATCTGAACCGAGTTGATCCGCCGATGCACCAATTACTGAACACCCTCTATCTCACGACCGAAGGGGCCTATCTTCGGCTCGATCACGACACGCTCCGGGTCGAGGTCGAGCGGGAGACCAAACTACAGGTACCGATCCATCACCTGGGTGGCATTGTGTGCTTCGGCGATGTGTTGGTAAGTCCGGCGGCGCTGGCGCGCTGTACCCAAGACGGCCGATTCGTCGTGTTTCTCGATCGGAACGGACGATTTCAAGCGCGCGTAGAAGGGCCGATCTCGGGCAACGTCTTATTGCGTTGCGCACAACATGCAGCCATGGGCAGTGCCGACAAAACCCTGACAATCGCTCGGCATGTGGTGGGTGGGAAAATTCAGAATAGCCGCCAGATCGTCTTGCGTGCTGCTCGGGACACCGAGGACCCAGGCGACGGCGAGACGCTGCGGCAGACGGCCGAGTCGCTGGCGAACGTACTGGGTCGCGTGCCGCTCGCGGAGGACCTGGACTACCTGAGAGGCTTGGAAGGCGAGGCCGCGAGAAAATACTTCGCCACGTTCGACCGGATGGTCCGTGAAGACCGCGCCACGTTTACGCTGAATGGTCGAAACCGGCGTCCTCCGACCGATCCGGTCAATGCGCTCTTGTCGTTTCTCTACGCCCTGCTGATGAACGATTGCGTGGCGGCGCTGGAAGGCGTGGGACTCGATCCACAGATGGGATTTCTGCATGCGCTGCGTCCAGGCCGGGCAGCCTTGGCCTTAGACCTGATGGAAGAGTTGCGGAGTGTCTTTGCCGATCGGCTCGCGCTCACGTTGATCAATCGAAAGCAGGTGGCAGGCAGCCAGTTTCACGCGCGACCTGGCGGGGCGGTGCATCTGGAGGATGCCGCCCGCAAAGAGGTCATTGTGGCCTATCAAAAGCGTAAGCAAGAAGAGATTACACACCCGGTCTTGGATCAAAAGATGCCATTGGGATTGGTCCCACACGTGCAAGCGCGGTTGCTGGCCCGCGTGCTGCGCGGAGACCTGGAGGCCTATCCGCCGTTTCTGTATCGGTGAGGAGGGTGACATGAATGTTCTGATCGCCTATGACGTGGCGACGGAATCAACAGGAGGGCGGCGGCGCCTACGTAAGGTCGCGCAAGCCTGCCAGGATTTCGGGCAACGAGTACAGAAATCCGTATTCGAATGCGCGGTCAACGAGATGCAATTTGAAGAACTCGTCCGGCGCCTCGTCGAGATTATCGATGAGAAAGAGGACAGTTTGCGGGTGTATCGGTTAGTAGAACCCAAAGAAAAGTATGTGCAGGTGTTTGGCGTGGACACCTCAGTTGATTTTGGCGAGCCATTAATTTTGTGAACGCGAACCCCCAGCGCTGACGAATACCGCGTGGGATCGCGCAGACGAGAAGGTCACGAATTGAAAGGAGATTTCCTCAGGTGACACCAAGCCATTGTCACTGTCCCCAGGTGATTCCGATAGGTTCGCGCCGACCGCAGGAAAACCTCTCGGAAAATCATGGGTTTTTGTTAGCGCGGTAGCGCCCGTCCTTCGGGGCGGGCGAGGATTGAAACGTCGTACGCGTAGGGCATGCCGTCCCAATTGAAGTAGCGCCCGTCCTTCGGGGCGGGCGAGGATTGAAACCGCTGTGCGTCTATCTTCGCCCGGTCTTCTGGCGTGTAGCGCCCGTCCTTCGGGGCGGGCGAGGATTGAAACCGCCATCCAAAGCCGCCAGGACACACAAACCATTGTAGCGCCCGTCCTTCGGGGCGGGCGAGGATTGAAACGGGGCATGGTACGGCCTGGGCGCGGCCTTACGCTGTAGCGCCCGTCCTTCGGGGCGGGCGAGGATTGAAACTTCATGGTGTTTAGTTCCACGCGTCCACGTATACGTAGCGCCCGTCCTTCGGGGCGGGCGAGGATTGAAACACTGTTCCGCAACGCCTCCCTCTATGAACGTGGACGTAGCGCCCGTCCTTCGGGGCGGGCGAGGATTGAAACATGTGCGAGGTCAGTATGGCCCCCGCCACATGCGGTAGCGCCCGTCCTTCGGGGCGGGCGAGGATTGAAACCTTGTAAGTTTGACACCTCACCCCTTCGGCGGCTCGTAGCGCCCGTCCTTCGGGGCGGGCGAGGATTGAAACGCCACACAGCGCCTCGTCCGGTTCGTCGAGGTCCGTAGCGCCCGTCCTTCGGGGCGGGCGAGGATTGAAACACCCCGTACTTTGCCGCTTGTCGTCTCGCGTAGCGTAGCGCCCGTCCTTCGGGGCGGGCGAGGATTGAAACAGCCATGACCCAAAACGGCGCTCAGCGAGACGTTGTAGCGCCCGTCCTTCGGGGCGGGCGAGGATTGAAACGCGAGCAGGTCGACCAGAATGCGGCTCCCCATGTGTAGCGCCCGTCCTTCGGGGCGGGCGAGGATTGAAACGTCACCGCGCGACTCTCAATCCGGCAGGATCGCCGGTAGCGCCCGTCCTTCGGGGCGGGCGAGGATTGAAACGGCAACGTGGCAGACAAAGGACCTACAATGACGCGTAGCGCCCGTCCTTCGGGGCGGGCGAGGATTGAAACATCCTGGGCGAGTTCAACGTGCATAACCGATCAGGTAGCGCCCGTCCTTCGGGGCGGGCGAGGATTGAAACACATATCAAACGGGGCGAGGGGAAGCGGAGCGGTGTAGCGCCCGTCCTTCGGGGCGGGCGAGGATTGAAACACTGTTCCGCAACGCCTCCCTCTATGAACGTGGACGTAGCGCCCGTCCTTCGGGGCGGGCGAGGATTGAAACATGTGCGAGGTCAGTATGGCCCCCGCCACATGCGGTAGCGCCCGTCCTTCGGGGCGGGCGAGGATTGAAACTGGTGTCTGTGTGCCGCGCGGCGGTTAGGCCTCGACGTAGCGCCCGTCCTTCGGGGCGGGCGAGGATTGAAACACACCATGCACGCCCGATCGCCCCGTGCCGGTCAGTAGCGCCCGTCCTTCGGGGCGGGCGAGGATTGAAACCATGGTGCGGTTGACGGTCAAGCTGGCACTCGTGTAGCGCCCGTCCTTCGGGGCGGGCGAGGATTGAAACTCCTGCTCATCGGACTGCTGTGCGCACCGTCTGTGGTAGCGCCCGTCCTTCGGGGCGGGCGAGGATTGAAACGTGAATGTCCTGCGTGTAGAGCGTCAGCGGAGGAGTAGCGCCCGTCCTTCGGGGCGGGCGAGGATTGAAACGCCCAGATTGGCGCGGTTGTTGCCCCGCTGCCCTGTAGCGCCCGTCCTTCGGGGCGGGCGAGGATTGAAACCTTCGCGAGGAAACCTATCGTTGACTATGAGGAGCCATTTGCAAAGGGGGGAACCGGAACAGCCAGAAATCCTTTCATGGGAGACCAGCGGCAGCTTCGTTATGCGCTGACTTCGACGGTGCGTAATTTCTTCAGGCGTTTCAGATCCTCGATGCTTTCAAGATAGGTCTTGATGGCGTCTTCGATGTTCTCCAGCGCTTCTTCTTCGGTCTTGCCTTGAGGGACACAGCCTTTTAAGGTCGGACAGGAGACGACATACCCTCCGGCTTCGAAGTCTGGCACGATGACGATGAGGTATTCCATATGGGGCCTCACGGTTGCTGGCGATAGACGTGATTCTCTACCAGACTGCTTGAGCGATCTCCACGCTGCCTGCCCGCACTGCTCCGCTAGGCCATTCCGAGGCATCTGAAAATCTTCAACGCCGATTCCAGCGTAATGCTCGTTCGTTGCTGCTCAAACGCATTCACGGTCGG
>Ga0268299_1004004_pt1 | contig 12348 bp, 7 predicted proteins | sample NOBtaG_FD_193484 | JGI IMG/M metagenome (GOLD analysis project Ga0268299, IMG submission 193484) | Activated sludge microbial communities from bioreactor in Nijmegen, Gelderland, Netherland - NOB reactor | ecosystem: Engineered > Bioreactor > Aerobic > Activated sludge | place: Netherlands...
ATGCACGTGCCCATTGTGACAGCTTCGACCGCCGAGACGGTTGCCGATAGTGCCATGACCGCCGGCGCCCGTCGGCCGGTCGAATCCCGTGACCCGTCGTCGGGCGAGGTCTTCGCGCGCTACGAGTCGGCCGATGCGGCCGCCGTGGCGGCGGCGCTGGCGCGCGCGCGGCTTGCGCAGCCGGCCTGGGCCGCGCGGACGGCGCGCGAGCGGGCCGCCGTCGTGCGTCGCTTCCACGAGTCGCTCTATCGCCGGCGCGACGAGGTGGCGGCCCTCATCGCCCGCGAATCGGGCAAGCCGATCGTCGATGCCAGCGCCGCCGACGTCACGGTCACGCTCGACTTCGCCCGCTGGACCGCCGAGTCCCTGCCGCGCTTCGCCCGCGCACCGTGGCAGGGGGTCGCCGGCATGGCGATGTGGCGCAAGCGCGTTCGCTACGAGCGCACGCCACTGGGCGTCATCGGCGTGATCGCGCCGTGGAACTATCCGTTCTTCCTGCCCGCGACCTGCGTGCTGCCGGCCCTGGCCACGGGGAACGCGGTGCTGCTCAAGCCGAGCGAGTACACGCCGGGGTCGGGCGCGATCATCGCGTCGCTGTGGCAGGACGCCGGCTTGCCCGAGGGCTTGCTGCAGGTGCTCCAGGGCGACGGCGTCACTGGTGCCGCGCTCACGCGCGCCGGCGTGGACAAGATGCTCTTCACCGGCAGCGCGGCGGCCGGCCGCCAAGTCGCGATCGCCTGCGCCGAACAGCTGATCCCCTGTTCGCTGGAACTCGGCGGCAGCGATGCGGCGATCGTGCTCGCCGATGCCGACCTGCAGCACGCGGCGGACGGCATCGCGTGGACCCGCTTCGCCAACGCCGGACAGACCTGCGTGGCGCCCAAACGCGTGTATGTCGAGGCCGCGGCGTATGACGGGTTCGTCGCGGCCATGCAGCGCGCGGTGCGGGCGATCCGCGTCGGGGCCGGCGATGCGCACGACAGCGAGGTCGGTCCGCTCATCCGGCCGCAGGCCGCCGCGACCATCGCCGCACAGCTCGCCGATGCCGTCGCGCAGGGCGCGACCGTGGCGGCCCAGGCCACGGCACCCGACCGACCCGGATTCCACGCGCCGACGCTCCTCACCGACGTGACCGATGCCATGCGCGTCATGCGCGAGGAGACCTTCGGTCCCCTGCTGCCGGTGGTGAAGGTGCGCGACAGTGAAGAGGCGATCGCACGCGCCAATGCCAGCGCGTTCGGGCTCTCGGCCAGCGTCTGGACCCGCGACCGCGCGCGCGGACTCGCCGTCGCGCAGCGACTGCAGACCGGCTCCGTGCAACTCAACGACGCCATCTCGATCGTCGGCATGGCCAGTGTGCCCTACGGCGGCACCAAGACCAGCGGACTCGGGCGCATGCACGGACTGGCAGGCCTCGAGGCCTGCGTGCGCAACACCCCGATCGTGGACGACCGGTTCACGCACTGGCACCAGCCCTGGTGGTTCGGGTACGGGCGCGAGCGCCTGGCGCAGGTGCGCGCCTTCCAACGCCTCGCCCACGGGGCCTCGCTCGGCGAGCGCCTGAGCGGGGTCCTGGGCACCATCCGACTCGTCTTCGGACGCAAGGGAAGCCGCTGATGCGCGATCTGATCACCGTCGTGGACGCGGGCATCGGCGCGCTGCGCAGCGGCCTGAACATCCTGCTGCTGGTCGCCTTGGCACTCGCCGCCCTCGCGTGGGCGGTACGCACACGCCGACTCAGCCCCTTCAGCGGCGTGTCGCGCTTCGTCCGGCAATACGTCGATCCCCGGTTGGCGTCGATCGAGTCGCGGGTGCTGCGCATGGGCGGGACGTCGGCGAGCGTGCCGTGGTGGGCCTTGCTGGCGATCTTCGTCGTCGGCGTGACCGTGGTGTTCGTCCTCGGCTTCGTGCGCGACAGCATCGTGGGGCTGTACTACGCCTCGCGGCGCGGTCCCGTGGGCTACGTGGGACTGGCGCTGTCCTGGACGCTGAGCCTGCTGCAACTCGCGCTGCTGGTGCGCGTGCTCTCGAGTTGGGTGGGAGGGCAGTACACCCGCCTCGTGCAGCTCTCCGTCCGGCTGACGGAGTGGTTCCTCGGGCCGCTGCGCCGTGCGCTGCCACCGCTTGGCATGATGGATCTCTCGCCGCTGGTGGCGTGGTTGATCATCGGGCTGCTGCAGAGCGTGGTGCTGCCGCTGCGATGAGCGGCGCGGTCGGTCTCACGGTGTCCCAGCGCGACGGTGCCGTGCGCTTCAGCGTGCGCGTGCAGCCGCGAGCGAGCCGCAGCGCGATCGTCGGACTGCACGGCGACGCGCTCAAGGTCGCGGTGCACGCGCCACCGGTGGACGGGGCCGCGAATGCGGCGGTGGTCGAGCTGCTGGCGGCGGCGCTGGGCGTGCCGCAGCGGGCGGTCTCGGTGGTGTCGGGCGCGACGGCTCGGCTCAAACTGGTCGAGGTCCAGGGCGTCGATGCGCCCTCCGTCCGCGCCCTGGCGGCCGAGGGCCGGCGAACCCCTCGATAGCGAGGACTTGCCATCCGTTCATCCGGATATTAGGATGTATCCACAATCGACTCGTGGCGATTTCGAGGCAACTTGCGGCCACGTTAAACAATCAGCTAAAGCGCCGGCCCGGTGCGCCTCCTCGCTCCGGGCTTCGTGCGTTCCAGACCCCACGTGAGCTCACTCGTCCTTCCCGTCCCGTTCCAGGTCTCCTTCGAGTTCTTCCCGCCGAAATCGGCGGAGATGGAGACCACTCTCTGGAACTCGATCACCCGCCTGGCCCCGCTGGCGCCCCGGTTCGTGTCCGTCACCTACGGTGCCGGCGGCTCCACCCGCGAACGCACGCACCACACGGTGCACCGCATCCTCAACGAGACCGGGCTGGTGCCGGCGGCGCACCTGACCTGCGTCGCCGCCACCCGCGAGGAGATCGATGCCGTCGCCGACGACTACTGGTCGGTCGGTGTGCGGCATGTGGTCGCCCTGCGCGGTGACATCCCCGGCGGCGACGGGCCCTACTTCCCCACCCCGGGCGGCTACGCCTACGCCACCGAGCTCGTCGCCGGTCTACGCAAGCGGCACGACTTCGAGATCTCGGTCGCCGCGTATCCCGAGGTGCACCCGGAGGCCAAGTCCCCGGCGGACGACCTCGACAACCTGAAGCGGAAGATCGACGCCGGGGCGACACGCGCGATCACGCAGTTCTTCTTCGACAACTGGACCTACCTGCGCTTCGTCGACCGGGCGCGGAAGGCCGGCATCACCGTGCCGATCGTCCCGGGCATCATGCCGGTGAGCAACTTCACGCAGATGGTGAAGTTCGCGAAGTCCACCGGCGCCACCATCCCTGCGGGGTTCGCGCGCATGTTCGAGGGCCTGGACCACGATCCCGAGACGCGCCGGCTCGTCGCCGCGACGGTGGCGGCCGAACAGTGCCAGCAACTCGCCCAGGCCGGGGTCACGGAGTTCCACTTCTACACCTTGAACCGCGCCGACCTGACGTACGCCCTCTGCCACGTGCTGGGACTGCGCCCGAGCCCCGCGGGCCCCCGAGGCACGGGGGACCTCGGCCAGCCGCAGGCGGTGCAGCCATGAGCCGCTTCACCCGGGAGTCCCGTATCGCCGCGCTGCATGCGGCGGCCGAGGAACGGATCCTGATCATCGACGGCGCCATGGGCACGATGGTGCAGCCGTACCGCCTGACCGAGGCGGACTACCGCGGCACGCGCTTCGCCGATTGGCCGCGTGACGTCCGCGGCAACAACGACCTGCTCGTGCTCACGCGCCCGGACGTGATCGGCGCGATCCACCAGGCCTATCTGGATGCCGGCGCGGACATCATCGAGACGAGCACGTTCAGCTCGACTTCCATCGCGATGGCCGACTACGGCATGGAAGCGCTGGTGCGGGAGCTGAACGTGGAGGGCGCGCGCCTGGCCCGCACGCTCTGTGACCGGGCCGAGGCAGCGGACGGTCGTCCGCGCTGGGTGGCGGGCGTGCTGGGGCCGCTCAACCGCACCGCCTCGCTCTCGCCCGACGTGAACGACCCGGGCGCCCGCAACATCACGTTCGCGCAGATGGTGCCGTCCTACGCCGAGGCGGCCGAAGGCCTGCTCGACGGCGGTGCCGACATCCTGCTCATCGAGACGATCTTCGACACCCTCAACGCGAAGGCGGCGATCTTCGCGGTGGAGCAGGTGTTCGAGCAGCGCGGACTACCGGTGATGATCTCCGGCACCATCACCGACGCCAGCGGCCGCACGCTGACGGGCCAGACCACCGAGGCCTTCTTCAACTCGGTGATGCACGCGAACCCGTTCTCGGTCGGGCTCAACTGCGCCCTCGGCGCCAAGGACCTCCGCGCCTACGTGCAGGAGCTCGCCCGGGTGGCGCCCTGCTACGTGACGGTGCATCCCAACGCCGGGCTCCCCAACGAGATGGGCGGCTACGACGAGACGCCCGACTACACGTCCAGCGTGCTGCGCGAGTTCGCCGAGTCCAAGCTGGTGAACGTGGTCGGTGGCTGCTGCGGCACGACGCCGGCGCACATCAAGGCCATCGCCGAGGCCGTGCGCGGCCTGCCGCCGCGCCCCCGGCCGGGGATCCCGAAGCGGCTCCGCCTCTCCGGCCTCGAGCCGCTGGTGATCGGTCCGGACTCGAACTTCGTGAACGTCGGCGAACGCACGAACGTCACGGGCTCGAAGAAGTTCGCGGACCTCATCCTCGCCGGCGACTACGACAAGGCACTCGAGGTCGCCCGGCAGCAGGTCGAGGCCGGCGCGCAGATCATCGACGTGAACTTCGACGAGGGCATGCTCGACGCCGAGGCCGCGATGACGAAGTTCCTGAACCTCGTGGCGTCCGAGCCGGGGATCTCGCGCGTGCCGGTGATGATCGACTCGTCGAAGTGGAAGGTGATCGAGGCGGGCCTGCGCTGCACGCAGGGCAAGGGCATCGTGAACTCGATCTCCATGAAGGAGGGCGAGGCGGAGTTCGTGCGGCAGGCGACGTTGGTGCGGCGTTACGGCGCCGCGGTGATCGTGATGGCCTTCGACGAGCAGGGCCAGGCCGACACCGTGGCGCGCAAGGTCGAGATCTGCGAGCGCGCCTACCGCATCCTCACCGAGCGGGTCGGCTTCCCGCCCGAGGACATCATCTTCGACCCGAACATCTTCGCGGTGGCCACGGGCATCGAGGAGCATGACGGCTACGCGCTCGCCTTCATCGAGGCGACACGACGCATCAAGGAGCGCTGTCCGCACGCCCGCATCTCCGGCGGCGTGAGCAACGTGTCCTTCTCGTTCCGCGGCAACAACGCCGTGCGCGAGGCGATCCACTCGGTGTTCCTGTACCACGCCGTGAAGGCGGGCATGGACATGGGCATCGTGAACGCCGGCGCGCTGGTGCTGTACGAGGACATCCCGGCCGACCTGCGCGAACGGGTGGAGGACGTGATCCTCGCGCGCCGGCCGGATGCCACCGAGCGCCTGCTCGCCGTGGCCGACGACGCGAAGGGCCAGGCGCAGAAGAAGAAGGTGGACCTGGGTTGGCGCGAGGCGCCGGTCACGGAGCGGCTCGTGCACGCGCTGGTGCACGGCGTGGCCGACTTCGTGGTGGAGGACACCGAGGAGGCGCGGCACCTGTACGACCGCCCCATCGAGGTGATCGAGGGTCCGCTCATGCAGGGCATGAACGTCGTCGGCGACCTCTTCGGGGCCGGCAAGATGTTCCTGCCGCAGGTGGTGAAGTCGGCCCGCGTGATGAAGCGCGCGGTCGCCCACCTCATCCCCTACATCGAACTCGAGAAGGAACGCCTCGACGACCGCCGGCCCAAGGGCAAGGTGCTCATGGCCACGGTCAAGGGCGACGTGCACGACATCGGCAAGAACATCGTGGGCGTGGTGCTGCAGTGCAACAACTACGAGGTCATCGACCTCGGCGTGATGGTGCCGGCGGCGAAGATCCTCGAGGCCGCGCGGCAGCACCAGGTGGACCTCATCGGGCTCTCGGGCCTCATCACCCCGTCGCTCGAGGAGATGGCGTTCGTCGCGAGCGAGATGGAGCGCGAGGGCTGGACGATCCCGCTCCTGATCGGCGGGGCGACGACCTCCAAGGTGCACACGGCGGTCAAGATCGCCCCGAACTACGGGCAACCGGTGGTGCACGTGCTCGACGCGTCGCGCGCCGTGGGCGTGGCCTCCAGCCTGCTCAGCGACGGACTCAAGGACGCGTTCGTGGCCGAGACCGCGGCGGAGTACGAGGCCGTGCGCGTGGCGCGTGCGGCACGGCAGCAGGACGTGAAGCGGCAGTCGCTCGCGGCGGCCCGCGCCAACAAGCCGCGACTCTCGTATGAAGGACTCACGCCGCCGGCGCCGTCGTTCGAGGGCGTGCGGGTGTTCGACGACTTCCCGCTCGAGGAGCTCGTCCCGCGCATCGACTGGACGCCGTTCTTCCAGACCTGGGAGCTCGCGGGCTCGTACCCGGCCATCCTGCAGGATCCGGTGGTGGGCGAGGCGGCGCGCAACCTGTGGAAGGACGCACAGGCGATGCTCGACCGGATCGTACGCGAGAAGTGGCTCGCCGCCCGCGCGGTCGTGGGCTTCTTCAAGGCGAACTCCGACGGCGCGGAACGCATCATCCTGCCCGAGCAGGGCGTGACGGTGCACACGATCCGCCAGCAGATGGTGAAGAACGACGGGAGGCCGAACTACGCACTCGCCGACTTCGTCGCGCCCGCGGACTCGGGCCTCACCGACTGGCTCGGCGCATTCGTGGTGACCACCGGCATCGGGCTCGAGGAGCGGGTCGCGGCGTTCGAGGCCACGCACGACGACTACTCGTCGATCATGGTGAAGGCGCTGGCGGACCGTCTGGCGGAAGCGTTCGCCGAGCGCTTGCATGAGCGCGTGCGACGCGAGCTCTGGGGCTACGCGCCCCAGGAGCATCTCGACAACCAGGCGATCATCAAGGAGCAGTATCAGGGCATCCGGCCGGCCCCGGGGTATCCGGCCTGCCCGGACCACACGGAGAAGCGCACGCTGTTCGACCTGCTGCAGGCGGAGCGGCACGTCGGCGTGCATCTCACGGAGAGTTTCGCGATGCTGCCCGCGTCGGCCGTCTCGGGGTACTACTTCTGGCACCCGCAGGCACAGTACTTCGGCGTCGGCAAGATCGAGCAGGACCAGGTGGAGGCATACGCGGCGCAGAAGGGCATGGACCTGCGCACCGCCGAACGCTGGCTTGCTCCGATTCTCAATTACGACCGAGTGCGCCCGGGATAGTCCGACCCCCGAAACGCGGGCGAAAGGGGGCACAATCCGTGGTAAATTGTGACGCAGGTCGCACGGATTCCGGACAGCCGGGGCTAGGTTGCAGGCGGTGAATCTCCCCGACGCCTTGGTCTCGCTCCCGTCCCAAACCGTCGACACGTCGCAGCGACGTGTCCTGCTCGTCGATGACGACGACGCCGTGCTGCGTGCGTCGACGATGGTGCTGCAGTTGGCGGGATTCGACGTGACGGCGGCGAAGGACGGGGCGTCGGCGATCGCGGCGCTCGACGCGAACGCGGACAATCCCTTCTGCGCGATCGTCTCCGACATCCGCATGGAAGGCATCAGCGGCCTCGACCTGTTGCGTGCCGCGCGCGAGCGCGACCCGGACGTGCCGGTGGTGATGATCACGGGCGGCCCTTCGCTGTCGACGGCGATCGAGGCGATGCACAACGGGGCGCACCGCTACCTCATGAAGCCGGTGCCCAACTGGGAGCTCGTCGAGACGGTCACGCGCGCCGCGCTGCTCTCGGACCTGGCGCGCATCGAACGCGAGGCCCGCGCGCTGCAGGGGACGGCCGACCTGGCGGTCGGGGACCGCGAGAAGCTCGACACGGCGCTGGACCGGGCATTGCAGCAACTGTACATGGTCTACCAGCCAATCGTCTCGCTGCGCCAACACGCCACCGTCGGCTGGGAGTCCCTGGTGCGCACCCGCGAGGCCGCGATGCAGAGCCCCGGGACCCTGTTCGATTCGGCCGGTCGGCTGGCCCGTCAACCGGAGCTCTCGAGCGCGATCTACGCCAGCGTGGCGCGCCGTGCCGACGAGGTACCGTCGGATGCCCTGATCTTCGTGAACGTGCATCCCCCCGACCTCCTGAATCCCTCGCTGTACGGCGAAGGCTCGCCGCTCGCGGTGCACGCCACGCGCGTGGTGCTCGAACTCACGGAACGGACCTCGCTCGAGCGTCTGGGCGACATCGGGCCCGCGGTGGCGGACCTGCGCCGGCTCGGCTACCGCGTGGCCGTCGACGACCTCGGCACCGGCTACGCGGGCCTCACGAGCTTCACGCATCTCGCGCCGGACTTCGTGAAGCTCGATCGCTCACTCATCACGGGCATCGAGAAGAACGAGACCAAGCAGCGCGTGGTGCGTGCGATGTACGGGCTCTGCGCGGAGCTCGGCATGACGGTGATCTCGGAGGGCGTGGAGACCGTCGCCGAGCGCGACACGCTGGCCGCCTTGGGCGCCGACTACCTGCAGGGGTATCTCTTCGGACGTCCGGCCGAAGGGATCACGCGGGCGACACTGCCGGCGTAGCGCGAGCAGGCTGGCGCGTCGTGCGGGACGCGCCGAACGCCTCCGGAACGGCGTCAGCGCATGCGCGGCTGGACGGCGCGCACACGGAGCATCGGATACGGGTCCTGGACGATCTCGACGGCGATGCCGTGGCGGAACGCGTGCATCGTCGGCGCATGCGATACCTGCGCGAGCAAGCGGCCGCTGCGTGCATCGATGAGATAGGCGCGTGTCGCCGCGACCGCAGGCTGCGCGAGCTGCATGCTCCCGGTGCGCGGCGGGCGACGGGCCGCGGCGTAGTCGACACGCGTGACATAGACGAGCAGCAGGTCCTTCGCGAGGTGCTGGATGCCCGAGATACCGTCCTCCGGGAACAGCATCGACGCGGCGGCGCCCTGGTCGACATAGACCGCGAATCGGAAATCCGGCAGCGTCGCCTCCCAGTCCAACGATCCGTCGAGCCGATACGAGCGCACGCGGCCGAAGGCGTGCAGGTAGAGGCGTGCGAACTCCGGGACGCAGACCATCTGGGCGCCGTGACTGATCGAGAGCCGCCGCGCGTACGGCGTCTGCACCGTGCTGAAGGGCTGGCCGAACGAGTCGATCGGCTCGCGCCGCTCGTCGAGGACCTGCACGAGACCGTGCTCCACGCCCACGCTCTGCAGCGTGCGCCCCGCAAGGTGGCAGGCGCCGATCACGTTCCGCGCCGGACTGAAGCTGCGGCGGTACGCCATCTTCGCCCGGCGCGCCGTGAGTTCGGTGATGCCGAAGAAGCCCTGCCAGGCGAAGATGGTCGAGTCGCCGTCGTGGAAGATGCCGATCGGCTGTGCGAACTCTCCCGGCCCGCGCCCCCGTCGGCCGAATGCGCCGAGGAACGCACCCTTGGGGCTGAAGGCGCGGATCTGGCCGCTGGACGCCTCGGCCACGTAGATGGTGCTGTCCCCTCCGATGGTCACGCTGCTGATGGTGCCGAAGAGGAACGGTCCCTCCTCGTCCTCCGAGCCCACCTCGGCGAGCAAGCGGTCGCTGGCGGAGAGTTCGCGCCAGTCACGCATCGGCAGCTTGACTGCGGGTGTGCTCGGCTTGACGACCTTCTGCTTCGCCTGCGCGTCCATCGACGGCGCTGCGGCGACTGCCAGGCCGAGCAGTAGGGCCAACACCCAGCGATTCGGCCGCGTGTGGCGATCCGCCCCCCGGGTCCGCTTGCGGTGCGTGCGCATCGGGTCCATCTCAGCCTCCATCAGGTCGGCGTCGAGAATAGGAACGGGACCACACGGCGGCTAGGGATGCGGACGCGGGACCGTGCGGCAACGGCAGCGTCCACCCTGCTCCGTCCCCGGCCGGTCAGCCTTAGATTCCCTGCACGGCGAGCCCTGCGACCCGTCACTCCGACCTTCCCCCCGAATGACCACCGATTCGAGCACCGCCCGACCGGCCCTCACCACCCTCTCCGACGACGAGCTCGCGTTCCGCGACGCGGTCGCCGCGTTCGCCGCCGGCGAAGTCGCCCCGCGTGTCGCCCAGATGGAGCGCGACGCGAAACTCGACCCCGCCCTGATCAAGGCGTACTTCGAGATGGGCCTCATGGGCATCCAGGCTCCGGAGGCGCACGGCGGCGCCGGCGGCTCGGTCATGATGGTCACGCTCGCCGTCGAGGAGATCTCCAAGGTCGACGCCGCGGCGGCGATCATGGTCGACGTGCAGAACACGCTCGTCGCCAACCCGTTGCTCTCGGCCGCGACGCCGGCGCAGCTGGCGCGCTGGATGCCCAAGCTGTGCGCGGAGACGGTCGGCGCGTACGCACTCTCCGAGGCGGTGAGCGGTTCGGATGCGTTCGCGCTGCAGACGCGCGCCACCCCGAAGGACGGCGGCTTCGTGCTGAACGGCCGCAAGCTCTGGATCACCAACGGCGCGGAAGCGGGACTGTACGTGGTGTTCGCGACGGTGGATCCCGCCAAGGGCTACAAGGGCATCACGGCGTTCGTGGTCGAGCGGCCCGCACCGGGCTTCTCCGTCGGGAAGAAGGAGGACAAACTCGGCATCCGCGCGTCCAGCACGACCGAGTTGATCTTCGAGGAGGTGTTCGTGCCCGACGAGAACGTGCTCGGTCAGGTGGGGCAGGGCTACAAGCTCGCGATCGCCGCGCTCAACGAAGGCCGCATCGGCATCGGCGCGCAGATGATCGGCGTGGCGCAGGGCGCGCTCAATGCCGCGATCGCGTACCTCAAGGAGCGGCAGCAGTTCGGTCGGCCGCTGAGCGAGTTCCAGGGCATCCAGTTCCAGATCGCCCAGGCCGCGACCGAACTCGAGGCGGCGCGCCTGATGGTCTACAACGCCGCCCGGTTGAAGGACAGCGGCGGGGACATCGCGCAGGTGGGAGCGATGGCCAAGCTGCTCTCCTCGCAGGTCTGCGAGCGCGTGACCTCGCTCGCGGTGGAGCTCTTCGGCGGCTACGGCTACACGAAGGACTATCCGGTGGAGAAGTACTACCGCGACGCGAAGATCGGCACGATCTACGAAGGCACGTCGAACATGCAGCTGCAGACCATCGCCAAGGGGCTGCTCAAGTAGGCGTCCGGCGGCGGCGGTCAGCGCAGCGGATAACGCTCGACCGTCTGCACCCCGTCGGTGTCCTCGTGCACGGCGTACACGCTGCGGGCGCCGACATGCACGACGCGACGCCCCGCCCGCAGCTGCACCTGCTGCACGCGTGTTCCGGTCGCATCGAACACATCGTAGCGCGACGGTTCGTCGGGGCGCACGGCGGCACCCACCCACAGCCGCCCGTCGGCCGCGGCGATCACGCGGGCGGCATCGAACGGCGGGAACCGTTCCGCCCACTCCGCCGAGGCCACCTGCCGCCGGATCTGCGCGGCGTCCGCCGCGGGACCACGCCCGAGGCCGCCGTTCTCCCCGCGACCGCTGACCGGACTGCCGAAGTTGAACTCGGCAACGAAGCGCCGCTTGTCGTCGTCGCGCAACGGCCGCAGGTCGACCGGGTACGCGGGACCGATGGTCGGCGCACGCCCGCGCGCATGCACTTCCACGCGATAGGGTGCGGTGCGGACGATCATGATCGCCCCGCCGGACGCGACCGCCCACGCATCCTGTGCCGCGAACCCGATCATCGGCATGCGCGGCTCACGCGCCGGCGACTGGTCCTTGCGCCAGCGCGTGCCCTGGATGGTCGCCACGGTCGTGGGCTCGGCGTCGCGCGAGGGATCCCAGCGCACGAGGCGCACCGAGTCGTCTGGCAGGGCATTCGGTCCCTCCGCCCAGCTCGGGACCACGTGGTAGAGGCCACCCGTGGCATCCGCACCGCGCACGCCACCCCGTCCAGGGGCCTCGGCATTGTAGGCCCGCACGGCGCGCCCGTCCGGGGCGAGGAGCAGGATGCGGTTGTTGCCTTGGTCGAGCAGCAGCGTGGAGTCCGCACGATGCCGCACCAGGCCGTTGGGGAGTCGGGTCTCCTGCGGTCCCGATCCTTCGCGCAACAGCAATCGGACGCTGCCGCTGCGCAGATCCGCGAGGACCACGCGATTCTCGATCCAATCCGCGATCAGCACGCGCCCGTCGGCGAGCTCGCGCAATCCGCGCACGAGCGAGAAGCTCTCGTCGAGCGTCGCGTCGGGGGTGTCGAGGCGCAGCGTCTGGGCCGGGAGCGGTCGGGGCGGCGTGGTGGTGACGACGCTCGCGACCGCGAGGAGGAGGGGGAGGCTGCGCATATGCCGTTGGTCCGCCTTGCCGCGTGAAGGGTTGCCCGCCGCGCTGCCGCGAGC
>Ga0268299_1004005_pt1 | contig 12338 bp, 10 predicted proteins | sample NOBtaG_FD_193484 | JGI IMG/M metagenome (GOLD analysis project Ga0268299, IMG submission 193484) | Activated sludge microbial communities from bioreactor in Nijmegen, Gelderland, Netherland - NOB reactor | ecosystem: Engineered > Bioreactor > Aerobic > Activated sludge | place: Netherlands...
AATTGTGCATCGGCCTGGATGCCCGCGATGGCAAAATCGCGACTCATGGCTGGCAGCAAACCGCTGATATAACGCCTGTCGAACTCGGCAAGCAGATGGCGGCTGTCGGGCTGCGCCACGCCCTTTTTACCGACGTGAACCGCGACGGCAAACTCGGAGGCGGCAACATCGAGGGGACGATCAATTTAGGGCGCGAAACGGGCTTGCAGGTCATCGCATCCGGCGGTGTCAGCACGATTGACGATATTCAACAGTTGGCGCGCAGCGGATTTGTCGCCGGGGCGGTCATCGGCATGGCACTCTATGAAGGAAAAATCACCTTGCAGAAAGCATTGAACGCAGCGAAGGATGGTGGATAAAAAATGCTGGCTAAACGAATTATCCCCTGCCTGGATGTCCTCAACGGGCGGGTGGTCAAAGGCGTCAATTTTGTCAATTTACGCGATGCAGGCGATCCCGTCGAACAGGCGGCGATTTATGACCGCGAGGGCGCGGACGAATTGGTCTTTCTGGACATCACCGCCTCACACGAAAACCGCAATACGACGCTCGACATGGTGCGCCGCGTCGCCGATACGGTGTTTATCCCATTTTGCGTCGGCGGTGGTATCCGCACGATTGAGGATATTCGCGCGACCCTGCTGGCGGGAGCAGATAAAATATCGATCAACAGTTCAGCCATTCGCACCCCTGATCTGATTAACCAGGGCGCATGGGGCTTTGGCAGTCAGTGTATCGTCGTCGCAATTGATCCCAAGCTGGTCGATGGCAAATGGGAAGTTTTTATCAACGGCGGGCGTGTGCCAACGGGCAAAGAGGCGGTTGAATGGGCGCGTGAAGTCGAAGATCGCGGCGCGGGCGAAATTTTGCTGACGAGCATGGATCGTGATGGCACGAAAGCCGGGTATAATATCGAGTTGACTCAGGCCATCGCCAACGCGGTCAGCATTCCGGTGATCGCTTCCGGCGGCGCGGGCGCGATGGAGCATTTTTATGACGCGCTGACACTTGGCAGGGCTGACGCAGCATTAGCCGCGACCCTGTTTCATTACAATGAGATTCGCATTGGCGACCTTAAGGATTATCTGTATCAGCGCAATGTACCGGTGCGCATGACGGGCTGGGAATATGATCGATTTAGCAAGTCTTAAATGGGATGCCCAGGGGCTAATCCCGGCGATTGTGCAGGACGCCACCACCCGCCAGGTCTTGATGATCGCCTACATGAACGCCGACTCGCTGCGGCAAACGCTGGAGATTGGCGAAACGGTTTTCTGGAGTCGCAGCCGGGGCGAAATCTGGCATAAAGGCGCGACTTCCGGCAATATTCAAAAGGTGCGCGAAATTTTCGTCGATTGCGACGAGGACTCGCTGCTGATTCTGGTTGATCCGGCTGGCCCAGCCTGCCATACGGGCGAAGTTTCATGTTTTTACCGTGCGTTGAACGACGTAACTGCTGTAGAGGCGTAGCGCGCTACACCCCTACACATCGAGGATACAAATGTCTGAAATGCTTTCCGAACTCGAATCCATCATCCAGGATCGCAAGGCCAACCCCAAAGACGGCAGCTACACCAACAAATTATTTGATTCCGGCGTCAACAAAATCGCGCAGAAAGTCGGCGAGGAAGCGACAGAAGTCATCGTCGCCGCGCTGGGGCAAGGCCGCAGCGAACAGATTGGCGAACTGTCCGATTTGTTTTACCATACACTGGTGCTGATGGCGCAGCTTGATATTTCGCTGGACGACGTGCGCGCCGAACTCGCCCGCCGCCATAAACCAGGGTAAAATTTATTATGCCTGTCCCCAAACCGACTCATATCGAAGAACAAGACCCCAAATTTTTACGGCGGCAGCAAGAACTGCTGAATAACTGGCTGATCTGGGCAGGCATCTCGATTATCGCCTGGGTGATTTTTCGCGATATGGGTCTTTTATTCTCGATCATCGGCCTGGGTGGACTGATTCTGCACACGATTCTCAAGGTCTATCACAAACTTCAGGTCGAGCAGGTGCAGCATTACTGGCAGACTGAAGCGCTGTTTTCGATGTACGCCTCGCTCAAAATCACGCATCCCCTGCCGCCAATGCGCCTGTGGGCAGCCTCGCCGGATTTTCTCATCCTGGCGATTTCGCTCATCAAGCGCCACAAGCCGAAAATTATTTTTGAAGTTGGCAGCGGCGTCTCGACCATCCTCAACGGCTATGCACTGCGCGAAACAGGCGGCGAAAGTGTGATTTCGCTCGAACATGAGCAGGAGTTTGCAGCGATCACATCCGATAACCTGACGGCGCATGGCCTGGATGACGTTGCCCGCGTCATTTACGCGCCCCTCAAGCGTGTGATGACCGATGGTCAGGAACGGCTGTGGTACGACACGGCGCAAATCGCGAATGTGCCGCCGATTGATTTTCTGATTGTTGATGGCCCGCCGGAAAAAACGGGCGAACTGGCGCGTTACCCCGCCCTGCCGATGCTTTTTGATAAACTCAACGACGGCGCGTATGTCCTGGTCGATGATTTCATGCGCGACGATGAGCATACGATGGTCAATCTGTGGCTCGACCAGTTTGACCTGGAAGTCGTGCGCGCGTTCGCCAACGAAAAGGGCGCGGTGATTCTTCAGAAAAAGAGTCGAACCACACTCCCATAGGGAGGCTTCGCACAAGCATGGAGAATGCAGAGTTAAAATTATCCTCTGCGCCCTTGCTCCCTGCGCCTCTGCGTTAAGTTCTTAAATTACCCCAAAGGAGAATCCTCTTGCCCCCTACGGATCGCTACGTCGCCGAAAACACCTTCCATGTGCGCTATGCCGAAACCGACGCGATGGGAATCGTTCACCACGCCAGCTATATCGTCTATTTTGAGGAAGGCCGCAGTAATTACGCCCGCCAGCGGGGGCATGACTACGCCAGCTTCGAGCGCAGCGGTTTTTATCTGGCGGTTGCCGAAGTCTCCGCCCGCTACATCAAGCCTGCGCGCTATGACCAGCGTTTGACGGTGCGCTGCTGGATTGAAGAAATGAAAAGCCGTTCGCTGACGTTCAGCTACGAGATTATCGCCACCGACACGCAGGAAATTTTTGTCACAGGCTTCAGCAAACACATTTGCATCACACACGATGGGCAGGTCGCGCGCATCCCAGATTCCTGGCGTGCATGGGGCTGATTGTTTGACAACTGCTTTATAAAATTACTATACTTATTGCAATAAAAAGAGTTTTAATAAGATGGAGTTTATTAATTATGGTAACTTATGCTGACCGTCCCTGGACAAAAAAATATGACCCCGGCGTTCCAGCGTCGTTAGAACCGACCCTCAACGTTCCCTTACACAAACTGCTTATCGACTCCGCTCAACGAACACCGGATAATGTCGCCCTGGTGACGAGCGTTCACCTGCCGATTTTTAACCGCGTTGGCAGCGAAATGACCTATTCTGAGCTGAACAGCCTTTCGGACGCGCTGGCGGCGGGGCTAGTAGATATGGGGCTGAAAAAAGGGGATCGTGTCGCCCTGATGATGCCCAATATCGCAGCGTTCATCGTCAGCTTTTACGGGATTCTCAAGGCGGGCGGCGTGGTTTCGGCAGCCAACCCCACCTATCCGGCGGACAAATTGCAATTTCAGATTAATGACTGCGGCGCGAAGTTTGTCATCACCATGAGCCTCTTTTACAATACGGTCAAGCAAATCCAGCCCAAGACACAGGTGAAGGGCGTCATCGTCACCAACGTCAAGGAATATTTTCCTGGCCTCGGCAAATTTTTGTTCACCGTCGCGAAAGAAAAGAAGGAAGGCCACCGTGTCGAAACGTTGGGCGCAGGCGATGTCTGGTTGCAGGATGTATTGACAAAATATGCCGGACGCAAAGCCAATGTCGAAGTCACACCGGACGACATGGCGCTGTTTCAATATACGGGCGGCACGACAGGCGTCTCTAAAGCGGCGATGGCAACTCATAAAGCGCTGGTCGCCAACACGATTCAGATGTGCGCCATGCTTCAATCTGATTCCAGCGAGGTTTTCCTGGGCGCGATTCCGATGTTCCATGTGTTTGGCATGGTCGCCGTCCTCAGTGTAGCGATCAATTTAGGCGCAAAAATGATCCTGGTCATTAGCGCCCGTGATATTCCCGATGTTCTGGGCGCGATTGACAAATATAAGCCAACGCTGTTTCACGGCGTCCCCGCGCTCTATAACGCGATTAACAATAATCCCGACGTAAAGTCCGGCAAGATCAGCCTGAAATCGCTGCGCTGCTGCGTCAGTGGCTCCGCGCCGCTGCCGCCTGCGACCAAACGCGAATTTGAACGGCTGAGTGGCGCAAAACTGCTCGAAGGCTTTGGCATGAGCGAAGCGCCAACCGCCTCGCACGTGAATCCCGTTCATGGCGAAAATCGTACCGGGTCAATCGGCCTGCCGCTGCCGGATATGGATATGCGGGTTGTCAGCCTGGATGATGGCGAAACCGACATGCCCGTCGGCGAAATCGGCGAACTGTTGATGGCAGGCCCGCAGATCATGAAGGGCTATCATGGAATGCCTACCGAGACGGCCAACTCACTGCGTGAAAAAGATGGCAAAATCTGGCTCTATACGGGTGATATTGCGCGTATGGATGAGGATGGCTACTTCTATATCGTAGATCGCAAGAAAGATATGGCGCTCATCGGCGGGTTTAACGTTTACCCTACCAATGTTGAAAACGCCATCAAAGAACATGCAGCGGTGCTGGAAGTTGGCGTAGCTGCCGTCCCCCACCCGGAGAAGGTTGGGCAGGAATCGCTCAAAGCCTGGGTGGTCATCAAACCTGGCGAAAGCCTGAACTCGGAACAGCTTATCGCCCACTGCCGCCAGCGTCTTGCCCCATACGAAGTGCCAACACGCATCGCTTTTGTCAGCGAAATCCCCAAAACCACCGTCGGTAAGACGCTGCGGCGTGAACTGGCACGCATGGAAATGGAAGAACGCGAAAAAGCCGCTGTCGTTTAGTACCCTGGGGCGCGCGAAAGGGATTTTCCTGGGTCATTGTGCGCCCCTACCCATTTTGGCTTTGCGGCTCTGGCAGATAATAACCCCGATAAAATGCCCGCGCAGGGCCGCGATTAACGTACCAGACCACGTACAGCGCCACCAACGCCGTGACGGTCAACCGCGCCCGCAGCAGCGAGTCCTGCAATGATTTTGCAGAATCCACGCCGAACTCAATATCTGGCGGCGTGTTGAGTGAAATAAGCGTAACCCCAATCGTGATCGCGGTAAGGATAATCACGCCCAGAATGAGGAAATAGCGACTCGAAGCCGGTTTTCCGCGCCACGCGAAAATGCCGATGACCAGAAATATCAGCCCGCCGACAACCTGCAAGAGCAGCGCTGTGTCAGAAACCTGCAAATCTCCACCGATTGCTCCGCCCCCTTCCAGAAACTCCAAATTCTGAAAGCGCTGCCGCAAAGCGATAAAAATGATTACTTGTGCGATGGGCAAAAGCGAAAACAACATCACGCTGGTGATAATCGCCAGTGATAACCCTAGTGGGCGTCCAGGTCGCTGCTGCATAGATGCTCCCATCAGTACAGTGCAATAATTAGAAACTTGATAGCTATCCTTAGCAATTTGTAAGGCTTAAATACCTGGGCATTAGCTAAACTCTTATAAATATGCTAGAATGTAATCAATTACTGACATCTTTTCTTAACCTAGGAGGTCATGAAACCTGTGAAATTACATGACTTAATCGACCAATCTTACCAGAACTTTATCGAGCAGTCAGCCGACGCGCGTGTTATCCTGCTTCATCCCCGCAGCCGCTACCGTTCTGTGCTGGTTGCAAAGCTCATCAACTCACCGGAAATGAATGTATTTTACTATGCGATGGGACCCGACGACATTAACGTCGAGTCATTCTTATCCGGCATCACCCATGATCTGGCAAATCAATATCCGACCTTTGGACGCCACATCAATATTCTACCGCCCAAAGATCATGAAAATTTCGATCTGGTGCTGGATACCTTCGCGCGTGATCTCTCCGAAATGAGCAGCGACAACTTTTTGCTGATTCTGGACGAATATGATCGCAGCGACAGCGCCGACGATGTGCAGCGGTTTGTCGAAAAATTGATCGCGCGTTTGCCGCCAAACTGCCGGCTCGTCATCAACAGCCGCACCTTGCCCCGCCTCCCCTGGGTAAGCCTGATCGCTCAGAAACAGGCCGTGCTGCTGCAAGACGAAAAACTGATTAGCCGTGATTTCTACGATATTGAAACCGACGGCAAAAACAAGCTGGAAGTGTTCGCGCTTGGCCCCGGATACATTCTCATGGACAGTTCGCCCATCGATTCGTGGGAAGGCCACCTCCCCCGGCTGTTATTCTTCTTCGCATTGGATCGTCCCAGCATCACCCGCTCGGAAATCTGTCAGGCATTTTGGCCTGAACTTGAAACCGATCAGGCCGTTAACGTCTTTCACGTGACCAAACGCCGCCTGCACAAAGCGCTCGATATGGATGTACTTGTTCACGAGGACGGCTATTACCGCGTCAACCCTGACCTGGCGATCCATTACGACGTGATGGAATTTGTTCACGCACTGATGGATGGGCGTGACGAAAATAATCCCAACCGTGTCGCCGCGTGGCAAAAAGCTATTGAGATGTATCGAGGCCCATTTTTGCAGGGGCATACCGATTCGTGGATTCTCAGCCGCCGCAAGGATTTCCAGGCAGGCTATCTCGAAGCGCTGGCGCAGATGGCTTACGTCCGGTTAGATGAAGATCGCCCCGAACATGCGCTTGGCCTTTTCCAACGCGCGCTCGCCGAAGATTCATCGCGCGAAAATCTTCATCGCGACGTGATGCAGCTTTATACGCGCCTGGGACGCCGAAGCGAAGCCGCACAGCACTATCAAAAATTGACGGAAGAACTGGCGAAAAGCGGAAAAGAACCGTCGCCAGAGACAAAAGCGCTCTACGAAGAAATTATGTCGTAGCGTATTTCCGTAAAATTGTCGTCAACAAACAAAACACCCGCTTATATAACGGGTGTTTTGTATTCCTGCGCCCCCAGCAGGATTCGAACCTGCGACTTACTGTTTAGAAGACAGTCGCGCTATCCACTGCGCTATGGGAGCAATTACTATTCAAACAAGCGATATACACCTTCAAAATCACAAGCCATGTGGATACCGAGAGTCTGATTACTTCTTGACTCGACGACCCTTAGTTTAAACACAGTAGTCAGGTGTTTGGGTATCTCATCATTACGAACATAGTATATTTTATTTGTTTCAGGACAGAACACAGCATAAGCATCAAAAAGGCTACGATCAATGTATACGATGTGGCTTCCGTTTCGATCCGCATACGAACTTCTTAAGTTGAACCGAATCCCACCATCTCGCATTGACTTATATTTTACTTGAAGGCGGCAGACTTTGCCAGCAGCAGAAACAGCGATCAAATCAAATGGCAGGTGTTCAGAAACGGGCAAGCAGATGCCAATCCCGTTCAGCATCAGATCAGAAATGACCATGCCAACGCCCATATCGCCTTTCGTTTTTGTATGATGAATAATCATCTTTTAAATCCCTTTCGTATAAACTCCTCACCATCATTCCTCATCTGTGACGGCATTTGCAACAAAGTTCGGACAGAAATCGGAATAAAAAAGGACACAGGTTCTTAACGCTGCGTCCTTTCATCGCTGATACCTGGGTGCTGCTTATGGCACTTCTATGGTAAAGGTCTGCGTCGCGCTCCACGCTGTCCAGACATTACCGGTACTGCGAACTCGAATCCGCCAATACCACGTCCCGTTCGGCAGCGTAGACAGCGTTACCGAGCTTGCGCTGCCGGAAATCGCGGCGTTGCTGTAAATCGGGCTGGAGAAATTCGATTGATCGTCCACTTGAACCTCAAAGGCAGACGCCCAATTAAGCGGGGCCCACGTCAGAGTCGGCGGTGATACGGTGTAACGGTTCAGCACAGGCGCGACGCTGGTTGACGTATTAATCGTCACTTGCATGGGCGCGCTCCAGGCCGAAGTATAGTTGGCAATATCACGCGCGCGAACCCGCCAGAAATAGGTAATTTGCAGCAACGGAGCAGGCGGCGTGAACGAAGGAGTCCCTACGGTATACAGCGTCGAAGATGCCCCAAATGAAGCGTTGGTCGCCAGTTGGATGTCATAGCTGACGGCGCTCGCAGGCGTACTCCATCCGAAGGTTGGACGCCGATTGGTGATAAATGAAGCGTCGGCTGGGCTGGTCAGCGTGGGGACGGCTGGGCCAGTTGTATGAACTGTAAAGTTTCGAACGCTGCTCCACGCTCCCGCGACTTGATACGCATTCAGCGCACGAACCCGCCAGTAATATTTAGCCTCGGTGAGCGCGGTTGTCGTCACCGACAGCGATGCGATACTTCCTGAGAGATATTCCGGGCTGCTGAAGCTGTTATTATCATCGACCATAACCTGATAGGTCGCAGCGCCACTAACCGCATTCCAGGTTAAGGTCGGCGTGCTATCGGTGGTATTTGCCGCGTTCAAGGGGCTGGTCAACGTGGGCGCACCGGGCGCGGCAGGGCTGATCGTCAGTTTCCAGTAGACAGGTGAATTGCTAAAGCCAGGGCCAAGATTCACGCGCCAGTAATAGACTCCAGGCGATAAAGACAGCGCATCATAATTCAACTGCGCAGACGGCAGATCAAACTGCGTCGGCGACGAAAATCCGTTGTTGTCGTCAATCTGGATGCGATAACCTGTCGCACCTGACACCGCATACCAGCGGAAATTCGGTGCGATGTCACCAGCGCTCGTGATGATCGCGTTATTGGCAGGTGAGCGCAGATAGATGACATTGAAAGCCCGAACCAGGCTGGCAACGCTTCGATTTTGCGCCGCATCTTCGGCAAAAACGCGCCAGTAATAGAAACCCCAATCCAGATTGCTTGCAGGCGTAAACGTAGTGGAATTCACACACGATTCTGTAAAGCCGCTGAAGCCGGGGTTCGTGGCAAGCTGGACACAATATTTTTTCACGCCTGCTACAGATGACCAGGACAGTGTTGGGCGACGATTCTGTGTAAAGGAGCGATTATCGGTGGGCGATGTCAGCAGCGGAGCCGCTGGGGCAATCGAATCCAGCGTAAAATTGCGCTTGCTGCTCCATGCACCCGCGATCTGGAATGCGTTCAGAGCGCGCACACGCCAGTAGTAGAGCTGGTTGCCTTGCAGTCCGTTAGCCGTATAAGCCGTCCCGACAATCCCAGCAACCGAAATTTCGGGGCTGCTAAAGTCTGAGTTGTTATCGACGGCAATTTCATACGCGCTTGCCCCGTTGACTGTCTGCCAGGTCAGATTGAGTGACGCCTGGTTGGTGGCATAGCCATTGCCTGGGCTGTTCAGTTGGGGTACACCCGGCGCAGGTGACGTAATGGTGAACTTCCAGTTAACTGGAGAGGTGACGAACCCGCTGCCTATATTGGTGTTGATGCGCCAGTAGTAAATGCCCTGACTCAGCGGTGCGCCATTGTAGGTTGTCTGGTCGGCAGGGAGATCAATTGGCGGCTCAGGTGAGCTAAAAGCCGGGTTGTCATCGATTTCAAGCCGATAACCTACAGCGCCCGCCACAGGATTCCAACTGAACTGTGGATTCAGGCTGGGCGAGTTGGTAACCAGTTTAGATTGATTGGCTGGCGTAAGCAAAATCCCAATCGTAAATTGTCGGGCAACACTCCACGCGCTTTGCTGATTATTCAGGTTGACCGCTCGCACACGCCAGTAGTAAAGCCCACTCAGCAAAGCTGGTGAAACGGTTACACTTGTCGGCACGACCCCACTTGATACAAATTCCGGGCTGCTGAAATCCAAATTGTTGTCAACTTCTACCCAATAGGTTGCTGCGCCAGCCGAAGCATTCCAGAGCAGCAGCGGCGTGGTGTCGTCCACAGAGGCGTTGTTCGCCGGGGAATTCAGCGAAACCATAGCTGGCGGTAAGGATGTTGCTTCGATGCGCAGCTTATAATTGCCAAACCAGCCCTGGCTGCTTCCGTAAAAACCGCCCACCTGAATGCGATAGGTTTGTCCCTGATTCAGATTGACTACAATGCGCGATGTTCGATCTTGCGAACTGATGTCGTCACTGCAAGCAATCTGCGTAAGTGCGTTCACACTTGATCCGACATACACCGCCAAAACCGTATCGAAACTGCTGCCAGGGGTCGAGATTTTGAATTCACCGGTAGCAGCCGGAGTAAACGTATACCAAACCGTATTCACAAGATAGTCGTAATAGACGCCATTAAACTCAAGATAGGCGCAAGATGGCAGATTGACTCCACTGCCCAGTTCGCCAACTTCCAACGTCGAGTCAACGGTGCTGCCACCATTATTATAGATCAGCGCCCCGGCTGCCAGTGCATTAGCGAAATTGTTGTTAGAGGGTGCCGCTTCAGATACCACCGATGTCTCTTGAGGTGGAGGCGGTGGAGCCAGCGCGACCTGTTTGTCCTCAATAATGTCTGATGTTTGAGTTGGGACAGCGGGCGTCAGCGTTGGGGGAACGAGGGTTGCTGTCGGCGTTGGCAGTTCATTTGTCGGAACCCAAACGGCGAAATCGTCAACGCTCAAAATGTTATTGGCGACTGTCACTTCGCTCGACATATCCGCGAATACAGCGCTGATCTCGATACCGCCCGGTGGCAAAACCGCCGGATCACGAACCGCAATTATTTCGATCCCATTGACAGCCACGCGGACAATATCATCGACTGCGGAAAGCCGGAGCGTCGCGGTTTGCCCTGGAACAGCGATTGCCGATTGGAAAAGCGCGTTTGCACGATATAAATTAACCTGTCCATCAGCACTAACCGAGGCCGTATAGCCACCTGTCACATTCTGGCGGACAGTTAAACGACCTTCGCCATTATTCAGCGTAAAGCGTCCCTCTACAGCCACATTGAACAACGCATCCAGTGACACAGAAGCGGTTTCCAGGCTGTTGATGACCTGAAGTGCGCCATTCACTACCGCCCAGCCATTCCCCAATGTCCAGGACGGCGAGATTCCGCTGTCAAAATTATCGCTAAACAGCAGCGCCAAAGGTGGTTCAGCGGGAAGTACATCAATGGTCGAAGTTGACTCCGGCGAAGGCGTGAAAGTTGATTCCAGGGTTTCTTCAAACACTGCCGTTTCAGTCGGAACAGCATCGGTTGCTATTGTTTCCGTTGCCGTCTCCATCGCCTCTGTAGGCTCTAACGTTTCGGTTGGGGTAGCCTCTAGCGTCGGTATATCGGTGAGCGTATCCGTAAATGTCACTGTTGGCGTTTCTGTGTTCGTCGCGACAGGCACTTCTGTTGGCGTTTCAGCAAGAGGTACTTCCTCCTGCGCAACGATCATCAGCGGGCCAAGTGCCAGACAGGCCAGCAGGACGATAAAAACAGCCCAACGTACCAGTAATTGTCCCTGCATTTTTTTCTTCCTCATCATGTTATCGCTTATGGCAGGTCAATCGTAAAGCTACCCGTCGAACTCCATGTTCCCCAGGTTTGATCGCTACGTAGTGCTCGCACACGCCAATACCACACGCCTTCGCCCAAAGGCGGCGCAATAGATGATGTGCCGGGAGAAATCGTCTGGTTATCATATTCGGGACTGCTAAAATTCGAATTATTGTCAACCTGGATATGGTATGCCCGCGCCCAGGGGATCGGATTCCAGGTCAAAGTCGGATTGGAAACCGTGTAGTAGTTCGGCAGCGCCATCCCCGGAACAAACGTGGCGGTGTAGGTCGTATCCACATCCGGCGTAACAATATTATGGTTGGCTGCGCCGTTGTCTGACCATTTCTGGAATACGTAGATGCCGTTGCTGTTGGTCTGTGGCCCAAACGCTTCCAGGCTGCGCGTTATACCCACCACCCAACGATACGTCAGCGGGGTTGTGTATGGCTGCCCATCAACATTTACCTGCAAGCCTGTTGGCTGGGTGCGAATCTGGATCGTGACAACGCGCGGGTAAATATCGCGATGAACGGTGTGTACCAAACCACCACTATCCTGCACGGTGAGCGTGATTCGATAAAAGTGATCGTCATCGCCATGATCGTTCTGAATATTAAACGAGCCGCTGGTGATCCCATTGACAGGCGACACAATCGTATGAATGTTCAGCGATCCACCTGCGGGTGTGTGATAAAGCTCAACTTTCCAGGTATAGGCGCTGGCAGGGAGTGCGCCTTGCTCCGGGTCTGTACCCGTGCCTGAGAATGAAATCACCTGACCGCCTGTAAACCGTGTACCGCTGGCGGGAGTCGTTATCGCCGCAGTTGGACGCTGAT
>Ga0268299_1004006_pt1 | contig 12337 bp, 11 predicted proteins | sample NOBtaG_FD_193484 | JGI IMG/M metagenome (GOLD analysis project Ga0268299, IMG submission 193484) | Activated sludge microbial communities from bioreactor in Nijmegen, Gelderland, Netherland - NOB reactor | ecosystem: Engineered > Bioreactor > Aerobic > Activated sludge | place: Netherlands...
GCGTCGGCGTTGTTTGCGACCGGGGCGCGCCTGCGCACCGCCGCCTACGGCGTCGGACTGCTGCGGCGAGCGAAGGCGGGGATCCCGGTGGTGAGCGTCGGCAACCTCAGCGTCGGCGGTACCGGCAAGACCCCCTTCACCCTGTGGCTGGCCGAAGGCCTGCGCGTCCGCGGCCGGCGGCCGGCGATCGTTTTGCGCGGCTACGGCGGCAGCCAGCCGGGACCGACGCTGGTGGGCAAGGGGGGCGAGGTGCGCGCCTCGGTTGCGGTCGCGGGCGACGAGGCCGTGATGCTCGCCAAGCGCTTCGAGGGCGTCGTGGTGGCGGCGCACGACCGCCTCGTCGGCGTCGCGCTGGCGGAGAGCGAGGGCTGCGACGTGGCCGTGCTGGACGACGGCTTCCAGCACCTGGCGCTGGCGCGCGACTGCGACGTCGTCCTGCTCTCGCCCGAACCCGGCTCGCCGCTGCCCGCCGGGCCGCGGCGCGAACCGAGCACGGCCCTGCGGCGCGCCCACGTGGTGGTCGCGGTCGACAAGGGCGAGAGCGAGGCGGCGCCGGTGCCGAGCTGGCTGGCGGCGCCGGTCTTCCGCGTGCGCTTCCGCACCGTGGCGCTGGTCGAGTCGGAACGGGGGCGGTGGCGGACCCACCCGCCCGGTCTGCTGGCCGGTCGTCGGGTCGCGACGGTCTGCGCCATCGGCAACCCGGAGGCGTTCCAGCGCGAGGTGCTGGCCTGGGAGGCCGAGATCCACGAGATCGTCGCTCTGGACGATCATCACGACTACACGGTAGAAGACTGGCGCATCATCGCCAACCGCACCCGCCTGCTGGACCTGGTGGTGACGACGGAGAAGGACCTGGTGAAGCTGGAACAGTTCCCATTCGAGCGCGGCAAGCTGCTGGCGCTCCGCATCGCGCCCGAGGTCGAGCGGGGCGAGGAGCTGCTCGACATCGTTTGTGAGCGCGTGGCGCGCTCGTCCAAAGAGGGGGAAGATGGCCGTAAGTCGTGAGTTGCTCGATATCCTCGCCTGCCCGAAGTGCAAGGGCGACGTCGTCATGAACGAGCAGGGGGACGGCCTGGTCTGCAATGCCTGCCAGCTCGTCTACCCCGTGCGGGACGACATCCCCGTGATGCTGATCGACGAGGCGACCAAGCTCGAGTGACGTCGCCGCCGCCTCCCGCGCGCGTGCTCGTCGTGCAGACGAGCTACCTCGGCGATCTGGTGCTCGCCACGCCGGTGTTCGCGGCGCTCAAGCGGCGGTGGCCCGCCGCGCATCTGACCGTGGCCGTGCGGCCGGAAGTCGCGCCGGTGCTGCGCGCCCACCCCTGCGTCGACGCCGTCGTCACGTTCGACAAGCGCGGGCGTCACTCGGGCCTTCGGGGCTTCGTGGCTCTGGTGCGCGAGCTTCGAGCGCAGCGCTACGACCTCGGCATCGCCCTGCACCGCGGCGCCCGCACCGCGCTGCTGCTGTTCTTCGCCGAGATCCCCCTGCGGGTCGGCTTCCGCCAGGGCGAGATCAGTCTGCTGTACCACCGCCGCGCCTGGCGCGACCCCGCCGGCCACGATATCGACCGGCAGCTCTCCATCATCGCGCCGCTCGGCATCGAGCCGACCGAGTCGGCGGTACCCTGCCTCGGCGTCGGCGAGGAGGCCCGCGACGCCGTTCAGGCGCTCCTGGCAGGGGACGGTCTGGTGGCGGGCGAGGACTACGTCGTGCTCGCCCCGGGGTCGGCCTGGATCTCGAAGCAGTGGATGCCGGAGCGCTATGCCGAAGTCGCGCGCGCGCTGCTCGCCGCCGGCGAACGGCTGGTGTACGTCGGCGCGCCGAGCGAGGCGGAGACGGTGCGCGCGGTGCGACGCCTGGCCGGCGGCGGCGTCGACCTCGCCGGCCGCACCGACACCGCCGGCCTGGCCGCGGCGATCGCCGGCGCGAGCGCCGTCGTCTGCAACGACAGCGCCCCGATGCACATCGCGCAGGCCTTCGGCGTGCCGCTGGTGGTGGTCGTCGGCCCGACCAGCGCGGCGCAGGGCTTCATGCCGCGCTGCGAGCCGAGCGAGGTGCTGACCGACGCCGCTCTGACCTGCCGGCCGCTCTGCCGCTTCGGCGGCGACCCTTGTGCGCTCGGGACGCGCGCCTGCCTCGACGCTGTCGGCGCCGAGGAGGTCCTCGCCGCGCTGGCGCGTGTGCGAGCGCGGCGCGTGGCCGCCTCCCCGGCCGCAGGAGACGTTCGCGATGCCGCTCGCGGTCCCATCGACTAGCGCCGCGCCGGCCGGCTTCGAGTGGCGCCGGCTCGGGCGGGATCGCCTGCTGGTGCGGCGCGACGTCGGCGACGAGCTCTCGCGCCTCCTGCCGCTCTTCCTCGATCTGCGCCAGGTGCCCGGCGCAGTGGTGCTGCCCGGCGGCCGCGGCCTGACGCTGGCGGCGCCGGTGCGCGACGACATCCGCGCCGTGCTGCGCCGCAACCTGCGCGGCGGCCTGCCGGCGCGCTTCGTGCGCGATCTCTACCTGGCGAGTGGGGCGCGTCCGTTCGCCGAGCTGAAGGCGACCGAGCGCCTGCGCGCGGCTGGCGTCCCGGTGCCGGAATGCCTCGGCGCGATCGTGCGGAGGGTCGCGCTGGTCGCCTATCGCGGCGCCGTCGCCACGCGCGCGGTCGAGCCGAGCGTCAATCTCTGGGTCGCCCTGCAGCGCACCGCCGACGCCGGCGAGCGCCGGCGCCTCTGCCGCCAGGCGCTGGCGGTGGTGGACGCGCTGCTGGCGGCCGGCGCCGTCCACCCCGACCTCAACCTGCAGAACTTCCTGGTGCAGGGCGAGGGCCAGTCGGCGCGCCTCTGGCTGATCGACTGCGACGGCGTGCGCTTCACCGCCACCGGTGCGGGTGAGCGCGCCAGCGCGTTCGAGCGCGTCCGTCGCTCCTGCCGCAAGCTCGACCCCGCCGGCGAGGTGGTCGAGCCGGAGTGGTTCGATGGCTGACGAGGCCCGCACCTCGCCCGGGGCGGCGGGCGGCGCGCCGCCGGCGCGCGTGCTGATCGTCCTGCACGGCGCCATCGGCGACGTCACCCGCGCCCTGCCGCTGCTCTGCCGCCTGAAGCGCGCCTGGACCACGACCGCGTTCTCCTGGGCCGTCGAACCGGCCGCCGAGCCGCTGGTGCGCGGCCACCGCGACCTCGAGCGCGTCGTGGTGTTCGAACGGCGCGCCGGCCTGCGCGCCTTCCTGCCGTTCCTGCGGCAGGTGCGCGGGCTCCGCCCGGAGCTGACCCTCGACCTGCAGCGGCACTTCAAGAGCGGCATCGTCAGCCTGGCCTCCGGCGCCCCCCGCCGCATCGGCTTCCACCGCCGCAACTCGCGCGAGGGCAATCACCTCTTCCAGACCGAGGTGCTCGCGCCGATGGAGCACTTCAGCTCCAAGCTGCAGCAGTTCCAGGCCTTCGCCGACCACCTCGGCGTGGCGCCCGCGCCGATCGAGTTCGGTCTGCAGCTCGGGCCGGAGGAGGAGGCGGAGGTCGACCGCCTGCTCGCCGGCGTGCCGGTGCCGTTCGCCGCTCTGCCGGTCGGCTCGACCTCGGAGAGCCGCCTCTGGTTCCCCGAGCGCACCGCGCGCGTGGCCGAGGCGCTGGTCGAGCGCGGCCTCGCCTGCGTGCTGGTCGGCGCACCCGGCGAGGAGCGCTGGGCCGAGCCGATCGCGCGCGCCAGCCGTGTCCCGCTGGGCGACCTCACCGGCCGCACCAGCCTGCGGCAGTTGCTCGGCGTGCTGGCGCGCGCCCGCCTCGCCATCGGGCCCGACAGCGGCCCGATGCACATCGCCGCCGCCGTCGGCACGCCGGTGATCTCGCTCTGGGGCGCCACCAGCGCGGCGCGCTCGGCGCCCTGGGGCTCGGAGCACCTGGCGATCGAAGGCCAGGCGCCCTGCATGCCGTGCTACCGCAAGACCTGCGACATCGGCCGCGTCTGCATGCAGCACATCACCGAGGAGATGGTGATGGAGCGGGTCGGGTTCGTTCTCGGAGAAGCGTCGTAGGCACGACCTCGGAACCGCGACCGTCAGGGAGCGGTTGGCTGCGTTCCAGCGCGAGGCCAACCGCTCCCTGACGGTCGCGGCTCCGAAGTCGCGATCGGCTCAGCTCTTCGCGACGTTCACCGTCTGGATCTCGGTGAAGCCGAGCAGGCCCCAGGTGCCGTTCTCGACGCCGATGCCCGACCACTTGGCGCCGCCGAACGGGGTCTGCGGCAGGATGGCGAGGTGCTGGTTCACCCAGGCCGTGCCGCAGTCGAGCTGCTTGGCGATCTCGGTGGCGCGCGCGGTGTCGTTCGACCACACCGAGCCGCTCAGGCCGAAGTGGGTGGCGTTGGCCTTCTCGATCGCCTCGTCGACGTCCTTGTAGCGCACGATCGGTAGCGCCGGGCCGAACTGCTCCTCGTCGACCAGACGGGCGCCGTCGGCGATGTCGGCGACGATCGTCGGCTTGAAGAAGTAGCCGTCACCGCCGACCGGCTCGCCGCCGGCGACGACGCGCGCGCCGGCCTTCTTGGCGTCGGCCACCAACTCTTTCACGCGCTCGAACTGCGGCTTGTTGTTGAGTGGGCCGATCTGGGTGCCGTCCTCCATGCCGTTGCCGACCTTGACCTCGCGCGCCAGCGCGGCGAGCTCGTCGACCACCGGCTGGTAGAGCTTCTCGGGCACGTAGACGCGCTTGATCGCGCTGCAGATCTGGCCGCAGTTCTCGAACGCGCCCCAGAAGACCTTCTGCGCCACCGCCTTCGGGTCGACGTCGGGCAGGATGATCGCCGGATCGTTACCGCCCAGCTCGAGCGTCAGGCGCTTCAAGTCGGGCGCGGCGGCGGCGGCGACCTTCTTGCCGGTCGCGACCGAGCCGGTGAACGAGATCTTGCGCGGCACCGGGTGGCTGGTCATCCAGGCGCCGAGGGCATCGCCGCCGGAGACGACGTTGAGCACCCCCGGCGGCAGCACGTCGCGCAGGATCTGGCCGAGCTTGAGGGTGCTGAGCGGGGTGAAGGGCGAGGGCTTGAGCACCATGGTGTTGCCGGCGAGCAGCGCCGGCGCGATCTTCCAGCTCGCCAGGATGAGCGGGAAGTTCCAGGGCGTGATCGCCGCGACCACCCCCAGCGGCCGGCGGCGCACCTCGATGCGGCTGGTGGCGTCGTCCTGCAGCACCTCGACCGGGATCTCGAGCGTCGAGGTGAACTGGAACCAGAAGGCCGCGCCCATGATCTCTTCCATCGCCTTGGCCAGCGGCTTGCCCTGCTCCTGGGTGAGGATGGGCGCCAGCTCGCCGACCTGGTTGGTGATCGCGGCGGCGCAGTCCTGCAGCGCCTGGCGGCGGCGGGCGTCGTCCTTGCGCCAGGTGGTGAACGCCTCGGCGGCCGACTGCATCGCCGCGTCGAGCTGCTCCCTGGTGCACTCGGGCGCCTGCGCGAAGACGCCGCCGGTGGCGGGGTTGATGACGCCGAAACTCGCGCCGGTGTCGGTCGACTTGCCGGCGATCGTCATGCTGAAGTCGCTCATCGGAGCCTCCTGTGTGGGGGAATGGCTGAGGCTTAGAAGAGCGAGTTAGGCGAGTCAATTGTCCGGGCGCGGGACGAGAGGAGCCACGGAAGCACGGAGGATGCGCGCCGGGCGCGGTACCGCGACGGCGACGCTCTGGTGAGGCCGGCTTCGCGTCGCGCGGCGGACGTGGTAGCGGGGGCGGCCATGGCGAAGAAGACGAGGGTGCTGCTCGACGGCCTGGTGTTTCCCGAGGGGCCGCGCTGGCGCGACGGCCGACTGTGGTTCTCCGACATGCACGCCCATCGGGTGATGACCGTCGACCTCGACGGCCAGGCCGAGACGGTGGTCGAAGTGCCCGGGCAGCCGTCGGGCCTCGGCTGGCTGCCCGATGGGCGCCTGCTGGTGGTGTCGATGACGGATCGCCGCCTGCTCCGACTCGATCCCGGCGGTCTGACGGAGGTCGCCAACCTGTGGGAGCTGTCGTCGTTCCACTGCAACGACATGGTGGTCGACCGGGCCGGGCGGGCCTGGGTCGGCAACTTCGGCTTCGACCTGATCGCGCAGGCGGCCTTTCACCCGGCGGAGATCGTCCTCGTCACCCCCGACGGCAGGGCGCGGGTGGTGGCGCGCGACATGGCCTTCCCCAACGGCACGGTGATCGCACCCGACGGCCGGACGCTGATCGTCGGCGAGTCGGCGGCGATGCGGCTGACCGCCTTCGACATCGAGGTCGACGGCTCGTTGGCGAACCGCAGGGTCTGGGCCGAGATCGCGCCGGTGGTGCCCGACGGCATCTGCCTCGACGCCGAGGGCTGCATCTGGGTCGCCTCGCCGACGACCTCCGAGGTGGTGCGGGTGCGCGCCGGCGGCGCGATCGCCGACCGCATCCCGGTCGAGACGCACGCCTACGCCTGCATGCTGGGCGGCGCCGATCGCCGCACCCTCTTCGTGCTCACCGCCGCCAGCCACGACCCCGAGGTGGCGCGCGCCGAGCGCGGCGGCCGCATCGAGATCGTCCAGGTCGAGGTCGCCGGCGCCGGCCTGCCATGAACCGCTTCGCCGCCTTCGACCGCATCGCCGCGACGTTCCCCACGCCAGCGGAGCCGCGACCGTCAGGGAGCGGTTGGCTGCGCGCTGGAACGCAGCCAACCGCTCCCTGACGGTCGCGGCTCCGAGTGCGTGCCGTGCACATCGCCCACATCTGTCCCTGGAAAGTGCCGGTGCCGCTCTACGGCGGCAGCGAGCGCGTCGTCCACTGGCAGGCCAAGGCGCAGGCCGCCCTCGGCCACCGCGTCACGCTGCTGGCGGCGCCCGGCTCGACCTGCGCCGGCGCGCGCGTGATCGAAGTGCCGCCGGGCGCGGATCCGGGCGCGCTGCTGCCGCCCGACGTCGAGGTCGCCAACCTGCACGGCCTGGGGTCGCTCTCCGCGCCCATCCCGTACGCCATCACCACCCAGGGCAACTCGCCCGCCGAGCTCGAGCCGCTGCCCAACAAGATCTACGTCAGCCGCAACCACGCCGAGCGCGGCGGCGGTCGCGCCTTCGTCTACAACGGCGTCGACCCCGAGGAGTTCGTCTACCGCGAGCGCAAGGACGACTACCTCCTCTTCCTCTCCAAGGTCAGTCGCAAGGTGAAGGGCATCGACACCGCCCTGCGCCTGGCGCGGCGGCTGGGTTTCCGGCTGGTGGTCGCCGGCGGCACGCGCTGGAGCCTGCGCAAGACCGGCGGCTGGTGGGACAGCGTGCGCGCCGACATCCACTTCGTCGGCGAGGTCGGCGGCCGGCAGAAGGCCGATCTGATCGCCGGCGCGCGCGCGCTGCTGTTCCCGATCCGCTGGGACGAGCCCTTCGGCATCGTCGTGGCCGAGGCCATGATCAGCGGCACGCCCGTGATCACCACCCCGCGCGGCTCGATGCCGGAGCTGGTGAGCGAGGAGGTCGGCTTCCTCTGCGCCGACGAGGGGCAGATGGCGGAGGCCGTCCGCCGCCTCCCCGACATCTCCCCCGCCGCCTGCCGCCGGCGCGCCCTCGAGCACTTCACCGCCGAGGTCTGCGCCCACAAGTACGTCGACTATTACCGCCGCCTCCTCGCCGGCGAGCCGCTGTGATCGGTCGCCGCCGCTCTCGATGGTCCGCCGCTCTGGATGGCTTGCGGAACGATCGCGAGCGGCGCTTCACGCGGCACTCCAGATCACTCCTCGTAGATGGCGAGCATGGTCTCGGCGACGCGGCGCCAGGTGAAGCTGCTGGCGCGCTCGCGGCCGCGGCGGGCGAGCAGGGCGCGCTGGTCGGGGTCGCGGCAGAGGTCGGCGAGGGCGTCGGCGAGCGCGGCTTCGTCCTGCGGGTCGGCGAGCCGGGCGGCGTCGCCGCAGACCTCGGGCATGCAGGTGGTCGACGAGGTCAGCACGGCTGCGCCGCACGCCATCGCCTCGAGCGCGGGCAGGCCGAAGCCTTCGAGCAGCGTCGGCAGGAAGAAGAGCAGACAGCCGCTCATCAGCGCCGGGTAGTCGGCGTCGGGCACGAAGCCGAGGAAGCGCACGCGCGCGCCCAGGCCGAGGCGCTCGACCTGGGTGCGCGTCTCGGCTGCGAGTGGGCCGCCGCCGCCGCTCAGCGCCAACAGTACGCCGGCGGGCAGGCGGGGCAGGGCGCGCGCGAAGGCGGCGACCGCGGCGGGCGCGTTCTTGCGGCGGGCGAAGCCGCCGGCGAAGAGGACGTAGGGCGCGTCGAGGCCGTAGGCGGCGCGCACGCGCGCGACCTCGTCCGCCGGCCGCGGCGCGTAGCTCTCCTCCGCCGCCAGCGGCACCACCCGGATGCGCGTCGGCTCGACCCCCAGGCAGCGCACGATCTCGCCCTTCGAGTACTCCGACAGGGTGACGATGACGCCGGCGCGCGCGGCGACGTCGCGGTAGCGGGCGGCGGCGCGCGCGCGCGTGCGCGCCGAGCCCAGGTCGGGGCGGGAGAGGTAGAAGACGTCGTGCAGCGTGCCGACCACCGCCGCCCGCCCCGTCCAGCGCGGCAGCCACTGGTAGGTCGAGTGGTAGACGTCGAGGCCGCGGAAGCTCGCCAGCGTGAGCGGGAAGGCGAGCAGGTGGGAGCGGAAGCGGGGGTCGTCCGGATGCCAGAAGCGGTTCGGCTGCCGCAGCGCGCGCGGGCGGTAGAAGAGCTCGAAGCGGTGCGGCGTCTCGAGCGCGGCCAGGCCGCGGACGAGGTTCACGGCGAAGCGCGAGATGCCGACGATGCGCTGCTGCGCCGCGAACGTGGCGTCGATGCCGATCCTCATCGCCGGCTCACCAGCCGTGTGCTTGACTCCCCACCGCGACCTTCTTACTACGGCCGCCGTGCAGCGCCACCCAGCCCCGCGGGCGATGCCGACCGATCCGAGCGATCGATCCGCTGGACCCGTCCCATGCGCCTCTGCCTGATCAACAGCGCCAGCGGCTGGGGCGGAGCCGAGCGCATGTTCCTCGAGCTCGCCGCCGGCTTTCTCGCCGACGGCGCCGAGGTCGACTTCGTCACCCGCCCCGACACGCCGATGGCGCGCCGCCTGCCTGCCGGCGCGCGCCCGCACGCGCTGCGCTTCCGCGGCGACCTCGACCTGGCCACCGCCGCGCGTCTGCACCGGCTCTTCCGCGTCCGCCGCCCGGCTGCCGTCCTCTGCAACTTCGGGCGCGAGTGCTGGCTCGCCGGCTGGGCGGCGCTGCCGCTCGGCGTGCCGGTGGTGCACGTGCGCGGCGTCGCCGACGCCCGCCTCGGCGCCCGCAGCCGCTTTCTTTACGGCCGGCTGGTGGCGCGCGTGGCCTGCGTCTCGAACGCCGTGCGCGACGAGCTCCTCGCCCTCGGTCTGCCGCCCGAGCGCTTCCGCGTCATCGCCAACGGCCTCGACGTGCCGCTGCCCCCGGCGGATGCCGTGCTTGCGGCTCGCGAACGCAGCGGCGCGGCCGCCGGCGACTTCCTGGTGGTCTACTCGGGGCGCCTCAACCGCGACAAGGGCGTCGACCTGCTGCCCGACGTCCTCGCATCGCTGCGCGCCCAGGGCGCGCCGGCGCGCCTGCTGGTCGTGGGCGAGGGCGAGCTGCGCGCCGCGGTCGAGGCGCGCGCCGTCGCGCTCGGCCTGGCGCAGCACGTCGTCTTCACCGGCTTCGCCGAGGAGCCGCTGCCGTGGGTGGCGGCAGCGGACGCGGCGCTGGTGCCGTCGCGCTGGACCGAGGCCTTCGGTCTGGTCGCGCTCGAGGCGCTGGCGCTGGGCACGCCGCTGGTCGCCAGCCGCGTCGGCGGCCTCGCCGAGATCGTCGCCGACGGCGACTCCGGCCTGCTGGTCGAGCGCGACGACGTCGCTGCGATGGCGGCGGCGCTGGTGCGCCTCTGGCGCGAGCCCGAGCTGCGCGAGCGCCTGCGGCGGCGCGGACGCGAGCGCGCCGCCGGCTTCTCGCGCGCGGCGATGATCGCCGCCTACACCGCGCTGGTGCGCGAGCTGGGAGGGGCCTGAGGCATGCCCCGGATCGCCGTCGCCGTCTGTAGCCGCGACCGGGTCGAGCTCCTCGAGCAGGCGCTCGCCTCGATCGACGTCGCCGCGCGCCGCGTCGCCGGCGAGGTCGAGGTCGCGGCGATCGACAACGGCTCGAGCGACGCCACTCCGGCGATGCTGGCGCGCTGGCGCGACGCCGGCCCCGGCCGCGAGACGATGCGCGTCACCGGCACCGGCAAGTCCGGCGCCCTCAACCAGTACCTGCGCCAGTGCCGCGCCGAGATCATCGCCTTCACCGACGACGACGTCGTCGTCGACCCCGACTGGCTGGCCGCGCTCGAGCGCTTCTTCACGGCGCACCCCGAGGTCGCCGCCGCCGCCGGCCCGATCCGACTGCCGCCCGACGTCGTCGACCCCGACCTCCTCAGGCGCGTCCGCCTCTATCCCACGCTGCCCTACTGGGAAGTGCCGCCCGACACCGTGCTCACCCAGCTCCTCGGCGCCAACATGGCGGTGCGGCGCAGCGCCTTCGAGCGCGTCGGCCCGTTCGATCCCCGTCTCGGGCCCGGCGCCACCGGCCTGGGCGAGGAGACCGACCTGGCTCGCCGCCTGCTCGCCGCCGGGTTGCGCATCGGCTACGCCCCGGGGGCCGTCGTCTACCACGTGATCGTCGAGCACCGCCTGACGCTCGCGGCCTTCTGCGCCCAGCAGGAGAAGGTCGCGCTCAGCCGCTTCCTCATGCGCGGCGGGCGCGAGTCGCGCCTCGCGCTGCGCCTGCGCCTGGCGGAAGCCTGGATCGCCGCGCTCGCCGCCGCCGCCGCCGGCAACGAAGCGCGCCGGGTTCGCGCCCGCGGCCGCGTCGCCTTCTACTCCGCGCTGCTGCGACTCACGGCCGCCGGGCGGCCGCCGGCGGCGGAGTGAAGGGCGAGGCGGTGGCGCGTGGCAACCAGGCCGGGTTGCGCCGCACCTCCGGACCCAGGGCCGGGCTCGCTGTCGCGCATCCATGCGTCACCTGCACGCGACGATCGGATTGCACCCGAAAGAGTGTTCGCCTATGCCCAACCGCGCCGGTAGGTACCCACCGCAAGGACGCTGCAGACATCCATCCGGGGGAGTTGCTTGCACACGGGATTCTGGAGTTCGGGTTTTCGGCGTCGAGCCGGCAGCGAGGTTGACGGCCTGAGGGCGGCGACTCGGTCGGCGGCTTGGCATCGGCTCATCAGGGTAGCGTCGGCCGTGGTCGTGCTTGCTGCGATCGCAGCGGACCGGTGCGCGCATTCGCAGGAGGATTGGATCGTCGACTTGGAGCCAGCCGTCGTCGAGAGCGACGCGCTCTCGATCGAAGGTGTCCCCGAGCCTTTTCCCGCTGCGGATCTAGGGCCGGAGCCTCTCTTCTACGCCTCACCGCGCGAATACACGTCGCCGCGGGAATCCGATGAGGATGGCGTTGGGCGGCAGGTGGCTGTCGACAGCGCGAGCGAAGCGATGGCCGCGGAGATCCTTCCGGGCCCCGACGCCGTGGCGGGATTCGAGATGGCGCCGCTACGGGATCGGCCGGAGGCACCGCCTGCGATGGACTCGGGCGATGCGGACCCCGACTACGTCGCGCCGCCCGCACAGACTGACCTGGCGGAGTGAAGGCGATGAGGAACAGGGGAGTCATGCCCGCTCGGCGTTTCGCGTATTTCGCCTTCGTGGGCCTAGCGCTGCTCGCGTCGCGCCCGGTTCAGGCGTCCACGGAGACTTCTCTCGGCGAAGGCGGGTCGGGTGGCGCGACGCTGTTCAGCGGGTTGTCGCAATCGCCCGAGGCGAACCTCTTCACCGGTGCGTTGGCGACGTCGGTCGACATCGAAGTTCCTCAGGGTCGGAAGAACCTCACCCCACGACTCCGACTGCAATACTCGAGCAGTGCCGGCGCCGGACCCTTCGGCTTGGGCTGGGAACTCGCCCTGGGGAGCATTCAGCGCAGCACGAGATGGGGTGTGCCACGCTGCGACGGTCCCGGCAGCGACGCGTTCGTTCTCTCCATGCCGGACGGTGTCGTGGAGTTGCTGAACGATCCGCCGGGCTCCGCCGACTATCGCCCACGCTTCGAGGACCGCTACGTTCGGGCCCGGTTCGACGCTTCCAGCAACACCTGGGAGGTTTACGACGCGACGGGCATGAAGTACGAGTTTGGCACCGGAGGCGTGAACGTGGGCAATCTGGTGGTGCCACCCGGAAGCCAGACGGGACACTGCATCTACACGAGCTCCTGGCCTCTCCGAGGCATGGTCGACCCAAACGACAACCGGATGACGATCGGCTACGAGATCGAGGAGCGCGTCATCTATCCCACCACGATCGAGTACGGCGGCCGAGGCCCGGAGGA
>Ga0268299_1004007_pt1 | contig 12334 bp, 9 predicted proteins | sample NOBtaG_FD_193484 | JGI IMG/M metagenome (GOLD analysis project Ga0268299, IMG submission 193484) | Activated sludge microbial communities from bioreactor in Nijmegen, Gelderland, Netherland - NOB reactor | ecosystem: Engineered > Bioreactor > Aerobic > Activated sludge | place: Netherlands...
CAGGTCGGAGACGAAGAGGGCGGTCATCTCGCGATGGGGGTCTTCAGCACGGTGACCTTGCGGATGATGACCGGTTCCAGCGGCACGTCCTGCATGCCGGCTTTGTTGCCGGTCACGCGGTGACCGATCTCGTCGATCACCTCGAGGCCCTGGATGACTTCGCCGAAGACGGCGTACCCCCAGCGCGTTGGCTTCGGGTCCAGCGCCAGGTTGTCGGCGAGATTGACGTAGAACTGCGCATCGGCCGAGTGGGGCTCGGCCGTGCGTGCCATCGCGACCGAGCCGCGCCGGTTGGTCAGGCCGTTCCCTGCTTCGTTCACGACAGGCTGCCGCGGCGGCTTTGCCACCATGTCCGGCGTGTACCCGCCGCCCTGGATCACGAACCCGCTCACGACCCGGTGGAAGATGGTGCCGTCATAGAAGCCGGCATTCACATAGGCGAGAAAATTCGCCACGGTCAGGGGCGACCGGGGCTCGTCCAGCTGGATCACGAAGTCCCCGGCCGAGGTCTCCACCTTGACCTGCGTGGCGTCGGCCGGGTTCGGCAGCCACAGTACGGTCCACGCCGCGAGGCTCAGCGTGAGGGCGATCTTTCGGGTCCTGGGCATGGTCGTTTTCCTGTCCGGAGCGGGAGTCATGCGCCCGTCTCCAGCGCGCGTGCCTGCAGCAGGGCAGGGCCGGAGATGGCCGCGGTCAAGGTATTTTCGAGCAGCATGGCTATCGTCATAGGGCCCACGCCCCCGGGGACCGGGGTGATCCAGGCGGCCCGTTCGCGAGCCTCGTCGAATACCACGTCGCCCGCCAGTGTACCGTCGGCCAGCCGGGTGATGCCGATGTCGAGCACGACGGCTCCGTGCTTGATCCAGGCGCCGGGAATCAGCCCGGCCTTGCCCACGGCGACCGCGAGGATATCGGCCTCGCCGACGTGCCGGTGGAGGTCCGTCGTGAAGCGGTGACAGACGGTGATGGTCGCCCCTGCGAGGAGCAACTCGAGCGCCAGGGGCCTGCCCACGTGATTCGAGGCGCCGACCACCACGGCGTGCTGGCCTTTCACCGGGACGCCGATATGGCGCAGCAGGGTCATCACGCCGTAGGGAGTGGCGGGCCGCAGGACCGGGATCCGCTGGCTGAGCCGGCCCACCGTATAAGGGTGGAAGCCGTCCACGTCCTTGACCGGAGCGATACGTTCGATGACGGCAATCTCGCTGACGTGCGCGGGCAGGGGCAGCTGGACGAGGATGCCGTCGATCTCCGGGTCCCCATTCAGTTGATCGATGAGGTCCAGGATCTCCGCCTGCCCGGTGGAGGCCGGCAGGTCGTGGTCCCGGGACATGATGCCCACCTCGTTGCAGGCCATGCGCTTGTTGCGGACATAGATTTTCGAGGCTGGATCCTCGCCGACGAGGACCACGGCCAGACCGGGGGGGCGGTGGCCCGCCCGCCGCCGCTCGGCGATGCGCTGGCGCAGCGTTCCGCGGAGCTCGCTGGCAATGGCTTTGCCGTCAATCAGGCGGGCAGTCATGGCGGCCGGTACCTTAGCACGGCGTGCAAAATTGACGCTGTGCCCGCCGGTCCTTATCATCGCGGCCCCGATCAGTGGCCCGTGGCGCCGGGCGGACCGCTATAATGCCGGCGCCGGGACCAGTTCGGGGCATGGCGCAGTCTGGTAGCGCATCTGCTTTGGGAGCAGAGGGTCGGCGGTTCGAATCCGTCTGCCCCGACCACCCGGCCCCTCTTGGGAAGCAGAGCGCCTGTAGCTCAACCGGACAGAGCACCGGCCTTCTAAGCCGGGGGCTGCAGGTTCGAGTCCTGCCAGGCGCGCCATGACGAAGACGGTCCATGGTGGGCGTAGCTCAGTTGGTAGAGCACCGGATTGTGATTCCGGTGGTCGTGGGTTCGAGCCCCATCGTCCACCCCAACTTCGTGCCGTGCCGGGTATGAGCGCCTTCAGGCGCGACGAGATCGCGACGGGTCGTTAGCTCAATTGGTAGAGCAGTGGACTCTTAATCCATTGGTTGTAGGTTCAAGTCCTACACGGCCCACCAACCCGACAAGCGGGTTTCTGAATGTCGTCCAAGATCTTGTAATATATACCTTAATAGTTCGCTGGGCGGCGACCGAAGGGAGTCGCCGTGCACCTGGCCGGCGCCCGGTGGCAGGGTGTGCCGGGTCCCGGTGGGCGGAGGGTCGTACGGCTATAATGCCGTGCGCAATGCCGCTGCAAGGCCCCCACGCGCGAAAGTGGCGGAACTGGTAGACGCGCAGGATTTAGGTTCCTGTGGGGCAACCCGTGAGAGTTCGAGTCTCTCCTTTCGCACCACGGACCCGGCCGGGGAGCCGCGCGGCACAATCGTTAATCGGGCACAGGTAGTAATTGGGAATGCAGACTGTTCAGGACGTCGGGACCCCGGTGGAGGAGTTGCAGGTTGCGCTGGAGTCCGGCGCGGGGCTCGAGCGGCGCTTGCAGGTCCGCGTGCCGGCGAAGCGGATCGAGCGTGAAGTGGAGGCGCGCCTGCGTTCAGTGGGCCGGTCCGCCAACCTCAAGGGCTATCGGCCGGGCAAGGTTCCCGAGAAAGTCATCCGCCAGCGCTTTGGCGAGCAGGTCCGTCGCGAAGTCCTGCAGGACATCATCCAGTCCACCTACGGCGAGGCATTGAGCCGCCAGCAATTGCGGCCCGCGGGCGAGCCCCGGATCGATGCCGCGCCGGATGCGGTCGCGGGCGTCGGCGATTTCGCCTACACGGCCAGCTTCGAGGTATTCCCCGAGTTCACCGTCCAGGGACTCGACGGCGTCACGGTCTCGCGACCCGAGCCGGCGTTCGATGACGCGGATCTGGAATTCATCGCCGACAACCTGCGGCGGCAACGCAGTCACTGGCATGCCACCGACCGTGACGCCCGGCTGGGCGACAGGGTGGTCGTGGATTTCCAGGGGCGCCTGAACGGTGCGCCGATGCCGGGGGGGGCGGGCGACAAGGTCACCGTCGAGCTGGGTGCCGGGCGCATGGTCGAGGATTTCGAGCGGCAGCTGGTAGGCGTCAGGGCCGGCGACTCGCGGGAAATCCAGGTCCGGTTCCCCGGCGATTACCCGAACCGGGAGCTGGCAGGCAGGACGGCCGACTTCAACGTCCAGGTCAATGAGGTGTCGGAGCAGCACCTGCCGGAAATCGACGAGGAATTCATCCGGGCATTTGGCGTGGCGAGCGGCGCGAAAGAGGATTTCCTCAAGGATCTGCGGGAGATCATGGGCGACGAGTTTGCCGGTCGGGCACGTGCCGACGTCAAGCGTCAGCTGCTGGAGCAGCTGTTGAAGTCCAACCCCATCGACATACCGGTGATTCTGGTCGAGCAGGAGGCCACGTCCCTCCAGGCGGAAGCCATGCGCAACCTTGGCGTCACCGACCCGGTGGAGGCTCCGGCTCTGGAGTCCTTCCGCCAGACGGCGGAGCGACGGGTGCGCCTCGGCCTGCTCATCGGGGCGCTGATCCGCGAGCAGCAGATGGTGGTCGACCGGGAGAAGGTCCGCGAGCGCATCGAGCAGCTGTCCGGCGGCTACGACAAGCCGGATGAGATTCGCAAGCTCTACTACCAGACCGCGCAGCTGCTCACCCAGGTGGAGAACTCCGTGCTGGAGGAGCAGGTGATCGACTGGCTGGCCGGTCGCGCCGCAGTTACGCCGAAGCCGACAACCTTTCGCGCGCTGGTCGCTGGCTAGGGCGCGGTCGCCGCAATTCAACCGCAACAGGGACGGTAATCATGGACATGGAAACCAGGGCCCTCGGTCTCGTACCGATGGTCATCGAGCAGACGGCGCGCGGTGAGCGGGCGTACGACATCTACTCGCGCCTGCTGAAGGAGCGGGTCATCTTCGTGGTCGGCCCCGTCGAGGACCACATGGCCAACCTGGTGGTGGCCCAGTTGCTGTTCCTCGAGTCGGAGAATCCGGACAAGGACATCTATTTCTACATCAATTCGCCGGGCGGATCGGTGTCGGCCGGGCTCGCGATCTACGACACGATGCAGTTCGTCAAGCCGAGCGTGAGTACCATCTGCGTGGGGCAGGCGGCCAGCATGGGCGCCGTGCTGCTTGCAGGCGGCGCAAAGGGCAAGCGTTTCTGCCTGCCGCATTCCCGCATGATGATCCATCAGCCCCTTGGCGGTTTCCAGGGGCAGGCGTCGGACATCGACATACACGCAAAGGAAATCCTGCAGACCCGGGAACGCCTCAACCGGATTCTCGCGAAGCACACGGGACAGTCCCTCGAGCAGGTCGAGCAGGATACCGACCGGGACCGCTTCATGAGCGGGGTCGACGCGGTGGCCTATGGCCTGATCGACAGTGTGCTGGAGCGCCGCGGAGATGCCAGGAAAGCCGGCTGAACCGGTCGGTGATGTGAACTGCTCGCGGTATACAACGAGGGGTTTTGCACGCCCCGCTGAACGCGTGCTATATGTTAGATGAAGCTCCCGTGACGGGCTTCACGGCAGGAGAAACCGGCGGCCATGGTTGACGAAACCCGCGGACGAGGCGACGACGGCAAGCTGCTCTACTGCTCCTTCTGCGGTAAGAGCCAGCACGAGGTGCGCAAGCTGATTGCGGGTCCGTCCGTGTTCATCTGTGACGAATGCGTCGAACTCTGCAACGACATCATTCGTGAGGAGCTCGAAGACCGGCAGGACCACACCACTGCCAAGCTGCCCAAGCCCCAGGAGATCAAGGCGGTCCTGGACGAGTACGTCATCGGTCAGGAGCGGGCCAAGAAAATCCTCTCGGTTGCCGTCTACAACCATTACAAGCGGCTGGAGAACCGGTCCGCCGACGGTGGCAAGAACGACATCGAGCTGTCCAAGAGCAACATCCTGCTGATCGGGCCCACCGGTTGCGGCAAGACACTGCTGGCCGAGACTCTCGCCAGGCTGCTCAACGTGCCGTTCACGATCGCTGACGCGACCACGTTGACCGAGGCCGGGTACGTGGGCGAGGACGTCGAGAACATCATCCAGAAGCTCCTGCAGAAGTGCGATTACGATGTGGAGAAGGCCCAGACGGGCATCGTCTACATCGATGAAATCGACAAGATCTCGCGGAAGTCAGACAACCCGTCCATCACGCGCGATGTGTCCGGCGAGGGCGTCCAGCAGGCGCTGCTGAAGCTCATCGAGGGCACGATCGCCTCGGTCCCTCCGCAGGGCGGCCGGAAGCATCCCCAGCAGGAGTTCCTGCAGGTGGATACGCGCCACATCCTCTTCATCGTGGGTGGCGCGTTTGCCGGCCTGGAGAAGATCATCCAGAAGCGCTCCCAGAAGAGCGGCATCGGCTTCGTTGCCGACGTCCGCAGTTCCGAGGAGTCCCCCATCGGCCAGCTGCTCACGGACGTGGAGCCGGAGGACCTCATCCGCTTCGGGCTGATCCCGGAGTTCGTCGGCCGCCTGCCCGTCGTCGCGACGCTCGACGAGCTCGACGAGGCGGCGCTGATCAGCATTCTGGTTGAACCCAAGAACGCGCTGAGCAAGCAGTACCGGCGGCTGTTCGAGATGGAGGGCGCCGAGCTCGAATTCCGCGAGGACGCGTTGCGGGCCGTTGCGCAGCGGGCGATGCAGAGAAAGACGGGCGCGAGAGGCCTGCGGACCATACTCGAAAGTATCCTGCTGGATACGATGTACGAACTGCCGTCGCTGCGTAACGCGCGGAAGGTGGTGATCGACGAGGCGGTGGTGACGGGCGAAACGAGGCCCTACATCATTTTCGAATCCGAGGAAACTGCGCCCCTCCGAGCCGTTCAGGAAGAGCGGCGGGCAGCGGGGTCGGGCAGCAACTAGCACCCCTGATTGAGTCTGCTGCGTCGTCCGGCCTTCCGGAGAGGGCCTGACGGGACTCTGATGCAAGGAGACACCGATGTCTGATGCCGATACGCAGCACCGCCTGAACGTACCGATCCTGCCTCTGCGGGACGTCGTCGTTTATCCACACATGGTCATTCCGCTGTTCGTCGGCCGCGCGCGCTCCATTCAGGCGCTCGACGAGGCCATGCAGGCCGGCAAGCAGATCCTGCTCGTGGCCCAGATGCAGGCGGATGTCGACGAACCGTCCCTGGAGGACATCTACCGGGTCGGCACGCTGGCGACCATCCTGCAGCTGCTGAAGCTGCCGGATGGCACGGTGAAGGTGCTGGTCGAGGGCGGTACGCGGGCGAACCTCACCAAGACGCGAGCTGCCGAGTTCTTCTCGGCCGATATCACTCTCGTGGAGGACCAGCTGGACGTCACGACCCGCGAGGCCGACGTCCTCAAGCGATCGCTGATTTCCCAGTTCGAAAACTACGTGAAGCTGAACCGCAAGGTTCCGCCGGAGATCCTCACGTCGCTTGCGGGCATCGACCAGCCCGGGCGCCTGGCCGACACGGTTGCGGCCCACATGGCCCTCAAGCTGGAGCAGAAGCAGAAGGTTCTCGAGATCGAAACCGTGCGCGAGCGTCTCGAGCACGTGATGACCCTCATCGAAACCGAAATCGACATGCTACAGATCGAGAAGCGGATCCGCGGCCGCGTCAAACAGCAGATGGAGAAGAGCCAGCGGGAGTACTACCTCAACGAGCAGATGAAGGCGATCCAGAAGGAGCTCGGGGACATGGAGGATGCCCCGAACGAGATTGCCGAGATCGAGCAGCGCATCGCTCGCGCGGGAATGACCCAGGAGGCCCGCGACAAGGCCACTTCCGAGCTCAACAAGCTCAAGATGATGTCGCCGATGTCGGCAGAAGCGACAGTCGTGCGCAATTACGTGGACTGGCTCCTCAAGGCGCCCTGGCGCAAGCGCACGCGCGTCAATCAGGAACTGGGTGAGGCCGAGCAGGTCCTCGAGAAGGACCACTTCGGCCTCGACAAGGTCAAGGAGCGCATCCTCGAGTACCTGGCCGTCCAGCAGCGGGTCAAGAAGCTCAAGGGGCCGATCCTGTGCCTGGTGGGCCCGCCGGGCGTCGGCAAGACGTCGCTTGGCCAGAGCATCGCGCGGGCCACCAATCGCAAGTTCGTGCGCATGTCCCTGGGGGGCGTGCGGGACGAAGCCGAGATCCGCGGCCACCGGCGCACCTACATCGGCTCGATGCCCGGCAAGATCGTCCAGAACCTGGCGAAGACGGGCGTGCGCAATCCGCTGTTCCTCCTCGACGAGGTGGACAAGATGTCCACTGACTTCCGGGGCGATCCCTCTTCGGCGCTTCTCGAGGTGCTGGATCCCGAGCAGAACGCGAGCTTCAACGATCACTACCTCGAGGTGGATTTCGACCTGTCCGAGGTCATGTTCGTCTGCACGGCCAATACGCTGAACATTCCGGCGCCGCTTCTCGATCGCATGGAGGTGATCCGCATTCCCGGCTACACCGAGGATGAGAAGCTGAACATCGCGCGCAACTATCTCGTGCCGAAGCAGATCAAGGCCAACGGGCTGAAGGCCCAGGAAATCTCCATTTCCGACTCGGCGATCCGGGACATCATCCGGTACTACACCCGTGAATCCGGGGTCCGGAACCTGGAGCGGGAGGTCGCCAAGATCTGCCGCAAGGTCGTCAAGCAGCATCTGCTGAAGCCCGACACCCGCGCCACCCACGTGGTCCCGAAGGGCCTGGACAAGTACCTCGGCGTGCGCCGGCACCGCTATGGCCGTGCCGAGGAGACCAACCAGGTAGGCCAGGTGACCGGCCTCGCGTGGACGGAGGTGGGCGGCGAATTGCTGACCATCGAGGCCGCGGTCGTGCCCGGCAAGGGCAAGCTGATCAATACGGGCCAGCTCGGTGAGGTGATGCGGGAGTCCATCCAGGCTGCGACCACCATCATCCGCGGCCGCGCCGCCCTGCTCGGTATCGACGAGGACTTCCACCAGAAGCTCGACCTGCATATTCACGTGCCGGAAGGCGCGACGCCCAAGGACGGTCCGAGCGCGGGCATCGGGATGTGCACGGCGTTGATCTCGGCACTGACCGGCATTCCTGTCCGGTGCGACGTGGCGATGACGGGCGAGATCACGTTGCGGGGCGAGGTGCTGCCCATCGGCGGGCTGAAGGAGAAGCTCCTGGCGGCTCACCGTGGTGGAATTGCAACCGTCGTAATACCCCGGGACAACGAGAAGGACCTCGCCGATATCCCGAAGAACATCAAGGACAAGCTCAACATCGTGCCGGTGCGCTGGATCGATGAGGTCCTGCAGCTGACCTTGCAGAACATGCCGGTTCCCAAGGCCGTCGACCGGCCGATTCCGGGCGATGACGCCTCCAAGGCCCAGCCGGAGGCCGGTGACACCGGGGTGCGGGCGCACTGAAAAATTGCCTGATTTGCCGCAGAATCAGGCAGCCATGGCCGGGGAACCGCGGTTGACAGCCGTTTTTCGGCCTTGGTATAAGGTTTTCGAAGTACGTCTGGCTGCAGCCTTTCTCGCGGCGACCGTCACCGGATTTGGGGGACGTCACTGAAATCACCAGACCGCGATGACCCGGATGCGCCCCGACCCGTAGGGGAGGGCTTTCCCGGGAGCAAATGGTCAGCGGTGACATCAGTGGCGCGGGAGTAACTCGTCTAATGCTGAAGGTATGTTGATGAACAAGGGTGACTTGATCGAAGTGGTTGCGGACGACGCCGGGCTTTCCAAGGCCGATGCGACCCGGGCGGTGGACGCAGTCATTGGTGCCATTACGAAGGCCCTGAAGGCCGGCAAGCAGGTGTCGCTGGTCGGGTTCGGGACTTTTGCCGTCAAGACGCGGGCTGCCCGGCAGGGCCGGAACCCCCGTACCGGCGAGACCATCCAGATTTCGGCGAGCAAAGTACCGGGCTTCAAGGCTGGGAAGGCTCTGAAGGATGCCGTAAACTAGGCGGCTGTCGCCGGAGCGCTGAAGACCAGGCGCCCCGTACCGGCACACCAATGCCGGCACGGGGCGCTGACGTTTCGTGGCATGCCGGTGGCGGACAGTGGCCAGGAAGGGTGCTTAGCTCAGCTGGAAGAGCGTCGCCCTTACAAGGCGAAGGTCGGGGGTTCGAGGCCCTCAGCACCCACCAGCCCCGCATGGACTGGTTGAAGAACGACTTTCGCCCGATCTTCCGGTGACTCGGAAGTGAACGTTCAATGCAAAAAAGTGGAGTGGTAGTTCAGTTGGTTAGAATACCGGCCTGTCACGCCGGGGGTCGCGGGTTCGAGTCCCGTCCACTCCGCCACCAACCGTAACGCGCAAGTCGATGCTGCAGAACATTCGGGAGAAGCTCCAGGGCTGGGTGGCCTTTGCCGTTCTCGCGATCATTGCAGTGCCACTGGCGCTCACCTTCGTCAGCAGTGACTTCACGGTGACGTCCGCGGGCTTCGCCGCCCGCGTCAATGGCGAAGACATCCCGTCCGTCGACTTCCAGCGCGCCTACCAGAACGAGCTCATGGCCGAACAGGAGGCCACCGGGGGGCAATTGCCGCCCGAAGCCGAGGAGCAGCTCAAGCGCCAGACCCTCGATCGTCTGGTGCTCAATCGGGCGGTTACCCAGTTCGTCCGCGATGCGGGATACCGGGTCGGTGCCGGGCAGGTGGTGGACTACGTGCGCAGTCTCCCGGTCTTCCAGGTCGGCGGCCAGTTCTCCAAGCCCGCCTACGACGCGACACTGGCGTCCCAGGGGGTCACCCCGACGGCATTCGAGAGGGAGCAGCAATCCATTCTCGCCATTCGCCAGCTGCAGGAGGGGCTTGCCGAGAGCTCCTTCTTCACGCCAGCAGAGTTCCGCCGCCTGATTTCCCTCGATCAGGAGCGCCGGGACGTGGCCTACGTGCTTCTCGATCCGCGCGCCATCGGCGCGGGCATGGTGATTGGCGAAGCCGACGTGCAGGCGTATTACGCGGCCAATGCGAACCAGTTCCAGTCCGCGGAGAGCGCCACGGTGGAGTTCCTGGAGATCGCTCTCAGGGACATGGCTGCCGGCTACGAGCCTGACGAGGAAGCCATCCGCAGCGCCTACGATGCCGATCCCACGCGCTTCCGCACGGACGAAGAGCGCCGGGCGCGTCACATCCTGATTGCCGTGGATGCCGGCCGGACGGAGGAGGCCGCCAGGGCCCTGGCCGACGAGATCGCGGCGCGGCTCGCCAAGGGCGAAGACTTCGCCGCGCTGGCCGCCCAGTACTCCGGTGATCCCGGCTCCGCGAGCCGGGGCGGCGACCTCGGCTTTGCGGCGCCAGGCAACTACGTGGAAGCCTTCGACAAGACCCTGTTCGCCCTGAAGGCCGGCGAAACCTCTCCACCCGTGAAGACCGAGTTCGGTTTCCACATCATCCGCCTCGATGAAGTGCGTCCGGGCGCGGTGCAGAGCCTGGACCAGGTACGGGCCCAGCTCGCCGACGAACTGCGGAAGCAGAAGGCCCAGGACGAGTTCTATGCGCTTGCCGAGCGAATCGACGATCTTGCGCTGGAAAATCCCACTTCACTCGATCCGGTGGCCCGGGACACCGGCCTGAAGGTCCAGCGCTACGAAGGCTTTACCCGCGCGGGCGGTGGTCCGTTCGGCAACAATCCGAATCTGGTGTCGGCGATCTTCTCTCCCGGGGTTCTCGAGGGCAGCGAGAACACACCCCTGACCGAGCTGGACGAGGCCCGGGCCGTCGTGGCGCGCGTCGCGGAGCACAGGCAGCCGTCCGCGCTGCCCCTCGAGCAGGTCCGGTCCGAGATCGTCGACAGGCTGCGGACGCTCCGGGCCACCACCGAAGCAACAACCCGGGGCGAGAAGATCGTGCAGCGGGTCCAGGCCGGCGAGGACCTGGCTGCCGTGCTGGCGGCCGAGGGCCTCAAGCTCACGGAGGCCGGGCCGCTCACGCGGCGGTCGCCGGCCGTTCCACCCGACCTGCTCACTGCCGTGTTCAGGGCTCCCAGGCCGGCGGGTACGCCGGTCGTCCGGGGTGAGAGCCTCGCCGGAGGAACCTTCGCCGTCTTTCAGCTGCGATCCGCCGTGCCAGGCGAACCGGAGAGGATTCCCCAGCAGTTGCGCGACGAGCAGAAGAAGGCCCTGGCCCAGCGCGCGGCGGCCAGCGAGACCGAGGCGCTCGCCGCCCATCTGCGGGAATCCGCGGATGTGGTCGTGGCACCGGATCTCTTCAAGGCCGAGGACGACGAGGCGCCCTAGTTCCGCTGGCCCGGTGCCCTTCCACGGTCACAGGTTCATGCCGACGTGGCTGTACCCGCCATCCACGTACAGGATTTCGCCGGTGATGCCGGCGGCCAGGTCCGAGCAGAGGAATGCGGCAGCGTTGCCCACGTCCTCGATCGTCACGTTGCGCCGGATCGGCGTTGAGCTGGCCACATGCTGGAGCATCGACCGGAAGCCCCCGATGCCGGCCGCAGCCAGGGTCTTGATCGGCCCCGCCGAAATGCCGTTTACCCGGACGCCCGCCGCGCCGAGTTCTGCCGCCATGAAGCGCACGTTCGCCTCCAGGCTGGCCTTGGCCGGGCCCATGACGTTGTAGTTGGGGATGGCCCGCACGGCGCCCAGGTAGGTCAGGGTCAGGAGCGCGGCGCCCGGGGACAGCAGGTGCCTGCCGTACTTGGCCAGTGCCGCGAAGCTGTAGCTGCTGATGTCGTGGGCAACCTGGAAGCCCTCGCGCGTGACGGATTCCAGGTAACTGCCCGCCAGCTGGTCCCTGGGTGCAAAGGCCACGGAATGCACGACGATGTCCACGGTGGTCCAGCTGGCAGCCAGCTCTGCGTACATCCGCCTGATCTCGTCGTCGCTCGAGACGTCCAGGGCAAGGCAGGTCGACGAACCCACTTCCGCAGCCATCTCCCGCACACGCTCACCCAGGCGCTCCGTCTGGTAGGTGAAGGCGAGGCTGGCACCTTCGCGGGCCATGGCCTGCGCGATTCCCCAGGCGATGGACCGTTCGCTGGCAACTCCCGTGATCAGCGCGCGCTTTCCGGCCAGAAATCCCATGCGAATCTCACTTCCGCGTCGTTCGATCCGCCACATTGTAAGGCCAGCGCCGTGCCTGGGCTAATATAGGTCCATGCGTCCGCACTGGCTCGAGACAGGCACCGGCACGGCCCTGCTGCGCGAGGAGTCCCGGCAGGTCGCCGGCGCCTTCGAGAACATCTTTGGCGATCACTTCCTGCAGATTGGCGCCTGGGGCGACCCGGCGGTATTCCGCCGGTATGCCCGCACGCGGCGTTATGCGGTCGTGGCCGCGAAGCGCGGTCCCGGCGTCGATTTCGTGAGCGCCCCTGAAGACCTCGCCGTGGGGACCGACTCCATCGATGCCGTATTCCTGCCGCACATCCTCGAGTCGACCGAAGATCCCCATGCCGTGCTCCGCGAGGTCGACCGC
>Ga0268299_1004008_pt1 | contig 12333 bp, 9 predicted proteins | sample NOBtaG_FD_193484 | JGI IMG/M metagenome (GOLD analysis project Ga0268299, IMG submission 193484) | Activated sludge microbial communities from bioreactor in Nijmegen, Gelderland, Netherland - NOB reactor | ecosystem: Engineered > Bioreactor > Aerobic > Activated sludge | place: Netherlands...
GAAATCCCTGTCTCAGCAACTCGGGTTGCAGGACAGCGTGGTCTTTACCGGGCGCGTGCCGCACGATCAGGTGACGAAGTACTACGATCTCATCGACGTACTGGCTTATCCGCGCCTGTCCATGCGGCTCACCAACCTGGTCACGCCGCTCAAGCCGCTCGAGTGCATGGCACAGGGGCGCCTGCTGGTGGCTTCGGATGTCGGAGGACACCTGGAACTGATCGAAGACGACAAGACCGGACTGTTGTTTCCGGCCGGCTCGTCCGATGCGTTGGCCGACCGCATCGTGGGCCTGGTGCAGCAACCCCAGCGCTGGCCCGAACTGCGCGCGAACGCCCGCCGGTTCGTGGAATCCGAACGAAACTGGACCAAGAGCGTGTCGCGTTACCAGAACGTCTACGGCCGCTGCCTGAAACGTGACCTATCCCATGAGCGCGGTGCTCGAGCACACTCGAATCCATAGCTTCCGGCCACGCGTGGTCATGGCCGGACCCTTGCCACCTGCCATCGGAGGCATGGTCACGGTCATCGAAGACCTGAGCAACTCGCGCCTGGCGCGCGAAGCCGATCTCGTGCTGTTCGATACCAAGAAAGTCACGCCGCCCGGGCGCACGCTGATGCAGGGCGTTTCGGCCCGCCTCGGCCTGTGGGCGCGCTGGTGGACGGCGCTGGGCGGGCGCGGCACCGTCGCGCACATCCATACGTGCAGCGGACTGTCGTTCTTCCTGGACGGGACGTTGCTGCTTCTGGCGCGCGCGCGGGGTGTTCCTGCGCTGCTGCACGTTCACGGTGGGATGTTCGAGGACTTCCTGAAGTCGCTGTCTCCTATCGCGCGCGGTGTCGCGCAGTTCATCGCGCGCCGGGCCAGCCAGGTGATCGTCCTCTCGGCGGGTTGGCACGCCCAACTCGCGCCGTTGCTGCCCGGCGCACGCGTGTGCGTCGTGGAGAACGGCATCACCCTCCCCGCGCAGCCCGTGCAGCGCAGCGCCACCGATGTCCCGACCATCCTGTTCCTGGGAAATGTTTCAGTGGCCAAGGGCATCGAGGATCTCATCGAGGCGTCGGCGCGACTCACGCGGCCGTTCCGGCTGGTGCTCGTCGGCGGCGATGAACCTGCAGGGATGACTGAACGGATGAAGGCGCGCGCGGAAGCGCTCGGCATCGCGGATCGCGTCGTCTTCGCAGGTGCGGCATACGGCGCCGCGAAGTACGAGTATCTGCGTACGGCGGACATCTTTATCCTGCCCTCGCACGTGGAGGCGCTGCCCATGTCCCTGCTGGAAGCGATGGCGTACGGACTCCCCGTCGTCGCGTCACGGGTCGGTGCGATCCCCGCAGTCGTGGAGACGGAGAAGAACGGGCTGCTGATCGAACCGCGCGATCAAGCGGGCATCTCGGCCGCTCTGGATCGTCTGCTGGCCGATCCGGCACTGCGCGCGCGGCTGGGCAGCGCAGCCGCAAAGCTCGCGCACGAGCGCTACAGCGTGGACCGCGCCGCCGAAGAACTGATGGATGTGTACCGCAAGGTGGCTGCGTGAAGCAATCAGTCAGCAAGAACGTGCCGCCATCGGGATTCGAAGCGCGTTGGCGGGAGCGCTTCCAACGCTTCGGCGACTCGCATGACGATGACGCGAGTATCGCCGGCTGGTCCTCCTCCGGACTGGACGCGCGCTATCGACATTTCTGCCGCGCCTGGCAGGGCGCCAGAGCAGGTAGCGTGTGGATCGATGCGGGCTGCGGCGCCGGTACCTATACGCGCCGGCTCGCCCAAGACGGGCTCGACGTGTACGGACTCGACTACTCCTATCCGACCCTGCGCAAGGCCCGTGAGCGTTCGCCTGCGATCAGCGCCTGGTCGGTCGGCGACGTGACGCAATTGCCCCTGCGCAGCGCCAGCGCCGATGGACTGCTGTGCTTCGGCGTGATGCAGGCACTGGGCTCGACCGATGCAGCGGTCGCGGAGATGGCCCGTGTGCTCAAGCCCGGCGGCGAAGTCTGGATCGATGCGCTCAACGCCGCCTGCATTCCGGACATGATGCGGGTCACCTGGCAGCGCCTGCGCCGCATCCCCCCGCACCTGCGCTACGATCATCCGAGCGCGCTCGCTGCGGCGCTGTCCCGGAGTGGGTTTACGGACGTGCAGATACATTGGGTGCCGATCATGCCCGGCAAACTGAGCGCGCTGCAAGGGTTCGTGGAAAGTGCGCCCATCAAGCGTTTGTTGCGCGCCCTCCCCTTCCTCGGCCGCTGGCTAAGCCACGCGTTCGTGCTGCAGGCGCGTCGCGCAGGCATGGCTTCTCGAGGAGCGGCCTGATCATGCTGGCCAGCCTCATCCGCTTCGTTGGAGGGACACTGGCGCCCGGTGGCAAAAGCGCGCGGCTCTCGATATTGATGTACCACCGTGTGCTGCCGGAACCCGATCCGCTTCTCACGGGTCAGATGCACGCGGCGCTGTTCGACACGCACATGCGCTCTCTGAAGACGCACTTCAATTGTCTCCCGCTGAGCGACGCAGTTGCGCGGCTACGCGACGGCACGCTGCCGCCCCGCGCAGCCTGCGTCACGTTCGACGACGGGTACCGGGACAACGTCGAAGTCGCCTTGCCGATCCTGCGCCGGCATGAAGTGCCCGCAGTATTCTTCATCGCGACCGGCTTCCTGGACGGCGGCCGGATGTTCAACGACACGGTGATTGAAGCGATTCGGGGTGCGACCGTAAGCGAGCTGGATCTGTCCGATCTCGACGCGGGAAAATTGCCCTTGAGCAATCTGGACCAGCGCCGCGCCGCCATTTCCAAGTGCCTGAATGCCGCAAAGTATCGGAGCTTCGATGCACGCCGCGACTTCGCAAGCGAGCTGGCCAGGCGTTCGGGCGCTCAGTTGCCAGACGATCTCATGATGGATAGTTCTCAAATTGATGTCCTCATCGAATGCGGCATGGAAATCGGCGCCCATACGATCAACCATCCTATCCTCTTGAAAATCGACGATGGACAGGCGCACCGCGAGATCGCGGACAGTAAACGGCAACTGGAGATATTGACTGGGCGCCCAGTCACCCTCTTCGCCTACCCGAACGGCGTCCCCGGCACGGATTACGGCCCGGCGCATGTACAGATGGTGCGAGAAGCCGGCTTCCAGGCAGCTGTTTCGACGTCGTGGGGGGTTTCCTCGCCCAGCATCGACCCGTATCAGTTACCGCGATTCACGCCTTGGGACGCATCGCCGACCAAGTTCGCAGCGCGGATGCTTCGCAACTGCGCGACCAGCCGCCCCGTCTTCGCCTGAATTCATTCGCAGCGATGCAACCCTCACTAGTCGTCCTTGGAAACACGCTGACCGCTTTGGCGGTGGTTCGCGACGCGCGCAAGCGTGGCCTGGACCCCATCCTAGTGGATAAGGTATGGGGCATCGCATGCCATACCCGGTGCGCCCGACTCGACATGATCGATGCCTGGCAGCCGGAATCCCAGCATCTGGCGCAACTCGTCCTCCTCGGCAATGGGGGGACGAACTACCTCATCGCCACCGGAGACGCATGGGTACGCTTCATCGTGCGTCATCGTGCTGCACTGGATGCCGCCTACGCGCGCGTGCTTCATGCGAAAAACGACGTGCTCGAGACCTGCTTGAACAAGACCCGGTTTGCCCAGTGGTGTCGCGAGAACGACGTGCCAGCACCAAATGCTTGGTTCCCCAGCAAAGAAGCAAGACCCGAGAAGCTAGAGCTGCCGCTCTTTGTCCGACCTGCAGAGACCTTGCATGACTGGCCATTCAAGGGAATTCCAAAGGCCACGCAAGTGCTTTCCGAAGCCAGTTTGGTAGATTGGTTACGCAGATACGCAGAATTCGGCGTGGAGCCGCTCGTTACCGAGTCTCTGCTCGGCCAACCATTGATCCAGTACTCCGTCGCTGTGGCGATCTCAGGCAATCAAACTCTTTCGTTCGTTACCGAGAAGGTGCGACCGGCCCCAGAAGCGTGCTCTGTTGGAACGTATGTTCGCCTATCGTCCGCCCCGGCCATTGAGGCAAGCGTGCTCAGCGCCTTGGAGAAACTGAACTATTTCGGCATTGCTGAGGTAGAGGTACTTTACGCGCCTGAAACCGACCGGCACGTGATCATCGAGATCAACGCACGGCCGTGGTTGCAATACGGGCTGGCTCCCGTTGCGGGCTATGACTTCCTCGGATCCCTGATCTGTAACAGCCCAGCACGTTCGAGGTCCAACACAGACGCTTCCTGGCTTAACTGGCGGGACGATCTTTACGTCTGCTGGTCGCGGAGCGTTGGACTCGTTCGCAGGAAAGAGGTCTCTCTGTTCGCGTACGTCCGCTCGATACTCTCTGCAAGCACCTATGCGGTCTATTCACCAGAAGATCTAACGCCTCTGCTTGCAAGGTGGTTTCGGTTACGAGCCCCAGCAATGCGACGCAGATCGAATCGTGAGCATGCCGACACCCCTTGATAACGAAGTCTTAAGAATCCTCGATAAACTTCGTCATACCTGACATGAAGCTTACTCACATCGGCCACGCAAGCATTCTAGTTGAGGCGAATGGGCTACGTATACTTTCGGATCCCTGGTGGAGAGGTCCATGCTTTGGTTCGCAATGGTGGATTTATCCGCTGCCATACTTGGAGCCAGTAGACCGAGGCACGCTGGACTACATCTACATATCTCATGGCCATGAGGACCACTTTCATCCCCCTACTCTGAGGACGTTGAACCGATCCGCCAAACTACTCGTCTCTCGTGGTGCAAGCTTCATCCCAGAAGCACTCGCCCTAGGGTTTCAACTCATAGAGATTGGTCCCGATGAGGCGAAAGATCTCGGCAATGGCGTCGTCTGCCGCATAGTGCCGACGCATGGTGGGGATACCTTCATGACGCTAACAGACGGCGAGGAGACAATGGTCAATTTGAACGACGCCATTCACCCACTTCCTGCATACGCTCGTCGCAAATTCATTAAAGCCATCATGCGCGCACATCCGAACATCGACTATCTTTTCTGCGGGCATGGCGTCGCCTCTCATTTCCCAAATTGCTACGTCATTCAAGGGAAAGACAGGGAAGCCACGGCGCAAAAAAGACAGGCTTACTTCAACAGCGCATGGGCGGACATCGCATCAGCACTTCAACCAAGATTCGCGTTCCCATTCGCAGCGGATGTAGTGCTGCTCGAGTATGACCTGCAATGGGGAAACGAGCCTGTCCACAACACCACCAGGCCCACCGAAGTGTTCTCCAAGCAGCATCCGAAATCTCGAACTACCGCACTGGATATAACAAGCGGATTCGCGGTCGAGAACGGCAACGTAACGCAGATGAACTTGCGCACTCCATTGCGCATGGAGGATGTACGAGATGCTTATTCGGACAAGATCGCTCAGGCGAACCGATATGGGGGCGTTCGGACAGAAAACGTGGATGAGGTGTTCAGACTGCTGGAAAGCAACATTGAACGAAGGCTCGCATACCTGCGCAGCTTCCCGATCGACTATTGCATCCTCATCCAATTTAGAGGGGGAGATGCCGGATTACGCATTGCAAAGGTTGGCCAGCGCGTGGATGTAGAGAAGGTAACACCTGCTAGCGGGGTGGCCGGTGAGTGCGATTTGGTGTTCACGACCAAGCTTTCCTACTTGCAGAGAAGCCTCACCACGCGATATGGAAATGACCTCTTATTCGTAGGCTCCGGAGGTGTGTTTCAGTACAACTCGTTGGACGCCTTCAATCGTGGCCTAAACGACGAGCTCATGATTCTGGTATCACCGTTCTATTCTTCTGGATCGCGCCTTAAGCGGCGCATGAAAGGCATTCTCAAACGATTGGTAAACAGAGACGAATTAGATCTCTACAACGTCAAGCGGTGGACTGTCTTTGCGGGGCATTGATTCTTCGCCCAGCACTCATGAAAGACGATTTGAACTATTCTGCGCTCGCTTCCAATCATTTCGTATGATTAGGAGCTTATTGTTCTGGGTAAGTTCTGGCGCTCCCCACACTACAGACCACTGTATCTCGTCAGAGATCTTTTGCTTAAGATAGCTGACGATTTCCTCGTCCGACAACCTGAAATCCGCCCCACGATCTAGGCGAACCGTTACCGATGATGATTCGGTTTGTATGAATTGATACTGCTTGAGTCCGTCTACCCAGCGCATGACAAGTGTCAGTCCGGGCATGGCGATTCTTCGACCACTCGGCAGGTAGATCAGGTCGCCGGTGCGTCCGTCAACTTGACCGATTCTCGGCCAAGTTATTCCGCAGTTCGCGGGTTCATCGCTCTTCCAGTGGATGACGTCCCCAGTCTCATAGCGAACGAAAGGAGTGGCGAGATTGATGAGGTTAGTTGCGATCGCACGTCCCGGGGTTCCTGGCGTATCGATGCGCTCGTCTCGCTCATTCAGGATCTCAAGAACAGCACGGTGAAAGAAAAAGTGCAGTCCGTCTCGATCGGGACCTTCGACAGCAAACAACCCACCGTCGTTAAGTCCATACTGATCGAAGACCTTCACCTCGAGCACGCGCTCGATGTAATCTCGCACCTCTTTACGCATAACTTCTGCGGTACACACAACGCCCTGCAATTGATTTGGACGGGCGCCTATCGTATGTAGCAATTCGCATAGCTCTCGGATCGCATTCGGGTAACCGTAGATCAACCGGACTGTGCTGAAATGGCGAGATTGCGCGAGTGCTTTGGTGCGATCCAATGTCAAGTTGGAACCACTCGTTATCCAGCGGTTCATCAATCGATCTTTCCAGGTGCGTTTATCCGACTTCCCCACTCCGATCGATTCCCCGCCGACGACCTGGAAAGGCTCTCCTGGCTTCCAGCCTGCCCAACTCCAGCCCAAATACATCTGCGCCCATGCATACTCTTGGTCGACATGAGTCACCCGGAATATCGTGGGCCTTCCCGTGCTCCCGCCACTACGTGCCGGCTCGCTTTTGACAAACTTTGCAGTGCTGGTGAGCGCAGCGAGGTTCTCGCGCAGTTCGTCCTTTGAGAGCACAGGTAGGTGTCGCAAGTCGGCCGTCGTGCGAATGTCCTCTGGCGAGGATATGTGCCCGGCCCAACGAGAGCGGTAGTACGGAACATACTCCCAGCAGTAGCGTATTAGTTCCCGGAGCTTCGCATCTTGATAGTCTCTGACCTGATCTAGCGCCCAATGCTCTCTATCGCGCATTTCCCTCAATAGCCTAAGTCGGAGAGGCACAGCAAGCGACATGAGGCTTCTATGGAGCAAGACGGTCATCAAACTTGATCCTACGAATAGAGGGAACCAACCGGACATCGGTCGGAAATTGCACTGTCTAAAGGCATATCGCCAAACAGTAACCGCTTAAGCGCCTCATTCAGAAAACAGATGCGCATGCATAGGTGAAAGGCGAACGGAGAGGTCGGATCACAATCCCAACCATCTACCAATGATGTTCCTCTGCATCTCCGAGGTGCCCGAGTAGATCGTCCCACCGATCGCGTCGCGCAACGTCCGCTCGACTTCGTACTCCATCATGAAGCCATAGCCGCCGTGGATCTGAACCGTGTCAAGCGCGGCCTTGACCAGCGATTCGCTTACGAACAGTTTTGCAATCGAGGCGTCCAGGTTGGAATTTCGCGTATGGTCGAGCCTCCATGCCGCCCGGTAAGTGAGCATGCGCGCGGCCTCCAGTTGCACCTTCATGTCCGCTATCTTGTGCGCAACGGCCTGGAACTTTCCAATCGCCTGGCCGAACTGATTGCGCGTGCGCGCATAGGTGACCGAGGTTTCGAGTAGCCGCTCGATTGCCCCAACATGGCTCGCGACCAAAAGTGTACGTTCCCAGTCCATTGCAGTGCCGAACACGGCGGAGCCGCCACCCACCGTTCCCAGGATGTGCTCCTCCTCCACGTGCATATCCTGGAAGGAGATCTCTCCCACAGGCGAAGTTCGTAGCCCCATCTTCTCCATCTTCCTGCCTACCGAGAAGCCCGGGTGAGTGGTTTCGAGGAGAAACGCCGTCAGTCCACCATGAAATCCCTTGCTGCTGTCGGTCACCGCGAAGACGATCGCCACGTCCGCTACCGGACCATTTGAGATGAAGGTCTTGGAACCACTGATGCGCCAACCGCTGCCGTCGCGCTCCGCCTTCGTCCGCATGGAGAAGGTGTCCGACCCGGATCCCGGCTCGGTGATCGCATGAGCACCCACTAGCGTGCCATCGCACAAGCCCCTCAGGTACTTCTCCTTCTGGGCATCGTTTGCGTGCCTGGAGACCGGCATGACACACGCCAATAGATGCGCACACAAGGAGAACACCAGGCCACCGTCGCGGCAACCATAGCCGAATGCCTCGAGGGCGATGGCGGTAGATAACGCATCCAAATCGGTTCCACCGTACGCCTCCGGCGCGGACAAACCCTGCAGGCCAACTTTCGCGCATTCGCGCCATAGTTCTCTCGAGAACTCCTGATCGCGATCGCGCTCCTGCAGTCGGTCGTTCAGCGCACCTTGCGCGAACTTGATCACGCTGTCGCGCAGGATGCGTTGCTCTTCCGAAAGCGCGAAGTCCATTAACCCATCTCCTTCAGTCGCTGATAATCGATCTTGTCGGTGGACGTTTTGGGCAGCGCGTCATGCCAGGAGAATTTGTCGGGGATCATGTATAGCGGTAATCGCTCCGAGCAAAAGCGCTTCATCTCGATGAGTGATAAACGTTGTCCGTCCTGGGCGCTGAGGAACGCAACGATGCGAACCCCAGCTTCCTCGTCCGGGAACGCAACGACGGCAGCTTCTTTCACCGCAGCATGCTGGTACAGGCCAGCCTCGATCTCACCCAGCTCGACCCGATAGCCGCGGCGCTTGACCATGCGGTCGCGCCGTCCACGATAGATGTAGCTGCCGGGGGACTCTTCCACGACGATGTCGCCCGTGCGATACCAGCGCGTTTCGTTCGAATCGACGAAGAACCCGCGCGCCGTCTGCTCTGGCAAAGACCAGTAGCCTTGCATGACGCCTCGGCCAGTGATGCACAGTTCCCCTTCGGTTCCGAACGGGACCAGTTTGCCGTCTTCGTCTACGACCCGCCCCAAGAGATGGGAGCAGACCGCACCGATCGGATATGGGGCCGTGCGTTCGGCGGGCACTGGAAGCTCGACCTCATAGTAGGTGCAAACGTTCGTCTCGGTCGGCCCATAGAGATTGAAGTAACGCGGATGCGGCCAAAGTTCGGTAAGGGTGCGCAAATGCTTCACAGGGAAGACTTCTCCGGCGAAGAGCACCGTACGCAACCGCGCGAAATCGTAGCCAGGCAAGCCACCGAACTGCGCTAACAGGCTCAATATGGATGGTGCCGAATACCAGATGGATATCTTCTCATTGGCGATCAACTGCGCGAGACGCTGCGGATCCTTGCCGGCGTCCTCCGTTACCAGCACGAGTGCGGCGCCATGCTTGAGCGAGACGTGAACATCGAGGATGGATAGATCGAAGTGAAACGGCGCATGGGACGAGAAACGGTCCTCATGTGTGGGCGCGAACACTTCCGAGCACCAGTCCACAAAACTGACGGCGTTCTCATGCGAGAGCATCACGCCCTTCGGCCTGCCGGTGGAGCCCGAGGTATAGAGTATGTAGGCGAGATCTTCGGACCTGGATTCGACGCTTCTTGCGGCGGATGCTGGGGCCTCCGCGTCCAAGGCTGTTTGAAGTCCGTCCCCACCGCCTACACCAGGCAGCACGATCAGGTTCGGCGTCGCGCCTAATGCCGTCAGCTCCGCCCTAAAACGCTCTTCGAATTGCGCTTCCACCAGTGCAACTCTGACGGCGCAGTTCTGCATGATGTACGCGTTACGGCCGGGCGGAGCGCCAGGATCGACCGGCACATAGGCTGCCCCGGCCTTCAGGATTCCGTACATCGCAGCGATCCCGTCGATCGACTTGCGCAGATAGAACCCCACGCGATCGCCGGGGACGACACCCAGCTCCACGAGCCGGTCGCGCAGCTTGTCCGAGAGTCGATCCAGTTCGCGGTAGGCGATGGTTGCACTTCCAGGCTCCACCACCGCCACGCGTTCCGGATAGCGAGCTGCAGCGTCGATGAAGGCCTGATGGAGAGGACGAGATGTCGTCATGCGACCCGCCTACTTCATCTTGCTCGACACGAGCGAGGTGATCTTGTTCAGCGTGTCGAGGTGCGCCTTGTCGGCCTCGTGCGCCTCCAGCGTGATTCCAAAGGTCTCCTCGAGGTGCAATACCAGCTTCAGCGTCGCGATCGAATCCAGAATTCCGGTGGTGATCAGCGGAAGGTCATCCGTCAGATTGGACGGATCCTCACCGGGTAGGAACTCCTTCAGGATGAATGCCTTGATTGCTCCCTTTACCTGCTCGGTCATTACATTGCTCCCATGCAATCAGTTGAATATGATTCAGCGGCGCGCAGCATCGAATACCTCAACCCGGCGCGCCATCAGTTCTACGTACAGTCGCTCGGCGACGAGTTCATGGCCAAGCACGTTGGGATGATCGTCCCACTCCGCCAGGCGCAGGGCGGCTACGTCTTGTCCCGCATAGACATCTTCCATGTTCACGATGACGAATCCTGAACTCTGAGCGACTTCTAAGATCTCTGGCGTCTCCTCCACCCACTGTCCCTGTCGCACCTGCGGCAGGAAAATCCAGACGGGCACGATACCCCGTTCCTGAGATCTTCCGACGATGTCGCGGTAGATGTACGTAAGGATTTGATTGCCGTATGGGCTGAGGGCGCGCATTGCCGTTGCCTCGTCCATGCTTCGAACAACGCCGGCCGACTGCACAATCTGGCGCAGCGGTTCGAACGGAACTTCGAGGCCATCCCGTGTGGCGTTGGCCAGGTACCGCACGGCACGGCGAATCTCGCGACCCGTCGCGACGTAATACACCGCATGCGGCTGAAGTTCCAACGCCCTGCTGAACGGAATCAATTGTTGAGGCGGCTCGTAGCCGGGCACGGCCATGTTCAGCAACTCGTATCGGCCAAAGAGCGCAGCCGATTGTTCCTGATTGAGCCGAGCCTCCAGCAAGGCTTCGAAGGTCTGACCGTCGCCAACGCCCCACCCCATGACCGAAGAGGCGCCGAGCACCACTGCGCGATAGGTATCCGGCGGCGGCGTATCGGCGTAGTCCTGATCGCGCATTCCGAAGCGATTGATACTGATCGGCCCATAACGAGAGTTGAACACGAAAGACGGGATCAACTCGTTGCGCTGAAAGCCGGGCACGAATCGCTTGATGTTGGCGTTATCGACATCCAGCCAGTTGGCAGGCTTCTTGGTATATACCTCCCACAACTGCGAGTTAAAGCGATCGACCGACAGCAGATTCTCGTAGTACCCTCGCTCTAGCTTCGCCGTATCGAGTCGGCTCAGCTGACCAGACCGCAGGGAATGGACAAAAGTGGCGACGTCCGAGCCCAGCTTCGTCGAGACCTCCTCGACGCTTATTCCGATCAGCGCTAGCAACCCAATCAGGGTGACCGCGCGCTGCCGCGACCAGTCGGTATTCGATTGTTCGGTCGCACGAATGTTGCGCATCCCTCCGCGCGGGATGCTTCCGATCGCGATGACTGCGAGCACGATCAGCGGGTAGACCAAGAACTGCGCAGTGTACGGCCCCTTCAAGGCTCCCCACAGCGAGAACCAGTCAGATAGTGTTTCGGCCGTCCAGAATGACCAGAGCACCGTGATGAACCAGAACGTGGCGTAGGTCTTGAGTGTCAACGTCGCCACGTCGCGCCAGGTGCGCTCCTGCATCCCCAGTGTGCGCTTTCGCCCGTATTTGATCTCGTACAGCGAATTGAATACCACTAGCACACCGAGAATGGCCCAGAACAAAACGTCTTGCCACACCAGAAGCATTGTTCCTCGCAACCAGAACCACTGATAGGCATGGAGGAACCAGGTCATGATGAAGACGTACAGCGTGGCGATGACCAGCGCCTTCGTGGTGCCCAGCTTGCGCAGCTTGAAAACCGCCGGGTAGTAGAAGAGCTTCTGCATGAAGTCCTTCCAATAGATGTTGATCCGGCGCCAGAAGTCCGTGAAGCTCGAGGCCAGCAGATACCGGTTGTGCGTCTCCGGCATCCTGAACCCGAACAGATGCAGCATACCTACCACCAGATGGAACAACCCGGAAACGCGCAGGTAGAGCATGAAATTGGAAACCAGGTACTGCGTCAGGTGCGCTGGTTCCGCCACTTCATGGGGCGCGAGCGTCAGGTGATAGTAGAAGACGCGATAGAGAAGTAGATGAACAACGCCCCGGACGATCCAGTCCACCCCGACCTGATACGTCCGATACGC
>Ga0268299_1004009_pt1 | contig 12331 bp, 9 predicted proteins | sample NOBtaG_FD_193484 | JGI IMG/M metagenome (GOLD analysis project Ga0268299, IMG submission 193484) | Activated sludge microbial communities from bioreactor in Nijmegen, Gelderland, Netherland - NOB reactor | ecosystem: Engineered > Bioreactor > Aerobic > Activated sludge | place: Netherlands...
CAGTGCGCGGATCTTGCGCGCCGGCTCGTCGTCGCCGACCACCGTGAGCAGCGTGGTCCGGGCTCCCAGTGCACGCACGTTGACGGCCACGTTTCCGGCGCCGCCGAGGCATTCCTCCTCGCGGCTGAAGCGCACCACCGGCACCGGTGCCTCGGGCGAGATGCGGTCCACGGCGCCGAACCAGTAGCGGTCGAGCATCGCGTCGCCGACCACCAGCACGCGGGCGGCGGCGATGCGTTGCTTGCTGAGTCGCGGATCGGTCACTGGTCCTCCAGTCGCGTCGGTGGGTAGCTGTCCCAGGTGTGGCAACCCGGGCATTGCCAGAAGTAGTTCTGGGCCTCGAAGCCGCACGCGGCGCAACGATAGCGCTGCTGGGGCCGGGCCGCTGCGGCCGCCAGCCGCTGCAGCTGCTCGGCGTCGCCGGCCGACGGCAGCTGGCCCTGGGCGAGCTGTTCCTTCAGCAGGGCCGCGGCCCCGGACAGCGAGGCGTGGTCGTGCAGGTGCTGGCGCAGGCGGGCGTGGCGCGCCGCGGCATCCGGATCGAGCTTGAGCAGCGCCTGCACGAGGTCGAGGCTGGGCAGGCGCTCGTAGGCGGTCTGCAGCTGCGCCCGCGCGGCCGGCTCGTCGTGGCAGGCCAGCGCGCTGGCGGCGTATTCCTGCGCGATCAGCGCGAAGGCGGCCGGCTGCGCGGCCAGCAGTTCGTCCCACACGGCCAGCGCCTCGCGGTGCCGGCCGGCCTGGGCGTGGCGCTGGCCGGCGATGACGCGCGGTCGCGGCGCCTGCGGGGCCGCCTCGCGGGCCCTGCGCAGGGCCTCGTCGGCGTCGTCGGGTCGACGCAGGGCGTCGGCCTCGAGCGCGATCTCGCAGCCGTAGTGGGCGATGCGGCCGGCGAAGGAGCCGGCGCCGGCCGCCTCGAGCTTGCGGGCGGTGTCGATGGCGGCGTGCCAGTCGCGCGAACGCTCGTGCAGCGTCAGCAGCTCGAGCCGCGCATCGGTGGCGAAGCTGCTGCCCTCGAGCGCGCGAAAAGCCTCCTCGGCGCGGTCGAACAGGCCGGCCTTCACGTAGTCCTGGGCCAGCGCGTGCTGCGCGCGCTCGCGCTCGGTGGCCGACAGGTCGCCGCGGCCCAGCAGGTGCTGGTGCACGCGCACCGCGCGCTCGTACTCGCCGCGGCGGCGGAACAGGTTGCCCAGCGCGAAGTGCAGGTCCGAGGTGCCGGGGTCGTGCTGCACGGCCTCGATGAAGGCGTCGATGGCCTTGTCCTGCTGTTCGTTGAGCAGCAGGTTCAGACCCTTGTAGTAGGCCTTTGGCGACTCCTGCTGCTCGCGCTTCCACTGCTTGACGTCGAAGCGCGACGCCAGCCAGCCGAGCGCGAACGCCACCATCAGCCCGAGCAGGGCCAGCGGCAGCGTCGTCTGCAGGTCAAAGTCCATCGCGCGGCGGATGCTCCGGGATGGCGGGATCGGCCTCGCGCGCGGCGTCGACGTCGAGCATCGTCGTCGCGGTGTCGGGGCGGGCGCTGCGCTGCTGCTGTGCAACGCGCTTGTGCTTCCACCAGCTGGGCAGCATCGCGAGGATGCCGAGCGCACAGCCGATGCCGAAGGCGCCGAGCACGATGAACACCATCGGGGCGCGCCACTCCTGGCCGAAGAAGCCCTTCAGCGCCGCGTCATGCTGGTTGTTCAGCGCGAAGGCGAACAGCGCGACGAAGACGACGACTCGCAGGAGCCAGGTGAGGGCACGCATCGCCGGCGATTCTAGGCGGCCGGCCGTGCCGGAACGGGTGGGAGTGCGGCGGGCGCCGCAGGGATCAGGCGTCGCCCGTGGCGGGCGGCTGGGTGCCGGCCTCGAGGGCGGCGGTGCGGGCGTCGACGGCTTCGCGCAGGGCCTTGCCCGGCTTGAAATGCGGCACCAGCTTCTCGGGGATCGCGACCTGCTCGCCCGAGCGCGGATTGCGCCCCATGCGCGGCGGACGCCGGTTGATCGAGAAACTGCCGAAGCCGCGGATCTCGATGCGGTGGCCACGCGCGAGCGCATCGCTCATCGCGTCGAGGATGGTCTTGACGGCGAACTCGGTGTCGCGATGCGTCAGCTGGCTGAAGCGCTCACCGAGCAGGGCGACGAGATCGGAACGGGTCATGGGCGGGTCGAAAAGAACCGGAGCGGCAAGGGCCGCCCCGGTTCATGGCGTCGTCAGTTCTTGTCCAACTTGGCCTTGAGCAGCGCGCCCAGGCTGGTCGTGCCGGCGTTCTCGCGCTCGGACGACTGCTGCAGGCGCTGCATCGCTTCCTGGTTGTCGACGTTGTCCTTGGCCTTGATCGACAGCTGGATCGAACGCGTCTTGCGGTCGACGTTGATGATCAGCGCGGTGACCTCGTCGCCTTCCTTCAGCACGTTGCGGGCATCCTCGACGCGGTCGCGAGAGATCTCGCTGGCGCGCAGGTAGCCGGTCACGTCGTCGGACAGCTGGATCTCGGCACCGCGCGGGTCGACGGTCTTGACCTTGCCCGTGACCGTGGCGCCACGATCGTTGAGCGTCGTGTAGGTCGCGAACGGGTCGCCGTCGAGCTGCTTGATGCCCAGCGAGATGCGCTCGCGCTCGACATCGATCGCCAGCACGATGGCCTCGACCTCCTGGCCCTTCTTGTAGTTGCGCACGGCGGTCTCGCCGGCCTCGTGCCAGGACAGGTCCGACAGGTGCACCAGGCCGTCGATGCCGGCCGCCAGGCCGACGAACACGCCGAAGTCGGTGATCGACTTGACCGGGCCCTTGAGCTTGTCGCCGCGCTTGTGGTTCTGCGCGAACTCGTCCCAGGGGTTGGCCTTGCACTGCTTCATGCCCAGCGAGATGCGACGCTTTTCCTCGTCGATCTCGAGCACCATGACCTCGACTTCCTCGCCCAGCGTGACGAGCTTGCTCGGCGCGATGTTCTTGTTGGTCCAGTCCATCTCCGAGACGTGCACCAGGCCTTCGATGCCCGGCTCGATCTCGACGAAGGCGCCGTAGTCGGCGATGTTGGTGACCTTGCCGAACAGGCGCGTACCGGTGGGGTAGCGGCGCGAGACGCCGACCCAGGGGTCGTCGCCCATCTGCTTGAGGCCCAGCGAGACGCGGTTCTTCTCGGCGTCGAACTTCAGCACCTTGGCCGTCAGTTCCTGGCCGACCGTGACCACCTCGCTCGGGTGGCGCACGCGGCGCCAGGCCATGTCGGTGATGTGCAGCAGGCCGTCGATGCCGCCGAGGTCGACGAAGGCGCCGTACTCGGTGATGTTCTTGACCACGCCGTTGACGAAGGCGCCTTCGCGCAGCGTGCCCAGCAGCTTGGCGCGTTCCTCGCCCATCGAAGCCTCGACGACAGCGCGGCGCGACAACACGACGTTGTTGCGCTTGCGGTCGAGCTTGATGACCTTGAACTCCATGGTCTTGCCTTCGAACGGCGCCATGTCCTTGACCGGGCGCGTGTCGAGCAGCGAGCCGGGCAGGAAGGCACGGATGCCGTTGACCAGCACGGTGAGGCCGCCCTTGACCTTGCCGTTGACGGTGCCGGTGACGAAGTCGCCGGACTCGAGCGAGGTCTCGAGCGACATCCAGGACGCGAGGCGCTTGGCCTTGTCGCGCGACAGGATGGTGTCGCCGTAGCCGTTCTCGATGGCGTCGATCGCGACCGAGACGAAGTCGCCGACCTGGACCTCGAGGCCGCCGGTGTCGTTCTTGAACTCGTCGATCGGCACGTAGGCTTCGCTCTTGAGGCCGGCGTTGACGACGACGAAGTTGTGCTCGATGCGGACCACTTCGGCGGTGATGACCTCGCCGGCGCGCATGTCGGAGCGCTTCAGCGACTCCTCGAACAGGGCGGCGAAGGATTCCATGCCTTGCATGCCTTCCGACGAGGCAGCTGCGGTTTGACTCATTGGGTTTTCCTGATGCCGGCGGACCGGCGCTTGCCACTCGCGTGGCGGTGAAGTTGAGACACCCGACGCCTCGGCGTGCCTGCGGCACTGAGGGGAAGCGTCGGACCCGGGTCGCCCGTCGGCGTGCGCTAGGTGCGCGAACCGAAAGGCTGCACCGATTCCCACCAATCCAGCACCTGCTCGACCGAGGCTTCGATCGAGAGTGCCGAGTTGTCGAGCAACCGGGCCTCTGCGGCAGGCTTCAAGGGCGCGATGCGGCGATTCTGGTCGCGCGCGTCACGCGCTTCGAGGTCTGCACAGAGATCGCGGATGTTAGTCGGAATTCCCTTTGAAATCAACTGCTTATGCCGGCGCTCCGCACGGGTCGCGGCGCTGGCCGTGAGGAACACCTTGAGCGCGGCGTCCGGGAAGATCACCGTGCCCATGTCGCGGCCGTCGGCGACCAGGCCCGGCAGCCGGCGAAAGCCCAGTTGCAGCTCGACCAGGGCCTGGCGGACCGCCGGCAGGGCGGCGATCTGCGAGGCGCGATTGCCGACGTCCTCGCGCCGCAGCGTGTCGGTCACGTCCTCGCCAGCCAGCAGCGCGCGCTGGTTCTCGAAGCGCAGCGGCAGCGCGCGGGCGAGGGCCGCGGTCCCGGCCTCGTCGTCCGGCGCCAGGCCGGCGCGCAGCGCCGCCACCGCGGTGGCGCGGTAGAGCGCGCCGGAGTCGAGGTGGTGGTAGCCCAGCCGATCCGCCAGCGCGCTGCCCAGCGTGCCCTTGCCGGATGCGGTCGGGCCGTCGACCGTCAGGGCCGGGATGCTCGACGGTGCGGCCTGCGCCATGCCGAACAGCGCGTCGAAGTAGCCGGGGAAGGTCTTGCCGACGCAGCGCGGATCCAGGATGCGCACCGGCACGGCGCCGCCGGCGAGCGGGTTGAACGCGGCCAGCGAGGCGCACATCGCCATGCGATGGTCGTCGTAGGTGTGGATCGCGGCGGCGCGCCAGGCGGGCGGCGGCATGACCTCGATGAAGTCCGCGCCTTCGACGACCGCGGCGCCGAACTTGCGCAGCTCGGTGGCCATCGCGGCGATGCGGTCGGTCTCCTTGACGCGCCAGCTGGCGATGTTGGTCAGTCGCGACGGGCCGTCGGCGTAGAGCGCCATCACGGCCAGCGTCATCGCGGCGTCCGGGATGTGGTTGCAGTCCAGCGCGATGGCGCGCAAGGGCCAGGCGCCGCGCTTCACGACCAGGGCATTGGCCTCCTCGCGCACGTCCGCGCCCATGGCGCGCGCTGCCTCGACGAAGCGGATGTCGCCCTGGATCGAAGCGCGGCCCACGCCCTCGATCCGCAAGCCGTCGCCGGTGGCGGCGATCGCCGCCGCGGCGATGAAGTAGGAGGCCGAGGACGCGTCCCCCTCGACGTGGAGCTCGCCCGGCGAGCGGTAGGCCGAGCCCCGGGGGATCGTGAAGCGCTGCCAGCCGTCGCGGTGCACCGCGATGCCGAAGCGCGCCAGCAGCGCCAGCGTGATCTCGATGTAGGGCTTGGAGATCAGCTCGCCCTCGACCTCGACGACGAGTTCGCGCGCGTCGGCCACCATGGGCAGCGCCATCAGCAGCGCGGTGAGGAACTGGCTGGAGACATCGCCGCGCACGCGGATCGGCGCATCGAGCTTCAGCGTGCCGCCATCCAGGCGCAGCGGTGGGTAGCCCTCCTGCGCCAGGCAATCGATGCGGCAGCCCAGCGGGCGCAGCGCGTCGACCAGGTCACCGATCGGCCGCTCGTGCATGCGCGGCACGCCGGACAGCTCGAATCGTCCGCCCTGCGTCGCCGACAGCAGGGCGAGGGCGGCGGCCAGCGGTCGCATCGCCGTGCCGGCGTTGCCGAGGAACAGCTTGGCCTCGCGCACCCGCAGGCGACCGCCGAGCCCGGTGACGAGCAAGGCGTTGCCGTCGGCAGCGATCCCGCAGCCGAGCGCACGCAGCGCATCCAGCATCACGCGCGTGTCGTCGGAGTCGAGCAGGTCGTGGATGCGCGTCGTCCCGGCGCTCAGCCCGGCCAGCAGCAGCACGCGGTTGGAGATGCTCTTCGAGCCCGGCAGTCGCACCGTGCCGGCCACCCCGACCAGCGGCGGGATATCGAGGAAGGCGGGGCAGCTCATGAGTCCAGGCACAGCGCCAAGCAGCGCCGTGATGCGAAGCCCTAGGCCAAGCAGCCGCCGCGGATCCGGCGCCGCCGGGCCGCCAGCGGCGCCCCCTGGGGGGAGCGGCGAAGCCGCAACGGGGGGGTCGTCATTTCCGGGGGCTGCTCATCTGCCAGCCGGCGCGCATCTCCGAGGCGCTGCGGATCAGGTCCTCGAGCGCCTCGTGGTTGCCGAGCTTCATCACGTGCTCGAGCGCGTCGAGCGTGTGCCGGAAGCGCTGCGACTGCTTGAGGATCTCCTCGCGGTTGCTCATCAGCACGTCGCGCCACATCACCGGGTCGCTGGCGGCGATGCGGGTGAAGTCCCGGAAGCCCGGGCCCGCGAGCGACAGGAAGTCCTTGCCGGCCGGCTGCTTGGCCACCGACGAGAAGTAGGCGAAGGCCAGCAGGTGCGGCAGGTGGCTGACGGCGGCGAAGGCGGCGTCGTGGTTCTCCGGGCTCATCTTGAGCACCTGCGAGCCGATGGCGGCCCAGACGTCGGTGGCCTTCTGCACCAGCTCGGGCCGGGTCTGCGCCAGCGGCGTCAGGATCACCTGGCGGCCGGCGTAGAGCTGGGCGTCGGCGTGGTCGATGCCGGCGGTCTCCTTGCCGGTGATCGGATGCGCCGGCACGAAGCAGCTGACCTTGTCCTTCAGCACGCGGCGCGCGGCATCGACGACGTCGCGCTTGGTCGAGCCCACGTCCATGATCATCAGGCCGGGCTCGACCAGGTGGCGGATCGCCTTGAGCGACGCCTCGGTGGCCGCCACCGGGACGGCCAGCAGCACGAGGTCGGACCCCGACACGGCGAGCAGCGCCGATTCGGCGGCGATGTCGATCACGCCGAGCCGCTTGGCCTTCTCGGTGGTGGACGGCGACTTGCTGTAGCCGACGACCTTCTTGACCAACCCGGCGCGCTTGAGCGCCAGCGCGAACGAGCCGCCCATCAGGCCGCAACCGATCACGCCGAGTTGGTTGAACATGGGCCGGACTTCCTGGATTCAGTGCGCGTCGAGCGGGTAGGTGCCCAGCACCTTGAAGAAGGAGCACACGGCGCGCAGGCCGGCCATCGCCGCCGCGACCTGCGGCTGATCGGGATGGCCCTGCAGGTCGACGTAGAAGTAGTACTCCCACTGGTCGGCGCTGCGAGCCGGCCGCGACTCGAAGCGTGTCATCGACACGCCGTGTTCCTTGAGCGGCACCAGCATGTCGTGCACCGCACCCGGCCGGTTGTTGACCGAGACGACGAGGCTGGTGCAGTCGTGGCCCGAGGCCTTGGGCGCCGGGTGGCGCTCGGGGTGGGTGACGATCGCGAAGCGCGTGCGGTTGTGCGGGTCGTCCTGGATGGCCGGGGCGACGACGTGCAGGCCGAACTCGCTGCCGGCGCGCTCGCTGGCGACCGCGGCCAGGCTGGCGTCCAGCGAGGCCAGGCGCGCGCCCTCGGCATTGCTGGACACCGGGCGGCGCTCGATGTCGGGGAGGTGGTAGCTGAGCCAGCCATGGCATTGCGCCAGCGCCTGAGGGTGTGCGCAGACCGCCTGGATGTCGGCGAGCGAGTTTTCCAGCCGCAGCAGGTTGTGGCGCACGAACAGGCTGGTCTCGCCGATCAGGAACAGCGGCGTCGTCAACAGCAGGTCGAGCGAACGCGCGACCACGCCTTCGGTCGAGTTCTCGACCGGCACCACGCCGAAGTCCGCGGCGCCGGCGGTGGTGGTGCGGAAGACCTCGTCGATGCTGGCACAGGGCACGCGCACGATCGAGCTGCCGAAGTAGCCCAGCGCCGCGAGCTCGCTGAAGGTGCCGGCCGGCCCGAGGTAGGCGACGCGGGTCGGCGTCTCGAGCGCCCGGCAGGCGGACATGATCTCGCGCCAGATCGGCGCCACGCTGTCGGCCTGCAGCGGACCGGGGTTCGCGGCCTTCATGCCGTCGATCACCTGGGCTTCGCGCTCGGGACGGAACACGACCGAGCCTTCGCGCTTCTTGATCGTGCCGACCTCCTGGGCCAGCGACGCGCGGCGATTCAGCAGCGCCAGCAACTCGCGATCGACCGCGTCGATCTGCTGGCGCAGGGCCAGCAGGGCCGGGTCGGCAGTGGTCTTGGAGGCGGAGGAGTCAGCCATGGCGTGCGACAAATTCTCGCATGTAGCCCACCAGCGCCTGCACGCCCGCGAGCGGCATGGCGTTGTAGATCGAGGCCCTCAGGCCGCCGACGCTCTTGTGCCCCTTGAGCTGGAGCAGGCCGCGCTCGGCGGCGCCGGCCAGGAAGGGGGCCTGGAGGGCCTCGTCGCGCAGGAAGAAGGGCACGTTCATGCGCGAGCGGGCTTCGGCCGCCACGCGGTTGGCATAGAAGCCGTCGCTGCCGTCGATGGCGCCGTACAGCAGCGCTGCCTTCTCGATGTTGCGGCGCTCGAGCGCCGCCACGCCGCCCTGGGCCGCGATCCATTCGAACACCAGGCCGGCCACGTAGATCGACCAGGTCGGCGGCGTGTTGAACATCGAGCCGTTGGCCGCCACGATCGAGTAATCGAAGGCGCTGGGGCAGGTCGGCAGGGCGTGGCCCAGCAGGTCCTCGCGCACGAACACCAGCGTGAGGCCCGAGGGCCCGATGTTCTTCTGTGCGCCGGCGTAGGCCAGGCCGATGCGCGACCAGTCGATCGCCCGTGACGCGATGTGCGAGGAGCAGTCGACCACCAGCGGTGCCTCGCTGCCGAGCGCGCGCAGGTCGGGCAGCGCGTGCATCTCGACGCCGTTGATGGTCTCGTTGCTGCAGACATGCACGTAGCTGGCATCGGCGCCCAGGCGCCACGTCGCGGCCAGCGGCAGCGTCGTGTGGTTGGCCGGGCCGTCCGCCGCGTTGCTGGCGACGATGCGCGCTTCGCCGTAGCGGCGCGCTTCCAGGTGCGTCTTGATCGACCACAGGCCCGTGACGACGTGTTCGGTCACGTGGCCGGGGCGAAGGGCGACGAGGTTCATCGGCACGATCGCGTTCTCGGCGATCGCGCCGCCCTGCATGAAGAGGACCTTGAAGTTCGCCGGCACCGCCAGCAGCTCGCGCAGCCTGGACTCGGCGGCGGCGAAGATCTCGCCGAACTCGCGGCCGCGATGGCTCATCTCCATGACGCCCATGCCGCTGCCGCGCCAGTCGAGCATCTCGGCGGCGGCCTGCACCAGCACCGGCTCCGGCAACGCGGCCGGGCCGGCGCCGAAGTTGTAGGCGCGGCTCACGGAAGATCGGGGCGGCCGTGCGGCCCGGCGGCACAGGCCGGGCTCATGCCGTGCCGTCCGGCGTCTCGCCGCCTGCGACCGCATCGCCGGCCGCGTCGCTGCCGGCATCGTTCTCGACGATGCGCTGCAGGCCGCTCAGCTGCGAGCCGTCATCGAGCGAGATCAGCGTGACGCCCTGGGTCGCGCGGCCGAGCTCGCGGATCTCGCTGACGCGGGTGCGGACCAGCACGCCGCGGTCGGTGATCAGCATGATCTCGTCCTCGCGGCGCACCAGCGTGGCGGCGACGACCTTGCCGTTGCGCTCGCTCTGCACGATGGCGATCATGCCCTTGCCGCCGCGCAGGTGCCGTGTGTACTCGGTGATCGAGGTGCGCTTGCCGTAGCCGTTCTCGGTGGCGGTCAGCACGCTCTGCGCCTCGTCCTCGGCCACCAGCAGGGCGATGACGGTCTGGCCGGGCTCGAGCGTCATGCCGCGCACGCCGCGCGCGGTGCGGCTGAGCGGCCGCACCTCGTTCTCGTCGAAGCGGACGGCCTTGCCGCCGTCGGAGAACAGCATCACGTCGTGCTTGCCGTCGGTCAGCGCGGCGCCGATCAGGTGATCGCCGGCGTCGAGGTCGACGGCGATGATGCCGGCCTTGCGCGGGTTGCTGAACTCGTCGAGTGCCGTCTTCTTGACCGTGCCCAGCGCGGTCGACATGAAGATGTAGTGGTCCGACGGGAAGCTGCGGAACTCGCCGGTCAGCGGCAGCACGACGGTGATCTTCTCGTCGGCCTGCAGCGGGAACATGTTGACGATGGGTTTGCCGCGCGCGGCGCGACCGCCCTGCGGCACCTCCCAGACCTTCAGCCAGTAGACGCGCCCGCGGTTGCTGAAGCACAGCATCCAGTCGTGCGTGTTGGCGATGAAGAGCTGCTCGATCCAGTCGTCTTCCTTGGTCTGCGTCGCCTGCTTGCCGCGGCCGCCGCGCTTCTGCGCGCGGTACTCGGCCAGCGGCTGGCTCTTGATGTAGCCGGTGTGGCTGAGCGTCACGACCATGTCGGTCGGCGTGATCAGGTCCTCGGTGCCGAGCTCCTGCACGTTGTGCTCGACCACGCTGCGGCGCGCGCCGAGCCTGGTCTGGCCGAACTCCTGGCGCAAGGCCTGCAGTTCGTCGCCGATGATCGTCGTCACCCGGCCCGGCTTGGCCAGGATGTCCAGCAGGTCGGCGATCTCGGCCATCACGTCCTTGTACTCGCCGATGATCTTGTCCTGCTCCAGGCCGGTCAGGCGCTGCAGGCGCATCTGCAGGATCTCCTGGGCCTGGTCGTCGGACAGGCGGTACAGGCCGCCGGCCTGCATACCGTAGTGCAGTGGCAGTCCCTCGGGGCGGAAGGCCTCGCGGCCGCCGGGCGTCTCGCCCTCGGCGCGGGCCAGCATCTCGCGCACCAGCGACGAGTCCCAGCTCTTGTCCATCAGGGCCTGCTTGGCCAGCGGCGGCGTCGGCGAGCCCTTGATGATCTCGATGAACTCGTCGATGTTGGCCAGCGCGACCGCCAGGCCTTCGAGCACGTGGCCACGCTCGCGGGCCTTCTTCAGCGCGAACACCGTGCGCCGCGTCACCACCTCGCGGCGGTGGTCGAGGAAGACCTCGACCAGCTCCTTCAGGTTGCACAGCTTGGGCTGGCCGTCGATCAGCGCGACCATGTTGATGCCGAAGCTGTCCTGCAGCTGAGTCTGCTTGTACAGGTTGTTCAGCACCACCTCGGGCACTTCGCCGCGCTTGAGCTCGATGACGACGCGCATGCCGGACTTGTCGGACTCGTCCTGGATGTGGCTGATGCCTTCGAGCTTCTTCTCGTGGACCAGCTCGGCCATGCGCTCGAGCAGCGTCTTTTTGTTCACTTGGTAGGGGATCTCGTCGACGATGATGGCCTGACGGGCCCCCTTGTCGATGTCCTCGAAGTGGCACTTCGCGCGCATCACGACCTTGCCGCGGCCGGTGCGGTAGCCCTCGCGCACGCCGTTCAGGCCGTAGATGATCCCGGCGGTGGGGAAATCGGGCGCCGGGATGATCTCCATCAGCTCGTCGATCGTCGCCTCGGGGTTGCGCAGCAGGTGCAGGCAGGCGTCGACGGTCTCGTTGAGGTTGTGCGGCGGGATGTTGGTCGCCATGCCCACCGCGATGCCGGCGCTGCCGTTGACCAGCAGGTTGGGCAGCCGCGTCGGCAGGACCAGCGGCTCCTTCTCGCTGCCGTCGTAGTTGGGGCCGAAGTCGACGGTCTCCTTGTCGATGTCGGCCAGCATCTCGTGCGCGATCTTCGAGAGCCGGATCTCGGTGTAGCGCATCGCCGCGGCGTTGTCGCCATCGACCGAGCCGAAGTTGCCCTGGCCGTCGACCAGCATGTGGCGCAGGCTGAAGTCCTGCGCCATCCGCACGATGGTGTCGTAGACCGCGGTGTCACCGTGCGGGTGGTACTTGCCGATCACGTCGCCGACGATGCGCGCGCTCTTCTTGTACGGCCGGTTCCAGTCGTTGTTGAGCTCGTGCATCGCGAACAGCACGCGCCGGTGCACCGGCTTGAGCCCGTCGCGCGCGTCGGGTAGCGCGCGCCCGACGATGACGCTCATCGCGTAGTCGAGGTAGGAGCGCCGCATCTCCTCTTCGAGGCTGATCGGCAGGGTTTCCTTGGCGAACTGGGTCATGCGAACTCGGAGTGGTCACCGCGGTGTGGGTCCGCGGGGCTTGGGCCCGGCGGACGTCGCGTCGGGCCGGTCGCAAGGGGCAGCGGGAAGACCCGGATTCTAAGTGCCGGGCGCTGTAGCAGCAGCGCAACATCGGCCCCAGGCCTCGCGGCGCGGGGCGGTCAGACCTTGTCCGTCAAGACTCGTATGGCACAATGTTTTGTCGGTTCAGAGGCTCTCTGCCCATCGAGAGCTCGGTGGTTACGCATGCTTTTGGTATGGACGTCTGCCGCGACAATGCGGCCTACCCGAGAGGAGAATCATGAATAAGTTGAACAAGGTGGCAACGCTCTTCGCGACTATCGCGCTTGCCGCCT
>Ga0268299_1004010_pt1 | contig 12329 bp, 8 predicted proteins | sample NOBtaG_FD_193484 | JGI IMG/M metagenome (GOLD analysis project Ga0268299, IMG submission 193484) | Activated sludge microbial communities from bioreactor in Nijmegen, Gelderland, Netherland - NOB reactor | ecosystem: Engineered > Bioreactor > Aerobic > Activated sludge | place: Netherlands...
ATCCTGCCGGCCTTTACGGCGGCGGGGTTCCTCATGTCCGGGGACCGGCCTCTGCTCACGGAAGCTCTGGGTTTCAAGGCCACAGGCCCGTTCGCTCCGCTTCTCCAGTCGGCATTTCTCAAGGCGCTGGTTCCGTTCTGCGTGTTCGCCCCGGCGGTGCTCATGGGGTCCGTGCCCCGGTTCCGGCAGGCGGCCTTTGCGGCGATCGTCGTCTGGGAAATCCTTGCCGTGAACGGACGGGCGCTCCGGTTCATCCCTCCGGAAACGGTCAGCGGCCGTCCCGCCGTTCTGGACGGGATTGCCGCCCTCAGTCAGCGGCCCGTGCCGCCGCCGGTACGGATCAGGCCGCGCCTCCCGCCCAGGGACTATGCGGGGGACCGGGAGAGCGGCGTCGCATCGGACGAATGGAACCTCGCGAACGACGATCTGGTCATGCTGTGGGGCCTCTCCTCGGTGGACGGATACAGTTCGGCGCTCATCCTGGACAGTTACTACTCCGGCTGGATCGATCCGGCGGTCCGGATGCGGCTCCTGGGCCTTGAGATGGCGGCGAAACCGGCGGACATGCCCCCGGAGCCCGGCTGGGAATGCGGGAACGGACTTGCGGCCACTGGAGTAATGCTTTGCCGGGACCCGGCATCCTTCGGCCCCGTACGGGCTCCCCGTTCCTGGGAACTGGCGGCCTCGGCGGAGGATCTCAAAGGGAAGCTGCTGAACGGGGACTGGGACCCGGCCGAGGTCGAGTACCTGGGCCCGCGGCTGTCGGGTCTTCCGGTCCCGGCCGCGAACATTGTCTCGGGCCGTTCATCCGGAGCCGGTATCCGGATCGTCGAATGGACGCCGGAGTTCCGGAGGCTGCTGGTCGAGCGGGAAACCGCCGGTCCCGTCGTTCTCAGCGACAACTACTTCACGGGATGGAAGGCATCGGTGGACGGCTCCGATGCACCGGTGCTCGTCGCCAACGGCTTCCAGCTCGCGGTCTGGGTCCCGGCCGGGCGGCATGTGGTGGATTTCACCTACCTGCCCGGAACATTCGCCCTGGGAACCGGGATTTCCGCCGCGGCGCTTTCCCTGCTGCTGTTGCTCGGTTTTGTCCGGACCGGAGAGGACTGAACCCCGGTTATCTCTTCCCGGAGAGCGCTTCCTCGGCCATGCGCTTGTACAGCAGCGCTTCCTTGTGTTTGGGATCGTTCTTCAGGATCACGTCCGCGGTCTTTGCCGATTCGGCGTACTGGCCGCTCGCATAGAGCGAAACCGCGAGGTTCAGCGTCGCCAGCGGATAGGCGGGATTCAGGTTGTGGGCAGTGCGAAGCTGCTCGATGGATCTCTCGGTCTCGCCGTTCTCCCGGTAGGAAATGCCGAGCTTCGTCTGGATATCGACGAACATGGGACGAAGCCGGACGGCCTTTTCGTACTGGCCGACGGCCTCGGCATACTCGCCGAGGCTGCGGTACACGTCTCCGAGTTCGGCGTGCATGTTCGCGAGCCGGGAGAGCACCAGCGGGTCCAGCCGCCCGTGCCCGGTGTTGCTCGCCGTCTTGAGGGCGTTCTGGTAGACGTCGTGGGCGCGCTGGTAGTGTCCGAGATCGTTCAGGATCACGGTCAGGTTCAGCGCCGCCTCCATGTAGTTCGGATTGATCTCGAGCGACTTTTCCAGGTGCTTCACCGCCTGCTCGAACCGGCCCTTGCCGTGCGCCACGACGCCCAGCATGTAGTAGACATCCGCGAAACGGGTGTGCGTTTTCACGATCGTCTCGAGCAGCGGCTCGGCTTCGTCGTACTTCTTGGCGTCGAACAGGGATTTCGCCTGCAGGTAAACCGATTTCGCTTCTGCATCCATATCCTGGAAAGGCTCCCGTGTGCGGAAAGCCGGGCGGTGCTGGAAGCCCTCCGGGGGCTCCGGCCGGACCGCCGGCCTTCGCGTTCATCGTGAATGGGACTTTTATAGCGGAGGACGGCAGCCGATGAAAGCGGCCGCCGTCAGTTTGCCGGCTGCTCCGCCGGGGCCTGAGCGTCACTTGCGGCGCCCGTGAGGTCCAGCAGCGCGAGCTGGATGCGGGTGCGGCGGCGGATTTTCTCCGCCGTGGCATCGGCGTTCGGATAGGCGAGGAACAGGATGTAGGCATCCACGAACTTCACCGAATCCGGACTGCGGAACCGGGCATCGGGGGCCTCGAGCACGAGGCGGTAGTAGGCCCGGGCTCCCTTCGCGTCGCCCAGTTCCTGCGCGATCAGCCCGAGCCGGAAGAGCGACCATCCGACGAGCGGATGGTCCGGGAACTGCTCGATGAGCCCCTTGTACCGTCCGATGGCGGCTCCGTAGAGCGACCGCCGGTAGTAGAAATCCGCGACGAACGCCTCCTGCTCGGCGATATCGGCGTTCACGCGGGAGAGTTCCCCGCCGGCGTCCTTCGATTCCGGGCTGCCGGAATATTCCCGCTGGAGCGTCTGGAACGCCTCGCGGGCGTTGTAGGCGGCGGCGGGGTCCTGGTCCTGGTCCAGAATCTGCTCCCGGTAGCAGCGGGCCCGGCGGAGCTGCGCGTAGGCCGACTCCTCGCGGTAGGCGGGGTGGCTCTTGATGAACTCCTCGTAGTAGACGAGCGCCTCCGTGTACATCTCGTCGTCGAAGTAGGTGTCCGCGATCCGGAGCAGCGACAGCGGCGCCTCGCGCGAGACAGGGAACTTCGCCCGGATGTCCTGGAAGATCTTGCGGGTTTCCTCGGCGTCGTAGGACCAGTGGGACCAGGGGTGATCCCCCCACTTCCAGTCGCCGGGGTTCCAGTCGATCCCCCGCCGGTAGAGCTCCATGCGGCGGGTGCCCTCGGCGTACATCTTCTCGGGCGTCTGGGCTTTTGCGGCGCACACCTCGCGGCGCTCCCGGGCACGGGGCAGTTCCTCCGAGGCTGACGGACTGGAGGCGGAGCCGCCGATGAACTCGTCGTAGTAGGGAAGCGCCTCCTCGTATTTTTCGTCCAGGTAAAAGGTGTCGGCGATCCGGAGCGTCGCGAGCGGGGCGAATTCCGAAGCCGGGTAACGCTTGCGAACCTCCCGGAAGTAGCCCCGGGTCTCCTCGAGGTCGAGCCCCCAGGACCGGACCGAACGCAGGGCGCCCCGTTCGTGGGAGTCCAGGCGGTCCATTCCCTTCGCATAAAGCTGCTCCGCCGTCTGGCCGTCGTACAGGGACGGCGCGCAGCCCGAGGCGGCGAGCAGGAGGACGAAGAATGGCAGGATCAGGCGGTTCATGGAGGTGTCCGGCTCCGCTCCCGCGGAGGCCCCCGTAACTAAACGGGAAGGGCACCGGCAGGCAAACAGGCCGGCCATTAGGTAGTGGCCAATTTGAGGGTTAGGATTTAGTCATTCTGAGCGAAGCGAAGAATCTCGAGGCCCGGAGCCTGAGATCCTTCGGCTGCGCCTCAGGATGACTGGTTCCCGCACTCAAACTGACCCACTACCGTCCATTAAGCCCGGTTCACCCCCGCTTTCCCTTTTCGGCCGGACACGTTATCAGAAGTGTCCTATGAAACTCCTCGTGCTCGCCTGGATTCAGGCCGCCTCGCTGGCCGTCACGCCCCCCGACCTCGGTTCCGACCGGTCCTGGGCCAACTTCCTCACCGCCTACCCCGAAGCCCTCGACCAGATCTCGCGTCACGAGCGCTGGGTGAAGGCGCTGCCGCCCGACAAGGCGAGCTGGGTCGAGCTGATGGACGTCCAGTTCGACGCCGATCCCGTCTGGGCGAAGGAAGCCCTCTCGTTCGTGGACGCGCAGGCGGCGAGCGCCGAATCGATGGCGGCGCTCCGGTCGCTGGACCAGTTCCTGGGCGACAACCGGCTGTTCGAGGCCGCCGAGCTGATCCACGGCCGGCTGCTGCTCAACGACAACTACGCGCGCGGCTACCGCGACCTCGTCTCCGCCATGGCGGAGGCCCCCGGCTGGGAATACCACATCCAGTGCTGGAACAACTTCAACGCCCGGCGCGACGACGCCGAGATCCTGTTCAACACGACGGGCAAGGGCGGCATCGAGGCCTACCGGCGTCAGTTCCCCGAGTTCGCGCCCCTGTGGCAGCCGTGTCTGGATTTTCTGGACCGGAACCCGGCGCTTTATGACGCCGCCCGGCGGTACTACGTCGTCCTCAAGAACGAACCCGCCGTCGCGTCCCAGATCGACCGGATGAACACCCGGTTCCGCGAAGAAACGAACGAAGCGAACCTCGTCGAGCTGTGGCGGATCCGCACCCAGCTCGGAAAGAACCGCGACTTCTGGGTCCGGTATCTCAATCACGAACGGGCCCGGGCTTCGCGCGGCGACAACGGCGCGCCGCTGCTGCGCGTGCGGCGGGAACTCTCGGCCGACCCGGACACGAGCGCCAAGGCGATCCAGTACCGCCGGTGGGTGCTCTCGGTCGAGAACCTGGGCCGCCGGATGCACGAACGCCGGCAGAAGCTCCGCGAGCAGCGCCAGCCCGTCGTGCTGGGCCAGATCCCCGAACTTCCGGCCGAGCAATAAACGGCGGGGATGCCCGGAGAGACTCACCCGCCCCTCCGGGGCACCCTCTCTGTGTCAACAGAGAGGGCCAGGCATGAGCGGCCTTCTCTGCCTGCAGAGAAGGTGGCCGGAGGCCGGATGAGTCCCCCCCCCCTCCAAACACCTGCGCCCGGTTTCCAGCTCCCGTTTTTCGGGGGCGGAACTCCGGGCGCACTTCCGAGCTATGAGAAGTCTAGCACATGATTTCCGGGATCAAGGGGGGGAGGGAGCAAATAGTACATAATGAGACATAATGAGTCGCTAATGGACCCTTCGGCATGACATCTTTGGTAACGGTGAAAACCGGCCGGAAACGCCCGGAATCGTGCGGCGCAGATGATTGATTCCATTCAGGAATCGCCGGAATGGCCCCGAAAACCGCACCTCCCTTAACACCCCCTCGAAAAAACATTATTGCAAAGTACTTTCAAAATGTTTTGGGTTGCCCTTCCGCCGGAATCGCCAGCAGGACCAACGGGTTAAGACCTGCTGCCCGGAAAAGCGCCACATTAAAAAACGGGTTCTTTAGATGTTAAATGATGGTCGTACTATCGGAAAATGAGGGTTGACGGCCCTCACCCGCCGCTTCGGGTCTGCACCCTTGCGGCACGGGCCACGGAGCCGTTAGCCTCGTCATTGTTCCGGATTTCCTGAAGCGAGGTGACGGACCCTGGCTGCTCCGAATCCAACGTCTCCCGTGCGGCAGCTCGCCGAAGAGCTGGCGGGGCGCGTGCGCGCCCGTTATCCGCTGATCGGCCTGCGCACGTCCGAGGAGGAGCGGGCCGAGCGGCTTTTTGCGGCCGTCTCGAAGCAGACGGGCCGGCACCTTATTCGCTGGACCGAGTCGAGCGGCTTCCTGCTGCTCCGGGCGGAAGCGGACACGGCCCCCAGCGGACCCGTGCAGGCGAAAACGCCGCTGGAGGCGCTCGCCGCCATCGACAAGGGTCCCGACCAGACGATCTACCTGCTGGAGGATTTCACGGCCCACTGGGAGGACTCCTCCGTGCGGCGCGCCTTGCGGGACTATCTCCGCCGTTGGCCGTCCCGGGGCATCCTGCTGGCGGTGATCGCGCCGTACCTGCCGGTCCCTGCCGATCTTTCCGGCGATATCGTGACGGCCGACCTGCCGCTCCCGTCCGCCGCCGAGCTGGAGCACCTCGTCCGCGAGATCGCGAAGGCGAACGGACGGAGCGTGGACAAGCTTGCCGAAAAACTGGCCGCCGCCGCCGGCGGGCTCACCGAGCCCGAGGCGGTGCGGCTGTTCAGCCGGGTGCTGTCGCTCGGGCGCGACCCTTCCGAGGACGACATCCGGCTGCTGCTCCGGGAGAAGAAGCAGCTCCTGGGGCGCGAGGAAACGCTGGAGTTTTTCGAGTCGCCCGAATCGCTGGGTTCCATCGCGGGCCTCGACAACCTGAAAGAGTGGCTCGTCTCCCGCGAGCGGGCCTTCTCGAAGGAAGCCCGCGCGTTCGGCCTGCCGGAGCCCAAGGGGCTGTTCCTGCTCGGCGTGCAGGGCTGCGGAAAGTCGCTGACCGCCAAGGCGGTGGCGAACCTGTGGCGGCTGCCGCTGCTCCGGTTCGATCTCGGCGCGCTTTTTTCGAACAGCCGGGTGGGACCGGAAGAACTGATGCGCAAGTCGCTCCAGGTGGCGTCGTCCATCGCGCCCGCGGTGCTGTGGATCGACGAGATCGAAAAAGGGTTCAGCGGCCTGCGCGACGAGTCGGGCACGGCGGCGCGGCTCCTCGGCTCGCTCATCACCTGGATGCAGGAGAAAACCGAGCCCGTCTTCGTCGTGGCGACGGCGAACTCCATCGAGATGCTGCCGCCGGAACTTCTGCGCAAGGGCCGGTTCGACGAGATCTTCTTCGTGGACCTGCCGAGCCACGCCGAGCGGCGGAAGATCTTCGAAGTCCACCTCACGGCCCGCCGCCGCGATCCCGCGCAGTTCGACCTCGAAGCGCTCGCCAAGGTCACGGACCGGTTCTCGGGCGCGGAGATCGAGAGCGCCGTGGTGGCGGGCCTCTACGAGGCGTTTGCCGCCGGGCGCGAGCTGAAACAGGACGACGTGGTGCGCGCCGTGAAGGAAACGGTTCCGCTCGCGCTCACGCAGCAGGAAAAGATCAAGGCGCTGAAGGACTGGGCCGAAGGCCGCGCGCGCCGTGCATCGGCCGACGCCCGGATGCTGGATCTTCTGAACGCACGCTAGAGGGGTCAGCCATGGGAAAAGAGTTCACGGACGCTTTCGGAACCCGCCGCCATCACCCCAGGATTCCGGTGACGCTGGAGATCCGCGGTTCCAGCGCCACGAAGAGCGTGCCGTTCGTCTCGAAGGACCTCTCGGGATCGGGCGTGTTCCTGCACGCGACGCGGGTCTACCCGGCCGGCGCCGAGGTGAAGCTCGAGTTCGAGATTCCCTACACCCACAAGTCCATCGAGGTGGGCGCGAAAGTGATCCGGCACGCGACGGACCCGGACACGGGCCTCGTGAACGGGATGGCGCTGGAGTTCATGGGCCGCCGGGACGAGATCGCGGGACTGATCGAGGACTATCTCTCGAGCACGGACTGAGAATCAGCCGCCCGCCGCCTTCCGGAGCGCTTCCATTCCCGGTTCGTCGGCGTGGTAGGAACTTCTGACGAGCGGACCCGATTCCACCTTCAGGAAACCCAGTTCGTCTTCCCCGTACCGCTTGAACTCCGCGAACTGCTCCGGCGTCACCCAGCGGGTGATGGGCAGGTGCGCCACCGACGGGCGCAGGTACTGGCCGAGCGTGACGACGGCGACGCCGGCGCCCCGGAGGTCACGAAGGACCGAGAGCACCTCGTCATCCGTTTCGCCGAGGCCGAGCATGAGGCCGCTTTTGGCGAGCAGCGGGAACTTCGCCGCCCGCTCCAGCATCCGGATCGAGCGGTCGTAGCGGGCCTGCGGCCTCACGAGCCGGTTCAGCCGGGGCACGGTTTCGAGGTTGTGGGCGAGGATATCGGGCTTTTCACGGAAGACGGCGAGCTGTGCCGCCTCGTCGTCCTGGAAGTCGGGGACGAGCACTTCGAGCTTCAAGGCGGGTGCCGCACGGCGGATTTCGCGGATCACCGCCGCCCAGTGGCCGGCGCCCTTGTCCGGAAGGTCGTCCCGGTCCACGGACGTGACGACGGCGTAGGCGAGTTCGAGGTCCCTGAGCAGCCGGGCGACTTTCGCCGGTTCGTCCGGGTCCGGGCGGGCGGGTTTCCCCGTGGCGACGTCGCAGAAGCCGCACCGGCGCGTGCAGGTGCCTCCCAGAATCATCAGCGTGAGCGAGCGCCGCTCCCAGCACTCGCCGATGTTGGGGCACGAGGCGCTCTCGCAGACGGTGTTAAGGCCTTCGCGGGCGACGCGGGCCTTCAGGTCCGTGTAGTTCCGGCCGGAGGCGAGCGGCACCTTGAGCCACGACGGCTTTCTGCCCGGCATGCCGTCCTCGTAGGAGGCCGTCACCCGGTCGCGGTTCCGGTGCGGGACCTTGCGGTCGGGGAGCGCGACCGACTCGGAGGTCTTCTCGATCTCCCGTTCGACCATGACCGTGACGCCGTACCGGCGGCAGAAAACGCTGGTGAAGGCTTCGGCCACGGCGTCGAGGGAGGGAGTTCCCGTTCCCAGGAATTCCGCCATCGACGTGACCCGGCGGCCCTCGAGCCCGCACGGGACGATCAGTTCAAAGTCTTTCAGATCGGTTGTGACGTTCAGGGCGAAGCCGTGGGTGGTGACGTTTTTCGAGAGCCGGATGCCGAGCGCGGCGATCTTTCCTTTCTCCGTCCAGACGCCCGTGTAGGGCGGATCGGTCCAGGCGTCGATGCCGAAGGCGGCGAGGGTTTCGATGAGGGTTTCTTCCAGTTCATGGACGTGGCGCGAAAGGTCGATCTGCTGCACGGGCAGCATCGGGTAGCCCACGAGCTGGCCGGGGCCGTGGTAGGTGATCTTGCCGCCCCGGTCCGTTTCGACGACGGGGATGTTCCGCGCGGCGAGTTCCGCCCGGGGGACCCGGACCATTTCGCCGCCGCCGGACTTGCCGACCGTGATGACCGGTTCGTGCTCCAGCAGCCACAGGGCGGGCCGGGCTCTCGCTTCGGCGACCAGTGCCGCGTGGGCCTTCTGCCGCTCGAAGGCCGGCCCGTAGGGGTAGGGCGCGCGCGAGCGCCACAGCTCGATCTCGAGCCGGTCAGATGTGTATGGCTTCGCCCAGCGCATCGGCGGCCGCCTCCATGACGGCCTCGGCGAGAGTCGGGTGTGCGTGGATCATCGAGTGCAGTTCGTGGACGGTGAGTTCCATCTCGCGGGCCATGACGATCTCGGGAATCAGCTCGGTCACTTCGGCGCCCACCATGTGAACGCCGAGGATCTCGCCCGTGCGGGAATGGATGACCACTTTCACGAAACCGTCCCAGTCGCCGCTGGCGAGCGCCCGCCCCGAAGCCCGGAACGGAAAGCGCCCGACTTTCACGAAGTCGGGATATTTTTCCTGCGCCTTCGGTTCGGTGAGTCCCACGCTCGCCACCTGCGGCAGGCAGTAGGTACAGCCGGGGATGTTGTCGTAGTTCACGTAGCTCTCGTGATGGCCCGTGATCCGGTCGATGCAGGCGATGGCCTCTTTCGTCGCCACATGGGCGAGGAGCGGCGGGCCGATCACGTCGCCGATGGCGTAGACGCCCGGCACGGAGGTGGCGTAGCTGGTACGGTCCGCGACGATGAACCCCCGGTCGGTCCTGACGCCGAGGGCTTCGAGGCCGAGGTTTTCGATATTGCCGACGACGCCGGCCGCGACGAGGAGCTTCTCCGCCTGCACGTTCACCGCCTCGCCCTTCGCCGTCGTGATGCCGATGGAGACGCCGGACCCTTCCGCCGAAGGAACGGTGCGGTTCACCTTGGCGCCTTCGTGGATATCGACGCCCTGCTTTTCGAGCTGCTTGCGGACGACCGTGGCCACTTCCGGGTCCTCGATGGGGAGAATCTGGGGCAGTGCCTCGATGACCGTCACCTTCGTGCCCATGGTGGCGTAGAAGCTGGCGAACTCGATGCCGATGGCCCCCGCGCCGACGATGGCGAGGGAGGCGGGCTTCTGGTCCAGAACCATCGCCTCCCGCGACGAGATAATGGTCCGGCGGTCGAACTCCATCCCTTTCAGTTCGCGGGGCCGTCCGCCCGTGGCGATGACGATGTGTTTCGCCGTATAGGCGACGGCCTGCCGTTCGGCGTTCGTCACCACGACGCGGCCCGGCTTCTCGATGACGCCGGTGCCCTGGATCACGTCGATCTTGTGCTTCTTCATCAGCGCGCCGATGCCCTTGGTGAGCCGGTCCGACACCTGGCGCGACCGCTTGATGACCTTCGGCCAGTCGAGGCCGATCTCGCCGGTCGTGACGCCGTAGTCGGCGGCGTGGCGGGCGTGGTCGTAGAATTCGGCCGACTTGAGGAGCGCCTTCGTCGGGATGCAGCCCCAGTTCAGGCAGATACCGCCCAGGCTCTCGCGCTCGACGATGGCGGTTTTCAGGCCCCGCTGGGCGCCGCGGATGGCGGCCGGGTAGCCGCCGGGGCCCGCGCCGATCACGATCAGGTCGTACTGGTTGTCTGCCATGGAATCCGCCTGTCAGTCCGCCGCCCGCGCCGGAATTTCCGGCAAGGGACGGCGGGCCAAGGATTATAGCGCGAGCGTCGCGGGCTGTTCGAGCATGCCCTTCAGGTCGCGCATGAAGGCCGCGCCGACGGCGCCGTCGATGACACGGTGGTCGCAGGACATGGTGATGTCCATGCGCTTGCCCGGCACCACGCTGCCGCCCCGGACGACGGCGATGTCGCGGATCGTGCCGACCGCGAGGATGGCCGTCTCCGGTTCCGAGATGATCGCCGTGAAGTGGGCGATGTCGTACATGCCGAGGTTCGAGATCGAGAACGTCCCGCCCGTGTACTGGTCCGGGGCGAGCTTGCGGTCGCGGGCCCGCTGGGTGAGCAGCCGCCGCTCGCGGGAAATCTCCAGCAATCCCCGCTGCTCGCAGTTGCGGATGACGGGCGTGAGGATGCCGTCCGGGAGCGCGACCGCGAGGCCGATGTCGGCGCTGGGGTGCAACAGGGTCGCCTCCTCCGTCCAGGTGGAGTTCACCCGGGGGTTCTGGATCAGGGCCCGCGCGGCCGCCTTCACGATGATATCGGTCATGGAGATCTTCTCGGACTCCGGGAGCGCCTTGTTCAGCTGCCCGCGGAAGTCGATGGCGTTCTCCATGTCCACGGCGACGGTGAGATAGTAGTGCGGCACGCCGGGTTTCGACTGGACCATCCGGCGGGCGATGAACTTCCGCATCTGCGAGTGCGGGATGCTTTCCCCCGGCTCGTAGGCGTCGCCGGTGTCGAGGAGTTTTTCCTTCTGGGAATAGGGTGCGATGGGCGTTTCCTGCGGACTCGGCCGGGTGGCCGCTTCGCTGGACGAACCGGCCGCGATGGCCGCTTCCACGTCCTTCTTCACGACGCGGCCGCCGGGGCCGGAACCCCGGATCTTGTCCAGCTTGATGCCGTGCTCGGCGGCGAGCCGCGCGGCGAGCGGCGACACCTTGATGCGGCCGTTGTCGAGTTCTTCGGCCGGGGCCTGCGCCGACGGCGGAGGCGGCGGGATGGTCGGCGAGCGCGGAGCGGGAGGCGGTGCCGCAGGCTTTCCGGGCGTTGCCGGGGCTGCCGGTTTTGCGGGCGGTTTGGCTGTCTGCGGACGGGCGCCGGCGTCGCCGGACCCCTTCAGCTTGGAAAGAATCTCGTCGATGGGCTCGTCCGCCCCGGCGATGATGGCAATCGGGGCGCCGACCGGGACCGTGGCGCCTTCCAGGATCAGGTAGCGGCGCAGGATACCCGGCTCGGGCGACTCGAGGTCCATGACCGCCTTGTCGGTCTCGACCTCGGCGATGACGTCGCCGGCCTCGACCTTGTCGCCTTCCTTTTTCTTCCACTTGAGCAGCACGCCCTCGGTCATGGTGTCCGAGAGCCTGAGCATTGCGAGTACGTAGGCCATGGTTCCTGTCACTCCTCGATGTAGAGAACCTGCTTCACGGCGTCGATCACCTGCCCCACCTCGGGCATGACGGCGTGTTCCAGGTATTTCGAATAGGGCATCGGCACGTCCTGCGAGTTCACACGGGCCACCGGCGCGTCCAGATGGTCGAAGCAGTTCCTGTGAACGCGGTCGGAGATCTCGCAGCCCACGCTGTTGTGGGGCCAGGACTCCTCCACGATCACGCAGTGGTTGGTCTTGCGGACGCTGTTGAAGATCATCTGGTCGTCCAGGGGGCGCAGCGTCCTGGGGTCGATCACCTCCGCCGAGATTCCCTGCTGGGAGAGCCGCTCGGCGGCGGTGAGGGCGACGTAGAGCATCTTGTTCCAGGCGATGATCGTGACGTCGGTTCCCTCGCGCTTGATCTCGCCCTTGCCGATGGGGATGAGAAATTCTTCGTCTTCCACGGGGCCCTTGGCGTTGTAGAGGACCTCGCTCTCCAGGAAGATCACCGGGTTGTCGTCGCGGATCGCCGTCTTGAGAAGGCCGTAGGCGTCCCTCGGGGTCGCGGGGGCGACGACGAGCAGGCCGGGGAAATAGCAGAACAGCGGCTCGACGGACTGGGAATGCTGGGCGGCGAGCTGATGGGCGGCCCCCTGCGGCCCCCGGAACACGATCGGGATCTTGAGCTTGCCGCCCGACATGTACCGGAGCTTCGCTGCGTTGTTCACGATCTGGTCGTAGGCGACGAAGGAGAAGTTCCAGGTCATGAGCTCGATCACGGGCCTGAGGCCGCACATGGCCGCGCCG
>Ga0268299_1004011_pt1 | contig 12328 bp, 8 predicted proteins | sample NOBtaG_FD_193484 | JGI IMG/M metagenome (GOLD analysis project Ga0268299, IMG submission 193484) | Activated sludge microbial communities from bioreactor in Nijmegen, Gelderland, Netherland - NOB reactor | ecosystem: Engineered > Bioreactor > Aerobic > Activated sludge | place: Netherlands...
CCGGGGCCTTCTTGGCCGCCGCCTTCTTGGCCGGCGCCTTCTTGGCCGCCGCCTTCTTGGCCGGCGCCTTCTTCGCCGCGGCCTTCTTGGCCGGCGCCTTCTTGGCAGCCTTCTTGGCGGGCGCCTTCTTCGCAGCTTTCTTCGCAGTTGCCATAACGATCTCCTTGATCAAGTTGCAAAAAGCTCCGCACGGCTGGATGCCGCACGGAGATTCACCGCCCGCTGGTCTGCCTTGGGAACCTCGAGGGTCCTTGTTGGCAGCCCCGGTGCAGTGAACGGGGCCGCGGATCCGGCTCCTGCTCTCGTCGCCCGGGCGGGTGCCCGGGTCGCGAGGCGGTGATGGCTCTTGGAGGGCCAGCCGTGATCCGCCATTCTTGATCTCTCAGTCGCGCCCGCTCGCCGGCGCAGGGCGCGGCGTTGGCGGACGTTTGGGACGGACGTCGTTCATGGAACTCCCTTCAGTCCCACGCCAGCGCGCCGCCGGTCTGGTAGTCGATGACCCGCGTCTCGAAGAAGTTGCGCTCCTTCTTCAGGTCGATCATCTCGCTCATCCAGGGAAACGGGTTCTCCTCGTTGGGGAACAGCGCTTCCAGGCCGATCTGCGTCGCACGCCGGTTGGCGATGTAGCGCAGGTAGCCCTTGAACATCGAGGCGTTGAGGCCGAGCACGCCGCGCGGCATCGTGTCCTCGGCGTACCGGTATTCGAGCTCGACCGCGCGTTCGAACAGCGCGCGGATCTCGGCCTTGAAGGCAGCCGTCCACAGGTGCGGGTTCTCGAGCTTGATCTGGTTGATCAGGTCGATGCCGAAGTTGCAGTGCATCGACTCGTCGCGCAGGATGTACTGGTACTGCTCGGCCGCGCCCGTCATCTTGTTCTGCCGGCCGAGCGCCAGGATCTGCGTGAAGCCGACGTAGAAGAACAAGCCTTCCATCAGGCAGGCGAAGACGATCAGGCTCTTCAGCAGCGTCTGGTCGGCCTCGGGCGTGCCGGTACGGAACGCCGGGTCCATGATCGCGTCGATGAACGGGATCAGGAACTCGTCCTTGTCGCGGATCGAGTCGACCTCGTGATAGGCGTTGAAGATCTCGCCTTCGTCGAGGCCCAGGCTTTCGACGATGTACTGGTAGGCGTGCGTGTGGATCGCCTCTTCGAAGGCCTGGCGCAGCAGGAACTGGCGGCACTCGGGCGCCGTGATGTGCCGGTAGGTGCCCAGCACGATGTTGTTGGCGGCCAGCGAGTCGGCGGTGACGAAGAAGCCGAGGTTGCGCTTGATGATCCGGCGCTCGTCTTCGCTCAGGCCGTTGGGGTCTTTCCATGTCGCGATGTCGCGCGACATGCTCACTTCTTGTGGCATCCAGTGGTTGGCGCAGGTGGCGAGGTACTTCTCCCACGCCCACTTGTACTTGAACGGCACCAGCTGGTTGACGTCGGTCTGGCCGTTGATGATGCGCTTGTCGGCGGCGTTCACCCGTCGCTGGGAGGACGCGGAGGCCGGTCCTGCGGCCGCGGCGCGTGCGATCGGCGAGGGATGGGAGGCCGCGGCAATGACAGGCTGGAGGCCCGGCGAAAGCGCCATCGAAGATCGCAACGCCGACGCCGGCAGTTGATCAGGCGTGGGCCTCACGGGCAGCGCGCCCCCCGCGGAAGGCATGGCCGATGGGGTCGCAGTCGCGCTCCTCGATGAAGTGGAGGGCGCGTGGTGGCTTGGAGTACGTGCTTCTTCTTCCCAGACCAGCATGTGAGTGCTTCCTGCAGTTGCGAATTATCCAAGTGTTGTGCGCGAACACCAAGCACTAGTTGACATGAAGGGCCTCATGTTGTTGCGGCATCGCATCGCACGAACGCCTTCATCGCATCGATGAAGCTGTTCGCGCGAGGTCGATCGCAAGGCTCTTCCTATCACTCGCGTCTCGGCCGAATGGTCACTCGAACGATGGCCATCGGCTCGCGCCCGCATATGCCTACTGGCACGCCTCGCAGTCCGGGTTGTCGATTGAGCAGAACTTGATGTCGCTCGCCGGTTCGGCCGCGGCGGTGGCCACCGCTTCGGGCGCGGCCGCCATCGAAACCGCATTCAGCGCCCCGGGTGCGACGGTGCTCTTCTCCGCGTACGTGGCGCTCGTCGTGCGCAGGTAGTAGGTGGTCTTCAGGCCGCGCAGCCACGCGAGCTTGTAGATCTCGTCGAGCTTCTTGCCCGAGGCGCCGGCCATGTAGATGTTCAGGCTCTGTGCCTGGTCGATCCACTTCTGGCGCCGCGCGCCGGCCTCCACCAGCCAGCTCGGGTCGATCTCGAAGGCCGTGGCGTACAGGCGCTTGAGCTCCTCGGGCACGCGGTCGATGGGCCGCAGCGAGCCGTCGAAGTGCTTGAGGTCCATCACCATCACGTCGTCCCACAGGCCGAGCCTCTTCAGGTCGCGCACGAGGTACTCGTTGATCACCGTGAACTCGCCGGAGAGGTTGCTCTTCACCGAGAGGTTGCCGAAGCTGGGCTCGATGGAGGCGTCCACGCCGATGATGTTGCTGATGGTGGCGGTGGGCGCGATGGCGACGCAGTTGCTGTTGCGCATGCCGTGCGCCTGGATGCGCTGGCGCAGCGCGGCCCAGTCGAGCGTGCTCGAACGGTCGACCTCCACATAACCCCCGCGCTGCTCGGCCAGCAGGTCGACGCTGTCGGGCGGCAGCACGCCGCGGTCCCACAGGCTGCCGCGGAAGCTCGTGTAGCGGCCGCGCTCGGCGGCGAGCTCGGTGCTCGCCCAGTAGGCGTGGTAGCACACGGCCTCCATCGAGCGGTCGGCGAACACCATCGCCTCCTCGCTCGCGTAGGCCATGCGCAGCCGGTACAGCGAGTCCTGGAAGCCCATGATGCCCAGGCCCACCGGGCGATGGCGCAGGTTGCTGTCGCGCGCCTTCTTCACCGAGTAGTAGTTGATGTCGATGACGTTGTCGAGCATGCGCATCGCCGTGCTCACCGTCTTCTTCAGCTTGACCTGGTCGATCTCCAGGCCCGCCCCGCCCTCGGCGCCGTCCTTCAGGTGCTGCGCCAGGTTGACGCTGCCGAGGTTGCACACCGCGATCTCGGTGTCGCTGGTGTTGAGCGTGATCTCGGTGCACAGGTTGCTCGAGTGCACCACGCCCACGTGCTGCTGCGGGCTGCGCACGTTGCAGGCGTCCTTGAAGGTGATCCACGGGTGCCCGGTCTCGAACAGCATCGAGAGCATCTTGCGCCACAGGTCCTTGGCCGCCATGCGCTTGAAGAGCTTGATCTCGCCGCGGTCGACCTTGGCCTCGTAGCCGGTGTAGGCCTCCTCGAAGGCCTTGCCGAACTTGTCGTGCAGGTCGGGGCAGGTGCTCGGGCTGAACAGCGTCCAGGTGCCTCCTTCGATGACCCGCTTCATGAACAGGTCCGGGATCCAGTTGGCCGTGTTCATGTCGTGCGTGCGCCGCCGGTCGTCGCCGGTGTTCTTGCGCAGCTCGAGGAACTCCTCGATGTCCAGGTGCCAGCTCTCCAGGTAGGAGCAGACCGCGCCCTTGCGCTTGCCGCCCTGGTTGACGGCGACGGCGGTGTCGTTCACCACCTTCAGGAACGGCACCACGCCCTGGCTCTTGCCGTTGGTGCCCTTGATGTAGCTGCCGAGCGCGCGCACGCGCGTCCAGTCGTTGCCCAGGCCGCCGGCGAACTTCGACAGCAGCGCGTTCTCCTTCAGCGCCTCGTAGATGCCGTCGAGGTCATCGGCCACCGTCGTCAGGTAGCAGCTGGAGAGCTGGCTGCGCCGCGTGCCGCTGTTGAAGAGCGTGGGCGTGCTGCTCATGAAGTCGAAGCTCGACAGCACGTCGTAGAACTCGATGGCGCGCGCCTCGCGGTCGATCTCGTTCAGGCTCAGGCCCATCGCCACGCGCATGAAGAACGCCTGCGGCAACTCGATGCGCACCTCGTCCACGTGCAGGAAGTAGCGGTCGTACAGCGTCTGCAGGCCGAGGTAGTCGAACTGCAGGTCGCGCTCGGGCTTGAGCGCCGCGCCCAGGCGCGCGAGGTCGAACTGCGCCAGCTTCTCGTCGAGCAGTTCGGCAGCGATGCCCTGCTTGATGAACTGCGGGAAGTACTCGGGATAGGCCTCGCCCATCTGCTCCTGCACCACCTCGCGGCCGAGGATCTCCTTGCGGATGGTGTGCAGCAGCAGCCGCGCCGTGGCGCGCGTGTAGGCCGGGTCCTTCTCGATCAGCGTGCGGGCGGCCAGGATGGCGGCCTTGAAGACCTCGTCGATCGGCACGCCGTCGTAGAGGTTGCGCCGCGTCTCCGCAAGGATGGGCTCGGCGCTGACCTCGGCGCCGAGGCCGGCGCAGGCCGATTCGACCAGCGCACGCAGGGCGGCCAGGTCCAGCGGACGACGGCCTCCGGCGTCGGTGACGAAGAGCTCCGGCGCGCGGGCCACGGCAGGCGTACCCTGGCGCGCACGTTCCTGCGCGCGGCGCTCGCGGTACAGCACGTAGGCACGCGCCACCTCGTGGTGGCCGCCGCGCATGAGGCCGAGCTCGACCTGGTCTTGCACATCCTCGATATGGAAGGTGCCGCCGCCCGGCCGCGAGCGCAGCAGGCCACGCACCACCAGCTCCGTGAGCATCTCCACCGTCTCACGCACGCTCGCCGAGGCCGCGCCCTGCGTGCCGTGCACCGCGAGGAAGGCCTTCATCAAGGCGACGGCGATCTTGTTCGGCTCGAAGCCGACCACTGCACCATTGCGCCGGATGATCTGGTAACCCGAGTAGGCCGAAGCCCCGGGCGGCGCCACCAGGCCGGAACGCGCGGAAGCGCCAGACAGCAGCGAGGCCTGGACGGCAGACACTCCTTCGGCAGCGGTGGGCACGGCTGATTGCATGCAAGTTCCTCTCTTGATTTCTGAGCCGGGTGGCAGTTGTTCGACGGTCGTTCAATGACAAGGCGCGAGGCTGCCGTCGCCTTCGACCGGCCACAGGGGCGGGCAGGAGACGCGGCGGCTGGCGACGGACTGGCGTGGGTCGGACCCCTCGGGCAAAGGCTTTCGCTGACGCGCCTGCAACGATGGCGGGTCCTCAGGCGATCGGGCCGCGCGAGGCGGCTTCGACTCTTGGTGGGTCACCTCGCGGTCTCGCGTCCTGCACCCGGCGTGGCTGCGTGCGGACTGTCTGTCGACCGTTCCGGGACCTGCTGCCCAACGTTCTCTGCAGGTCCGGTGATTATCGCTCTTGGCGCCCGGGGGGCACTATATATGGTGTGCCGGGGCCCAGCAAGGCACTAGCGCTAGCGTTACGCGCTGGGCTTTCCCGGATTGGCATCACGGCGACGCCACCGCGACGCGACAGCGCTCGGAACTGCGCCATCACTGCGTCATCACCCACGGCACCAGCACCGGGCGACGCCGGCGCAGGCCCTGCCCGAGCCGGTCCCAATCGAACCCGGGCCCCGGGTCGCGCTTGCGCCCGGGCGCCACGTGCTCGTGACCGGTCACCTCCTGGATCGGGTAGCGCAGGCTGAGCGCACGCAGCAGCGTCGACAGCCGCGCGTATTGCCGCGCATCGAAGCGGCGGCCCTCGAGCCCTTCGAGCTCGATGCCGATCGACCAGTCGTTGCAGTTGGCGCGACCCCGCCACACCGAAGCGCCCGCGTGCCACGCACGCCGATCGCACGACACGTACTGCTCGGTGCGTCCGTCGCGCCGGATGACGAAGTGCGCCGAGACCCGCAGCCCCTCGAGGCCGGCGAAGGACGGATGCGCTTTCGCATCGAGCCGATTGGTGAAGAGATGCTCGACGGCAGCGCTGCCGTACTGCCCCGGCGGCAGACTGATCGAATGCAGCACGACGAGCGTGATCTCGGTGCCGGGCGGGCGCTCGCCTTGATTGGGCGACTCGACGCGACGCGCGCCGGGCCACCAGCCTTCGTGCCAGCGTCGCCTCATCGAGCCAATCGCGCGCGCCACGCGACCGCCCGCAGTCGATCCAGCCCGGTGGCCGGCTCAGTCGCCGGAGGTCTCGCCCGCCTCACCGCGCTCACCCCGCTCAGATCGCTCGGCACGCTCGCCTGCGCGCTCACGCTCGAGTGTCGGCTCCGGGGCGAGCACACCCAGTCGCGCCATGCGATAGCGCATCTGGCGCAGCGAGAGGCCGAGGCTCGCGCCGGCGGCGGTGCGGTTGAAACGGTGCGCCGCCAGCGCGCGCTCGAGGATGTCGCGCTCCACGCCGTCCAGGTGCGCGGCCAGGTCGCTGGGCAAGGAGGCCACCGCCGGCGGCGGCGCTTCGGCACCGCGCGCAGCCACCGGCATCGGCAGAGGGAGGTCTGCCTCGGCGCCCGGCGGCGCCTCGGCCGCAGAGTCTGCGAGTCCGAGGTCGGCGCGCGTGATCGCCGGCCCGGTGGACAACGCCAGCGCCCGGTGCAGCAGGTTCTCGAGCTCGCGCACGTTGCCGGGGAACGGGTGACGCAGCAGTTGCTGCAATGCGTCGGCGGTGAGGTTCGGCACCGGCGCCACGCCGGCGTCGCGCGCGATGCGTGCCAGCACGGCGGCGCAGATCGAAGGCAGGTCGTCGATGCGCTCGCGCAGCGGCGGCACGGCGATGCGGATGACATTCAGCCGGTAGTACAGGTCCTGCCGGAAGCGGCCCGCCTGCACCTCCGAGCCGAGATCCTTGTGCGTGGCGCTGACGATGCGCACGTTGACGGCGAGCTCGGCGGCCGCCCCGAGCTGGCGCACGGCGCGCTCCTGGATCACACGCAGCAGCTTGCTCTGCATGGCCAGCGGCAGGTCGCCGATCTCGTCGAGGAAGAGCGTGCCGCCCTGCGCCATCTGGAAGAAGCCGTCGCGGTCTTCGTGCGCGCCGGTGAACGCGCCCTTGCGGAAGCCGAAGAACTCCGCCTCGAGCAGCGCCTCGGGGATGGCGCCGCAGTTCACGGCCACGAAGGGCGCGCCGCCGCGCGGCGAGGTCTCGTGGATGGCACGCGCCACCAGTTCCTTGCCCGTGCCCGACTCTCCGGTGACCAGCACCGGCGCCATGCTGCGCGCCACCTTCTCGATGAGCGAGCGCACCTGCTGCATCGCCAGCGACTCGCCGGCCAGCCGCGCCAGGGCGTTCGACGCCCGCGACGGCGCCGCCGCCCGCCCCTCGGGCGCACGCTCGCGCGCCACCGGCGGCGTGCGGCCCAGCGCCGAGGCCACCACGGCGCGGAACTGCCGCAGGTCCACCGGTTTGGTCAGGTAGTCGTAGGCGCCGGCCTTCAGCGCCTCGACGGCGTTCTCGGGCGACGCGTAGGCGGTGATGACCATCGCCTTCTCGCCGCGGCCGGCCGCCTCCATGCGATGCAGCAGGTCGAGCCCGGATCCGTCGGGCAGCCGCATGTCGGTGATGACGAGCTGGTAGGGGCGCTCGCCCAGCATCGCCCAGGCCTCGTCGACGCTGCCGGCACACTCGACGTCGTAGCCCTCGCGCAGCAGCGTCAGCTCGTAGAGCGTGCGCAGGTCGGGCTCGTCGTCGACGACGAGCAGGCGCGGCGAAGGGCCGCCGGGCGACGCGGCTGCAGAGGCGGGGCTCATTCGAAGGCGAAACCGGCGTCAGTGGCCCAGCGGCAGCACGGTCGCGGCCTCGGCCAGCTCGGCGCGCCGCATGAGCACGACGAACTCGTTGCGGCACTTCTCGCTGGCCGGCCGCTGCCGATACTCGATGATGGCGCCATATCGCTCGCAGAGTTCGCGGCAAATATACAAGCCGAGGCCCGAGCCGCGGCTGCGTGTCGAGTAGAAGGGCTCGAACAGGTAGCGCTCGACCTCCGGCGCGATGAGCGCGCCATCGGACGCCACGCTCAGCGACACCTGCGCACCGTCGTCGCTTTCGCGCAGGCTCACGAAGACGGCGCCGGGCTCCTGGCTGGCATGGCGGTAGGCGTTGTCGAGCAGGTTGACGAGCACGCGCCGCAGGTGCTCGGCGTCGAAGACCACGCCGATCGGTGCCTCCACGATCTGCACGCGCAGGCGGCTGTCGGCGGCCAGCGGCAGCTGCGCCATCGCCGCCCATTCGGCCGTGGTGGCGGCCACCGCCGCGCGGGCGTCGATCACCATCGCCACGGGCGCCGCGCCAGGCGCCACCTCGAGCACGTCGTCCACCAGGCGGTCGAGGCGCGCCACGTTGTCGGCCACGATGCGCGCCAGGCGCTGTTGCGTCGGCGGCAGTTCGTCTTCGAGCAACAGGGCGTTGGCCTGCGCGATGGCGGCCAGCGGATTGCGGATCTCGTGCGCGATGCCGGCGGAGACGCGGCCCATCGCCGCCAGCTTCTCCTGCCGCAGCCGCGCCTGGGCGGTGCGCACGTCCTCCAGCAGCAGCACGACGAAGGGCTCGTCGGGCAGGTCGGCGTTGGCCGGCGCACCGGCTTCGCCCGCGTCGAGCGACTTGCTTCGCATGAAGCGCACGCGCACGCGCAGCGTGCGCGCCAGGCCGTTGGCGAAGCGCACCACCACGTCACGACCTGCTTCGGGCCATGGCGCGGCGGCCAACCCTCCGGCGTCCGGGGCACCGCCCTGGAACACGCGCTCCACCTCGTCGTGCAGCGTGCGCCAGGCGCCACGCTCGGCGAGGCCGAATGGTGCCGGCGGTGCAAGCCCCTCGTCGACGAGCAGGGCACGCGCGGCGGGGTTCGCGGCCCGTACGCGCAGCGCGCGGTCGACCACGAGCACGCCGTCGGCCATCTCCTCGATGACGAGGCGGTTGAGCTGCGCCTGCTGCCGCGCGAGCTCGAGGCTCCCGCGCGCCGCCAACTCCTCGCGCGCCAGGCGCCCGGCCAGTTCGCCCGCCAGCAGCGTGATGATGAACAGCCCCAGCCCCGCCAGCCCCGACTGCAGCATCAGGCCCGGCTGCAACGCGTCGAAGGACGTGGCACTCCACGCCACCAGCAGCAGCAGCAGCGCCACCGCCGCCGCGGTGCCCAGCGCCAGCAGCCGCGACGTCAGCACCCCTGCCATCAACACCGGCAGCACGAGCAGGGCGGCATAGTTGAAGCTCGAGCCGACCTCGATGACATGCAGGCCGATGAAGGCGAGGATGTCGACGCCGATGGTGGCCAGCCACTGGCGCCGCCGCTGCTGCACCATCGGCTGGTGCTCGGCCAGCGGCCGGAAGCGCGGCAACAGCCAAAGCGTGATGGCCTGTGCCGCGTAGAGCAGGCTCACGAGCGACAGCAACTCCGCGTGGCGCAGCCCGAGCAGGCTGGACAGGCCCTGCGCGGCGACGAGGCCCACGCCAACGACGGCCCGCGCTGCCACGTAGGTGCGGAAGACGCGCACGAGCGCGGTGTCTTGCGCTGCCGCGATGCGGCGCACCTGGCGCAGCAGCAGCCGGCTGTCGGGCGGCAACTCGCCGGCGGCGAGCCAGCCGGGGTCGAAGAACGACTCGGTGGGGTGGCTCTCGCCACCGAGCGTGCCGGCGAAGAGCGCGTCGTCTCGTCGGCGCCCGCCCACGCGCCGGCGGTCGATGCTGCGGCGGTCCAGGGGGCGGCGGCGCTCGCCGCTCGGCGAAGTGCTCATCACCGCGGCAGCGGCGCGGCCTTGCGGCACTCTGACCGATGCCCGAGCCTGCGGCTCACGGCAGACTCACCGCGGCCCGGCCACGCGGTGCGGCTCGCCGCAATAGGAGCGGCCCTCGGCATCGAAAGCGGCATCGGGCCGCGGCAGGTGCACGCCGCAGTGCGCGCAGGCCACCATGGGGGCTGGTTCGGCGCCGCTGCTGCCGGGCTTGGCGTCTCGTCCCCCCGGCGGCTGCGCGCCGCGTCGGCCCTTCAGCAGCCACAGGGCGAGACCCACCACCACCGCCACGACGATCAGGAGTCTGAACATGGATTCCCCGCGAACCTGACACCCGCTGCCGTCACGCCGCCAGGCGGCCGAGCAGCACTTCGAGCACGAACCGCGAGCCGACGTACGCGAGCAACAGCAGCGCCGCGCCCACGTACAACCAGCGCGTCGCCTGCCGGCCGCGCCAGCCGCGTCGATGCCGGCCCAGCAGCAACGCCGCGAACACGCCCCAGGCGAGCAGCGAGAACACCGACTTGTGGTCCCAGCGCCACTGCGCGGCCGAAAACACGCCCAACAGCAGCGTGAGCGTGAGCACGACGAAGCCGGCCTCGACGAACCGGAACGTCAGCCGTTCCAGTTGCAGCAGCGGCAGGCCTGCCGGCGCGCGCGCGGCCGCGCCCGAGCGCAGGCGGCGCTCGGCCCGGTCGAGCAGGCTCGCGTGCAGCACCGCCGCGGCGAACAGGGCATACGACCCGACGCCGAGCGCGAAGTGCAGCGGCGCGAGGGCCGAGGAGCCGTGGCGCGGATCGCCCGGGAACAGCACGGCAGCCACCACGCCGGCGATGCCCGCCAGCGCCAGCGACAGCCGCACCGTGGGCAGCGGCACGAAGCGGCTCTCCACCGTGTGCACGGCGATCATCAGCCACACCGTCATCGAGAGCACGGGCCCGAAGCCCCAGCGCACACCGCCTCCCGTGGCCGCATCGGCGCCGCGCCCGAGGCCGGCGATGTCCACCAGCAGCAGCAGCAGGTGCAGCGCGAACGCACCGAGCAGCGCCGCGGCGCCCAGCCGACGCCAGGTGAGCCCGGCAAGCAGCGCCGGCAGCGCCGCCAGCCCGTAGAGCACGAGCGTCACGGCGGCCAGCAACAGGCCACCGCCCGGTGCGAGCGAGGTGGTCGCGCTCGATAGAATCATCGCGACAGTTTACTCATGCCCTCTGCGCAGGGCCCCGGCGAGACGGCGATGGCCTCCACCCTTTCAGACCGCCTGTCGCGCCTCGTCAAGACGATGCGCGGCCAAGCCCGCATCACCGAGAGCAACGTCGCCGACATGCTGCGCGAGGTGCGGCTGGCGCTGCTCGAGGCCGACGTGGCGCTGCCCGTGGTGCGCGACTTCATCACGCGCGTCAAGGAGAAGGCGCTCGGCCAGCAGGTGGTGGGTTCGCTCAACCCCGGCCAGGCGCTCGTGGGCATCGTGCACAAGGAGCTCGCCGCGACCATGGGCGAGGTCGATGCTGCCGGTGCCCTGAAACCGCCGGCCGACATCGACCTCGCCACACAACCGCCGGCCGTGCTGCTGATGGCGGGCCTGCAGGGTTCCGGCAAGACCACCACCACGGCCAAGCTCGCGCGCCACCTCATCGGCAAGCGCAAGAAGAAGGTGCTCACCGTCTCGGCCGACGTCTACCGGCCGGCCGCCATCCAGCAGCTGAAGACGGTGACGGCGCAGGCCGGCGCCGAGTGGTTCCCATCGTCGCCCGAGCAGAAGCCGCGCGACATCGCGTTGGCCGCGCTCGATCACGCCAAACGCCACTTCTTCGATGTGCTCATCGTCGACACCGCCGGCCGGCTGGCCATCGACGAAGCGCTGATGGCGGAGATCCGCGAGTTGCACGCGGCGGTCAAGCCGGTGGAGACGCTCTTCGTCGTCGACGCCATGCAGGGCCAGGACGCGGTGAACGTGGCCAAGGCCTTCAAGGAGGCGCTGCCGCTCACCGGCGTGGTGCTCACCAAGCTCGACGGCGACTCGCGCGGCGGCGCGGCGCTGTCGGTGCGGCAGGTGACGGGCGCGCCGATCAAGTTCGCCGGCGTGAGCGAGAAGATCGACGGCCTGGAGGTCTTCGACGCCGATCGCCACGCCGGGCGCGTGCTCGGCATGGGCGACATCGTCGCGCTGGTCGAGGAGGTGCAAAAGGGCGTCGACCTCGACGAGGCCAAGAAGCTCGCCGAGAAGGTGAAGAGCGGCTCGGGCTTCGACCTCAACGACTTCCTGTCGCAGATCTCGCAGATGAAGAAGATGGGCGGCCTCTCGGGCCTCATCGACAAGCTGCCGAGCGCGCTGGCCGAGAAGGCCGCCGGCGCCGACATGGGCCGCGCCGAGCGCGACGTGCGGCGCATGGAGGGCATCATCCACTCGATGACGCCGCTGGAACGGCGCAAGCCCGAGCTCATCAAGGCCACGCGCAAGCGCCGCATCGCGGCCGGCGCCGGCGTGCAGGTTCAGGAAGTGAACCGCCTGCTCAACCAGTTCGAGCAGATGCAGGGCATGATGAAGAAGATGAAGGGCGGCGGGCTGATGAAGATGATGCGCCGCATGGGCGGCGGCGGCTTCCCGGGCCTGCCGCCACGCTGACCCGCACCTCCGGGCGGGTCGGCCGTCCGCGTGTCCCCCGCGGGGTGGGCAAAAGGCACCGCCTCGTCACATCCTGATACTTCTTTTGTCTCTTCCGGGCTGTTTCCGGAAGCAGTTGTTGCCGATCGTACGGGTCGGCTCGTCCTTCGCGGGACCGCCGCAGCCCTG
>Ga0268299_1004012_pt1 | contig 12323 bp, 8 predicted proteins | sample NOBtaG_FD_193484 | JGI IMG/M metagenome (GOLD analysis project Ga0268299, IMG submission 193484) | Activated sludge microbial communities from bioreactor in Nijmegen, Gelderland, Netherland - NOB reactor | ecosystem: Engineered > Bioreactor > Aerobic > Activated sludge | place: Netherlands...
AGATCGGCCACGTCGTTGTCGATCGCGTTCATCTTGGTGTGGACCTCGAAGCAGGCGACGCCGTCGCCGATGTCCCAGAGGCTGGCCGAGCCGTTCCGGACGATCGGCTTCGCCTTGCGCTTGATGTCCGCCAGCAGCAGCACGCCCGCGGCGCGCTTGACGTCGATGTATTTTCCGACGGGCGTGAATTGCTGGAGTTGGCCGTTCTCGACGCGGTAGAACGTGCCGGCGCCGACCTTCTCGAGGATCGGCGGCACCTTTTTGCCTTCGGCCTTGAGACGCTCGGCGAACCATTTCGGCCCGATGCGGTCGATGAGCTCGAACGGCCCCCATTTCCAGGCATAGCCGAGCTTCATGCCCTGATCGACCGACACGATGTCGTCGGAAATCTCCGGCACCAGCGCCGCCGCGTAGCCCAGCGTCTTCGCCAGCATGTCCCACGCGAACTTGCCGCCGCGGTCCGGGTGCGCGACCAGCTTCTGCAAATTCTTGCCGCCGATCGAGACGCTTTCGAGGGCGCCCTTCACCGAAGCCGCGTAGGTGCCGGTCTTGAGGTTGATCGATTCCTTGACGCGCTCCGTGCCCGCCTTGTTCATGCGATAGAAGCCGCCCTTGCCTTTGCGGCCGGTGTAGCCCTCGGCGATCATCTTCTCGATGAAACCGGCCGAGCCTTCGCGGAATTCGGTGACCAGCGAATCGGCGGCCGGGAGATTCTGGCGCATGCTCTTGCCGACATGCGGCATGAGATCGATGCCGACGAGATCGAGCAGGCCGAAAATGCCGGTCTTGGGGAAACCCATCGGCCGGCCGGCCACGGCATCCGCCTCTTCCACCGTGAGCCCGTGATCCATCGCGGCGTTGAGGGCCGCCTGGATCCACATCGTGCCGATGCGGTTGGCGACGAAGCCCGGCGTGTCCTTGCAGTGGATGACGCCCTTGCCGAGGCGCACGTCGGCGAAATTCTCCATCTCGGCGATGGCGTCCTTGCGCGTCTTCGGCCCGCCGACGATTTCCAGAAGGCGCATGTAGCGCGGCGGGTTGAAGAAATGCGTGATCATGAAATCGCGCTGCAGGCTGTCGGGCAAACCCTCGACCAGCTTGGCCAGCGGGATCGTGGAGGTGTTGGAGGAGACGATCGAGCCCGGCCGGCGGTTGGCCTCGAGCTTCTTGAACACGTCGTGCTTGATGTCGATGCGCTCGATGACGGCCTCGACGATCCAGTCGCACTCTTTGAGCGCACCCAAATCGTCCTCGAGATTGCCGGGCGTCACCAGCTTGGCCGCGTCCTTGCTCATGAACGGCGCGGGGTCGGTCTTGAGCATGCGCGCGATGGCGTCCTTGGCGAGCTTGCTCCTGTCGTTCGCGCCCTTCGGCACGATGTCGAGCAGCATCACCGGCACGCCGGCATTGGCGATGTGCGCGGCGATGCCGCTGCCCATCACGCCCGAGCCGATCACCGCGGCTTTCTTGATGTCCATGTTTCGCTCCCAAACCATGTTCTGCGTCCCAACTCCACCCGTCATCCTGAGGCCCATTTGGGCCGAAGGATCTGGCTCGAGTCTGGAGGACGATCGAAGTCGCTCCCGTCGCCGCCGCAGATGTTCGTCGATAGTCTTTCTGCGGAGGTTAGATCCTTCGGCCCAAGCGGGCCTCAGGATGACGGGGCGAGGGTGTGCCCCTCGCCACTAGACGTGCCTCACACCTTCTCCAGCACCGTCGCAATGCCTTGGCCGCCGCCGATGCACATCGTCGCCACCGCGTATTTGGCACCCTCGCGCTTCAGCACGGACGCGGCCTTGCCGGTGATGCGGGCACCCGAGGCGCCCAACGGATGGCCGAGGGCGATGGCGCCGCCGTCGAGGTTCACGCGGTCGGGCGAGATGCCGATCTCCTGCATGCAGGCCACGGCCTGCGAGGCGAAGGCCTCGTTGAGCTCCATCACGTCGATGTCCTTGATCGCGAGGCCGGCGCGCTTCAGCGCCTTCTTCGTGGCCTCGACCGGGCCCATGCCCATGATCTCGGGCTGGATGCCGGTGCCGGCGATCGACTTGATGCGCGCCAGGATCGGGAGATTGTGCTTCTTGGCGTAGTCCTCGGCGCACACGATCACCGCGGAAGCGCCGTCGGTGAGCGGCGAGGCCGTGCCGGCCGTGACCGTGCCCTCGGCGAAGAAGGCGGGCTTCAGCCCCGAGAGGATTTCCATCGTCGTGTCCGGGCGGATGCCGCCGTCGCTGTCCACGATTCCGGCCTTGGTCTCGATCGGCACGATCTCGGGCTTGAGCTTGCCGGCGTCGCGCGCCTTGGCCGCCTTCTGGTGCGAGCCGATGGCGAAGAGCTGCTGCTTCTCGCGCGTGACTTGATATTTCTGGGCGACGGCTTCCGCTGTTTGACCCATGCCGTGATAGGTTTCCGGCCACGATTTCATCAGCGCCGGATTCGGCATCGGGTTGAAGCCCGTCATCGGAACGCGCGTCATGCTCTCGACGCCGGCGCACACGAACACCTCGCCGGCACCCATCTGGATCATGCCGGCGGCGTTGTGGATCGCCTGCATCGAGGAGCCGCACCAGCGGTTGATGGTGGTGCCGCCGGTCGTGATCGGGAGATCGGCCAGGAACACGATGTAGCGGCCCATGTTCATGCCCTGCTCGCCTTCGGGATTGGCGCAGCCGAGGATGAGGTCTTCGATGTCTTCCTTCTTGACGCCGACCTCTTTCACCAGCGCCTTCACCACCGCGGCGACGAGATCGTCGGGGCGGACGCGCGTCAGCGCCCCCTTGTTGGCGAGTTGGAAGGGCGAGCGCTTGTAGCCGGCGATGACGACATTCTTTTCCATGGGATCCTCCTGAGCTTTTTCGCGCCCGTCGCCAATCTAAGCGAGCAGTGCGACGGTTTCGCGGCTCGCCCGTTTCAGCGGGCGTTCGTCTTTCTGGACGCCGAGCATCATGATGGCGCCTTGGACGCGGGCTACGATGTCTTCGGCCATTTCGCGCGCCCGGGTTTCACCGTGGCGCTCGGCCAGCAGCGTGGCGAGCGCCGCCGTCCAGTCGTTGAAATAGGTGCGGATGCGGTCTTGGAATTCGGGGATCGCGCCGCCCACCTCGAGCGCCAGATTGCCCATCACGCAGCCGCCTTCGCGGCCGATGAAATAGCGCTCCACGCGCTCGGCGAGCGTAGCAAGCCGCTGGGCGGCAGGCACGGTGGAATCGAGCGCGGGGCGGAACAATTTCTCGCGCGTCTCGGCAATGACGCGGTCGAGGGCGGCGACGGCGAGTTCCTTCTTACCCGGGAAGTAATGGTAGATGCTGCCCTTCAGAAGGCCGCAGCCGGCGCTGATGTCGGCCATCGACGTGTTGTGATAGCCGTTCATGCGGAACAGCGTCAGCGCCGCATCGATCACCGCGTCCTTGTCGGTCTTCTTCATGTCGGAAGCGCTTGCCTCAGCATGCGGCGGCGCGGAGAACATCGCGCGAACCAACCGTTCGTTTGGATAAACCTACCGATCGTTTGGCTGGGAGTCAAGCGCCTGCGGGACCGCGCGAACCGCCCTTACTCTTCCTGCGCCGCGTGGCGGCGGGGCGGCTGGGTGGCGTAGCCGCGCTTGGCGTAATCGAAGCCGCCGAGCTCGTGCACGGCTTGGCCGCGATGCTCGTCGGCGGCGTAATACGCGCGCACTTCCGAAATGAGACCCGAGGCGCGGTCGAACACATACCAATCAATGCCGCGCAGGCGCTTGCCGCTCTTGGTGCGGAACATGGTCCACTCCACCACCGCCTCGGCCTTGCAGGGATCGACCATCAGCGCATCGACGGTCCACACCGGCCGCGAATGCTTGCACACGCCGGCCCAGCCTTCCGCGATCTGCTTGGCGCCGCGCCAGGGGCCGTAGCGCTCGTTGGCGGGAAAATAATGGACCGCGTTCTTGACGAAGCAGGCCGCGACCGTCTTGGCGTCGCCGGCATTGCACGCGTCGAAATAGCCGCGCAGCAGCGATTCAAGGTGCTGGGTGGTGACGGTGCGCGGATCGGCCGATTTCAAGCCTTCCATGCCGAGCATGCTACGCCCGCGCGCCCCGCCTGCCGATAGACGAGTCCGCATTGCCGCCCTAGCATCCCGACATATCCTCCGTGGGAATGCCAGCCATGAGCGACGCCGAAACGAGCACCGCGATCCGGAGCGAGAACGATCTGCGCGCGCTCCATGCACCGCCGAGCGATCTCGTGAAGCGGAAATGCGTCGACCGGCTCGACAAGCACTGCCGCGCCTTCATCGCCTTGAGCCCGTTCCTGGTGCTCGGCACCGCCGGCGCCGGCGGCCGCGCCGACGTTTCGCCGCGCGGCGACCCGCCCGGCTTCGTGAAGGTGATCGACGACAAGACGCTGCTGATTCCCGACCGGCCGGGCAACAATCTGCTCGATTCGCTCTCCAACATCGTCGCCAATCCCGAGGTGGGGCTGTTGTTCCTCATCCCCGGCTTCGACGAGACGCTCCGCATCAACGGCACGGCCGAACTGGTGCGCGACCCCGTGGTGCTGGCGCCGCTCGCCATCGACGGCAAGCCGCCCAAGGTCGGCATCCGCGTGGCCGTCGGCGAAGTGTATCTCCATTGCGCGCGCTCCTTCCGCCGCGCGCGGCTCTGGGACCCCGCCGCGCGCGTGCCGCGCGAGACGCTGCCGACGCTCGCCCGCATGGTGATGGACATGTCGGCGATGCAATACGACGCCGCCATCGACCGCCGCGTGGAAGACGCGATGGACAAGCTTTATTAGCGAGCGAGGACCGACCGCTACGCGCGTTCGGCGAAGAACTTCCGGAGCCGCGCCGCCACCGCGTCGGCATCGGTGACCGGCGCCATGTGTCCGGCGCCGTCGAGGATCTCGAGCCGCGCCTCGGGTAGCGCGCCGGCGATGATCTCGGCCATGCGCCGCGCCGCCGGCGTGGTACGCGCGGCCGAGAGCACGAGCGTCGGCACGCCGACCCCGGCATAGCGCGCGGCCTCGGTGCGGTCGGCGGATACGGCGGCGACGTCGGCGCGCATCTTGCCGGCGCGCGCGAAGATCGGCAGGCGCTGCGCCAGCGGAATCTTCGCCCAGGCGCCGGTGCCGTACCAATAATCGGTGAAGCGCTCGGTGGCGGCTGCGGTGCTGCCGCGCGCGAAGGCGGCGAGCACGTCTTCGATCATCGCCTTCACCTCGGCGAAAGCGCCCTCTTCGCCCGGCGCGCGCAAGGTGCCGAGCACGACCGGCTCGATGAGCGTCAGCGTCGCGATGCGCGGCGCGTGGCGGAGCGCCAACTCCAACGCCAGCCAGGCGCCCATCGAGTGGCCGACGAGTTCGAATTTTCCGTCGAACCGCCGCAGCGCCGCCTCGAGCAATTCGATTTCGGCCGCCGGCGAGCCGGGCTCTCCCTCGGGCCACGGCGCGGAACGCCCATAGCCCCGGAGATTCGGCGCCAAACAGCGGTGATCGGCGCAGAGCCGGCGCGTGAGCGCGCGCCATTGTGCCGCGCCCATTCCGGCGCTGTGGACCAGAAAAACCGCCGGCCCTTGACCATTGTCAATGAGGTCGAGCGCCAATCCATGATTGTATTCAAACAACGGCATGTGGATCGGCCGGCGTCCCTCTACTAAATATAGATTAAGGCCAAGACCAGTGTACCCAAGTGTACCAGAAGGACTAACCAAGTTACGGTTAATATCCACTCAAAAGATATTAATGAACCGTAAAGATTATCTTGAGAAACCGCCAGCAACTCTGCATCCTCATGTCCAACGAACTTGGACTTTTCATCGCGGCGGTCGAGCGGGGCGACCCAGAGATGACATCGAAAAGCGCGGACATCATTCCCTTCGAGCGCGGCGCCGAGCGCAGCGGCGGCGATAGCGCGATTGCGGGTCCGGAACATGCGCTGGTGCGGGCACTCGCCGCCGCCGATCTCGCCGAGGTCGAAAGCTATTACGATCCGGACGAGAAAGTCCTCTGGGCCTATCAGCGCCACCTCGAGAAACCGAGCTTCACGCCCGGTCTGTTGCGCGACGTGCGCCGCTTCCAATCCATCGTCGCCGAAACCTGCACGCCGCATTCCGGGATCGAGAAGATGCCGGTGCGCTACCTCGTCTGGGGCTCGCTCGTGGACGGCGTGTTCAACTTGGGCGGCGATCTCGGCCTGTTCGCCGACGCGATCGTGCGCCGCGACCGCGACGGGCTCGCCGCCTATGCCAAGGCGTGCATCGACATCTGCTACCCCAACTCGATCAAGATGGATCTGCCGATCATCACCATCGCGCTCTGCCAGGGCGACACGCTCGGCGGCGGATTCGAATCGGCCCTCTCGAGCGACATCCTCGTGGCCGAGCGCCGCGCGCGCTTCGGCCTGCCGGAGATCCTGTTCGGGCTCTTCCCGGGCATGGGCGCCTATTCCTTCCTCGGCCGGCGCATCGGCGCCAAGGCGGCCGAGAAGATGATCTTCAGCGGCAAGATCTACTCCGCCGAAGAGCTACACGCGCTGGGCGTCGTCGACGTGCTCGCCGACGACGGGATGGGCGAAGACGCCGTGATCCAGCACGTGCAATCGATCTCCAGCCGCTTCAGCGCCTATCGCTCGATCTACAAGATCCGCCAGCGCTTTGCGCCGGTGACCTACGAGGAGCTGATGGACATCGCCGTCGTCTGGGTGGAAGCGGCGCTGACCTTGACCGAGAACGACATCAAGAAGATGCGCCGCCTGGCCGCCGCCCAGGCGCGCCGCCGCGCCGAGCCCGCCGTCCGCCGCGAACTCCGCATCGCCGCCGCCCTCGGCGCCGCGAAAAAGATCGGGTGAGCCGCCTTTCTGAGCCTTCCCCCGCTTGCGGGGAAGGTTGGATGGGGGTGGGCCACCGACCGCTGCCGGACATTCCACCGGCTCGCTGATCCCCATCCGGCTTCCCCCGCAAACGGGGAAAGAGAAGAAAGAAGCGCTATCGAGTCGGTTTAGCCCGCCTGCTCGCGCACGCGCACGCCGGTCTGGCGGCGGAGTTCTTCGACCGCGAGGCGGTATTCGCGCTTCAGCTCGAGGAGGAACGGCTCGCCCTTCTTGGCGAGCTCGTGCTTGCCGATGCCGCTGACCGAGACGCAGAGCTGGTGCAGGCGCCGGGCGCCGAAATGCGCGGCGCTGGAGCGCAGCGCGTGGGTTTCGAAGCGCACGCCCTCGGCGTCGTTGTCTGCCACCGCCTTGGTGACGCGCTCGACGATGACCGCCGAGTCGGCGATGAACTCGTCGACCAGCGATTCGAAGAAATCGGCGTCGCCGCCGATGGCGCGCAGCGATTCGATGGCGGTGGTATCGATGATCGGCGGCAGCGGCGCCTTGTGGCGCGGGTGCATCGTGACCTTGCCGTCGTCGGCGGCGGCCGCGTCCTGGGCCGTCTCGCCCTCGGCCTGCGCCGCCTCGTCCGCTTCGCCGGCGTAGCGCTCGACCAGGCGCACCAGTTCGTCGGCCTCGATCGGCTTAAGCGCGACACCGTCCATGCCCGCTTCCTCGCACAGCCGGCGGCCCTCGACCGTGGCGTCGGCGGTGAGCGCCAAGATCGGGAGATGCGGCTTATCCATGTGGGCGAACCGGTAGAGCTTGGTCGCCTCGAGCCCGCTCATCTTGGGCATGTTGACGTCCATGAGCGCCACGTCGAAGCCGCCCTTGTCGAGCTCGGCGAGCGCCACCTCGCCGTCTTCGGCGGGCACGGGCTGGTGGCCGCTGGTCTCGAGGATCTTGGCGAAGAGCCTGCGGTTGACGGTGTTGTCCTCGGCGACCAGCACGCGCAGGCTGCGCTTCCGGTTCTTGCCGGCGCCGCGTTCGGCCGGCGCGCGGCCGGAGACGCCGAGCGCGATGAGGTCGGCGAGATAGAGCGCGGGCGCCAGGGTTTCGGCGACGGCGGCGCGCGAGAGGATCGCGAGATAATCGAGCCGCGCGGCCTTGGCCGATTCGGCCATGGCGGCGGGCTCGTCGATGCGGACCAGGAGCGGCGAGAGGCCGGGCAGCACGTCGCGCATGCTGGCGGCGAATTCGGCGGCGCCGGCTTCGAGGCCGGGTCCGAGCGCGACCACGACCGGACGCGGGCTGCCGCCCGAGGCAAGCTTGACGGCGGGGCCGAGCGCCGCGGGCTCGCGGAGCTCGACCGGCTTGCCGCCGGCGGCCTCGACCACGGCCGAAACCTCGCGCGCGAGCTCGGCATCGGCGCCGACGATGAAGACGCGCTCGCCGGGCGTCAGCACCTGGCGGCGGACGGCGACTTCGGAGCGCGGCAGCGGCAGATCGAGCGTGAACAGGCTGCCCTTGCCGACTTCGCTTTCCAGGCGGACGGTGCCGCCCATCATGGTCGCGAGCTGGCGCACGATCGAAAGGCCGAGGCCGGTGCCGCCGAAGCGGCGCGAGATGGTTTCGTCGGCCTGGCGGAAACTTTCGAAGATGGCGGCGAACTTCTCCTGCGGAATGCCGATGCCGGTATCGCCGACCGAGATCGAGATTTGCGTCCGCTTGGCGTCGAGCGCGGTGCCCGACACTTCGATCCAGACGCGGCCCTGCTCGGTGAACTTCAGCGCGTTGCCGCAGAGGTTCACGAGCATGCTGCGCAGGTGGTCGATGTCGCCCACCAGTCCCACCGGCGTGCCCGGCGCCATGTGCACGCTGAACGATATACCGCGCGCTTGGGCCTGGATGTGGAACATCGAGTCGATCTCGGCGATCAACACCGCGAGATCGAACGGTTCCGACTTGGTCGTGACCTTGCCGGCCTCGACCTTCGAGAAATCGAGCACGATGTTGATCTGCGACAACAGCGAGCGCGCGGCGCTCCGGACGCTGCGCACCATGGCGCGCTGTTCGTTGTCGAGCGTGGTGTGCTTGAGGAGCCCGCCGGTGCCGATGATGGTGTTGAGCGGCGTGCGCAGCTCGTGGCTGATCGTGGCGAGGAAGCGCGATTTGGCCTGGCTCGCCTGCTCGGCGGCCGCCTTCGCCCGGTGCAGCTTCGTGATGAGAGACGCGCAGTATGCCGGCACGAGCACCAGCCAGGCGAACAGGCCCGCTCCCAACTCGGCATGTAGCGACCAATACGGCGCGAAGACGATGACCAGGGCAAAGCCCAACGCATTCATGACCGCCGACGCGGCGAGGAAACGTACCCCATAGCGGAAGCCGTTGCCGAGCGTGGTCCACAGGTACACACCGTAGAATGGCGACGTCATTTCGCCGCCGAAGGCGAGGAACAGCGAGCAGCTGAACGCGTCGACGAAATTCGCGATCAGCCTGCGCGAGATCGACGGCTCCGGCCTTACGATCACCGCCACGAGCAAAAGCTGCGCGAGGATGAACCCGCCGCCGGCCACGGCGATGCACTCGCGCAGACCGATCGTATCGAAGCCACGGAATGTGCCGTGCAGGAGCAGGAAAACGAAAATGATCAGGCCCATTGCAAGCCTGACGGTGATCTGGTCGTGCTCGCTATCGGGACGCTGGGCGAAGATTTGCACGATTCGGGGCAGTGTCACCCATGCGGCGACCGCCACCAGGAGCGTCGTGCTGCACGCGAGCGAACCGAGGATGAAATAGCCGATCCATGCGAAAGAGGGATCGCTTTCGCCATGCAGCAAGCCGACAGAGGTGGTGACGATCGCGGCGGCCGTCGCCGTAGCGCTGATCGCGATGCAACGGCGCACTTTGCCGGCGGATAGACGCACGGCCGCGTCGCGTTCACCCCCCGCTCGCTGAGCGCCCTGCGGGCGACGTGCATTGAACTCGACCACGACGGTCGACATCGGCGAAAGCTCCGGTGCCCTGACGAGCTACAACTCGTCAATTGCTATCCCGGAAGAGTAAACGAACGCTTAACCAAACCCGGGCAAGGCCGCCTAATTTACGGCGGCGAGCAGCGTACCGGCGGCCGGCAGGCGAACGGTCATGCGCGTGCCGCGGCCCTTGGCGCTGTCGATGAGCAGCTCGCCGCGATGGGCCTGGATGATGCCGAACGCAATCGGTAGGCCGAGGCCGGTGCCCTGATACTTTTTCTTGTAGGGATCGCCCGAGACCTGGCCGAAGCGCGCGAGTGCGATCGGGATTTCTTCGGGCGCCATGCCGATGCCGGTGTCGCCCACCACGATCTCGACCATGTCGGCGCCCTTGTGGGCGTCGACCGAGACGGCGCCGCCGGCGGGCGTGAATTTCACCGCGTTCGAGAAGAGATTGAGGAAGGCCTGGGTGAGCTTGGTGCGGTCGCCGAGCACGTAGGGCAGTTCGCCCTGCACCGTGCAATCGAAGGCGAGCTTGGCCTTCTCGGCCTCGGGCCGGATCATGCGCGCGGCTTCCTCGAGCACGGTCGGAACGCCGACCAGCGCCCGCTCCACGTCGAACTTGCCTTCCTCGATGCGCGCCACGTCGAGGATGTTCTGGATGACCTCGCGCAGGTGCCGCGCGCTCCGGCCGATGTCGTTGGTGTAGTCCTTGTACTTCGCGTTGCCGAGCGGCCCGTGCAGCTCGATCTGCATGATCTCGGAGAAGCCGATGATGGCGTTGAGCGGCGTGCGCAGCTCGTGGCTCATATTGGCGAGGAACGCGGTCTTGGCCGCGTTGGCGCGCTCGGCCGCCTGGCGGGCGAGGCTCTGCCGGCGGAGCGCCAGGAGATTGCGCGCGCGCACGACGAATTCGTGGTGATCGACCGGGCTCGCGAGGAAATCGGTGGCGCCGGCCTCGAGCGCGCGGTAGCGGTGCTCGCGGTCTTCGTAGGCGGTGACGACGATGACCGGCACGTCGACGCAGCCGGGCAGCTTCCGGAAGGCGGCGACGAACTCGGCGCCGTTCATGCCGGGCATGTTGAAATCGGAGAAGACGAGATCGGGCGCCGCCTGCTTCGCGGCGTCGAGGCCCTCTTGCCCGCTGGCGACCGCGCGCACCTCCACGCCCTGCTCGACCGACATGGCGAGCTGGGTGAGGATTTTCCGGTTCGTGTTCCGGTCGTCGAGAATGAGGATGGATGCCATCGGCCTCGCCCGCGAACCAGTGCCCCCAGCCGCGCGCTGCTCCCTGTATTCCAAAACCTTACGCCCTGAATAACCCCCCAAGGATTAACCAGGTGTAAACGCTGTTAAGTCTTGGCGGCCGAATTCGCCTATTTCTTCGCCCCGGCCGGCGCCAGATCCATCCGCCGCGGGAAGCGGGCGCGCACCGATTCGGGGCGGAGCGGCATCTGGATGTAAGCGCCCTGCTGCCAGAGGTCGATCTGGTCGAGGGCCGTCGTGCTGCCGAGCCAGCCGTCTTGCCCGCCCAACAGCACGAAATAATTGGCATCGGGATCGGCGAGATCGGCGACGAAGCGCGCCTGCTGGCCGTAGCGGGTGTAGTGGCGCTCGTCGGTGCTGCTGTGCGCCGTCTTCATCAGCGACTCGGTGCTGCCGCCGGCGGGCAGGTCGCCGAAGCGGTAGCGCTCGCCGATCAGCGGCGCGAAGGCGAGCGGATGGGCGAGGCCGAGGCGGTGCATCTCGCCCCAGTTCTTGAACTTGCCGAGCTTGGCGCCCGCTTGCGCCAGCGCGTCCTCGAGGAGCGCCTTGAGATCGTCGTGCGGGATGCCGGGAATATCGTCCGCGAGCAGCCGCGCCATGGCGGCGATGGTGGAGAGCGTGGCCGCCGCCTCGGCGCCGTAGCGGCGCACGTAATAGCTCTGCTGGAAGCGATGGTGGAAGAGCTCGAAGGCCACCGGCTCCTGCTGCTCGGCGCGATACTGGCCGTCCCAGCGCCGCAAGAGTTCGAGCACGCGCCGGCCGGCGGCGTCGAGGCCCTCGCCGGCCTTGGTGCGCGCCACGGCGGCGACGTAGATGTCGCGGAGCTGCGCGGACGACGCGACGTGCACGTCGCGCTGTTGCGCTTTCATGTCCTCGAGGCCGAACTTCGGCTTCGCGGCCATCAGCGCGTTCATGCGGATCATGCGGTCGTCGGCCGAGAACACGTATCCGACCGGAAACGGCGTCGCGGTCGGCCGGTTGTTGGCCGAAGCGAAGAAGCCGGCCTTGGGATTGTAGGCGGCGGGCAATTGCAACGCGGTCGCGATCGCCTTCCACTGCGAATCAGGATCGGCGGGATCGAGGATGATGTCGCGCGGCACCGCGCGCGTGCGGATCGGCAGCATCGTCGCCATCACCTGGCCGATGTTCCCGGCGCGGTCGGCATAGACCATGTTCTGCGCCGACACGGCGAAGGTTTCGAAGGCGGCGCGGAATTCGGGCCAGGTCTTGGCGCGCTGCGCCTTCAGCATCGCCGTGATCTCGTCGCCCTTCTCGTGGCCGATCCAGCGGAGGGCGAAAGGC
>Ga0268299_1004014_pt1 | contig 12318 bp, 13 predicted proteins | sample NOBtaG_FD_193484 | JGI IMG/M metagenome (GOLD analysis project Ga0268299, IMG submission 193484) | Activated sludge microbial communities from bioreactor in Nijmegen, Gelderland, Netherland - NOB reactor | ecosystem: Engineered > Bioreactor > Aerobic > Activated sludge | place: Netherlands...
CAGTCGCTGCCGCGTTACCTGGCGCTGCTCACCGAGAAGGACCCCTACAAGCTGATGCCGACCCTGGAGACGAAGGAGGTCTTCAACGCCAAGGAGATGTTCCGCCTGCGTGAGCTGCTCACTCAGGACGAGATCGCGCGCGACCGCATCCTCTGCCTGCGCATCGGCGGCAACGACCTGCTGCACTGCCTCGGCGTGCGTCGCGACCCGCGCCGCACCATCTACCAGACCCCGGTCGGCGAGGTCATCCGCCGCCTGGCCGGCGAGTTCATCCCCTACGGCTTCGGTCTCTCGGCGCCCGTGTGCGAGTGCACCAAGAACCCTGAGGTGCTCGCCGAGGAGGTCGAACTCGACCTCCTGCAGGGGCTCTTCGGCAAGACCGCCATCCATCCGGACCAGATCAAGATCATCGAGGCGGGCTTCCGCGTCGACCAGAAGGACCTGGACGAGGCGCAAATGATCCTGGCTCCCGACGCCAGGGCGGTGTTCAAGATGAACGACCGCATGTGCGAGCCTACCACCCACACCAAGTGGGCGGCCGGCATCATCGAGCGCGCTGCCATCTACGGCGTCAAGACCGACGCCTGACCCGGCTCGAGCAGCGCTTTGACAGCGCTGCGTTTTCACTCAGGGTTGGTCTTCTCTATGAAAAAGGAAAAGACCATCCTGCTTACCGATGACACAAGCGACGGCGCGCTGCCTAACGCGCCGCCGCTGAGCCGGGTTCAATCCGAACCTGTAGCTGACTGGACTTAGGTGCAAAAGGACAACGAATGAAAAAGATCACTGTCTGGTTTAACCGGGGACTGTCACAGACAGCCTGGCTCGTGGGGGGAATTCGAAGTTCCCTTCAACCGGGCGAAGAATTGCATATCATCTGTACGCACACCGACCCCAACGCCGCAGTCAAGGAAGTCGCCGACCAGTTCGAGCTGGAGCCGACCAACGTGACGCCGCAAGAGTACGTCGAGTGGGCTACCGAATTCGCCGCCCGCAACAAGGTGGACGTGCTCATCCCGCACAACTACACCATCGGCCTCTCCGCAGCCAGCGACAAGTTCGCTGCCTTCGGATGCAAGGTCATCGTCGCCGGCGACGCTGCCACCATCAGCTTGCTGAAAAGCAAGTCCGAGCTCTACGACGTGGTCCGCGAAGGCGGCGGTCTCGGTATCGAGATTCCGCCCTACACGCTGGCTGCCGACATAGAACAGGTGACGGCTGCTCTTCGCGCCTATCGTGAGCGTTTCGGGACGCTCTGCTTCAAGCCCGTCAAAGGTCTGGGCGGTCACGGCTTCCGTATCGTCAGCGACCTGGGCTCCGACTATCCGCACGCTCACAACGGCGACTTCCCTCCCCTGAAGATGGAAGAGGTCGAGGCCTATCTGATCGGCGAGGGCAATCCTCTGCCGGAGATGATGGTGATGCCGTACCTCAACGGTCCGGAATACAGCGTGGACTGCCTTGCCGAAGACGGCGTGCTCGTCGCATCCGTGACGCGCACCAAGTTTCCCGGCGGCATCGAAGAGGTGCTCGACGACAAGCCCGACCTCGTGGAGCAATCGGCCAAATTGACCGAGCTGCTCAAACTGAGCGGGCTGTACAACGTCCAGTTCCTCGAGGCCGACGACGGCACGCGTTTTCTTCTGGAAATCAACGCGCGCATGGCAGGCGGCATTCACTGGGGCATCTTCACCGGTGTCCTGCTTCCTTATTGGGCGATTCGTCTGGCGGCAGGCACGGCAACACCCGCCGACATTCCTCAGCCCAAGACGGGAATCCGCTTCAACCGCAAGACTCGCAAGGTGGTCGGCTAGGCATTCGCCCGGCACCACCGCCCGCAACCCGGGGCATCGTCAGAAGGAGGTGCATGGATGCGCCTCCCGCCCCTACCTCACGGAGAAATCCAATGACGCTGTTCGAACTCCCCTTGTGGCTCGCCGCCATCGCCATCGTCGTCATGGCATTCGCCACCGCCGGCATGTACGCCACCATGCGCGCCATCCCGGCAGCGCTCAAGGGCGTGTACCGGATGCAAATCTACGCACCGCCGACGGCCGCCTTCATCTTCTTCGCCGCCTTCATCTGCATGATCGCGCCCTTCGCCGGCATCGTTCCGGCGGATACGGGTCGCATCGTGCTCTCGGTGGTGCTCGCCGCCGTCTTCGCCGTGGTCGGGTTCATCTCGATGCGGCGGGGCGGCTACGCGGCTCTGAGCTGAAGCGCAACTGCACAAACGGATGACGAGCGGCTGCCGTAATAAGAGCCTTAGGCAGCCGCAGCATCAATAACAATAACCCACTCCTCTAGAAAGGGGCATGAATGGAGGTTCTATGTCACTCAAACCGAAGCTCGACGAACGCTTTCTGAAACTGAGGGCCCTGGCCGAACGCCTGGACGCCTTCAGCGAAGCACTGCCGCTCGCCAGAAGCACAAACCCTGTCGTAGCCAGCCAAGCGCTCATCGCTCTCTCGCTTGCCAATCAGACCGGCGCCCTGCTCGGCACCGCCGCGCAGTCACTCGGCTTCGCCGTCGATTCACTGCGCATGCCGCTTCCCAAGCAGCGCAAGGAGCTCGAAGGTGTGGTGGCACGCCTGAAGGCTGCGGCGGAAGCAACCGTCAAGGTCGTGATGAAGCGCTTCGACATCAACCAGGCAGCGGCTCAAACCGCGCTGCCGGTCATCGTCGATGAGCTCACCGATGTGGCGGATGAGCTGCTCAAGCGCGCCGAGACGCACTTCGCCGCCGCCAGGCGCGCCAATGTCGTGTCCGTACCGCAAGCCGATGGCGACGACGGTCAACTGACCGACGAAGCCGTGTCGATGGTCGACCCCAAGTAAGGGTCGGCCTCGACAATCCACCGTCCAAGGGCACCACCACCGGTGCCCTGCTTTCCCTCCGGGAAAAACTGTTCGAGGTCCGTATGTCTGAAATTGCTTTAGGAGAGAACCGCTGGTCTCTCATCGAAGCACGCAGGCAAGATGACCTGGCGTTCGGCCTGCTCAAACGGGAAGAACGTCCTGGATTATCCGCCTGCGTGTTCGCGCAAGACGGCTGGCATCTCCACTATGACGAAACCAAGAAGTACGATCGCGACGCCGCGGTCACCAATGTTCGGGTATGGTTTAGCTCCGACGACAAGCTCGTTCTGAAGCTCGACTGTATCGGAATATTGATTGACCAGGCGACGGCACTGATTCGCTTGAAGCAAGCCTTCGGCGTCAAGGTGCCCGACGATCTGCTCCTCGTCTCGGATGGGGATGTCGCGCTCTTGCAAATGGAAAAGCTCGACTTCAAGTCGGGTTATCGCATCCATCGCATCGTGCGCGGCAGCGACCCGGTTCCTCAAGGAATGGTCGCAACCGCAGAAGACCTCGGCGAACTCTATCGCCAGGCAAAGCAAGTGGCAATGGCTTGCAGAACCCACATCATGGCGCGTCCTTACGACGTCACCGGTTTCCATCACGGCAACTGGGGCGTCACGACAAGCGCGTTCGAATCGTGGGCTCCAGGCAAGACGCTGGCTGCCAGTGACGTCGTCATCTTCGATCCGGTGACGGCGAAGTACTCAAAGCCATAAGCTGACGCACACAAGGGGGCACTTCGGGAGAAACAGGGTTTGCCTGCGACTCTCGAAGCGCTTTCCTTTTTCAAATCACTCTACTATCTTTTGTAGCATTTTCCCATTTTTACCGCACATTTATGGGCACTTATCTCTATTGATGGGCAATTATCACTGCCGCTTGCACCAGATGGTAACGCTGATGGCGCCGGGGTTTTTACCAATGACGACAAACTGATTTTCAGTCATCAGAACTATGTCGGCTACATTTGGATCGCTAACCGCAAGGCGCGTAATCTTCTGCTTGGTTTTGAAAACTTTCGAATGCTGGGCAAGAACATCCACAGCCAGAGTGGTTTTCAACTCTTTGATCTCGACCTGGCCCGCCGCTGCCTCCGGGATCTTTTTTTCTTCTTGCGACAGCGAAACCTGCGGCAGCGCCATAAGGAAGCCGCACATCGCGACAAGAGAAACACCTGCCATCTGGCCCTTTCTTAGTTTCATTCGGAAACCTGCCTGCCCCTGAAAGATGATGCGAACATGCCTTCAGCCTAGCATGCAGAGCGGACGGTCAAGCAAATCTAGAGAATTATCTCGGCCAGCCGCCTGATTCCTTCGCGAATTTCCGCCGTTTCCAGATCCGCAAAGCCGAGAACGAATTCGGATTGTGGAGCCAAACCGGCATAATAAGGCGCAATAGGCGTGATGCCGACGCCTGCCTTGAGAGCTCTTTCGACTATCTCCGCATCGCTGAGCGTCGTCTTAAAGCGGGCGTAAATATGCAATCCGGCATGCTCTCCGCGAATTTCGACTTTGTCGCCGAAATACCAGGAAAGACTGGCCATGAGCACATCGCGCCGCGCCTCGTAAATGCCCTGCATCCGTCTTATGTGCTTGCGCAACAAACCGCGCTGAATGAAATCGGCAAGAGCACATTGAATCGGCAGCGGCGCCGCATCACTTCCGAATTGACGCACTTTGGCATAAACAGAAGTAAGGTCGCGCGGCAGTACCATGTAAGCAACCGAAAGAGAAGGAAACATCACCTTGGCGAAATTGCCGATGTATATGACTGAATCCAGCTTATCCAGCGCCTTGAGCGCAGGCATGGGGTTGCTGCCATAGGTAAATTCGCTGTCGTGCTCGTCCTCGACTATAAAAGCCCCGCTTGTTCCCGCCCAGGTCAGCAGATTCAGTCGGCGCGCAAGAGAAAGACGGCTGCCGACGGGAAATTGATGAGTGGGCGTCAAATACACGAGCCGTACTCTTAAAGAGGGCGCCCGCAAAAGATTGTCGACCGTCAGACCGTCCTCATCCACTTTGAGAGAAACAGTAGAGGCGCCTTCGGCTTCAAAAACTTTGCGGACGGGCGGATAACAGGGCTCTTCAACAACAGCCAGATCGCCTCTTTCCAGGTGAATGCGCGAGATCAAATTCATAGCTTGAGGCAAACCCGTAACAATCAATATCTGTTGCGGATCGGCTTTTATGCCCTTCGATTTTTCCAGGTATTTGGCAATCGCGTCACGCAAAGGTCTGTGCCCGAGCGGATCTTCTTGATAGTCGAGCAGCATCTCTTGCTCTGAAGAAAGAGAAATTCGCGACATCAATTGTTTGAATTCTCGCAATGGAGTCGCATCACGAGCTATGCGCCAGCAATAAAAAGGAATCTCCGGCTCAACTGCCCTCTCGTACAGCAACGCTTCTTTGTGCACTCTATTTGCATAATCAGACAGCGAATTGAGACGCAACTCGTGCGTCTCGGGAAGCGGCGCTTCGGGCAATGCCGATGGAATGTTATCGCTCACGCGCGTTGCCGAACCCGCCGAAGCCACAAGATAACCTTCCGACTTCAATTGTTCGAACGCTTCAATAATAGTCGAGCGACCGACTTTCAAGGCATCACAAAGCGCTCTGGACGACGGGAGCACCGAGCCCGGTCTAAAATATCCTTCCAGAATCAAACGCTTCAACTCGTCGCCGACTTGCTGCGGCAGAGCGACACGCGACTGGCGCGAGATTACGACAGGCAAATTCGGCAAATCGTATTGTCTCAGGCTGCCGGCGCCTGGTTTGTTCATTGCATAGTCGAGCACAGTTTCACCAAACCACTTATATGAATTGCGAAAGGGGAAGCGACCGCAAAAGGTCATACATAAGGTTTAGCGTCCAAATGTGACAGAGTCGTTTTCAACAACTGGTTTATATTTTTTCCGCAAAATGAGAAAGCAACTTTTCCATCTCAGGACGCGGCTTGCGCGTAGCGCTAAGCAAAGTCTGGCATTGCTGCAAATTTTTTCGCGCCGCGGCTTTGTCGTTCTTCTTAATTGCCACTCTTATGAGATTCATCCTGGTGCGCAGCGACATCTCTGCTGTTTTTCCAAAAAGGTCATCACGTATCTGTACGGCTTCGCCGAAGTTTTTCATCGCCATATCATAACGGCGCATCTTCTCGTTTGCCTCGGCAATGAGCGCATACGTCGTCGCCACGTCGGCATTGCGGCGCCCGAATTTCTTCAATCTGATTCGGAGCAAGTCTTGCAAATACGGCACTGTGTCCGCGCACTTGCCGTCCACACAAGTAACTCTGACGACATTATTAATCGGGCCGACCAATCTAAAGTCATCCGGGCCCCACTCTCTGCGCCGTTTTTCCAAGATACTTCCATAGACAGCTTGCGCTTTTGCCCACTGGCGTTTATCGGAATATTCGCGCGCCTGTTTCTCCAGCGCATTCATCTCAGGGTCAGCGCCAGCACTTGGCGCGTTCCCACCTGAAGCAGCAATTCCCATATTAGGAACAGCGAATGCCTGTGGGGAAAGAGCATTCACGAGAAGAAACATTGTCAGTGCGGCGCTAAAGACTCGAGATTGATTTGGCACCCTGTGAAAACCTTATCGCTGTGCTTATTTGCTCTTTCCTTTGGCGCCTTCTTTCTGTTGCGCGGCGAGAGCTTTTTCTATGGCTTCAACATACTGTTCTTTTGGCTTGGCGCCAAGGATTTCTTTAATTTTCTTGCGGCTGCCCGTGAAAACCCCGACGGCCGGATACCAGTCTTCGGTGTCGGAAAGGAAGCGAGAAATTTTGAGAGTTTTTGCCGTCTTTTGCGACTCTGCGAGCACATCGCGAGAGACATCGAGTTCGACAAATTTCACTTTCACGCCGTAGTCGGTTTTTAACTGTCGAAAAATCGGTCTAACCGCATCGCATGAAATTCGGCATGATTTGTCGAATACGAAAACAACCAGCACCCGGTCATCATCAGCATCTTCTTCGGCGGCAAAAGCGCCGGAACCGGTGACGAATGCACAAAACACCAGCCCAATCAACGCCAGGAAAACGAACATTCTTTTGAGCATAGGTTTCAGCTCCGCTTATAGCTGATGCGGCAGAGTCGCGCAACCGAACCAGAACTCTTTGATTGCGCTCGTCATTTTAACAAGATCCGAAAAGACGCTCGGCTTTTTCAAGTAAGCGTTGACGCCGGACTGATAGCTGCGCGCGACGTCCTCTTCCAGTTCCGACGACGTCATGATGATGATGGGAATGTCGCACAAAGCGGGGTCAGCCTTAATCTCCGTCAGTGTTTGCCGGCCGTCCTTGCCAGGCATGTTCAGATCCAGCAAAATGAGAGAAGGGCGCTTTTGGTCGTCGTCCTCGACTTTCTGCAAATAATCCAGCAATTGCTGTCCGCTGAAAACCGCCTCAATCTCGCAACTGCAAGATGAGCGCTCGAAAGCTTCGCGCAAAAGCTCGACTGCAGATCGATCATCATCTGCCACGACAACTCTGGCTGGCTTTGCGTTTGTCACGAGAGTAAACAAATGAGGTCTCACTTCAGTCTACAGCTTGGCACAAGAAAACCCTGCAGTCATTCCCCTAAAAGTGGTATCGCATCAGATTGATTCTCACCGGAGTCCGCCGACTGTTTTCCATTGCCGTTCAAGGACAGGCGCTTTAAATCATCCGGCAGTGTAAAGAAAAACGTCGATCCTTCGCCTTCCTTCGACTCCACCCAGATTTTTCCGCCATGCATCTCGACGATGCGCTTGCAAACCGCCAGTCCGAGCCCAGTGCCTGAATACTCCTCGCGTCCGTGCAAGCGCTGAAATATGAGAAATATGCGGTCTTGAAACGCCATATCGAAGCCTATGCCATTGTCGCGCACAAAAATAGTCCAGCCGTTGGAAACGCGATTGGCGCCGATATCTATTTTGGGATCTCTGGAAGCGCGAAACTTGATGCCGTTGGCGACCAGGTTTTGCATGAGCTGCGCCATCTGCGTGCCGTCGGCAAAAACCAGGGGCAGGTTGCGTGCTTCCACTTTCGCGCCGGATTCATTGATGACTACTTTCAGATCGCTCAAAACCTTTGTCACAACATCGTTCATATCCACCTGCTGCGGCGCGAGCGCTTTGCTGCCCAGCCTTGCGTAGGTCAGAAGCCCCGAAATCAAAGCATCCATGCGATACGAACTTTCAACGACGGTTTTCCAGAACCGCTCTGCCTTTTCGTCCAGTTTGCCTTCCAGGCGTTCGCCCAAAAGCGTAAGATAATTCGAGATTGTTCTGAGCGGCTCCTTCAAATCGTGCGCCGCCACATATGCAAACTGCTTCAGTTCGGCATTGGACACTTCCAGATGCCCGAGCGCCTTGTCGCGTTCGGCTTCGCGCTCGTGAATCGCTTTGACCATCCTGTTGAACGTGCGCGTCAGCGCCCCGACTTCATCAGTTCGACCGTCGTCTTTCACTTCGATTGCCTTGTTGGATTTCTCGAGTTCGTGCGCGGCAACAGTCAATTCAGCAAGAGGAAGAATTGTTAAACGCGAAAGAGCAACCACAAGCGACAATGACGTGGCGATTCCGAAAATACAGACAGCCCATAGAACACCAATTGAATGTTTGGCTTGTTCCTTGGCACGCAAAGTCTGATTGGAAGCGTACTTGGTCGTAAGTTCTTTGAGCTCGTTGGCGAGCGCTTCCATCTCATTGACGTTTTCGCGCACGTCGCGCAATACGGAAGTCTTTGCCGAAACATCTTTGCTTTGCAAGGCGGCCTCGGCAAAAACATGATTGATTCCCTGATTGAACTTTTTCAGGCGATTGTCGATGGAGACGAGCAACTCACTCATTTCGCGATCATCGAGTAAGAGGTCTTTGAGTTGTTCGACTATGTACTCGTTTTCTTTCGCTACCGTCTCGATTTCGGCAACCGCTTTATCTTTGCCTGTAGGGTCGTCCAAGAGGATAAACATCTGCACGGCGGTCTTCATCCGGCGCAGATTGACGCTGAGAGTAGCCATGCCTTCGGTTGCCGGAATATCGCGCCGCAGCGTCTCCTGTTGATAGAGCGACAACTCCGAAAGAGTCAGCGAGGCGGCAATAATGACGGCTAAGAAGGCGAGAAAGACCAGGCCGAAACTGAGCGAGAGTTTCGTCGAGAGCCTGAGATTGGCGAAAAGTTTTTTCAGATCCGACAAAGCGTTACCTTCCGGCTGAAAAGTTCAGTCTGGGGCCCCTATGTACGATTTTTGTACACAGATTTGTTTCTGTAATCACTCCCGAGGGGTGACTTTATCAAAACCGACAAGGATGATTTTTGGGTGAAGAAACCGATTGTTACTATATATAATAATAAAACACCTGACAAGAAGAGTAGACGCAAAGAACACCCATGCTAGGGGTGCCCTCTGCGCTACTCCGGTCCATCAGCAACCGTCCGGTTTTACCCGGTGGCGGGGAAGACGGTCACGCGGTTAGGCGCAGCCGATTTCCTCGTCAGTCCAGAGCGACTGAGGCACGGGCTTGCCGGTCTTCACATCGCGCAAGGCGATGTGGTACACCGGACCCGACGACCAGGGCTCAGCCTGGACGTACTCCTCATAGACCTTCCCGTCGGGCATCGTGTAGCGGTGCAGGTCAGCGACCTTATCCACCCAGACCCCGCGAAGAATGCCAATCACCTGAACACGCGCCACAGGCAGACGAGTCCACCGGGCGAAACGCTTGCGCGTCCCGTCGGCGAAGTGGTTGACGCCGATCTGGCGCACCTTCTGCTTGCGACGCACGGTCTTTTGAGCCCAATCGTTGAGCCCACGATACTGATCAAAACGAGCCATGGTAGTTCTCCTTTCGGTTGGTTGACGAAGCCTGAGGCGCACCATGCGCCCAAGGGCGAACTGCCTCCAGGCTCCACCCGGTCAACCAGCGTTTTGCCGGTGCCGCGAGGAGTCCATGGAAGCGCCGTTCATGTAGCCCGCCACCCATTTGGCGAAGCCACGACGAATCGGTGAATGCACTTGAGTCGGCGAATCGAATCTCAAAGCCAGGCATGCAAACCAGGACATATGAGATGCGCTCGACGGTTCATGTTTAAGAATCAGAGTGCGGAACAAATGCTCCGGACATCCGGTTCAATTTGACGGAGAAGCTCGAAGAATCGAGTTTCGTCGGTCAATGTGTAATCGACTCGTGCAGACATAAGTTCAACTTCGCTAGCACCGTCAGATATCTGCTACTTTCGCTGCGTTTTCGGACCTGGCATCACATCGAACTGGTCAATGCGTGCCTATAACCACCATCCTCAAGTCGTCTCGGATAAGTCGCATGTCGCTGTGGGGAGAAACGTCAAACATTCGCGGTCTGCAGTCTGGGGCAGCGCGAAGTTTGCTCTATGACGTGTCAAACCCACACACGAAGTGCGACGAAGGAAGATTGTGAAATAAGGCAGGAGCCTATGTTTCTTCGATTTGTTTCCGGATCAATGCAAGAGGATTGAGTGATACTTTCAACCTAGACTGCTGAGCGGACAGAGACAATAGATATACCGTTCATCTCACGTAAATATTCAGCACCGCTCACGCCAAGTTGTCTTTTTGCGTTCGCGGCGCTCTGCTAGCGTCTAATGTTTCAGTCGAAACATTAGCGGTTCGTTCAGCCAGGCATAGACGATTGGTTGGCGGAGCCGTGCACGCCTGTTACTCGAACTTGTAGCCGAAGCCTTTTTGCGTCGTTATGCGTGATTCTTCTTCGCCGCCGACTGCCAGTTTCTTGCGCAAGCGCATGACGCGCTGGCGCACAGCTTCCTGGTCTGTCTCGCTTCTAAAAACGCGGTCCAGCAATTCGGCCGCGCCGAAAAGCCTGCCGGGATTGCGGACGAACAGTTCCAGCAATGCAAACTCGCCCGGAGTTAACCCAATGTCTTTGCCGTTAACCGTAGCCGCCTTGCTGACCATATCCAACGCGATTTCTTCGTAAGTAAGACTTTCACTTTCCATCGCAGGCGGGCGCCTCAGGAGTGCTTTAACGCGCGCCAGAAGTTCCGCGTAAGAAAATGGCTTGGTCAAATAATCGTCAGCACCGCAATCAAATGCCTGCACTTTATTAGTCACCGAGGATTTGCCGGTGAGAAACAGCACGGCAGCCGTACCGCCCGAGTTTCGATACTTGTTGCAGATTTCCACACCCTGCAGTCCTGGCAAATCCCAATCGATGATCGCCAGGTCGTAGTGATGGCTGAGCAATTGCTCCAGACCTTCTGTGCCATCACCCTTGGTGTCAATCACATGTCCGTGAAAAGACAATCCCTGCTCAATAATGTCAAGCTGAGTGTGGTCATCTTCGATTACTAAAATGCGCGCCATGAAGCTGTCAACATCTCCGAAAAGCCAATTAAATAAAGGATTCCAGCCACATTCCCAAAATCATATTCCACATTGGACACAGATTACCCTAGAATTTAACAGTTCTGGAGCTGAAAAGTGACAGGCGTTGATTGAAATCGCCCCATGCTCAAACTCAAACTCACCCAGCAAATTGTTCTCGCCATAATCTTGCCTTTGCTTTTCGAGGCGGCGTTTCTCGTAACGGCGCTTAAGAACCTGAGCGACCTGAGCAACTACATTGAAGAGCAGGAGAAGTCCGCCAAGTTAATGACGCTCATCACGCTTGTTTTCCAGGAGACAAACCTGGCCGGCGGCAGCCTGATGCTCTTCAAAATGAGCAAGGACAAACGGCATATGCTGGCCGCTCAGTCCACAGCCAACGACTTGATGGAGCACACAAAACAGCTTCAGTTGGAAGCAGAGAAAATGCCCAATCGCTCGCAAACCATCGACCGATTTTTGAGCATCATCAATGAGATACGCGACACTTCGATGAACATTACCGGAATCGCCGCCGACAGTTTCGAAGTAAGCGAAAAGCGTTTTGCAGCCAAGTTCATGAATATGAACAAGCGCATCGAGATCGCCGGAAAAGAGCTGCTTGCCGACCAGACGACCAGACAAGAAGCGCTAAAAAAAGCCGAAGCGGAAGCGCGCGAAAAACTGCAACAGACGATCGCCGTCATGACTGTGGCGAACATACTGCTGGCCGCCTGCATTGCGGTATGGATGACACTCGGATTTTCGCGCAAGTGGAACGTGCTCATCACCAACACCCTCAATCTAGGACTGGGAAAACCGCTTATGAAGCCGATTGGAGGTGAAGACGAAATCGGAAAGCTAGACACGGCTTTCCATACGATAGCGCAAGAGCTCGATGCGGCGCGAGAAAAGGAGCGGGCTCTTGTGGACAGAACCGTTCAAGTAATTTGTTCTCTCGATCAATCCGGCAAAATCTCCCAGATCAATCCGGCTGTTCGCAGGCGTTTCGGTTATGAGCCCGAGCAAGTGCTGGGCACCAATGTAGCTTCGCTCATTCATCCGGACGACCGCGATCTCGTACATGAGAGCCTATCTGTGCGTCGCTCATCGGGA
>Ga0268299_1004015_pt1 | contig 12317 bp, 10 predicted proteins | sample NOBtaG_FD_193484 | JGI IMG/M metagenome (GOLD analysis project Ga0268299, IMG submission 193484) | Activated sludge microbial communities from bioreactor in Nijmegen, Gelderland, Netherland - NOB reactor | ecosystem: Engineered > Bioreactor > Aerobic > Activated sludge | place: Netherlands...
CCACCGGGCACGCGCGCGGCGTTGCGTCTTCACGCCGCGGATCGCGGCAGCCTACTCCTCTTCGCGAGGTCCCGGCGACCCAACAACGCCTGCTTGTTTGCGTGTGGCAAACGGCAGTCCACGTTCGGACGTCCGACTTCGGGCGTTATGTCGACCGGCCCGTGCGAAAAGGCGGGTAGTGCTGCCTATCACCTTCACTAATCGCAAAGTGCGCTTGAGTATCGGCAGGACAGCCAGGTCCTTATCCCGGTTTGCAGCGCGTTTGCTGGCGATTACTCTGCTCAACGGCAGTATCTTTACTGGCACGTTCTCCAACTCCCCCCATCGCGAGTACTTCCACTCGACATCAAAGGCCCGCAGTCCATCAGGTTGAAAAATAGCGTTCACCTGTGTGCCGTCGCTAAGTTCGTATAGCGTGCGGGCGCGAACGGTTCCGCCTTGTCGCTGGACGATGGACAGCAGTCGGACATACTGGCGTTCGGGCAGGTTCACCCAGAGGTCGTAATTCACCGTCATCAAAGGTGCGCCCTGCTCGATGGCCGCCATTGCTCCGATGAGGATGCACTTTATCTCTTCTTCTTCGAGCGCCTCAAGGAAAGCGCCGAGCGGGCTGTCGTGAGACTGAACTGGCATCGTTCCTGGGGAGACATGGCGAAGAACAGGGCGTGCTGCCAGCGTTCCGCGTCGTCCATGCCTCGGACTCCCGCCAGTTGACGGTAGATCCGTGCAGCGCGGTCGTGTTTGGCCCTGGTCTTTTGCGTAGCCACAGGGCCATGGTGCCCTTGGTCTTACTCGGTGGCAAGGTAGCTTTGCGAAATGGGTTGGGGCCGCGTTAGGTGGGCTTTCTATCGCAATTCGGTCGGCAGGCTCATTATCGCCGGCAGCACTTCTCTTTCCGCGCGGTCAGCGTCTTCCGGGAAATCAATCTCTGTCCACGGCAGGCGGGTGACATCTTCCGCGCCGAAGCGGCCTTCCGTGACGAGGACGCGCAGGACGTCGTCGTAGGACGCAGTCCGATCGCCAGTGGCAACGCGGCGTTGGGTTTCCTCGATCAGGTGGGGCAGATCCGCCGGGTCGAGCTTGAAGAAGCCGATCGATTCGCCGACGGCATCGGCTTCACCGGACCATTTCTTGCGAAAGTCGAAGGGCCGTCCGTTGCGCATTGGCACCAGAACCGGATCGTCGTCTGCGGTCGAGTACTCGCGGTCGACCAGCAGCGCCGTCCGGTGTGGCGAATTCCACAGCTGTCGCAGCATGGCGGCGGGATACAGGACGTCGCCGTCCATGAGTAGCAGCGGCTCCGATTGAGCTTCGAGCTCCGGAATCGAGGCGGCGAAGCTCAGGACGCTGCCTTCGGTGTAATCGGGATTGTTCCGCGTCCGCGTGGGCAGCGCGTGAATCTTGCCGAGGCGGGCAACCTCCGCTTCGAGTGTTTCGCGAAGGTAACCGGTGACAACGACGAGCTCGTGGCAGCCGATTTCCTTCAGCCGTTGCATGTGCCAGTCGAGGAGGCTGCGTCCGCCAAATTCGAGCAGCAGCTTGGGCCGGGGTCCGAACCGGCCTTCGAGGCGTTTGCCGATGCCGGCGGCGTAGATGATTGCTTTCATGGAGGAGTGAGGGAGTCGGCTTCAACCTGCTCGGCCACGCGGCGTAGCGAACCGCCCTCGGAGTAAAGGAAGAGCGCGCCGATGGCGGTGTAAACCACCTCGCGACCACGCCGCAGGATGGCGTAGGCGATCGCCTGGGATTCCGCGTAGCCGAAGAGATTGAACAGCAGCCAGACGCCGGATTCCTGGACGCCCAGCGCGCCCGGAACGACGATTCCAAGCGCCTTGGCCACCGTGATAAAACTCTCGATGGCCAGGGCGGTGCCGAAGTCCATGGGGAAGCCGAGCAGGTGGGAGACGAGAAAGACCTCCAGCGCATCGCAGATCCAGCCGGTGAGATACGCTGCACCGCTGGCCGCGAAGGATCGCGGATGGGTGCGGTAGAACCGGAAGATGCGCTCGTCGAGGGCGCGGAGGTCCTGACGCTTGTTCTCCAGCCAGCGAATGCGCAGGCGCGTGGCGACGGCATTGGCGAACTGAAAGAGCCCGCGGCTTTGGATCCAGAAAAGCAGGAAGATGGCGACCACGGCGAGACCGGTGACAATCGCCATGCCGCGGCGTCCCGGCGAGCCCACTGGAAGCAGGGAAAACGCGAGCCCGGCGCCGATGGCGATGAATACCACCTGGGCTGCGACCTGGACGGTCTTGCTGATGACGACGCTGCTCGTCGCCGCGGCGGCCGCCACGCCGCGGCGATGAAGCAGCCACGCCTTGATCGCCTCGCCGCCGACGTAGCCGGTGGGCACGAGATTGTTGACCGCCTCGCCGGCCCACCGGATTCGCAGCAAGGTGAGGAAGCCCGGGCGCGGCCGGGACGGCTCGAAGGCAAAGCGCCAGCCGAGGGTGTCGAAGCAGTAGACGATGAAGAACGGAAGCAGGACGACCGGCAGCCACCAGCCGAGGCGTTCGAATGTGGAAAGGATCGCGCCCGGTCCGGCGCGGTGAACGAACCAGCCGAACAGGCCGAGGCCGAAAAGCAGCAACAGGATCTTCAAGGTCCGCTTCATGCGGAGGCTGGCGGTCGGCGGCGGAATTGCAGGGAGAGCGCCACCATCCAGAAGACATGCACGCCAAACGCGGCAAGCCACAGGAACCAGGCCAGGCGGTCGACGCACGCGAGAATCAGCAGGAGCACGGAGAAATCCCGGTTGGTGGTGGCATCGATGAGACGCTGGAGGGCGGTATTCTTTTGCAGTTCAGGATTCAGCAGTCCTCTCATCACGACCGCAAACGAGATGACCACCCCGACTCCGGCGCTGGCCGCCAGGGCCAGGACGGGCGCGTCCACGCCGGCCCGCCAGAGCCCGATGCCTATGGCGAGAAAGACGCTGATGTGAACGACTTGATCCCCGACGATGTCCAGCCATTTGCCCAGCGGAGATTCCTTGAACACCGCCCGGGCGACGTCGCCGTCAACGCAATCGACGATGGCGGACAATTGCAGCAACAGGGCGCCGAGGAGCGCCGTCGGGCTGGTCCCAATTCCGAAGAGCACCGCGGAGATCACCCCGAGAACGGTGGCGACAATGGAAATTTGGTTGGGAGAAACCGGCGTGTGAATCAGCACCTTTGAGAACAGGCGGCCGACGGGCCGGTTAAAATAGCGGTCCACGAGCCCGTCCGCGGAACTGGTCAACGACGCCCAGAGCGCGCGCGTGGCCGCCCTGGCCGACGCGGAATCCGTGACTTGAGCGACGAGCCCCTCCGGTTCGATGGCCGGGGCGTCGCGTAGATCAGCCTGGATATCCCCGGTGAGTTTTTCGGCGACACCCACCGGTCGGGGCTGGCCATTCGTCAGCAGACGGCCGCGGCGGGCCAGGAGCTTTGCGACATCCCGCGTGGTTACCAACCATTCGTCTGAGGCGATGAACACGGGTCCTTCCAGCGCCGGGATTTTCGTGGCCGATTGAACGGCGATGCCCAGCGCCGGCATGCGCCGGAATCCCGGGAGTTGGCCGGATGCGACGACATGGATCGGACTGCATCCGGCGCGATGAGCTGCAACGACGAGGCGTTCCAACGTGCTGAGCCCTGCGACCGCCGGCGTGGCGGCCTGGCTGAAGAGCACGGCGGGAATCTTCACAAGAGAACGGTTTGGCGGCTGGCCCCGGGGCTGCCTATCGGCGGGATGAAGGCCGGGCGGCGCGGGACCGACCGCCGCCAAAGAAAACCTTCTTCAAGCCGAAGTAAGCGATCGAATCCTTCATGTTCGAGACAAAGCGCATGAAGGGATTCATGTCGCCGTTCGTGACGTACTGCATCGAGATGATGTAGCGATGCTCGCCCTCCGCGGTGGGACTGACGGCGTTCCAGAGCTTGTCGCCATTGAAAAGCACGACCGTTCCTGGTCCGACCTTCAGCTCCAGCTTCTGAACGGTCTTCGCCTTGTTCCGGGTGTGAAGATGGCAAAGGAGTTTTGAGGACGATTCGTCGATGAAGCCGACCAGCACGGTCCAGCGACGATCCTTGTAATAGCTCGTGTCGTAGTGGAACCCGATGTGATCGCCGGCCTCCGTGTAGGCGTAGAGCGCGCAGCGATGCGGGTCGCTGTCCGGGCATTCCTTCATCGGGGCATCGGCGATCTGACCGAAGGCCCGTTGCAGGGCGGCGCTGTGGTAGACCGCGGTCATCGACGGGGCGAGCTGCGCCACGGTATCAAAGTCGACACTTCCGCCCTTCTTGTGCTTGGGGATGTAGTTGCGGTGAATTTGCGGCTTGAGGTGTTCCAGTTCCCGGGTCCACCGGGCGATGATGCCGGGCGAAACCAGGTTCTCAAGCACGATGAATTCATCCTGCTCGTAATACCTCCGGCGGGCGGCGTCGAGGTCGAGGCGGGTGACCGCGTCAGCGAGCCGGTCTTCGATGTTCAGCGCGTCAGGAGTGTCGGTGATGGTCATAAACTCAATGCGCGGGAGCGCGTATTGAAGGGCAGGTCCTAGCAGGCGGGACGGCCGGCCATCAAGAGGAAAGGCGGTCGGAAACGGGCAAATTCGCAGTTGCGCCACCCCGCGCCTGGGCCTTTAATCCGCCTCCTTGAACCTGACAAAGGCCAGACAATTTAAGCAACTGCTTCACTCCGATCGGCTTGAGTTCATCATGGAGGCCCACAACGGCCTCAGCGCCCGGATCGTGGAGGAGGCCGGGTTCAAGGGCATCTGGGCCAGCGGGCTCTCCATGTCCGCCGCGCTCGGTGTCCGCGACAACAATGAGGCCAGCTGGACGCAGGTGCTCGAAGTGGTCGAATTCATGGCCGACACCACGCGGATTCCCATCCTGCTGGATGGCGACACGGGTTTCGGCAACTTCAACAACGCCCGGCGGCTGGTGCAGAAACTCGAACAGCGCGGGTGCGCCGCGGTTTGCATCGAAGACAAGCTCTTCCCGAAGACCAATTCCTTCATCGACGGGGAAAAACAGGCGCTGGCCGACCTGGATGAATTCTCCGGCAAGATCAAGTCGATGAAGGACGCGCAGAGCGATCCGGACTTCTGTGTCGTGGCCCGTTTGGAGGCATTCATCGCCGGCTGGGGTCTCGATGAAATGCTGCGTCGCGCCGAGGCATACCATGCGGCGGGTGCGGATGCGCTGCTCGTTCACAGCAAGAAAAAGACGCCGGACCAGGTGCTGGCCTTTGCCCGCGCCTGGGCCGGCCGATGCCCGGTCGTTATTGTGCCGACGATGTATTACTCGACGCCGGTGGAGGTTTTCGAGGAGGCCGGGATCAATCTCGTCATTTGGGCCAACCATAACTGTCGCGCGGCCATCACCGCCATGCAGCAGGTCACGCGGACCATCTTCAATGAGCGGTCGCTCTTGAACGTCGAGGACAAGATCGCGTCGGTGAAGGAGATTTTCCGTCTGCAAAAGGCCGGGGAATTGCAGGAGGCGGAGGAACGGTACCTGCCGCGCAAATCTGAGCAGACCCGGGCCATCATCCTTGCCGCCTCCCAAGGCAGCGAACTGGGCGAGGCGACAAAAGCGCGCCCGAAAGCGATGCTCGCCGTGGGCGGAGTGCCGCTGTTGCACAAGCTGGTGGCGACCTTCCGCGAGGAGCGAATCAAGGAGGTCGTGGTGGTGCGCGGCTTTGCCAAGGACGAGGTCACCGCACCGGACGTGCAGTTCATCGACAACGACGAGTTCGCCACCACCGCCGAACTGGCATCGGTCCACAAGGCGGCGGCAGCGATTGAAGGAGATGTGGTCATCTCTTTCGGCGACATTCTGTTCCGCCGTTACATCCTCAGCAACCTGCTGGGTGAAGCCGGGGATATCGTCATCGCGGTCGACAGCGGCTGGCGTCAGCGCAAGGCGGTCGGCCAGGTCGATTACGTCGAAACGTCGCGGCCGTTCACGCTCCGGTACTCGGAGGATGTGGTGACCTTGAAAGCCATGAGCGCCGGTCTTCCGGAGGAGCGGATCAATGGCGAATGGATCGGGCTGGTGAAATGCACGCCGCGCGGCGCGAAGCTGGTCCAGGAATCCCTGGGGGAACTCGCGAAGGACCCCGGCTTCGACTCGTTGCGATTCCCCGATTTGTTCCGGCACCTGCTCGATCGCGGCGTCGAGATTCGTGTGCTGTTCATTACCGGCCACTGGCTCGACGTGGACAACCTTGATGATCTGGCCCAGGCCCAGACTTTCTAATCCGCATGATTCCCGCCGCCTCTTTCATCGAGCACCTGCGCACCCTCGGCTACACCCAATACGCCGGCGTGCCCTGCTCGTTCCTGAAACCGTTCATCAATTACGTCATCGATGATCCGACCCTGAATTACGTCGGTGCAACCAGTGAAGGCGAGGCGGTGGGTATCACGCTCGGCGCGTTCCTCGCCGGGCGCAAGACGGTGACGATGTGCCAGAATTCCGGGCTCGGCAACATGGTCAATCCGTTGACGTCGCTGAATTTTCCCTTCCAGGTGCCCACACTGCTGATCACAACGTGGCGCGGTGAGCCGGGCGTGAAGGACGAGCCGCAGCACGAGCTGATGGGGCACATCACCCACCGGCTGCTGGAGACGATGGAGATCCCGTGGCTGCCGTTTCCGAAGTGTGAGGAGGAGATCGCCCCGACCATGGCCAGGGCCGAGGCCAGCATGGCGGAGCGCTCAAAGCCCTTCGCCCTGGTCATGTCCGAGGGCACGATTGCCGAACACGAATTGCGGGGAGAGAAAACGCCTCAAGCGGTGCCGTGCGAACTGCGCCGCTGGCCGTCGGTACCCGCGGGCGAGCGGATGATCCGCACGGAGGCACTGCAAGCACTGCTCGACTCGCTGGCCGGAGACGAAGCGATTCTGGGAACCACCGGAAAGACGGGACGCGAGCTCTTCACCATCGCGGACCGGCCGAATCATCTTTATGTGGTCGGCGGCATGGGCACGGCCTCGGCGATCGGATTCGGCGTCGCCCAATCGCTGCCCGGACAGCCGGTGGTCGTCATCGATGGCGACGGCGCAGCCCTGATGAAGATGGGCAACTTCGCAACGATCGGTTGCTATCAGCCTCCGAACCTGCTGCACGTCCTGCTCGACAACGAATCGCATGACTCGACCGGCGGACAACGCACGGCCTCGGGCATCGTCGATTTTGCCGCTGTGGCCGTCTCGACAAACTACCGCAACGCCTTCGCAGCGGAACGGGCGGCGGACGTTCGGGAGGCAGTTCGGCTGGCGCGCGGTCGTCCCGGACCGACACTTGTCCATGTCCGCATCCGGCCCGGTTCCCCCAAGAACCTCGGGCGGCCCACGGTCAAACCGCACGAGGTGAAGGAACGTTTCATGGCCTTCCTCCGTTCGCGGCAACCTGCGCACTGACCTCCCCATGGCGACGCCCGACAAACTCCTCTTCACGCCTGGCCCACTGACCACGAGCCTGACTGTCAAGCAGGCCATGCTCCGGGATCTCGGTTCGCGAGATGACGAGTTCATCGCCATGGTTCGTTCGATTCGCGACCGGTTGCTGCAAATTGCCGGGGTCAGTCAGGGGGAAGGATTTGAGGCGATTCCCATGCAGGGCAGCGGCACGTTCGGGGTGGAGTCGGTGATTTCCTCCGTCATTCCACCGGACGGAAAAATCCTCATGCTGGTCAACGGTGCCTATGGCGACCGAATGGTGCAGATGGCAGGACGACTGAAGATCTCGGTCGAAGCCATTCGCTGTGCCGAGAACGAAACCCAGGATCCGGCAGCTCTGGAAACGAAGCTGCGAAGCGACCCCGAGATTACTCACGTCGGCGTCGTTCATTGTGAGACGACGACGGGCGTATTGAATCCGATCGAGGCGTTCGGACGGATCGTAAAGGCGGCCGGCCGAAGTTACATCGTCGATGCGATGAGCAGCTTTGGTGCGTTGCCCATCGAGATGAAGGGCGCCGAAATCGATTACCTCATTTCATCGGCCAACAAGTGCATCGAAGGAATCCCGGGATTCGCGTTCGTCGTCGCCCGCCGGACGGCACTGCTCTCCACGGATGGATTTGCACGCAGCCTGAGCCTGGACCTGCTGGCGCAGTGGCGGGGATTGGAACAGTCCGGACAGTTTCGATTCACGCCGCCGACGCATTCCCTGCTGGCGTTCGATCAAGCGCTGCGCGAGCTGGAGGCGGAGGGCGGCGTTGCCGGGAGGCTGGCACGTTACTCTGCAAATCATCGTGTCATCGCCGAAGGAATGGCCCGGCTCGGTTTTCGATCCTACATTCCAGCGGGGAAGCAGGCGCCCGTCATCACCGCGTTCCACTATCCCGCTCATCCGGCTTTTCGATTCGAAGAGTTTTACCGCCGGCTCTCCGAGAAGGGATTCGTAATTTACCCGGGCAAGCTGAGCCAGGTTGATTGCTTCCGAATCGGCAACATCGGCCGGCTGTTCGGGAAGGACATGGCCGCGCTGGTGAACGCCGTGGCCGATGTTCTGTCAGCGATGGGTGTGCCGGTACCGACTCACTGACCGGGGCCAGGAATCTCGCCCGGTTTCCGTTCCCGTTTTTGACCAAGCTGGGACCTCCTGCATCGCACCTCCATCGTTCACCGGCGGCCTGCCGCCAGCTCCTCAAGGATTTCACATCCGTTGAATCAGACGAACCGCATCCAGCCTGAGCCGGGCACCGGTCAGGTGGCGATCCAGTTCCCGCTGTTCCGCGAGCAATTGCTCGATTTCCTCCGGGCGGACACTGCGATTCACCTTCTGCAATTCTCGCAATCGCGAAACTTCATGATCGAGCTGAGTCTGCATCGTCTTTCGGGCGGCCTCCACGTAGCGGCTGACATGGCGCCGGGTGAGGGCTTCCGCGCTTTCGATCCACGACGGGATGGCATCGTGCAGATCCGGTTGATCGAGCAGGGCGAAGGGTTTGGCCGGCTTGATTCGGCCAGCCAGCGCCTTGCTGGTGACGAGTGCTCCGGCCTCGACGCCGTTCTGGTCCACGACCACTCGCAGTGGCGTGGGAGGAAGAAAGCGGTCCACATGCAGCCGCGGCGGTGCAACGCATTCCAGCAGGTGAATGACCTCGAGGTAAAGCCCCTCGCCCTTTCCATCGGTCCACAGTCCGAAGCTGCATGTCCCCTTGTCCGAACCCAGCAACAAGTCCAGCGCTCCGGTGACCAACGGATGATCCCAGGTCAGAAACTGCACGTCCTCCCGCGACAACGCGCGCTGCCGATCACACGTGACTGTGAGCCCTTCCGCGGGAAGGCCGGGAAAGGTGTCCGCAAAGACTCCCGCGGAACCGAGCTGAAAGGTCCGATGCGTCAGTTCCTCGCTGTGAATATTGTAGTGGTCGAAGATGGCGGTCATGAACTCGTCGAGCGACCGGTCCTGGTCCTGTTGCTGGATGCCCTCGACCAGAGACTTCGCCGCTGGCGCCCGAAAGGAGTTCAATTCGAGCAAGCGATCCCGGCCCTGCTCCAGCCGGCGCGTCAATTCGTCGCGCGCTGCCCTGGTCTCGGCCAGGAGACGGGTGAGTTCATCGCGGGAGGTTTCCTCCGTCTCATGGAAGTCCTGCGCCAGATCGCGAACGCGTTCTCCAAATTGCTCCAGGAGGGCGCGCCCGCCCTGGAGATTCCTTTCGAAGGAGTTCAGTCCCTCATGATACCATCGCACGAGCACTTCCTGGGAACTGCCGCTCACGAACGGGACGTGGATCTGAATCTCCGAACGCTGGCCGATTCGATCGAGCCGCCCGAGACGTTGTTCGAGCAATTCGGGATCGAGTGGCAGATCAAACAGCACGAGGTGATGGGCGAACTGGAAATTCCGCCCTTCACTCCCAATCTCGGAGCAGATGAGCAGGCGCGCGCCGTCCTCTTCCGCAAACCAAGCGGCATTCCGGTCGCGTTTCACGAGCGGCAAGCCCTCGTGGAAAACGGCCATCGGAATCGTCAAACGCTGGCGCAACGCGGCTTCGATGGCCTCCGCCTTACGCTGCGTCCGGCAAATGAGCAGCACCTTCTCGCGTTCCAGTTGACGAAGCAGCCCAGCGAGCCAGTCCACGCGCGGGTCTTCGGCAAAATCAGGTTCGAAGGTCTCGGCCGCGCCAAAGGAGATGTCAGCCTCGAACTCGCACGCCAGGTTTTCGAACTGCGGATTGGCTTCGCTCGGGAGTTGGAGCGACGCAAGCCGGGCGACCCGACATGGAAATCCCGTGACCGTATGCCGGGTGTTCCGAAGCATGACCCGACCGGTTCCATGCTGGTCAAGCAGCGCGTCGATGACCCGGTCGAGGGCTTGCTGGTCGCGACAGGCGATCTTCTCCAGTTCCGACCGGGTATGGTCTTCTGGTTGCCGGAGAATGGTCGAAAGCCGCGTGATCTCGACGGCATCCAGGCATGTCCCGGCCAGGAGCTTGTCGGAGAGGCGCGCGATGTCGCGATAGCTCGCAGCTTCCTGCGCAAACGTCTCGAGGTCAAAGAACCGATCCGGATCCAACAAACGCAGCCGGGCGAAATGACTGGCGATGCCGAGCTGTTCGGGCGTGGCGGTCAAAAGGAGGAGACCGGGGGAGATTCGGCCAAGCGCGTCCACAGCACGATACTCTTGACTGACCCCGTCCGGGGACCAGCCGAGGTGGTGCGCTTCGTCGACGACCACCATGTCCCAGCCTGCTTGGACGGCCTGGGTCAAGCGGCGGTCATTCTCGGCGAATAGATGGATGCTCGAGAGGATGAGTTGGTCGTCGAGAAAGGGATTGACTTCCGGGTTGGCGGATTCGATGGCATCACAACGTTCCTCGTCGAAGATGTGAAACCAGAGGTTGAAGCGCCGCATGAGCTCGATGAACCATTGGTGCACCAGGGAATCAGGCACCAGCACCAGCACCCGCCGGGCGCGGCCGGTCAGGATGAGGCGGTGCAATATCAGGCACGCCTCGATCGTTTTACCCAGGCCAACCTCGTCGGCCAGCAGAACCCGCGGCGCCAGCCGCCCGGCCACTTCGGATGCGATGTATAGCTGGTGAGGAATCAAATCAATCCGCCCACCCGTGAATCCGCGAACCGGCGATTTCCTCCTCCGATGCTGATACACCAGGGCCTTGACCCGCAGGTCGAAGGTCCCCGGTTCGTCGACCTGCCCATTGAGCAGACGCCGGCCCGGTTCGTCGCAGGAGATACTGTCGTTGAGCTCAGCTTCACACCATTTCAACCCGTCGCCGAGGTAGTAGAGCAGCCCGCCCTGGAGCGCGACCGTTGACACCGCGAGGGAGGCGCCGTCGCGATTCCGCACGACATCCCCTGCACGAAAGCGAACCCGTCGGAGCGGAGCATTGTCCGCCGCGTACTCGCGTGTCTCGCCGCTGGCCGGAAATTCCATGACCACAGTGCGGCCGGTGACGCGCAGGACCGAGCCAAGACCGAGCTCGGGCTCGCTCTCGCTGGTCCAGCGCTGGCCGGGATGAAATGCGTCGGGCACGGGAATTCGATGAATGATCGTCGCCGAAGACCATGATTGCCGAATCCCACGCCGGCTCCGCAAGCATGCATTGCTGAAAGAGACTGGCTGGGTCCCTGCCTTCAGGCGCCGGCAGGTCCGGGCTATCGCGAAATGTCCGACTGCCGCAGGACAGTGAACTGGTGCTTCTTGAGAATCTGCTCGGCCATCTCGTTGTCTTCCATGCTCAGGGCGACGAGTGACTTGCCATGCTGATGCGGAATGAAGGAGTAGAGGTAGTGGACGTTCAGCTCCGCTTCGAGCAGGGCGGACATCAAGCCGGTCAGCTCGCCCGGATTGGTCACTTCCACGACGACGAGATCGCTTTCCGTGAAGGGAAATCCATGACTGTTGAGCACGCGCCGGGCCTTGTCGGGATCGTTCACGACCAGCCGGATGATCGAGCTGTCGGTGGTGTCGAGCACGGTGATGGCGAGGACGTGCAATCCTTCCGCCGCAAACTGCGTCACGAGATCGCGCAATCGTCCGAGCCGGTTGGCGGTAAAGACGGAAAACTGGCGCACCGGCTCGGGGTGTCTGCTTTGCAATGTGGTGTCGCTCATGAGCGCATTCTAGGTCATGGAGGCCGCTTCCGGGAGCCATTTCATCCTGATCCCCCGGTCCCAAGCTCTACGGAATCCACGCCCAGTTCGACAGTTCCTGAGTTGAATCCAAATCCGCTGTGGCAAACGGCAGTCCACGTTCGAACGTCCGACTTCGGGCGTTATGTCGACCGGCCCGTGCGAAAAGGCGGGTAGTGCTGCCTATCACCTGCCTATCACCTGCCTATCACCC